>Ga0187814_10000969_pt1 | contig 10622 bp, 8 predicted proteins | sample NC_S_4_FD_132450 | JGI IMG/M metagenome (GOLD analysis project Ga0187814, IMG submission 132450) | Wetland sediment microbial communities from Neuse River Estuary, North Carolina, USA - ASW-S_4 | ecosystem: Environmental > Aquatic > Freshwater > Wetlands > Sediment | place: USA: North Carolina...
CGAAGTACTTTTCGGCCGCCTCGTTGACGAGGGCGATGGCCTGCGCCTCGCCTTCCGCCTTGAGTATCTCAGCCTGCCGCGTGCCCTCGGCGCGTTTGATCGAGGCGCGCTTCTCGCCATCGGCCATGGTTTCGGTGGCGGTCGCGAAGTCGACCGCGGCGATCTTTTCGTTTTCGGCCTTGACGACCTTGTTCATCGTTTCCTGCACGTCCTTTGGGGGATCGATTTCCTTGAGCTCGGTGCGGACCACCGAGATTCCCCAGGTTTTCGTCTCGCCCAGCAGGGTCGCGAGGAGTTCCGAATTGATTCGCGAGCGTTCCGAATTGGCGGTCTTGAGTGTCATCGTGCCGATGATGTTGCGGAGCGTAGTCCTGGCGAGGTTGACGATCTGGTACTGATAGTTGTTGACGTTGTATACGGACGCCTTGACGCTGTCCTCGTCGGCCTTGACGCGGAAATAGACCTGGGCGTCGACGCGCGCATTCAGGTTGTCGTTGGTGATGATTTCCTGGGGTTCCGCGTTCACCATTTGTTCGGTCGTGTTGATTTGATAGAGCTTGGTGATGACCGGGATCACCCAGTGGAAGCCAGGCTCGGCGAAGCGCCGGTACTTGCCCAGCACTTCGATGAGACCGCGGTGCGTGGGGCGGACGATTCGTATCCCGGAAAAGAAGAGCAAGACTACGATCAGGGCGATGAGGGAAAAACCGATCTCGAACATGGGGGCCTCCTTGGGGTGGCAGCACCAGTATAACGCTTCGGCGGAAAAACTACCCGGCTTTGCGAAGCCCTCTCGTTCTCCCTCGCCGGCTCATTCTTTCGGGCACGCACCGCGCCGACGGCCCGGTCAATGCGGGTCGGAGGGCATTCGCGGCGCATGCGTTCGGCTTCCTCGTCCCGGATGCCGGCCATTTGGCTCGTCCCGCATTCCGGAGTGGGGACGACATAGTCGCAAAACACCAATGTCGCGGACTCGGCAGTATGGCGTGGGGTGAGAGGTGAAATCCGGCTCGCGCTCCTTGTTATGCCGAAGCCGCGGATAGTATAAGGTAGCCCGCATGTCCGAATCGGCTAAAATGCTCCGCGAAGGAGGCAAACTCGGTCTCCTCACCCTCATCTCCCGCGTACTCGGCCTCGTTCGCGAGATGACGCGGGCCGCCTTCATGGGAACCGGAATTCTGGCCGACGCGTTTGCCGTCGCATTCAACCTTCCCAATTTTTTCCGCCGTCTCTTCGCAGAGAACTCGATGTCGGCGGCATTCATCCCCACGTTCTCGGGGTATCTCGCCGAGGGGGACGAGGAAAAGTCGCGCGAGTTCCTTTCGGCAACCTTCACCGTTCTCGTCGTGCTGGTGACGACGACCGTGGCCCTCGGCATCGCCTGCGCGCCGTGGATAGTGAAGCTCTTCGGTTCCGATCCGACCGAAACCGCCGTACTGACGAGAATCATGTTCCCTTTCCTGGCTCTCGTGTCGGTGGCGGCGTTCATGCAAGGCATACTCAATTCAATAGGTATTTTTACTCCCTCCGGGGCGGCTCCCATCGTTTTCAATGTCGTGTTCATCGCGGTGCCCTATCTTCTCGCGGGACCCGCAGGCAACCCGGCCCGGGCCATGGCGATCGGTGTCGTGGTCGGCGGCTTTCTCCAGGCTCTCGTTCAGCTCCCATCGGTACTCAAGGCCGGTTGGCGTTTCGGTTTTATCGGGCTGCGTCGGGCGTTCGCAAATCCGGGCATGCGGAAGGTGATGGGCCTCATCGGTCCGACTGTCCTCGGCATGGCCGCCTACCAGGTCAACATCCTCGTTTCGACCTCGCTCGCTTCGAATGCCGGCACCGGGGCGGTATCGAGCCTTCAATATTCATTGCGCCTCCAGGAATTCGTGCTCGGCATCTTCGTCGTTTCGGCCGGGACGGTCCTGCTGCCCAATCTTGCGAAATCGGCCGCGGCGGGGGAATGGTCCGAATTCTCGGACTCCGTGGGCCGCGGCCTTCGCGCGATGCTCCTCGTGACGATTCCCGTCGCCTTTTTCGCCATAGTGGCAGGAAAGGACATCGTGAGTCTCCTTTTTCGGGCTCGCGAGTTCGACGACGAATCGGTGCGCCTGACTACGGCGGCCTTTTTCTTCCATATGACAGGCCTTGTTTTCATCGCCGTGAACCGCGTGATGGCGCCCGCCTTCTATGCCTGCTCCGACACGAGGACTCCGACGAGGGCCGGAATCCTGTCCTTCGGCGCGAACATCGCCGCCGCCTTTCTTCTCGTGGGCCCGCTCAAGGGGCCGGGCATTGCCTTGGCTCTCTCGATCGCGAGCGCCATCAATTCGGTCGTTCTTGTGCTGGCCTTGGCCCGAAAGAAAATAGATGGTCTCGGCGACGCCTTCGCGAAATCGGGAGTCTACGCCCTCAAAATTTTCCTATTTGCGGGAATTTCCGTAATGCCCGTATGGTTTTTGGAGCCGGCGCTCGATCGCCATTGGGCCGGCGCGGGGCGTCTGCTTTCTTATGGCCTGCCTCTGGGCATCGGCGCATTGGTGTTCGTCATGGTCATTTTGGGCATCCTTCTGGCGTCCCACGATGAAATTGCCGCCGCACTGTCGAGGATGGTCGGGAAAAGACTGAGAGGGCGGAGAGCATAGCTCGCTTCGGTCGCCGTCCTGCGGGACGTCGGGAGCATATGCATTCGATCCTCCAAGCATATCCTTTCTTTGATCTCTCCGCGCAAAGCATGTACGTTCAAGGATGTCGAGATCCGTGGGGCTGGCTTGACAAGGGACGGGTCGGGTGCTAATTTGCTCCAGCTTTCCGTATGCCCTTGTAGCTCAGTTGGCAGAGCATATCCATGGTAAGGATAAGGTCAACGGTTCGATTCCGTTCGAGGGCTTCACATGAACAGGATGGCGGGATTCGGGAGGGCCGCGGGAGACCGTGACTTTCAATTTCCGCCGTGAGGGGGGGGTAAAGAATCCGATCGGATTCGCCGTAGCCCCAAGGAAGAGAGGAATACACCGTGGCCGCGAAAAAGCAAACCGTTGAAATCATAGCCCTCGCCTGCAGTGAGTGCAAACGACGAAATTACACGACCAGCAAGAACCGTAAGACGATGCAGGAAAAGCTGGAATTGATGAAATACTGCAAGTGGGACCGCAAGCACACCCTGCACAAGGAAACCAAGGTCAAGTGAGTTCCTGGTGCGCTCCGAAAGTGCACCCGAGTATTGCCGGATGTTTTTGCGGGGTGTGAGGTCGGGTCTGTGGGGATGTGCGGACCGGATCTGGGAAGCGTAGAAGATTCCGCCGTGCGGAATCTTCACGCGAGCGGAAAAAACTCGCCAGAGTTCTTTCCGCTCGCGAAGGCCAGTAGCTCTAATGGTAGAGCGCCGGTCTCCAAAACCGGATGTTGAGGGTTCGAGTCCTTCCTGGCCTGTAGAGATACTGAAGACGGCCCGCACGGGGAAAACCGACGAAAACGCCGGACCCAGCGCGAAGGTTTCGGCCGCCATGCGAGGAGCCATCATGAACAAGGTTATCCAGTTCTTCAAGGATAGCTATGCTGAAGTCCGCAAGGTCGTGTGGCCGAGCCGCGAGGATGTCGTCGCTTCGACCAAGGTTGTCGTCGTATCGACGATCATCACGGCCCTGGCTCTCGGTTTCGTCGATTTGGTCCTTGTCTCCGGCATCGATTTCATCTTCAAGTAGAAAGGGAGGCGCTGATGGCGAAGGCCTGGTACGTGCTCCACGTCTACTCCGGCTATGAGAACAAGATCGAGCGGACGATTCATATGCTTCTGGACAACGGCGACCTCTCGAAGGAGGTCGTGACCGACATCAAGGTACCTTCGGAAGAAGTGGTCGATGTGAAGGACGGCAAAAAGCGTTCTTCGTCGCGAAAGATCCTGCCGGGGTATATTCTCGTCGAGATGGACCTTCCGGACAACAACTGGAAGGCGTCGATATCCACGATCAAAAAGATCACGGGTGTCACCGGCTTTGTTGGCGCGACTCAATTCAACAAGCCGGCTCCGATCACAGCCGAGGAAGCGAAGGGCATTCTTCAACGAGCGGGCGAGATCAAGGGCGAGCGACCCGTGCGCAATCGACAGAGCTTCGCCCAGGGCGAGCAGGTCAAGATCATCGAGGGCCCCTTCGAATCCTTCACTGGAGCGATCGAGGAAGTCAATCTCGAGAAGAACAAGCTCAAGGTGATGGTCGGCATTTTCGGACGCGCGACACCCGTCGAAGTCGACATTCTCCAGGTCGAGAAGGTATGATGGGAAGGAAGCCGCTCTGCGAGGGCGGCATCCCGGTTCTTTTGCAAAGCGACGAGCGATATCCTGCCCCGAGCCGGAGTCGTCGTTTCTCATAGTGAGGTGTTACCTCCATATGATGGGAGCGTCTCGAAGTCCGTTCACCGGGTTTCGAGCGCGATTCGGAGGAACCGAATCGCAGCCCGACCGAATGGTCGGGGGCGCGCTACCCCGTACGCGACCCGGCGAGTCGCCGCGCGGACCTTAGGGTCTCGCGTTGGCGAGCGCGGTTCGCGACGGGTACACCACGAAAGGAGTGAAGGATGGCGAAGAAAGTAGTCACTGCGATCGTCAAGCTCCAGTGCCCCGCCGGGAAGGCGACTCCTGCTCCCCCGGTCGGGCCCGCGCTCGGACCGCATGGCGTCTCCGCACCCCAGTTCTGCCAGCAGTTCAACGACAGGACCAAGGGTGTGGAGGCCGGGTTGACGATCCCGGTCGTCATTACGGTCTACAAGGACAAGACCTTTACGTTCATTACGAAGACGCCTCCCGCGTCCGTGCTGATCAAGAAGGCCATGGGGCTCGAGAAGGGCTCGGCGATCCCCCATAAGACCAAGGTTGGGAGGCTCGCCACCGACAAGCTCGAGGCGATCGCCAAGCAGAAGATGCCGGATCTCTCGGCCAATGATCTCGAGGCGGCCAAGCGAATCATCGCCGGTACCGCTCGCTCGATGGGCGTCGAGACGGAGTATTCCAAATGAAGCATGGCAAGAAGTACAACGAAGCCATCAAGAAGGTCGACCGGGAACTCTCTCTCGAGGTGCCGGCCGCCGCCGCCCTCGTCAAGGACTCTCACTTCGCAAAGTTCGACGAAACTGTCGAGGTGCACGTTCGGCTCAACCTGAAAAAGAGCCAATCGGTGCGCGATACCGTCGTTCTTCCCCACCAGTTCCGAGGCGAGAAGAAAATTCTTGTCTTCTGCAAAGGCGAAAAGGAGAAAGAGGCCTTCGATGCCGGTGCCGCATATGCGGGCGCGGACGACCTCATTGAGAAGATCAAGGGCGGCTGGCTGGATTTCGACGTCGCGGTGGCGACGCCGGACATGATGAAGGACGTAGGCAAGCTCGGCATGGTCCTCGGCCGCAAGGGGCTCATGCCCAATCCCAAGACCGGCACGGTCACCCACGACCTCAAGGCGGCCGTGGCCGAGCTCAAGAAAGGCCGCACGGAGTTCCGCACGGACAAGTCCGGCATCATTCACCTCGCCATCGGAAAGGTGTCGATGGAAGCCGCACAGATCGCCGAGAACGTCGAGACACTCATCACCGAGGTCCAGCGCAAGAAGCCGGCCGACGCCAAGGGCGATTTCGTCGCCTCGGTGTTCCTCACCTCGACGATGGGACCCGGAGTTCGCGTCGCGGTCGCGAAGATGGAGAAATAAGCCATGTCCATGAGAGCAACCAAGATCCAAGGCGCGAAGGCCGAAGCCATCGGCGAGCTCAAGAGGAAGATCGGGGCATCGAGCGATTTCGTGTTCGCCGAGTACCGCGGTCTCACCGTCGAGCAGATCACCGCCTTGCGGAAGCAGCTCCGCGAAAAAAGCGCCGAGTTTCACGTCGTCAAGAACAATTTCGCGCGCATCGCCTTCGATGAATTGGGTTTTCCCAAGGCTGTCGAGCCTGTGCTGGCCGGACCGACGGCGGTCGCCTTCGCGAAGGGCGAACCCAACGAGATCGCGAAGATCCTCGTGGAATTCGCGAAGGAAGTGCCCGCGCTCAAGGTGAAGGCCGGCATAGTCGACAGGGAATTTCTCGATGAAGGGGCCATTGCCGCTTTCTCGAAACTTCCGAGTCGCAATGTCCTTTTGGCGATGCTCATGTCCACGATGCGGGCCCCGATCCAGAACCTCGCCTACACTCTCCTCGCGTACCGTGAAAAACTCGAGGGAGCGGGAGGCGCGGTCGCGGCGGAGCCGGCATCCCAAGCTTAGGTCATCGATCCCGGCGCCGGTTTCAGGCTTCGGTAGGCTGCCGTACCTGTTTCCGGCGTTTCCGGGGAGGCTGTTCCGGAGGGAGCAGCGAAAGATAGCCGATCGTCCGGCCGTTTTGGCCGATGATCGACGCGGGAAGCCGGCAGGCCCGGCTTCGCGAAGGACCGGTTCGTATGAATTGGTCAGTTTTTCCGAGGAGAAGATAATATGGCAGCTCTTACCCACGAACAGATTATCGAGGCCATCGCCGAAATGAAGGTCACGGAGATCTCCGATCTCATCAAGGCCATGGAGACAAAATTCGGCGTCACCGCCGCCGTCCCCGTCGCGGCCGCCGCGGCCGGCGCTTCGGCCTCCCCGGCCGCCGAGGAACAGACCGAGTTCACAGTCATTCTCAAGGGCGGCGTTCCCGCCGACAAGAAGATCGCCATCATCAAGGAAGTCCGCGCCATCACCAGCCTCGGACTCAAAGAGGCCAAGGATCTCGTCGAGGCCGGCGACAAGGCCCTCAAGGAGAATATCTCCAAGGCGGAGGCCGAGAAGATCAAGAAGCAGATCGCCGATGCCGGTGGTCAGGTCGAGGTGAAGTAACATTCGCCGACAGAGGTATTCTCGTTAATCAATGCGACCCGCGACGCACGGCGGAATGTTCCGCCGTGCGTCGGTGCGCGTCGGGCCCGATCCGTGGACGACCGACGTTCCGGCCTGTGCGGCGGTCTTCGACGGATCAGTCCCGAACCAACCGTCAGGCGGCCGGTAGCGGCGGGTGCGAATGGCAACGTACCCGACCGTGGAGACCGCTCAAGACGGTCCATCGTCGCGGGGGCCGAGGCGCCCGCTTTTTCCTCCGCGACGCGCCGATACCTTGCGAGGCGACGTCGCCGACGTCCGCCTGAGGAGGCATTGTGGCCTATTCCGAGAAAAGGGTTTCCCGTCAGTACATCGGTAAGGACTACCAGGAGGTCATGGACCTCCCGGACCTGATCGATATCCAACTCTCGTCTTACGAGCGCTTCCTGCAGAGGGATACGCTCCGGAAAGGCGGGACGCTTCTGGAAGCAGGGATCGAGGAAGTATTCCGGACCACCTTCCCGATCGAGAGTCCCAACGGTGACATGCTGCTCGAGTACGAGGCATACCATCTCGACGAATCGGCGATGAAGTACTCGGAGATCGAGTGCAAGCAGAAAGGACTCACCTTCGCCGTGCCGCTCAAGGCCAAGATCAATCTAGTCTTCCAGAAGACCGGCGAGATCAGACAGAAGGAGATATATCTCGGGGACGTCCCGCTGATGACCGATCGCGGCACATTCATCATCAACGGCGCCGAACGCGTGGTGGTGTCTCAGATCCATCGCTCGCCCGGCGTCATCTTCTCCCACGAAAAGGGAGTCTATTCCGCCCGCATCATCCCCTATCGCGGATCCTGGCTCGAGTTCGAGATTGACCAGAAAAAAGAGCTGATCTACGCCAAGATCGACCGGAAGAAACGCATACTCGGAACCATGTTTCTTCGGGCGCTTGGTTTCGAATCTCGCGAGGACATAGTCGCCGCCTTCTACGTTTCCGAGAAGGTGACGATCGGCGAGGTCCGTTCCGAAAAGGACCACGCCGTCAACCGCGTGCTGGCCAAGTCCGTCAAGGTCGAAGTCAACGGCGAGAAAAAGAAGCTCTTCCGAGCCGGTGACAAGCTCCATCTCCACGACGTCGACGAACTCGTCAATCTCGGCGTGCGCGAACTCGAGCTCATAGATTTCGCCCATCCAGATTCTCTCCACTTCGACATGGTGCTCAACTGTTTCGAACGAGAGGACATCAAGCTGGTCAAGGAAGACCCCACCCAGGACGAGCCTTCGAAGGCCGATGCTCTCGCGGCCGTCTATTCGACCCTCATGCCCGGCGAACCCATCACCGTGGAAAACGCGGAGCGCGATCTCTCCTCGATGTTCTTCTCCGCCCGCCGTTATGATCTCGGGAAGGTCGGTCGCTACAAGCTGAACAAGAAATTCGATTATTCCGTGCCCTCGAAAGAGTTCACGCTCACCCGCGACGACGTCATCGCGACGATGAAATACCTGATGAGCGTGTATTACGGCGAATCGAACGTCGACGATATCGACCACCTCGGCAACCGTCGCGTGCGTTCCGTCGGTGAACTTCTCGCCAACGTGATGAAGAGCGCCTTCGGCCGGATGGAGCGCATCGCCAAGGAGCGCATGAGTCTCAAGGAGACGGATACTATCCGTCCCCAGGATCTCGTATCGATCAAGCCGATAGTCGCCGCCATCAAAGAATTTTTCGGTTCGAGTCAGCTCTCGCAGTTCATGGATCAGGTCAATCCCCTGGCCGAGCTTACCCATAAGCGACGCCTCAACGCTCTGGGGCCGGGCGGTCTATCGCGGGACCGGGCCGGTTTCGAGGTGCGCGATGTCCATTACACTCATTACGGTCGAATGTGCCCCATAGAGACTCCTGAAGGTCCGAACATCGGTCTCATCGTTTCGCTCGCGACGTACACGGCGGTAAACGAATATGGTTTCCTTGAAACGCCCTACCGAAAGGTGGAGGAAGGAAAGGCGACCAAGCATATCGAATATCTCTCCGCGATGGACGAGGACAAGTATTACATCGCCCAGGCTTCGGCTCGTATCGACAAGAAGGGAGAGTTCCTCGACGATTCGATTTCGTGCCGGCATCAAGGCGATTACACGACGCGTTCGGCAAAGGAACTTCAGTACATGGACGTGTCGCCGAAGCAGATCATATCGGTCTCGGCCGCCCTCGTCCCTTTTCTCGAACATGACGACGCCAACCGCGCCCTCATGGGTTCGAACATGCAGCGGCAGGCCGTTCCACTCGTCTTCCCCGAGCCCCCTCGCGTCGGCACCGGCATGGAGCAAAAGACCGCCTACGATTCGGGGGTTCTCGTCAAGGCAAAACGGGAAGGTGTCGTCGAATACGTCGACGCCTACAAGGTTGTCATCGTCCCCGAGGGTGAAAAGGACAAGAAGGCTCGCGACACCTACGATCTCGTGAAGTATCAGCGGACCAATCAAGATACCTGCTATACGCAACGTCCGATCGTGAAGAAGGGCGAAAAGATCGCGAAGGGTCAGGTCCTTGCCGACGGTCCAGCCACCCGCGACGGCGAACTCGCCCTCGGTCGCAACATCCTTGCCGGCTTCGTCCCCTGGAACGGCTACAATTACGAGGATGCGATCCTCATTTCCGAACGCGTGGTGAAGGAGGATATGTTCACCTCCATCCACATCAAGGAGTTCCAGACAGAGGTACGCGAGACGAAGCTCGGACCGGAGCGCATCACCCGCGACATTCCCAATACGAGCGAAAAGAGCCTCGACAGTCTCGACGCCGAGGGCATCATCCGCGTCGGCGCCAAGGTAAAGGCTGGGGACATACTCGTCGGAAAGGTCACGCCCAAGAGCGAAACCGAGACGACACCCGAGTTCAAGCTCCTCAATTCCATTTTCGGCGAGAAAGCAAAGGACGTCCGCGATTCTTCGCTGCGGGTGCCCCATGGCATCGAAGGCACGATCATCGACGTCCAGCGTCTCAAGCGCTCCGCCAACGACGACTTGAGCCCCGGTGTCGAGGAGGTGGTCAAGGTCCTCATCGCCGCAAAGCGCAAACTGAAAGAAGGGGACAAGATGGCCGGCCGCCATGGCAACAAGGGCGTCGTCGCACGGGTTCTCCCCATCGAAGAGATGCCCTATCTCGAGGATGGGACGCCGCTCGACATCTGCCTCAATCCTCTCGGCGTCCCCTCTCGGATGAACATCGGCCAGATCATGGAGACCGAGCTCGGCTGGGCCGGATCGACTCTGGACGAATGGTATTCCTGTCACATTTTCCAGTCGCCTTCGCAGGAGCAGATCGAGGCCAAACTCAAGGAGGCCGGACTTCCCGTCAACTCCAAGGCCAAAGTCCGCGACGGTCGAACCGGCGAGCCCTTCAAGAACCCGATCACCGTCGGCATCATCTACTTCATGAAGCTGCACCACCTCGTCGACGACAAGATGCATGCCCGCTCGACCGGCCCTTATTCGCTCGTGACGCAGCAACCGTTGGGAGGCAAGGCGCAGTTCGGCGGCCAGCGTCTCGGCGAGATGGAGGTCTGGGCGCTGGAAGCCTACGGCGCCGCCAACACGCTCCAGGAGCTGCTCACCATAAAGTCCGATGACATGACCGGCCGTGCCAAGGTCTACGAGGCCATCGTAAAGGGAGAGCCGCATACCGCGGCGGGAATCCCCGAGGCTTTCAACGTCATGGTGCAGGAATTGAGGGGCCTGGCTCTCGACATAAGGGTTTTCGACAACAAGGGCAAGCAGATCGCCCTCACCGAGAGAGATGAGGACATCATCAACAAGC
>Ga0187814_10000970_pt1 | contig 10621 bp, 12 predicted proteins | sample NC_S_4_FD_132450 | JGI IMG/M metagenome (GOLD analysis project Ga0187814, IMG submission 132450) | Wetland sediment microbial communities from Neuse River Estuary, North Carolina, USA - ASW-S_4 | ecosystem: Environmental > Aquatic > Freshwater > Wetlands > Sediment | place: USA: North Carolina...
CCCGAGCGCTACAGCCGTCGCCGCATACCGCAAGAACCACGTACCCAGGTCCACGTCGCCCGGATTACCGGCTTGCATACGGCCAGCCGCAACGGCCCACAACCGCGCCGTCAGCGCCACCGCGCCGATGAGGTAGCAGCACACCACCAGCCACGGCCCCACCGCCCCACGGTGATGCCCCCGGCTCTCCGCCGCAGCCGGCGCCGGCCCGGCCAACGGCGCGGCAACACCAGCCGACGCCTCCCTACGCAGCGCTTCCACGGCCGTCAGCGGCTCGCCGGGATCCACGGACACGCGCGAGTCTACTCCAGCCTCACGCTGTTTCCTGGGCGTCACAGAGTGCCTCACTCAAGCTATGTAGGCTGACGTCAGTCGGTCGGCCTTACCGCTATGGCGAGCACCGACTGGCCGAAAGGTGGGCGCCACCGCCGTTCAAGCCGCTTGAGCACTGGGACGAAATACTTGTCGAAGACTCGGACCGGAGCACTGTCCGTGGGTGTGCGACGAAGGAAGCGGGCTAGTACCAGCCACGCGACGGCCCCGATCGCGTTGACATAGCTGACGGTCCGCACTTCGTATCCAACGTCCGCGAGTTGTGTCCGCAACCTAGTCCTGCCGTAGCGGCGATGGTGACCGATCTTCCGGTCGAAGTCACTGTAGAGAAATGAGAATGCCGGCACCCACAGAACGACTCGCCCTCCGCGCTTCAAGAGCGAACGGGCGTCCCGCAGGGCACCGTCGTCGTCTTCGATGTGCTCTAGGACGTTGATTAGTACGACGCTGTCAAAGGGACCATGTGTGTCAGCCGAGTCGATGGATCCGTGCAAAACTTCCACATGCTCATCGCCCGAGAACCTCTCGCGCAACCTGTCGGCGCACCGCTCGGATAGGTCGCAGGCGACGACCCGTTTAGCTTTTCGAGCCAGCATCTCGGTGAAGGTTCCGTGACCGGCGCCCACCTCTAGAACCTCGTCGCCAAGATGCGGTTCAATGAGCTCCAAAATCCATTCGGCGTAGTTGCGCGCGCCGTCGAGGCTATCGAGTGTTGTCGCCAACTCTTCGTCCGCAGCGGAGAAGTCCGCGAGGACTCTCGCTCGCTTTCCCGTCTGAATCCATGCCATCGCAAGATCTTACCGAACCGATGGCCCCCTTCCGGCCACCGCTTAGCCTCGATCCATCATCCCGCCTCGCGCGCGCCGATGTCCTCCAGCCACAGCCGCTGCGACATCAGATGGCCGGCCGAGTCGCGGTCTAGGGCAGGCATGAGGCTCACCGACACGGTGACCATGGCCTCAGGCCGGCGCACCACGTAGGGGCCCGACCCGTGCCTGATCTCCACCAGGCCCATCAGCGAGAACGACCGCAGCGCCTGGCTGACCGTCGGTCGGCTGGTCCCGAACCGAGCGGCCAGGTCCGTTCGGCGGGCAGCCTCGCGCCCTTGGCGAGGTCCTCCCTGATGATCAGGTTCCTGATCTGCTCGGCGACGTCGTCGGACCGGCGCACCGCGGCGACCGGCTCGATTCCCGGCAGCGCCACCGCCCGCGGTCGGCGGGACCGGCGCGGTGCCCGCGCGGGCTCGGCCATGTCGTGACCCGGCGCGCCTCGCCACCACCATCCGGCTGCGCGCCGTCCGCATGGTCAAGCCCCAGGGGTTCGGCTACCTCGGCCAGGCGCTGTCCAGCGCCGAGCAGGTGGCGGCGCTGTTCGCGGTCATGCGGCCCGGCCGGGACCGGCTGGTCTGCTCGCCCGGCCACTATGTGATCGGCATCTTCGCCGCCGCCGCTGAACTCGGCCTGCTGCCGGAGGAAGACGCCTGCAGGTACGGCCAGGACGGCTCGTCGGCCGAGGCCATCGGCACCGAGCGCTCGCCGGTCGCGGACTACGTCTGCGGATCGCTGGGCCAGGGCGTGTCCGCCGCGGCCGGCTTCGCGCTGGCGGACCGGCTCGGCGTTCCGACAGGCGCACGTTCGCAATGGTCAGCGACGGCGAACCGGAGGAGGGCCAGGTCTGGGAGGCGCCATGTTCGCCGCACACCACCGGCTGTCCCGGCTGACGGTGCTGCTCGACGCCAACAACTCCCAGGTGGACGGCCCGGTGGACACGATCACCACGATCGAGCCGATCGCGGCCAAGTGGCAGGCGTTCGGCTGGGACGCCATGGACCTGGACGGCCACGACGTCGATGCCCTGATCAAGGCCCTGACCGAGACCGCACAGGGGACAAACCGTCCGTTCTGATTAATCGCACCTCTACCACCCATGGAGTGGACTGCCTTCCCGCGGACGCGGACGGGCACTTCATCAAGCTGCCGCCCGAGCTCGCCGCCCAGGCGGAGGCGGAGCCGCGGGAAGCTGGAGCATGACGATGGCTGAACTACGGCAGCCCTCGTATCCGATCGTCCTCAAGCCCTACGGCCAGTCGCTGGTCGCGCTGGTGAAGCAGCGCGACGACATCGTCTGAGGTACTCGTCGGGGATGGAACCCGGGATGGCCGCGGAGGGTGGCATCGAAAGTGCTGTTGATGTGCAGCTTGTACGCGGCGGCGGAGATCACGACCGGGTAGGTGTCCGCTAGCCGCAAGTAGTACAGGAATAAGATGAATGCGATCGCGGCGACCGCGCCGAGCGAAGCCCACCCGGGGGAAGGTCCGCGTGCGGTTCCTCCTGCCGGGCGGATCTCGTCCTGCGTCAGGCCCTCAGCGGGTGCGCTGATGCTTACCCCGGACGGAAGTCTTGCTGGCCGCAAGGGGCCTGCCCACGTCCGTAAGCGCCCCGATCACTGGATTATGAGTCCTGTTCTTTGCGCCAGCGCGTGCACCATGCCTACTGGCATACAGTTCTCGGGACGATCGCCGGAAAATAACGGAAGGATCACGCATCTGTCACCGCGCAACGCCGTCAGGCGCCGCCTGCTGCTACGTCCTGTATTGATTGATGCACAGGCACTGTCGTTGACTCCACTCATCGAACCACCGCGGTTAGGAACACTTGCTGTGAGCACCGGATTGACCGAGGGCAGCGAGCCGGCTGCGCCCGGGCTAAGGGATGCCTTGCTGCGCGGTACGCGCGGACGCACGGGTTCGCTGCCGCGGTTCGGGCGATGGTGCCGACGGCACCCGCGGGCCATGTGGGCGGCGAGCCTGGCGCTCGCCGCTCTAGTGCTGTTCCTGTGCTACCTGCGCAACGCGCAGATCGTCGGGCCGAGCAGCGACTCGGCCGCGATATCGCTCCAGGCCTGGCAGATGTGGCATGGCAACCCGATCCTGAGCGGCTGGTGGCTAAGCGACGAGTGCCTTTACGCGGTCGACCTGCCGGTACAGGCAGTGATCCAGATGTTCGCCGGGCTGCGGCCGGGCGTGATCCACCTGCAGGCGGCGGTGGAGTATACGGCCGTTGTGCTGCTCGCCGCGCTGCTCGCCAGGGGGCGGGCCCGCGGGCGGGAAGGCATCGTCAGAGCGCTGCTCACGGTCGGCATCATGGTCGCGCCCTCGACGGCGCTGGGCTCGCGGGTACTGCTCGCGGGGCCAGGTCACGTGGGCACGCAGATCGCCGTGCTGGCGACGTTCCTCGTGCTCGACCGCGCGCCGCAGCGCTGGTGGGCCCCGGTGGCCGTGGGCGTCCTGCTCACCTGGGCGCAGGTCAACGACGTGCAGGCGACGTTCTCCGCCGCGGCGGCCGTCGCGGCGGCCTGTGGCGTGCGAGCCTGCGCGGAGGTCGCCCGCTGGCAGCGCCCGCCGCGGGAGCGCTGGTACGACGCCTCGCTCGTGGTGGCGGCGATAGTCTCCTTCGGCCTGGCGCACCTGATCGTGTCGGGAATCCACGCGGCGGGCGGCTTCTACCTGCCGGGACCAAAATACGGGTACGGCTTCGCCCCCATCTCCGCGATGCCCGCCCAGTCGTGGGCGACCGTCTACAACGTCCTTATCTTGTTCGGCGCCGACTTCATCGGGCAGCCGATGGGGATCAGCGCGTTTTTCGCGCTGCTGCACCTCGTCGGGGTCGCGCTGGGGTTCGGGGCGCTGTGGATGGGCGCGCGCGGGTTCTTCACCCGGATGGACCGGGTCAACCAGACGCTCGTGGCCGGCACGGTCTCCATCCTGGTAGCAGGCGCGTTTGGCCTGTATTCGGGCGCGGTCGTCGGCGCGCACGACATCATCCCCGTGCTGCCGTTCTGCGCGGTGCTCGCGGGGCGGCTGTTCGGCGGGCGGCTAGCAGCCCTGCGGCTCGAGCCGGTGCTGGCCGTAGGGCTCGCTGTCATGCTCGCCGCGCTCGGGTACAACGACATCCAGCCGAAAGCGGTCCCGCCGAGCAGTCAGCTCGCCGTCTGGCTGGAGGCCCACCATCTGACATCGGGACTGGCCGGCTACTGGGAATCGAACATCACCACGCTCGACAGCGGCGGCCGGGTGCGGCTCGTGTCGACGGTGGGGGGCGGCACCACCGCCCAAGAGTACGAATCCGATGCCGCGTGGTACAACCCGGCCATCTCCCAGGCGAACTTCATCGTGTCGTATTCCCGCTCCACGGACCCCTCGCCGGTGCGGCCGTCGGTCGTGCGGGCGCGGTACGGGACACCGGCGCATGTCTACCACTTCGAGGACTACACGATCATGGTGTACGACTACAACCTGCTGACCCGGGTTACCGTGCCGGCCGAACCTTAGCGGGCTTCCGGCATGGAGTCACCCGATCGGGGGCCTAGGTGGCTGAGGAGGTTCTTGTTCCAGACCATGATCGTGTAGGCCTGGAAGTGGTACACGCGGGCCGGCGGGCCGAACGCCGCGCGGGCCATCGCGGGGGTCACCCATTCCCCGGGGACGCTGATGAAGAAGCTGGCGGTGTGGTCGGAAGCGTCGAAGATCCGCATGTCCTGGTTCCAGCGCCACGGTGACAACATCCCAGGCAGGAACGTTCAGGTCGCCACCCGGACGATCGACGGTCGTGGGTCTCCGAGCAGGATCGCGCGGGGAGTTCCGGGGCCGGCGGCCTGCCCGGCGGCGAGCCCGACGGGCATGTCGAGCCAGGTGTGCCAGACCAGACGCTGCGGATAAGGAAGCGGGCCATCGCTGCGCAGTCAGCCGATGAGCGGCTCGCCGCCGGGGCCGGTGATGCGGGCCAGGGTTGCGGCAGCCTGTTGCTGGATGGCTGGCGGCAGCGGGACATAGCCGAGGGTGGCGGCGTAAGCCTGGCCTGGACCGGTGAGCCAGCTGACGAGCGATACCAGGGCGTGGCCGGTCGGCTGGCTGGTCTGGCTGGCGGAGAGCAGGACCCAGCTGTACCCACAGATCGGGTAGGCGGCCAACCCGGGCTGGTTGACGATGGAGAAGCTGGCCGGGGTGATGGCGGGCTTTCCCGTGGCGTCGGCGGTGATCGCGGCGGGGGTGGGGGTGGTGTAGTTGCCGGCCTGGTTCTTGATGGCGGCGATGCCCAAGCTGGTGCCGGTGGTGTAGGAGCGTTCGACGTAGCCGATGGAGTAGGGGATGTGCTCGATGTCGGCGGCGACGCCGGGGTTGCCGTCGGCGCCGGTGCCGGTCGGCCAGTTCAGGCTGCGCCCGGTGCCGACGGCCGCGGCCCAGGCCGGGCTGACCTCGGACAGGTAGTTGCTGAAGATGAAGGTGGTGCCGCTGCCATCGGAGCGGTGCACGACGGTGATGAACGCGTCGGGCAGGCCGGCGCCGGGGTTGAGGGCGGTGATGGCCGGGTCGTCCCATTTGGTGATCTGGCCGAGGAAAAGCTTCGCGAGGACTGGGCCGGTCAGCCTCAGTGGGCTGTTGCTGAGGGTGAGGGCGTTGTAGGCGACTGCCACGGCGCCTAGGTCGACCGGGACCTGGACGGCGGGCCCCCCGCGGGCGCCGGCCAGGTCGGAAGGAGAGGCGGGAACGTCGGTGGCGCCGAAGTTAACCTGCCCGGCGGCGAACCGGGTGATGCCGGCGCTGCTGCCGACCGCAGCGTAGCTGACCGCCACGCCGGGGTGATCGTGCTGGTAGCGCGGGAAGGCCAGGTTGAAGAACGGTGCGTCGAAGGTGGATCCGGCGCCAGTGAGCTGCGCGACGGTGGTATCGACGGCCGTGGGCTGCGGGGTGCTGGTGGCGGTGCTCGTGCACGCGGCGAGCGCGGCGGCCAGCAGGGCGATCACGCCGGCGGCGGCCTTGGACAGCGCCCGGCGCGGGTGCGGGTTGGGGTGGGGGAGCAGGTGTGGCATCGTTGCCGTCCTCTCCATGAGCGGTTATCCGATATGGGCCTGGCGCATCCAGGCCTGGGCGCCGGCCTGGACGGCGTCCCACGGGGAGCCGAGCGGCGGGGTGTAGGACAGGTCCAGGTCGCTGATCTGGTCGACGGTCATGCCGCCGTAGATGGCGGTGGCGGCGATGTCGATCCGCTTGGCGATCTCGGCGTGCTTGTGGCCGTACAGTTGGACGCCGAGCAGCCGGCCGGTGACCCGGTCGCCGATGTACCGGATGGCGATGCGGTGGCTGCCCGGGTAGTAGGCCTTGTGGTCATCGGCCTCGGAGGCGACGGTGACCGGGGTGAACCCGGCCTGGCTGGCTTCGTGGTGGCGCAGCCCGGTACGGGCGGCGGCGTGGTCGAAGATCTTGACGACCTGGGTGCCCAGGCTGCCGGCGAACTCGCGGTCCCCGCCGGCCGCGTTTTCCCCGGCGACCCGGCCTTGCTTGTGCGCGGTGGTGCCCAGCGGCAGGTAGGTCTGGCCGAGCAGCCGGTGGTGGGTGATCACACAGTCCCCCGCGGCGTAGATCTCGGGCAGCCAGGTCCGCATCCGCGTGTTGACCGCGATCGCGCCGCGGGCGCCGAGGCGGGCCCCGGCGCTGACGGCCAGGCTGGTCTCCGGCCTGACGCCGGTGACGACCAGCACCAGGCCGGCGTGCCGGGTGACTTCCTTCCCGTCGGCGTCGACGGCGTCGACCCGCAGCCGCGCGGGCTCGCCCTGCGCGGCGCGGCTGATGGCCTTGACGGCGGTGCCGGTGAGCACCGTCACGCCGTGGGATTCCAGTTCGCTGCGGACCAGCGCGCCGAGCGACATGCTGACGGTGGGCAGCACCTCGGGCAGCTGCTCGATCTGGGTGACGGCCAGGCCGCGGACGGTCAGCGCGTCGGCCATCTCCAGCCCGATGTAGCCCGCGCCGACGATCACCGCGCTGGCGGGCGCAGTCTCCTGCAGGGTGCGCATGACGGCGAAGGTGTCATCCATCGAGTGCAGCAGGTGCACCCCGTCGCCGGGGCCGAGCTCGTCCAGGCCCGCGATCGGCGGGCGGACCGGGACCGCGCCGGTGCCGATGACCAGCTGGTCGTAGGCGATGACGTCCTCGGCCCCGTCCGGGCCGGAAACGGCCAGCTTGCGGCCGGGCACGTCGATGCGCCGTGCGGTGGTGTCCAGCCGCAGCGCCATCCCGGCCGCCTCCAGGTCCGCGATGGTGCGGTGCGCGAGGTTGCGCCAGTGGCTGACCTCGCCGGAGACGTAGTAGGGGATTCCGCAGATGGAGAAGTTCGGGTAGGCATCGGCGGCCACCACGGTGACTTCGGCGCCCGGGTCTACTTCCCGGGCGCGCAGCGCGGCGCTGATCCCGGCGTCGCTGCCGCCGACCGCGACGATGTGCATGACTGCTACCTCCCGTTCCTGGCTGGCCTGGCGGTCCCGTCGGCCGCGCGCCGCGCGTCGCCGTCGGCTGCGGCGCCGCCGTCCTCGTGCGGGACGACGACGGCGCGCGCCTGCGCCGCGGTGAGCGCCGGATACAGGCCGCGGATGATCAGCACCCCGGCGATGCCGCCGCCGGCCTGGGCGGCGATGAACACCGGCGCCGAGGACGGCGCGATCCCGGCGAAGGTGTTGGAGAACATCCGGCCGATCGTGATCGCCGGGTTGGCGAAGCTGGTGGAAGAGGTGAACCAGTATGCGGCGCCGATGTAGGCGCCGACCGCCGCCGGGGCGGCGGCCGCCCGCCCGGAACGGGCGAGGGCGAAGATCACCAGCAGCAGCCCGGCGGTGGCGATCACCTCCGACAGCGCGTGCGCGCCGGACGCCCGGTGCTTGACCGAGATCGACACCGCGGACAGGGAGAACATGACATTCGCCGCGACCGCGCCGGTCACGCACCCGGCGACCTGGGCGGGCAGGTAGGCGGCGGCGTCCCGCCAGGACATGCCCCCCAGCGCCGCGTCGGCGAACGACACCACCGGGTTGAAGTGCGCACCGGACACCGGCCCGAACATCAAGATGATGGCGAACAGCCCGGCCGCGGTCGCCGCCGCGTTCTCCAGCAGCTGCAGCCCCGTGTTCCCCGGGGACAGCCGCTGCGCGGCGATCCCGGATCCGATCACGGTCGCGGCGAGGAACGCGCTGCCGAGGAACTCCGCGGCCAGCCGGCGTCGCAGCAGGACAGGTGCACTGGTCACGCCCCCATCTTGACGCAGGGAAGATAACTCAGTCAAGATTGAGTCAATGAATGCTGAGCAGGCTGCTGAGCTGGCCAGGCGTGCCACGGTGCACGCGGCGCTAGCCGACCCGGCACGGCTGCGCATCACCGACACGCTGGCCGACGGGGACGCCTCCCCCTCCGAACTGGCGGCGATCCTGGCGATGCCGTCCAACCTGCTCGCCCACCACCTGCGCGTGCTCGAACAGGCCGGGATAATCGGCCGGCGCCGCTCACAAGGCGACCGGCGCCGCACCTACCTGCGGTTGGTCCCCGCCGCCCTGCACTACCCGGTCGCCCCATCGGCCTTGGCTGCGCGGCGGGTGCTGTTCGTCTGCACCGCCAACTCCGCACGCTCCCACCTGGCCGCCGCGCTATGGCGCCAGGCCAGCGGCATCCCCGTAGTATCAGCCGGCACCCACCCGGCGGCGTCGATCGACCCTGGCGCCATCGACGCCGCCCGCCGCCACCTGCTGCCGCTCCGCCGATTGCGGCCCCGGCACATCAGCGACGTCTGGCACGACGGCGACCTGATCGTCACGGTCTGCGACCTGGCATACGAGGAACTCGGCGCGCTGGCAGTCGTGCACTGGTCGGTTCCCGACCCGGTCCCGGCCGGCGACCCCGCCAGCTTCGACACGGCACTGGCCGAGCTATCCGACCGCGTCGGACGCCTCGCGCCGCGGCTGGCCGCCGCCTCCTAAGCCTGCAGGCCGCCTCAGCCGGTGCCGGCTATAGTGCTGCGACGCTCGATGAAGACCACGTCACGCCACCGGCCGTTGTGGCGGCCGATCCGCTCGCGGATTCCCACGATCCGGAACCCGGCCTGCTGGTGCAGGCGCAGGCTGGCGGTGTTCTCCGGGAAGATCCGGACTGGATGGTCCAGATGCCGGCCTGGTCAGCTGATGCGGCAAGGGCGGCGAGCAGCGCCGCGCCGATGCCCCGGCGGTGGTGGCCGGGATGGACATAGACGCTGTGCTCGATCACCCCGGCGTAGACGCAGCGGTCGGAGACCGCGGCGGCAGCGGTCCAGCCGAGCACCTGCCCGCTGGCCGCGTCGGCGGCCAGATGCCGATGAGCGGGCAGCCGGGCGGCATCGAACGCTTCCCAGGGCGGGGCGGTGGTCTCGAAGCTGGCCTGCCCGGTGTCCAGCCCGGCCTGGTAGATCGCCAGCACCTGCCCGGCGTCACCTGGTTGCATGGGGCGGATCAGCACGCCGGGCGGGGCGGCGGCGTCGGCGTGGCCGGGCTGCTGGTCGCGTGCCATCGAGGTTCCTTTCCGGCCGGGTCCCGGGATTAGCAGGCAGGCGCGGCCGGGGCGGGTCGGCCCATCACGATGTCAGCGGCGGTCGGGAAGCAGGCCACGCACTGGTCGTTGATCCTGTACTGGGCGGTGGTAGCACGCCGCTCGGCCAGCACGAACCGCACGCCGGCCAGGATCTTCAGGTGCTCGGATACAGTCGACTGCCCGACGTCGAGGGCGTCCGTGATGGCACCGACCGTCATCGGCTCGCCGTGGCGCGCCAGCAGCGACACGATCTGCACCCGGGTCGGGTCGGCCAGCGCCCGGAACCACGACGCGTACTGCGCCGCCGTGCCGCGCTCCACTGGCTTTGCCTGCTCATTCATCGTTAATCGACGATAAACGATGAATGAGCCAGATGGGAAGACCCGCCTCTTGGGACGATGCGCACGTGGCTGCCCTGGAGGGCCGGAGCGGCGACGACTGGGTGTCAACCCGAGCACCACGAGTCCCGCCGCCGAGCCGCTTCAGGCTCATGGCCACGCTGCGGCCTTACGGGCCATCAGCTGCCTCGCCCAGGTCGCGCAGGTCTAGGGCGAGGTTGTGCGCGGAGCGGAGGGTGTCGGGGTGGTCTTGGCCCAGGACACGGCGGCGGCGCTGCAATGTGTCCTGGTCCAGGTCGCGCGCGGCCCGCGCATCGCCCAGCTCGCGTAGGTCTAGGGCAAGGTTGTGCGCGGAGTAGAGGGTGTCGGGGTGGTCTTGGCCCAGGACACGGCGGCGGCGCTCCAGTGTGTCCTGGTCCAGGTCGCGCGCGGCCCGCGCATCGCCAAGCTCGCGCAGGTCGGCGGCCAGGTTGCTCGCGGAACGCAGAGTGCTGGGATGATCCTGGCCCCGCAGGCGGCGATCGCGTTCCAGGGTGTCGTGGTCCAGGTCGCGGGCCGCCCGCGCGTC
>Ga0187814_10000971_pt1 | contig 10620 bp, 13 predicted proteins | sample NC_S_4_FD_132450 | JGI IMG/M metagenome (GOLD analysis project Ga0187814, IMG submission 132450) | Wetland sediment microbial communities from Neuse River Estuary, North Carolina, USA - ASW-S_4 | ecosystem: Environmental > Aquatic > Freshwater > Wetlands > Sediment | place: USA: North Carolina...
CGCGATCGGCGGGCTCGGACAGCTGCTCTCCGCGCACAACCAGGCGCTGACCCAGGTGCTCGGCGGCGTCACGATCCTGCTCGGCCTGCTGTTCGCGGGCGCGTTCGACCGGTTCACCTGGGCGGGGCGGATCTTCCGCCCGTCGGCGCGGCCGCAGGCGGGGCTGGCCGGGGCGCCGCTGCTCGGCGTGATGTTCGGCTTCGGCTGGTCGCCGTGCATCGGCCCGACGCTGGGCGCGGTGCTGACGCTTTCGGAAACCTCGGGCACCGCCGCGCGCGGCGCGTTCCTCGCGTTCGTCTACGGGCTCGGCCTTGGCATCCCGTTCCTGATCGTCGCGCTGGCGTTCGAGCGCGTGGTGAACGTGCTCGGCTTCTTCCGCCGCAACGCGCGGATGGTCGCCAGGATCGGCGGCGCGATGCTCGTCGCCATCGGCATCCTCGAGGTGACCGGAGCCTGGACGTCAGCGATCAACTGGGTGCAGGCGCACTGGATAACCGACTACCGGCTCCCGCTCTAGGCTTGCTCGCGACCTTTTTCTGCGCCCGGCCCGGCGCCCCGGCCGGTACGGACGGTTCCGGGACCGGCTCGGCCCGCGTCTGGGCCGCCGCCTCGACCAGGGCGGCGAGCAGGCGGGGGTCGTCACCCTCCTCGGGGTGCCAGTGCACGCCGACGCCGAACCGGTGACCGGTCACCTCCAGCGCCTCGGTCACGTCGTCACCGGGTGACCACCCGGCCACGACCAGCCCGTCCCCGGGCCTGCCTGGCGCCTGGTGGTGCGCGGCCGGCACCTGGATCGTGGCGCCGAGCAGGCGGCCTAGCAGGCTGTCACCGGACAGGCGCACGTCGTGCGGCAGGTACCGGACCCGGTCAGGGCGGTGCGCGGGCAGGTGCTGCGTCAGCGTGCCGCCGCGCGCCACGGTCAGCACGTGCAGGCCGCGGCCGATCGCCAGGAACGGCAGCCCGGCCTCGATAGCCGCGCGCATCAGCGCGAGCTCGAACCGGTCCCTGCGATGGTCGGGCACGTCGGTCTCGTCAAGCCGCTGCTGGTTATACAGCTCAGGGTTGAGATCCCGGCCCCCGGTGAAGACGAGCCCGTCGAGCCCGCTGACGAGGGCGTGCACCGAGTCCGGTGGCACCGGCGGCAGCACGACAGGCGCCGCCCCGGCCCGCTCGATGGCGCGGGTATAGCTGACCGGCGAGACCACTGCCTCGCGGATCCAGTCACTCCAGCGAGCCGCGTCGATTTCGCTCGTGATACCGATGATCGGACGGCTCATCGCGTCCTCCTCGCCGCTCCCGCAATGTCTTTCCCGTCATCCGGGGAACCCCCTTGTGACGGTCCGCCGTGGGTGGAACACTGTGCGCTGTGCCGCCGCAACCGACCGACAGCCCCGGGACTCCCGACCCGGTCACTCCGCCATTCTTCCTGAATGAGGCGGTTTCCGATGCGGCGATGACGTATTTCTATGCACACTTGTTTGCCGCCGAACCTGAGATCAGCGCAATGTTTCCGGCGGCGATGCACGCTCAGCGACAACGTTTCTACCGAACGCTGTGCCGGATCGTCGCGTTCTTCGGCGAGGGGGCCGGCGAGCGGCCGCCGGACAACGGAGATTTCGTCAGTTACCTCGAGTCGCTCGGCCGCGCGCACCGCAAGTTCGGGGCGCGTAAGGAGCACTACGCGTCGTTCCGGTCGGCGCTGCGGACGACAGCGGAGCGGTTCGCGCCGGGCGGCGGCACCGACGACTGGGAGGCCGCGTTCGACCGCGCCGCCGAGATCATGATCAACGCGGCCGAGGACGACGCCGCCCCGGCGTGGTGGACCGCCGAGGTCACCGGGCACCAGCTGCGCACCCCGCAGGTCGCCGTGCTGACCTTGCAGCCGTCGCAGCCGTTCCCCTTCCTGCCAGGCCAGCACCTGTCGGTGCAGACACCGCGCTGGCCAAGGCTCTGGCGGAACTACTCGGTCGCCAGCGCGCCGCGCCCGGACGGCTCGCTCACGCTGCACGTCCGCGCCATCGCCGGCGGGCTCGTCAGCACCACGCTCGTGCATCACACCAGGCCGGGCGACACGCTGCTGCTCGGCCGGCCTGAGGGCCCGATGACCGTGGACACCGAGTCGAAACGGCCCGTGCTGTGCCTGGCCGGCGGGACCGGGCTGGCCCCGCTCAAGGCCATCGCCGAGGCGATCACCGCCACCGGCGAACGACGGGAGATCGTGGTCTACCACGGCGCGCGGACCGCGTCGGAGCTGTATGACCTGCCCGCGCTGCGCCAGATGGAGCTCGACTCCCCCTGGCTCGAGGTGATCCCGGTGACGTCGCAGGAGATGGCCGAGGGCACCAGGCACGGCACGATCCCGGACATGGCGGCGCATGCCCGCTGGGAGGACCGCGACGTGTACGTCAGCGGCCCGGACCCGATGATCATCGAGACCGTCGCGGTCCTGCGGGCGCTCGGCGTGCCAGACGACCGTCTGCACTACGACCTGCCGGACGAGATCGCCTGAGGCAGGCTAGGCGATGTCTTGGATGATGTTGATGAGCTCGTCACGGCCATAGCCGTTGCGCCGGGCGAACTTCACAAGCTCACGGGCGCGGGCGAGGACCTCACCCCGGTGCGGCGGACCGATAACCGTGATTCCGCGCCCGCGGCGGAACTCCAGCAGTCCCTCCTCGCGCAGCACCCGCAGCGCCCGCAGCACGGTGTTTGTATTCACGTTCAGCACAGCGGCCAGATCCCGCGCGGGCGGAAGCCGCTCACCAGGGCGCACCTCGCCGTCGGCGATGGCCCGGCGGATCTCCGCGCACACCTGATCGTGGAGCGGCAGCCGGTCCCCGCGATCGACCTTGACATCGAACATGGTGCCAATCAGACTAGCACCATGAGGCACGCGCCGCCAGCAGCCGCGCCCCGTGCGGGGTCACCGGCGGAGGCGGAGGCGCTGATAGCAGAAGCACGCGCGCACGCCCGGCGGCGACGCCGGAAGAGAGCGCTGATAGTGATCATCACCGTGGCAGCCATTGGCGGCGGCTTCGCTTGGGCGGGTACCTTGTCCGGCAGCGGGCCAGCCGCACGCGGTGGTCCCAGCCGTCCCGCCACGCTGACGGCGCACACCGGCGGGGTGACGGGATACATCGACCCCTGCCAAGGCATCGGAATCGATATCGGGCTGCCTTACGCCGCCGGAACGGTGACGGCGCTGCGTGGCCGGGAGACCTGGAAGCTGGTCCGTAGCGAAAGCAACAGGACGTACCAGACCTACCGGATGGTGCTGCCGACCGCCGTCGCCGCCCGGCAGCACGTCGGCGAGAACCAGAAGTTCTCTTTCGATCTGCCGCCGGGCAGATATGTCCTCGTGGGTCGCTATGACCGCGGCAACTTCGAGACGTTTCTCGACGTGACCATCGCCGCAGGCACGGTCCTGCACCGGGACCTGCCGGACCTATGTAAGTAGCCCCGCTCCGTTCGGGATAAAAATCACTTAAACCTTGCGCCAGCCCGGCACCCATGCGCCGTCGGTCACCTGGTAGTCGCCGAAAAGAGCGGGCGCCTCGGCGCGCATTATCTCCCCGATCTTGCCGAACACCAGGCGGATTTCCTCTTCCGCGCCGGGGTCGGTGCGCATTTCGATAGTGTGCCGCAGCGCCCGGATGTTCGCGGTCCAGACCAGGCCGGTCGCCACGCCGTCCGGGGCGAAGCGGCGCATGAACGACGTCTTGTGCTTCTTCTCATGCATCAGCACGCCGTCGTCGTCGAGCCGGAAATGGTCGGCCATCCAGTGCTGGAACGCTTCCATTTCGGTGAGCAGGGCCGTGGCGCGCTTCATGAGCTCGGGGTCTTCGCGAGCCCATTCCGGGAACCAGAAAGGGAATTCATCGAGCCGAACGAACCGCAGCGACTCCTGCGAGATAGCGGTTCCCGGCCGATGCCTGATTACCTCGTGGGTGAATACACGGCTGACGTTATGCAGCACGAACGTGAAGTTGACGTGCTCGAGGACGGAGCCGTGGCCGCTGCGCAGGATGTTCTCCAGGTACTTGACCTGGTCGTCGCGGACCCTGCGGACGTTCGGGTTGAGGCCAGGCTCCCAGGAGCGGTAGCACATCTTGCCGGCGAATTCTGCGAGGTTCTGCGCGTCGTTGCCGAGCTGGTCGCGGTCCAGCCGCTCGACCCAGCGCTCCCCGCCGACCTCGCGCAGGTAGGCGGCGATCGCGTCGTAGTCGATCTCGGGCCTGGCGACAAGGAAGACCTCGGGCTCAACGTTGCGCATACCCGGCACCCTACCTGCTGCGAAGAGAAAGTTACCGGTATGGAGCAGCGTGGCGCATCGGCCGGCGTCTCTGTGTCGTGAACCTGATCTCCGCGGGGTCCGCGCGGGACTCCCCAGCTTCGCCGGGGTTCCGCCGTACTACGTCGCGCTGACCGCGACCGGGACGCCGGCCGCCAGCCATCCGGCTTCGCTGACAGTGCGGTCCACGTTCACAGGGAAGGTGCTCGCGACCGTGACCGCGCCCCGGCCGTACGGCACGTTCGTCCTAGTCGACGGGACCGCGGACGACCGGACGTTCCTGGTCGCCCGCTGCTGCCCTACCTGTTGTGGGCCAGCCCGGACGCCGGGATCCTGATCGGCCTGATGGACGGCCACGCTGTCATCCTCAGCGACGGGCAGATCCGGGCGATCCCGTGGCCGGCGGCCATCACCTCGCCCTATGCCTCGGGCATCCCGGGCGTGGCCTGGTGACCTACAGCAGGGCGCGCAGGCGCTGGTTCAGGGTCGCGGCGGCGTCTCTTAGCGCGTTCACGTCGGGGCCCGCGGCGAGCAGGGAGCGGGAAGCGCTGGGCATGACGCGTTCGGGGCAGGCGGCGAAGGTGCGCGCGACGTCGTCGGGGGTGGCGCCCTGTGCGCCGACGCCGGGGGCGAGGAACAGGGCGCTGGCGGCCGCGAGATCCAGCGGCGGGTCGATCGGGGCCGGGCCGATGACCGCGCCGACCGGACCGATCCCCCCGGGGGCGAGCGTCGCGTTGAGTTTTCCGATCTCGTCGAGGAGTTGCCGCTCGACAGCGGCCTGGACGGCGCGGCCCTCAGGGTTAGTGGAGCGGATGACGACGAGCAGGCAGGCGCCGGCCTGGTCAGCGCGGTCGACGAAGGAACCCATGGCGGCCAGGCCAAGGTACGGGTGGACGGTGACCGCGTCGGCCTCGATCGGGGCGCCGTCACCCAGGTAAGCCCGGGCGTAGGCGTCATTGGTGCTGCCGACGTCGCCGCGCTTGACGTCGAGCACCACCAGGATGCCTGCTTCGCGGGTGTCTTCGACCAGGCGGGTGAGCGCGCGGATGCCCGGCCAGCCGTGCCGCTCGTAGAAGGCGGACTGGGGCTTGATCAACCCGACCGTGCCGGTGGCGGCCGCCAGGACGATGTCGGTAAAGCGCTCCAGGCCGCCGGCGTCGTCGGTCAGCCCCCAGGCCCGCAGCAGCGGGCCGTGCGGGTCCGCGCCGAGGACGAGCGGGCCGTATCGTGCGCGGGCCGCCGCGAACCGGGCGGCGAAGGGGTCTGCCACGTGGCCAAATATAGTTTCCTCATGGCATCCGGCACCCCTGACCCCGAGGCGTTCGCGCGCTTCTGGGCCGACGAGTGGAATTCCCACGACCTCGAGGCGATACTCAAGCACTACGCACCCGACGTGGTGTTCATCTCCCCGGTCGCGGCACGGATCCTGCCCGGTTCCGACGGCACAGTACGCGGCATCGACGCGCTGCGGGACTACTGGGCGGCCGGGCTCGCCGCCTACCCGAGCCTGCACTTTGAGGTCCTGGAGGTGTTCCGCGGCGTCGACACGCTCGTCATCAGGTACCGCACCGATCAGGGCGACCTGCGGGCCGAGATCCTGACGTTCCGGGACGGCGTGATCGTCGAGGGCCGCGGCACGCACCTGGCCGGCTGATTTCCCGAGTTCCCCGGGTCAGCGGGTGCGGCGGCGGAGCGTCAGCGCGCCGCCGACGAGCGCGGCGGCGGTGAACGCGAGGATGATGGCGATGTCGGCGCCGATCGCGGTCGTCCACGAGGCGCTGGTGCTGATCCGCTGCATGGCGTCGACCGCGTAGGACAGCGGCAGCACGTCCGACAGCCAGCGCAACACTGGGGTCATGTCGGCGCGGGCCACGACGAGGCCGCACAGCAGCGCCTGCGGCAGCACGAACGCCGGCATGAACTGCACCGCCTGGAACTCCGAACGAGCGAACGCGCTGGCGAACAGGCCGAGCGACATGCCGAGCACCGCGTCCAGGACGGCGATGACCGCCATCGGCACCGCCGAACCGGGCAGGCTCACGCCCAGCCAGGTCAGCGAGATGATCAGCACCACGGTCACCTGAACGCAGGCCACCAGGCCGAACGCGATCCCGTAGCCGGCCAGCAGGTCGAGCTTGCCGAGCGGCATGGCCATCAGCCGTTCCAGCGTGCCGCGGGCACGCTCGCGCTGCGTGGTGATCGCCGCGACGATGAACATGATGACGAACGGGAACACGCCGATGTACACGGGCGCGAAGCGGTTCAGTGCCACCGGGTTGTTGAGTGTGTAGCGCAGCAAGATCATCAGCACTGAAGGGACCGCGAGCATCATCACGATGGTCCGCGGGTCGTGCCGCAACTGGGCGAGCACGCGCCGCGCCGTCGCGCGGGTGAGCGTCCAGCTGATCGCCGCCTCGGCGCTCATCGCTTCGCCGCCTTCTCCGCGCGCTCCTCGGGCTCCGCGCGCTCCGCGCGCTCCTCGCGCTCTTCGCGCGGGCCGCCCGCGAGCCGCAGGAACGCCGCCTCGAGGTCCGCCGCGCCGGTCTCTTGCAGGATCGCCGCCGGGGTCGCCTCGGCGAGGAACCTGCCGTCGCGCATGAACAGCAGGTAGTCGCACCTGGCCGCCTCGTCCATCACGTGGCTGGAGACGAGCAGCGTCGTCCCGGCGTCGGCGAGGCGGTGGAACATGGCCCACAGGTCGTGCCGGAGCACCGGGTCGAGGCCGACGGTCGGCTCGTCGAGCACCAGCAGGTCCGGGGCGCCGAGCAGGGCGACGGCCAGGCCGACCCGGGCGAGCTGGCCGCCGGAGAACGTGCCGACCAGCCGGTCTTCCAGTCCCCCGAGGTCCAGGTCGCGGACCGTCTTGGCGATCGCCCCGGTCAGCTTGTCCCGCTTGAGGCCGAGCACGGTGCCGAAGTAGCGCAGGTTCTCGGTCAGCGTCAGGTCGGGGTAGACGGCGGGATCCTGGGTGGAGTAGCCGATACGGTCTCGCAGCCTGGGATGGCCGGCCTGCCTGCCGAGCAGTGTGACCTGGCCCGCGGTGATCTCCTGGACCCCGACGAGGGTTCGCATCAGCGTGGTCTTGCCGCAGCCGCTCGGCCCGAGCAGCCCGGTGACCTGGCCGCCTGCGATGGTGAATGTCAGGTCGTCGAGGATGACGTGGCCGCTCCTGCGGACCACGAGGCCCCGGGCCTCGACGACGGGATCGGCACCTGTCATATGTCTATTGGCCCACATTCGTCCCCGCTGGGCCAGGGACCGAGGTCACCCGTCGTTAGACTCCTGCGGGTGCTCGTTCCCTCGCTGGTGTTCATCGCGCTCGTCGTGGCCGCCGTGGGGAGCCTCGGGGCGCCGCTGATCACCAGCGTGGCCACGACGTTCCACGTGTCGCTGGCCAGCGCGCAATGGACGCTGACCATCACGCTGCTCACCGGCGCGGTCGCCACGCCGCTGCTCGGGCGGCTCGGCGCGGGTCCGCGCCGGCGCGGCGTGATCATCGGCACGCTGGGTGTGGTGACCGCCGGCAGCGTGCTCACGGTACTGCCGCTGCCGTTCGGGTGGCTGCTGCTCGGCCGGGCCGCGCAGGGCGTGGGCCTGGGGCTGACCGCGCTGATGATGGGCGTGGCCAGGGATCATCTGCCACGCGAGCGGTCAGCGTCGGTGATCGCGCTGGTTTCGGTGGCGTCCACGATCGGGATCGGTGTCGGGTACCCGCTGGCCGGGCTGCTGACCGAGTTCGGCGGGCTGCGGGCGGCCTACGGGCTCGGCGTGTTCGTCACGGCGGTCGCCTTGCTCGCGGCGGTGCGGAGCATGCCGGAGCCGCCCGCCGGCCGGTCCGCCCGGGTCGACGTTCCCGGCGCCCTGCTGCTGGCCGGCGGGTTGCTCGCGGTGCTGCTGGTGGTGAGCGAGACCAGCATGTGGAGCCGCGATCTCGGGCTGGCGGTGACGCTGACCGGTCTTGGGATTGTCTTGCTGTGCGCGTGGGCGGTTGTCGAGCTGCGCGCGCCGTCGCCGCTGGTCGACGTCCGGCTGCTCAGGCACCGGGCGGTGGCCGGGGCGAACATCGCCATGCTGGTGGCCGGCGTCGGCATGTACCTCCTGCTGACGCTGATCACGCGGTACGCGCAGACGCCGCGTGCGGCGGGGTACGGGTTCGGGCTTTCCACGTTCGAGGCCGGGCTGGTCCTTGTCCCGTTCTCGGTGCTCGGCTTCGTCGCCGGCAAGGTGACGCCGCGGGTGAGCAAGCGGATCGGCGCGTCCGCGCTCCTCACGGTGAGCGCGCTCGTCGTGCTTGGTGCTTTCGCGGTGTTCGCGATGGCCCGGTCGGACGTGGTCGAGGTGCTGCTCGCGATGGCGATCCTGGGATTCGGCGTGGGGAGTTTCTCCGCGGCCATGCCCGCGGTCATCCTGGCGGTCACCCCGCAGAGCGAGACGTCGAGCGCGATGAGCTTCAACCAGGTCGTGCGCGGCACCGGGTTCGCCCTCGGCAGCGCGGTCGGCGGCCTGGTGCTCGCCGCCGGGACTCCCGCCGGGAGCCTTTTCCCCTTTGACGATGCCTACAGCGCCGCAGCCTGGATCGGCGTGCTGGTCATGACCGCCGCGGCATGGATCAGTGCCTTGCTCACCCACGAGCGTCGAGAACCCGCGTGAGCAACTCGATCAGCGCCGTCGCCGCCGCTGCCGCGCGCGCCGCAGTGTCGGTCGCCGCTGGCCTGGGCGTGGCCTGTGATGAGCCGGTGGTGCTCGCTGACGGCGCGAACGTGATCGTTCACCTGAGCCCGTCGCCGGTGGTGGCGAAGGTGGCGGCGAGCACGCCCGCCGTCCGCCCGGACGCGGCCGCCTGGCTCAAGCGCGAACTGGATACCGCTGATTTCCTGGTCCGGGAAGGTGCCCCGGTGCTGGCCCCGAGCCCCGAAGTCCCGCCGGCCGCGCATCATGGCGGCGGACATGTCATGTCCTTCTGGACCTACGTGCGGCCGTCCGGCGCGGGGCTGCCGGATGAGGCCGTCATCGGCTCGATGCTGCGGGACCTGCACGCCGTGCTGCGCCGCTACCCGGTTTCCCGGCCGGTGCTCGCCCCGCTTGGCGACATCCCGGCGTTCCTGGCCCGGCCCCAGACCCAGCTCAGTCCGGCCGACGTCTCGGTTCTCGCCGAGACCTTCGGCCGGCTGACCGCGGACCTCGGACCCGAGGCGAGCCCGTCCCAGGTGCTGCACGGCGACGCCGGCATCGGCAATCTCATGGCCGCCGGCGGCCGGTGGATCTGGCATGACTTCGAGGACACCTGCTCCGGCCCGGTTGCCTGGGACCTCGCCGCGACAACCGCCAGTCCCCGGCTGGACCGCTCCCGCATCCTGGCTGGCTACGGCGCGCCCGTCGACGACACGCAACTGCGCACCTGCCAGCAGCTCCGGCGGCTGCACCTGACCATCTGGTACGCGCTGTACGCCGAGCGCCTGCCGGACTGCCGCCAGCGAGCGGCAGAGCTGCTCGCCAGCTGGCGATAGCTCGTCTACTCGATACAGCGCGACCGTATTCCCAAGATCGCTTCGGTTAAATGTTCGTAAAGCCTTCGGCTAGATCGATGACCCGCTGGACGATCGGCGCCCACAGCCCGGCGGGGACCCGGCCACCGTGGCGTTCGAGGCCGAGCTGGTTCGTCGGCGTCCAGATGATGGCCTCGACCCCTGGCCTGTGCGCCCTGGCGGTCGCCGCCATCGCCCTGAACTGACCAGGGGATGCTCAAGGTCTTCGACGGGGACGGATGGCAGCAAGCCAAGGCCGGGGCGTGCGTCTGCATCCCCGCCGGCCAGGTCCACGCCTACCGCAACGGCAGCCCTGACTGCCGTTTCCTGACCATCGAGGGTCCCGGGCATGCCCGGGAGTTCTTCGTGCAGCTGGACGCCGAGGTCACCACGCTGCCTCCCGACATGAACGCGGTGCTGGCCGTGGCGGCCCGCCACGGCCTCGAGGTCATGCTGCCCGGATGACGTCCACCAGGCCCTACCACAGCCCCGCCCGGCAGGTGCGCCGCGAGCGGACCAGGCAGGCCATCGTGGACGCGTTCATCGCGCAGCTCGGCGACGCCGGGCGCATCGCGCTCTCCCCTGCCGCGGCCGCCCGCGCCGCTGGCGTGTCCATCAGGACCGTCCACCATTACTTCCCCGACGCCGAGGCGCAGCTGGGCGCGGTGGCCGCGGAAGTGGAAACGCGGCTTTTTCCCCAGCCCCCTGCGCTGCCGCGGACACCGGCCGAACTGCCGGACCTGGTGACCGCGGTCTACCGGGCCTCGGAGGGCCAGCTCCCGTTGCTGCGCGCCCTGGTGAACA
>Ga0187814_10000973_pt1 | contig 10616 bp, 6 predicted proteins | sample NC_S_4_FD_132450 | JGI IMG/M metagenome (GOLD analysis project Ga0187814, IMG submission 132450) | Wetland sediment microbial communities from Neuse River Estuary, North Carolina, USA - ASW-S_4 | ecosystem: Environmental > Aquatic > Freshwater > Wetlands > Sediment | place: USA: North Carolina...
AGGGCCAAAAGGCCAGCAAAACGCAGGGACGTCATGCCCGGAATGGCGCCGCTGCCGCCGGGCAAGGCGCTCAGCGGCCCGCAGATCGGGTTTCCTGCCCCGGTCGGCCGCTACCGGCTGGCTATGAATCCGGCACCTGGCGGATTTTGAGATCTGAGGAGGTCATCGAGGCGGGCCAGTGGCAGCCATGACCTGGGCCGCCTGGCGGATCATGGTTAGTTCAGCAGAGACATGGCGCAAGATCTCCGCCAGCGCGAGTGTGGCGTGTACCTGCGCCTTCGCGACCTCCCTGCCGGACATGGTCCCGGCGCCCTGAACGGACTCTCCGACCAATTGCTCAGCTATGTCGTGGTGGTCTACGCGGGCCATGATCACTCCTCGATGGCGGGATGTTCGTCAAATGTTCCGTACACCCGCGCAGCATCCGTGCGGGCGAGAACTGCGGCAATCTTCTGCGTGGTGACGCCGTGAAGATGCAGATGTCGGGCAGGCCGGCTCTCGAGCTGGGCTCGGAGCACGGCAACCTGGTGCTCCAGCGCCCGCGGAGCAGTCGCTGGCCGCCTCGGCGTGCGCCTGCACGGCGGTGTGCGGTCAGCGGCGCCCGGTGGCCGGTGTAGGCCCGCGCAGCGGGCGCCTCATCTGTCCAGGCCGCGTCGTACGGCGCCGAGCGGTGCGCGTGGAACAGCATCACCGCAGCGCCGAGGACGACGGCCAGGACGCCGGCGACGACCAGCGCGACGACGACGGTAAGCCAATAAGCAAGGATAAGCGCGCCAGCGGTCAGCGGTCCGATGAACCCGGCCGGCGGTCCGGCTGGAGGGCTGTCGTGGTGGGCTGGGTAGTTGTAGCGTCCATCTCAGCGCCGGCCCGCGACCATTCCGCTTCGGCTTCGGTAAGCGTCCGAGCTGCCTCGGTAAGCGCCTGGCGGGCGGCGGGCGGCGTGCGGGTGGCGATGTCGTACACGTCACAGGCGGTTTCGCGGAGGGCGGCGTCGGCTTCTTCCATCGCGGCCAGGACGTCGGGCACCGGTAGCTGCGGCAGGTGGGTGATGGTCGTTACGGTTGTCATCGGGTTGTCCTTCCGGTTGTGTGGAGGGTGATCAAGGACCGTCGCAGCGTCGTGAGCGCATGCGGCGGCGCGCTGTTTCTGCGGAGGACAAAGGTCACGCTGGGCCGTCGATGGGCCGTCCCAGGTTCGGCAACGGCCGTCAATGGCCACCAACGGCCAGCAATGTTCATGCAGGCCAGGCCGTGAGTTGGTTACCCCGCTCCTGGTCGATGGAACATGGCCATCACAACGAGGCGATCTATAGTTAGTGAATGCTGGATGTGACCCGGCTCCGGGTGCTGGTCGCGGTCGCCAGGCACGGTTCAGTCACTGCCGCGGCTCGCGCGCTGAACTATGCCCAGCCATCGATCAGCCATCACATCGCCAGGCTTGAGGCGGAGACCGGCACCCAGTTGCTTGAGCGAGTCGGCCGCGGCATCCGGCTGACCGATGCAGGCAGACTACTCGCCGAGCGGGCCGAGGAGATCATCGGCAGACTGGACGCCGCCGAGGCCGAGCTTGCCGCCCACGTCGGGCTGCGCGAGGGCCGAGTCCGCCTGGCCGCGTTCCCGTCCGCGCTCGGCACCATTGTCCCGGCTGCGGCCGCCCGCCTAGAGGCCGAGACGCCGGGCATGGACTTCATGCTGACCGAGGCCGAGCCGCCCGAGGCGCTGCGGATGCTGCGGGCGGGCTACGTGGACGTTGCCCTGGTCTTCCGGCACTACCAGCGGGACACCGACCCGAACCCGCCGGACCCGGCCGACGAAGGTACTCGCGGCCAGCTGCTGCTCGACGAGCCGGTGTACCTGGTGACCGCGGCCATGGCGGCGCCTGAGGGGTCTGCTGGCGAGCCTGCGGCGGCCGCCGACCTGACCGCGTACGCCGGCAGCCGCTGGATAGCGGGCTGTGAGCGCTGTCGCAGCCACCTGGTCCGTCAGTGCGAGTTGGCCGGGTTCACCCCGAAGATCTCGTTCACCACCGACGACTACCTCGCGGTGCAGGCGCTGGTAGCCGCAGGCCTTGGCGTCACGACGCTGCCCGGTCTGTGCCTGCGGGCGGCCCGCCATCCAGGCGTCGCCGCATTCGAGCTGCCCGGGGCCCGGCGGCACGTGTTCGCCATGACATATGGCCAGCCGCCGGAGTCGAAGGCAACCTCGCGGCTTATCGACATGCTGGCCAAGGTGGCAGGGCCTGGCTGATCCATCCGACTGGCAGAGCGGCCGGGCGGGGCCCTAGATCTTGGTGCTGCGCTGCGCCCAGTACGGGTCGCGCAGGCGGCGCTTGAGCAGCTTGCCGCTCGGATCCCTGGGTAGCTCGGCGGCGAAGTCAATCGACTTTGGCCACTTCATCTTCGCCAGCTTGCCTTCCAGCCCGGCCAGGATCTCGGCAGCGAGCTCGTCACCTGGCTCGACGCCCGCGGCAGGCTGCACTACCGCCTTGACCTGCTCGCCCCACTCCTCATCCGGGATGCCGAACACCGCGACGTCGGCAACCTTCGGGTTCATGATGATCTCGGCTTCGATCTCAGCCGGGTAGATATTGGCGCCACCCGAGATGATCATGTCGGACTTCCGGTCGCACAGGAACAGGAACCCGTTGTCGTCCAGGTACCCGATGTCGCCGACGGTGAAGAAGCCGTGCAGCCGGTTCGCCTCGGTCTTCGCCGGGTCGCCGAAGTACTCGAAGTCGGCCAGGCCCATCTTCATGTAGATAGTGCCGGGCACTCCGGCCGGCTGGCTGTCGCCGTACTCGTCGGCGATCAGCAGCTCGGTGATCGGCCACGGCGTGCCGACCGTGCCAGGGTGGGCGAGCCAGTCCTGCGGCGATGCGATCGTGCCGCCGCCCTCGGTTGCCGCGTAGTACTCCCAGACGCAGGGGCCCCACCAGTCGAGCATCGCCTGCTTGATCCCGACCGGGCAGGGCGCGGCGGCGTGGATCAGCCAGCGCATCGAGGACAGGTCGTACTTGGCTTTGGTCTCCTCAGGTAGCGACAGCATCCGCTTGAACTGCGTCGGCACCATGTGCGAGTTGGTGCACCGGTAGCGCTCGGTCAGAGCCAGCGCGGTCTCGGCGTCGAAGCCGTCCATGCAGACCAGGGTGTGGCCCATGTGCAGCGAGCTGCCGCCGAAGACGGTGACCGCGGTGTGATAGTTCGGCGAGGTGAGCAGGTGCGCATTGGGCTGGCCCTCGGTCACGCCGAAGAACGACAGCAACGCAGCGCCGAGCACCACGGCGTCGTCCGGGTCGAAGCCGGTCAGCGCACGGCGCACGCCCTTGGGCCGGCCAGTTGTGCCAGATGTGTAGTGCATGGTAGTGCCGGCCGTGCGGTCTTCGGGCAGGCTGTCCGGCTGACCCGCCCGCAGTTCGGCCATTTCGGTGAAGCCCGCGACAGCACCGAAGCTGAACCTGGCCTCGGCCGGGATGCCGGCCGCATTGGCGGTGTCGATGCCGAGCTGAGCGAACCGCTCGTGCACGAAAAAGGCCTTGGCCCCGCAGTCGACAGCGATGTAGGCAGCCTCCGGCGTGGTGAAGTGCCAGTTGATCGGCGTCAGATACCAGCCTGCCTGTAGCGCTGCGAGGTAGACCTCGACCGGTGCCGCGCCGTTGGGCAGCATCGATGCGATGCCGTCGCCGGCCTTCAGGCCGCGTGCGCGCAGCGCGTGTGTCAGCTGGTTGACCCGGCCGAGCAAGTCGCCGGCGGCGTGCTCGGTGCCATCGGGATCTACTACCGCGATCCAGCCCGGATCCTCCTGCGCCCGGCGCCAGAATCCCTTCGATCCCACGCTCGCACCTCCGCTTCAGTTACCGGCAAGTAGCGCAAATTGATCTGCGTAGCGATAGAACACCACACGACTCGCCCGGCAGGCTAGGGCTAGAAGCTACATTCGGGTAGTTAGCAACCGTGGGCACTGGATACTCTGTCCGAGTGCTGATCCGGCTGACGCGCCTAGTGGCCAACCCATGGGTGCGGGTCGGCTTGCTCCTGATCGTGCTCGCGTTCTGCGGTTACGGTCTGTACGCGGAATGGCCGCAGGTATCGTCCGGACTCGGCCGCCTGCACTGGTACTCGGTAAGCCTGTCCCTGCTGGCAGCCATGGCAGGTTCAGCCTGCATGATGCTCGCCTGGCGGGTCGTCCTGGCCGATCTTGGCTCTCCCCTGCCGGTCAGGGTCGCGGCCCGGATCAATTTCCTAGCTCAGCTCGGCAAATATGTGCCCGGTGCGGTGTGGGCCTTCGCGGCGCAGGTCGAGCTAGGTCATGACTACAACGTTCCGCGCCGCCGCAGCTTTGCCTCCGTCGCTGTGTCGCTGGCTATCACGGTCGGCGCCGGGCTCGCGCTGGCACTCGTGTTCCTGCAGATCGGCTCACCGGGATTGGCAAGACGGTACTGGTGGGCCCTGGCAGTACTACCTCTTATCGCAGCCTGCCTGTGCCCGCCGGTGCTGGGACGTCTCCTCGATGGGTTGCTGATCCTCTTGCGCCGCCAGCCGCTTGAACTCAGGCCAAGCTGGCGGGGACTGGCCGGGGCACTTGCCCTGAACGTCGCAGGCTGGCTGCTGCTCGGCGTCCAGGTCTGGCTGCTGCTGACCGACGTTGCAGGCATGCGTGGGACCGCGCTGCTGGTGGCTGTGGGCGGCTACTCGCTGGCGTTTTCCGCTGGGCTGATGCTGGTCGTGCTCCCGAGCGGGATCGGAGCACGCGAGATCATCCTGATCGCGACGCTTGCCCAGCTAGTGCCGTATGGCGTGGCAGTTGCCATTGCGCTGGTCACCCGCGTTGTCACGACTGCCTCAGATCTGGCCTGGGGGACGGTTGGCCTCGCGCTCGGTCGTCGTGCTTCCCGGGCGGCGCAGGCCGCTGCCTCGTCAGCCGCGATGGCAAAGGCCGGACAGCGCGGGTTAACCGGTGTAGCTGCCCGACGGTCGGCTGATTAGGCGTCTTCGGCTCTGGCATCCGACTTTACCGGACTCGAGGGCAGAATCTGGTCAGAGCTAACCGTAGGCTGCGCATGCTCGAGCCCCAGGCCGGCCGACGGCCGGCCGTCCTGCGCTCCGACCGGGGTCGTGGTTTCCGGGATGGCCGACAGCAGCAACGCCGCGGCCAGGCGACCGACAATTGCCAGGCAGAGCAGTTGCGGGATCGTGTCGGATAGCAACGATGACAGGCCGTCACCTAGTGCCAGGTGCTCGCCCAGGACCACGAAGCCCGAGGCCGCCACCAGCAGGCCAGCCACCAGCCAGCGCCCGGCAAGCACTGTGCACAGCCGTGAGCCGGGCGCGAACGCCGGCGCGGTCAGGAATGCCGCGGTCACCGCCGGGAGCAGGAAAATGCCCGGATACCCAGCGACCCAGAGCCCGTAGAACGCGGTCGCGGCAAGCCCGGCCACCAAGGCCGCGCTCGGCGGCCGCCCGATGAGGGGCCGACGGCGGCCGAGGAAGCGCTGCCAGGGCCACGCCTCGGCGGTTGCCACCGGCTCTGCGACAGGTTCGGTCGTCTTTACCTCCGCAGCGCCCGCATTCGCCGTCCGGCGCCTGCGCAGCGGTACGAAGGCGATGATCATTATCACGGCAACCGCGATGAGGCCGCCGAATACCGACGCGCGGTACGGGCCATCGGGCAGGTACCTGAGCGTCACCTCGCCGCTCGCCCCGGCTGGCAGCACCCAGCCCTGCTGCCAGCCATCGAGCTGGACCGGCTGCAAGACCCGGCCCCTCAGCGTGGCCTGCCATCCGGCGTTGAAGTTCTCGGCCACGCTCAGATATGACTGCTGGCTGGCCGTCACCCGCAGGACGCGCTTCGATGAGGTCCACGAAATGATGGTCGCGGCCTGCATGGGCGCCGTTGGCGCGGCCGACAGCAGCCGAGGCGCCGGCCGATCCAGGACCGCTGACTGGATACTGAATCCATCCGAGCTTGGCTCGACGACTCGGTTATCGCCGGCTGCCACCGAGACCTTTGCGCAAGCCGAGAACGTCATGGGCTCGCCTTCCAGCACATCGGCGACCGTGCCTGACACCTGAGTCGAGACGACCGTGCCGTTGACCGTGACTTTGGGCCCAAGGCCGCAGGGTAGCGCGAACCGGGATGCGCTGTGGGATGTGAGCGGCCGGACGCCAGGGATCTCGACTTCGGTGATCTGCACCGGACCGTGCTTCGGCGCGAACGTCAGTGTCACGCTGCTGGTCTTCATCGGCGCGAAACTGATGCGCGAGAAGCTGCTGCGCGGGCCTTGCCCGCCTACTGCGCCGGTGCGCACCTGGCCATCAGAGCCCGCGATCCGGACCGGCAGCAGGTTCGACACACCGGGCGGGCGCAAGATCGTGACGGTGCTCACCTCCTTGCTCCCGTGCCAGGCGATGGTCAGCGCCGGATGCGGGTCTGATGCGCCGGAGATCCACGTCGTCAGCGGGTTAGCGTCGAATGCCGAAGATGGCAGATCCTGCGGAGCGCTTGTGTAGCTGGAGGACGCAGTCACCGCAGGCTCGTCTTTACCAGCAAACCCGTATCGCTCGATCAGCGGCGTGCTGGTGAGCACGGCAGAGCCGGACAGCGTTGCGGTGCCGGCTCGCCGGACAGTGAACGACTCATTGAAGCCATACTGCTCCTCAGTTGGCTTCTCCAGCTCAGGAGAGCAAACCCAGCGAGCCGACGTCAGCATGCAGCCCGAAGGCTGCGGCTCGGCCTTGGCAAGCATTACGGCTGATGGGTCGGCGCCGCCGGGTAGCTGCACGTCCGGGGCCTCGATGGTCCGGCTTGGATACACGCCGGGAATCGAGATCTCCTTGATGCCAACGTGCCGGACAAGATTCTTTCCTCGCATGGCACGCACTGCCTTGACGGTGATCTTGAGCCATCTCGATCGACCTGCCGGCGCGCGCAGCGACTGGAAACTGGCAGTGACCTTGACCGGGTCGACGACCTTTCCGGCGGCGGTCGTGAGGGAAACTCTGGTCACCGGCGGTCCGACTGCGGGCTCGTCGGCGAACGCCACGCGGATGATGCCGGGGCTCAGCGGCCGGGTGAAGTAAATCTTGATCCATTGGCCGACCGCACCCGACGTCCCCGATTCCCACCTCGTCGCCAGATTGCCATCGATCGCGGCGTAAGGCAGCAGGCCCGTCGCGCTCTGGGTCGGGTGCGCATAGATGCCTGAGACAGCGGACGAGGCTATGACATTCGATATCCCGTAGTACTTGGCGACTGCCAGGTACGGCTGCCAGCCAGGCTCAAGGTAATCAGCGGGGACGTCGGCCGTGCCCAGCGGACTGCCTGCCGTCAGCGTCGGCGAATAATCAACCCTGATTTCGCCGAAGTTGCGGTCCCGCCGCCGCAACGAGTCGGTGACGATCGTGCTGCCGGCCTGGACCTGCGGGTCGTCGGAGTTGAGCAGCACCGGCCGGTTCTTCAGCACGTTGTCGTTGGCCAGCGTGATGAGTGCCTCCGGCGCTCCGAAGACCCGCATCGTCTGCGACGTGGGCTGCACCACCGCGACCGGCCTAGCGCCATCAACCTGGTAAATCTCGACCGGTGGGTACGGCGAGTCGAAACTGCTGACCGCGTTTCCTGGACGGTGACTGCCCACCGAAGTCGAGCCGAACTGGGCGACCTTGACCATGCCAGGCGAGGTATCCAGGGCCTGGTGGATCCGGGCTGGCCAGGCCCCGCGCAGATCGGCCCGGAGCAGATCGTTCCTGACGACCACATACTTGACGTCCATCCGGGCAAGAAGCGTTGTCAGCCCCGCCGACCCGTCGCCGGCTGCCATCTGCTGGTCGATTGCCTGGAGCAGCCTGGTGTTTCCGACCGAGCCAAGGACAGATAGCTGAATGCTGGCCCAGTTCCCGGTCATCAGCGGCTGCAGTACGTCGTCCATCGGACTGCCCCAGGTGTACTGGCCGAACCGCGCGCCTGGCTCCTCCACTACGCCCTGGTGGCCCGCGTGCCGGTTCAGCCAGTCTGCCGCGTGCACCCAGTAGGACGGGATGGCCGGGAAGGACCCGGGCGTCGACAGCCCGCTCAGGTACACGGGCAGGGCCAGCAGGCCGACTGCGCCGGCCGCAGCGAGGCCGGCCGTTCTGCGGGGCAGCTGGAGGCGGACCGAGGCGAGCAGGTTGGCCAGGCCCAGTGTTATCGGCAGCCTGATCAGGGGATCGAACTTGCGCAAGTTGCGGAACGGCACCAGCGGCCCGTCGATGAGGTGATCAAGCGGCGCGGCTAGCGGGTTGCCTAGCGAGCTCACGTGGCCGGTGAGGATGGCGAAGACGCCAAGTAGCAGCACACACAGCAGGAACCGACGATGCGGGACCCGGCGGCTGACCAAGCCCGCCAGGCCAAGGCCCGCGACCAGGCCGGTCAGAATCGTCGGTAGCGACCCGGCCGAGATCCGGAAGGCGACTGGCCACCAGGGTTTCCCGTTCAGAACCAGGTAAGTGATCCAGTTCTCGGTTCCCCGCAGCGTGTTGAACAGGCTGGTGGGGCCGGTGGTGGTAGCTGCGGTCTCGGTATACGGCAGGATCGACACGCCGTACTTGCCTTGCAGCAATAGTGGATACAGCCACCAGGAAGTAGCCAGCAGCACCGCCGGCGCCCACCAGGCCATGATCCGCCAGCGCGGGGCCGGCCTGGGCGCCGTGAGCAGGTAGATCACGGCGGGGATCAGGACTGCGAAAGTGGCCGCGGCATTGATTCCGCTGCATATCGCCACCGCGACCGCCGACTGCGCCGTTGCCCTGAGGCACACTCCTGCGCTGGGGCGCGGTCCGGCATGAACCGCCCTGACTAGCGGGATCAGGATCCACGGCAGCATCGCGATGGGCAGGAACTCGCTGGACAGCACTCCGAGCATGCTGAGTGCGTTCGGCGCGAGCGCATAGCTGAAGCCCGCTGCGATTCGAGTTGCCGGGGTACCGATTTCTAGCCGGGTGCACAGGCGCACGATCCCGAGGAACGCTGCCAGCAAGATGCAGGCTATCCAGAGCCTCTGCACGACCCAGGCGTGCACGGCCAGGACCTTCCCCAGCAGGAAAAACAGCCCGACAGGGAAGATATAGCCGACCGCCTGATCCTGCAGCTGGCCGAACTGCGACGGGTCCCAGGGGTGCAGGGCCCGCGCGAGAAAGCCTTCCGGATTCACCGCCAGATCCAGCTTGGTGTCGGCGATGATATGGCCGGGATGCGTCACGAACGCGAGCGCGGCCAGGACGATGCAGGACGCGATAAGCCATACCGAACGCCTGAGCGGTCCCGCTGCCCAGGTCCGGTAAGCCGCAGTCAGGCGGTCGAGAGGCAGCCCTTGCAAACGCGCCGGCTGCGCGGGACTGTGCCGCGCGTCGATCATGACGAACTGGGCATTCCGCGGCCGGCGATCTCATGGCCACCCAAGGCCGCACCGATGAGCTCGGACATCATTGCGGCACTGCGATCCCAGTCGAACTCTCGAGCCCACCGTCGGCAAGCTGCCGCGATCTCTTCGCGCCGGGCTGGTTCTGCGATCTCCTTAAGCGCGCGCTCAGTGACGTCCTCGATACGCTCGCCATTCCTGACCAGCCACCCGGTCTCGCCATCAAGGACAGAGTCGCGCAGGCCATCCACGTCGTAGGCCACCGTGGGCACCCCGACCGCCGCAGCTTCAAGGACGCACAGTCCCCAGCCTTCGCCTTGCGAGGTGTTCAGGTGCAGCAGTGATGCTGCCACTGCCTGCCGCTTCGCTTGCTCAGTCAGGAAGCCGCGCAGCACAACCTTCCCGGCAAGTCCGCGCGCCGCGACCTCCGCGGCCAGCGGTTCCATGGCCGGGCCGCGGCCAATCACCTCGATGGTGACTCCGCTGTCGCCAAGCCGGCTCGCGATATCCAGCACCCGGTCCGCGCGCTTATGCGCGACGAGGCGCCCTACCCAGGTCAGCACCGGCGCGCTGGGCTCGCCAGCAGCACTATCAGCAGCATCGGTGCCGCCAGCATCGGTGCCAGCCGTGGCTGATGACCCGAGGAAGGCATCAGCTGACAGGCCATTCGGCACGATATGGATCGGCCCGGCCCATGACAGCCTGCTCCGCATGGCATTCGCGGTCGATTGCGACACAGCCACGCACTGATGCCGGCGGTAGCTCCACCGCGCAACAGGCCCTTCCAGCACCCGACCTACCACGGCAACGGGGGCCGGGAAATGCACCCCGAATTGGGCGTCGTGCACGTGGTGCACGACGCAGAACACCGGCACATTCCTCGGCAGCACCCAGGGCGTGAAGAACGGTATGCCGTTCTGGCAGTCGATCACCGCGTCGAACGACCCGCGGTGCAGCAGCATCCACCCGAGCACTCGCGGGTAGACGGTGAACCTGCTGCCCAACCTTATGATCTCGATGTCGTCGCGCTGTTCATTGCGGGCCTGGCCAGTAGCACGCGCCGTCACGTAGCTAACTCGCGCCCCACGGCTAGCCAGCCCTCGCGCCATCTCCCAGGCGTAGCGCTCGGCCCCGCCGGCATCCGGATGCCAGGGGTCTCGCCAGTTGACGATCGCCACACTCCGGCTTTCTGCCGGCCGGCGCTCATCGTCACGCGACCCGGTCATGGC
>Ga0187814_10000974_pt1 | contig 10614 bp, 8 predicted proteins | sample NC_S_4_FD_132450 | JGI IMG/M metagenome (GOLD analysis project Ga0187814, IMG submission 132450) | Wetland sediment microbial communities from Neuse River Estuary, North Carolina, USA - ASW-S_4 | ecosystem: Environmental > Aquatic > Freshwater > Wetlands > Sediment | place: USA: North Carolina...
AGATCGCGCGCGGCTTCACGCCCAGCGAGGTGGTCGCGCTGACCTCGGTGCCGGTCGAGGTGACCGGTGAGATAGGGATCATGCAGGAGTGCTGGGGAGATTGAGTACCGCGCGGAGTTCCTGGCCCAGACCGACCGCGATCCCGGCGACGTGCTGCTGCCGATGCCGCAGCTGAACCGGGCCTGCACGGTCCGGCTGGCGGCGATCAACGCGGCGCTGGCCGGGTGCCGGCCGGAATACTTCCCGGTCGTGCTGGCCGCCTGGGAGTCGCTCGCCGCGGAGGGCTACCCGGTCAAGGGCATCTGGCAGTCCACCACCGGGACCGCCCCGTTCCTGATCGTGAACGGGCCGGTCCGCGACCGGATCGGCCTGAACAGCCAGGGCAACGTGTTCGGCTCCGGCTTCCGGGCCAACGCCACCATCGGCCGGGCGATCCGGCTGGGCGTGCTCAACGCGTTCGGCCTGCGCCCGCACGAGCTCGATCAGGCCACGCAGGGCACGCCGGCCAAGTACACGTTCTGCATCGCCGAGAACGAGGAAGAAAGCCCGTGGCCGGCGCTGCACACCGAGTTCGGCCTGGCCGCGCCGGACAGCGCGGTGACCGCGATGGTCATCCGCTCCTGCGTGCACATCGAGGCACGGCACACCAGGGTGCCCGAGCAGCTGGCCACCGACATCGCCGGGACGATCTCGCGGACCGGCGCGCTCATCCACGAGACCATCAGCGCCGCCGTGGTGCTCAGCCCCGAGCACGCGCGGCTGTTCAGCGTGGCCGGATGGGGCAAGCCCGACCTGCGGCAGTTCCTGTTCGACCACGCCGTCCGCACCCGCGCGGAACTCGCCGCGGCCGGCAAGGAGGCGGTGTCCAGCCGGACCCGCTGGCGGCTGCCGGCCGACCACCCGGACGCGCTGCCGCTGGCCGCCGAGGACGGCGCGATCCGGGTGCTCAAATCTCCTGCCGCCGTGCTCGTGGTGGTCGCGGGAGCCGGCAACGCCGGGGTGTCTGCCGTGGTGGAGACGTTCGGGCCGCGGGGCGGCCCTCCCCCGGTGACCCGGGTTCGCCTCGGCCGATTACCTGGCTTGGCCCGGCGCAGGCAGCGCGCCCGTCTCGATCGCCTTGGTTACCGCGGCGGTCCGGCCGGAGACGCCGAGCTTGGCGCAGGCGCGCAGCAGGTGCGTCGTCGCTGACCTCGAGCCGGATCGCGCCCGGATCGTAGCCGAGCCGCACGGTCGCCGACTGCGCGCACGCGTGCTTGCGCACGTTGGCCAGCGCTTCCTGGCACACTACCGGTACACGAGCAGGGCGGCGGCGAGGAAGTTCAGCCCGACCCCCAGCCCCATGGCCAGGCGGGTATCGAGGAAGCCGAAGAATTGCGGCGCGATCGCGAGCGAGAGGAACCAGACATTGGGATTCTGGCTCTGCGCGACGCCGAACAGCACGAACAGCCCGATGACGTAGATCGCCGCGCGCGCCGTGCCCCCCTGGCTGCCGGTCGACAGCGGCCGGCCGACCAGCAGGTACCAGGGGACCAGCGCGGCCATCGCCGCGCCCGCCGTGGCCACCGAACCCGGGGTGTCGACCAGCACGATCGCCAGGACGGCGGCGAAGACAAGCAGGTAAAAGATGTCCCAGCGCGCACTGCCGATTTCTTCCCGGCGAAGTAGGCGGCGGCGGGCATGGGCGTGCCGCGCAGCCGCTTCAGCGTGAACCGCTCGCGCTCGAACGCGATCGAGATGCCCAGGTTCTGGTAGCTGGTGGCCATCACGCCGCCGCCGACCAGTCCCGCCACGTACAGATCGCCGACGTCGTGGTCTTGCCGGCGCCGTTCGGGCCGAGCAGGGCGAACACCTCGCCCGGCGCGATCTCCAGGTCGATCCCGCTGACCGCCGCGATGCCGCCGTAGCTCTTCCGCAGCCCGCGCGCCCGGACCGCCCAGCCTGGTGCGTTCATGTACCCAGCCTCCGCGACGGCACCCGGCCAGCGCGTCGCCTATCCGGTCACGGTCGGGTCAGCCAAACGGTGGACACGCCGTGAGCCCCGGACACGGCTGGCCCGCCCGCCGTGAGCCTCACAGGCCGAGGAGGCGCGCCGCGTTGTGCTTGTAGAGGGCGGGCTTGATCTCATCCCGGATAGCGGTGCGCTCGAGGTCGTCGCGCCATCGCTCGGGTGTGAGCATCGGGAAGTCCGTGCCGAACAGGACCTTGTCCTTCAGCAGGGTGTTGGCGTACTGGACCAGGATGGGCGGGAAGTACTTCGGTGACCAGCCCGACAGGTCGATGTACACCTGCGGCTTGTGCGTCGCCACGGCCAGTGCCTCCTCCTGCCACGGGAACGACGGGTGGGCCAGGATGATCGGCATGTCCGGGAAGTCGACGGCGACGTCGTCGAGGTACATCGGGTTGGAGTAGGCCAGCCGGATACCGCCGCCGGCCCGCTGCCCCGCGCCCGCGCCGGTCTGGCCGGTGTGGAACACGGCCGGCAGGCCGGCGGCCGCGATGACCTCGTACAGCGGGTAAGCGGCGCGGTCATTGGGGAAAAACGCCTGCGCACTCGGGTGGAACTTGAAGCCGCGCACGTGGTAACGCTCGATCAGGCGCTCGGCGGCGCGGACCCCGCCGGCGCCACGGGCCGGGTCCACGCTCGCGAACGGGATAATGACGTCGGCGTTCGCGGCCGCGCGCTCGGCGATCTCTTCGCTGGACACCCGGACCGGACGGTCCTTGACGTCGACGGTGAACGTCACCGCGGCCATGTTGCGGTCCCGGTAGTACCGGGCCAGTTCGTCCACGGTGTAAGCGGCCGCGTCGGTCTTGAAGTACGCCGCCATCGCCTCGAGCGCCTGGGCCTCTTCGGGGGCGGCAGCGGCCACGGATCTGTGCACGTGCGTGTGCACGTCGATCGCATCCAGCGCGCTAACGTCCACCGGCCGGCTCCCTCAGGCGGAGGGCGATCGCAACCGTGCTGACCCCGATGAGCAGAGCGACGGTGTTAGGCACGATGAGAGCCAGGTTGCGTGAGGCGATGCCGTAGCCGATCCACAGGCCGAACCCGACCAGCAGGATCGTGAAGTACCCGACCGACACGTCACGCGAGGATCTCTGCCGCAGCATCCGGCGGATCTGCAGGACGGGTGACACTCCCATAAGGACACCCCACACGGCGGCGGCAACAGCAAGCCCGGTTACGACCATGACGCCTTCCTCGATCAAGGCGCCCGGGCTCTGCGGACCGTGCTCGCCAGCTGACCTGGTGAGGGGCGCAAGCACAGCCAGTGCTCACGCTATCAACAGGCCGCCTGGACGGGTAGTTCGTGGCGGTCTGGGTGTCGCGGGCGGTGGGGCAACGCGGCACGGCCTGAGTCGGGAATCACGCAGCTAGCCGGCGGGCAGTGACTGGGCCGTGCGGCAGAAGGGTCGCCGGACTCGGAGATATTCGCCGCGCCGGGGACGGTCCGCGGCTAAGCGCTGGTCGCGGTGGAGCCACGCGATCAGGTCAGGCGGAGCTAGCTGGGCGACGCGGGCGCGGTAGCCGGCGAGTTCCTGGGCGCCGAGGGTCTCGCGGCCGGCACCGGAGGCGCCCCGGCGGAAGAACGCGGCGTTGTCCTTGAAGATCCCGGCGGTCGGGACGAGCTGATCCGCGCGGCCCCGCATGGCCTCGAACGAGGCGGCCCGGACGAGAGCGGGCCAGGTCTCCCCGAGTATGGCCATGCCGAGCTGGCCGGCGAGCCGGCGCATCTGGCCGGCCAGGTCAGCCGACAGGTCGTCGTAGTGCACGAGCAGGACGTTCGGCTCATCGCGCCTGGCCCAGGCATCGGACAGGTGCCACATGACGCCGGGCAGCGAGTCGAGGTGCTGGCGCGGGTCGTCCTCGCTGGCGATCCACCCGATCAGCCAGTCATGGAGCGGCTTGGGGGCCGGCCGCGGCGTGGCCGGCCCGGGCTGACCGGTCAGCCCGCGGAGGCGCTCACGGTCGATGTTGCCGCCCTGGTGGTAGAGCGACACCGCCATGTCGAGCGGATCCCGGGCCGTGACGATGTAGGTGACACGGGGGTCGAGGGGAAGCCCGTCCAGCGGCGTATGGGTCTTGATGAACCTCCGGTGTTCCTGGGCGGCGAGCTCGGCGTATACCTGTTCGCGCGGTGCGATCAGGTGATCCAGCCACGGCGAGAGCTGCGCGAGCGGAGCCGGGAGCTCAGGTGCCTGGAAGATCAGCAGGGCGCAGATCATCTGCACCCAGGTGGTCCCGGTCTTGGACCGGGTGCTGATCACGATGTCGCCGTCCCGGAACGGGAAGCCGAGCCACCGGGCACTGTCCTCATCGGGAGACTGATACCGGAACGGCGTACGGGCCACCCGGCGATGGTAAGCCATTCGAACCAGAGGCTGCCCCCACGATCCCGGCGGGCCCGGCGCAGGCACCGGGGCTACTGCGGGGTGAGGTCCTTGCCCTTGCTGCGGCTCCGGCGGAGGCGGAGGAGCGGCTCGCCTCGCCGCTGCTGCCGAAGGCGCTTTTCCTGCGCCCGGCGGATCTTCATTTCCTCGGTCGGGGGCAGGAACGCGATGATGACGATGCCGATCACCGAGAGCAGCAGCCCCAGCAGGAGACCCTGGACCAAGCGTCCCTTGCGGTTCCCCATGGCGAGCCCGATCAGCGCGGTGACGAAGCACGACGAAGCAATTAGTCCGGCCATCCTCCCGCACCCCCTCCCTATCCGCAGTTCCGGCAGTGGTCGCGAGCCGGTAAGCCTGGCCGCCCTGCTGATCCGCCCACGAGATCGCATTGGCCGCGTTCGCAGGGGCGTTATTCCCGGCAGCGACCGTCGCAGACGGGGCCGCGACGCGGAACAGAGACGCGGAACAGAGTAGCGCGGCCGCTCCCCCGGTGGCCATCCCGCCGGCTCGCCACGATCGACCGCGTGGCCGTGGCGAGCCAGGCCATGCCTCCCTATCGGGTATTTGCACTGATCAGGTGCACCTGACACGCTAATGTGGCACGTCCGTCCGGCTCTCGTTCTGGCTCCGGGTCGATCTGGTGGCCGGTGAGGGCATGCTGAGGACGGGGCCGGGGCCGGGCGCCGCGTTGCAACTGCCCGTCCCTGCCCTCGTACTGCTCGCGACCACACCGGCCAAGGCCGCCGGCCCGCAGATCCTGCTGAACCAGCCCGCCCGTACGCGCGTGCGTCACACTCATGATTACCCGACACGAACGTACGAGCCCCCTGGAGAACCCGCACATGGACGCTCCGCTGACCGGCGTCGTGCCGGTTGCGCCGACGATCTTCCACGACGACCAGACCGTTGACCTGGGCGGCACGGCGCGCGTCGTGGACTACCTGATGGATGCCAGAGTCGACGGGCTGTGCCTGCTGGCCAACTATTCCGAGCAGTTCTCGCTGACCGACGCCGAACGCGACACCATCGCCCGCACGCTCCTCGAGCGCGTGGCGGGACGGCTCCCCGTGATCGTCACTACCAGCCATTACAGCGCTCAGGTCGCCGCCGCGCGCAGCCGAGCCGCACAGGACATGGGCGCGGCGATGGTGATGCTCATGCCGCCCTTCTTCGGGGCCACGATCACCGTTCCCGGGCCCGCGGTGATCGAGTACTTCAAGCAGGTGGCGGACGCGATCGACATCCCGATCATGGTGCAGGACGCGCCCTTGTCATCGACGCCGCTGCCAGTAAGCCTGCTGATCGACCTGGTCCGGCAGGTGCCCCAGGTGCAGTACGCCAAGATCGAGGTGCCGCAGGCCGCGGACAAGCTGCACTTGCTAGTCAGCGCCCTCGGCAGCAGCCTGCCTGGCCCCTTCGACGGCGAGGAATCGGTCACCTTGATCCCGGACCTGGACGCCGGGGCCAGCGGCACCATGCCAAGCTCGACGGTCCCCGCCGAACTCGGCCAGATCGTCCGCCGCTATGCCGCAGGTGACCGGGCCAGCGCCGTGAGCGCCTGGGAAGACCTGCTGCCGCTCATCCATTTCGAGAACCGCCAGTGCGGCCTGCGCGCGCAGAAGATCCTGCTGGCCGAGGGCGGCATCATCGCTTCGGACCGGACGCGCGCGCCGTTTGGGCCAGTGTCGTCCAGGACCCGCCGCGGCCTGATCGAACTGGCGGCAAGGCGCGACCTGCTGATCATGCGCTGGGCCCGGTAACCAGCTCCTCGCTGTCCGGGAGACGTCCGGCACTGCCGGAATGAGTATTTTCTTCTCGTGCATATCTATGCATCATATGGCATACTCATTCACGGCTTGCGGACCTTATCAACGATTACCGGGCAGCCTTTCCCATGGTCCTGATAGGGAAATCAGGTCGCCGAATAGGGCGCCTGATATCTATGCTGAGCAATCGGGCAGAGGCTGCGCAGATCAACCTATTCTGGCGTTCTGGTCCCTGACACAGGGCAAACCATGACCTCCTGTGCCAGCGCATCCTGCTGGCTGGGCCACCTCAAGCATGGGCACATTGGTTAGTGCCGAGTTATGTATTCCAAGATTGTCTGCGCGAGGTCGGCGTATCCGTACTTCTCCGCGAGCTGGAGTGCCGGCCTCGCACGTTCGACCGCTGCCTGCAAGTCCCCCTGTTGCGCGAACAGCATGGCTTGGTTACCAAGCGAATTAGCCAACCCGAACGTGTCGCCGACCTCACGGTAAATCCGCTCCGTTTGCTTGTGCAGCGCGAGCGCGCCGTCGAGATCCCCGCGTGCGCGAAGTACCATCGCCTGATTGCTAAGCGAGATCGCGATTCCGCCAGCGTAGCCCGCCTCGCGGCAGATTCGCTCCTGTTCCCGGCATAGCGCGAGGGCGTCGTTCATATGCCCTTGCCGCAGCAGAATCCCTGCCTGATTGCCGAGCGATCTCGAGAGGCCATGAGGGTCGCCCAGCTCGCGATAGGCGTGCTCTTCTTCCTTGTGCATCCTGAGGGCGTCGTCGAGATTTCCACGCTCCTTGAGCATCACCGCCTGGTTACCCAGTGACCCGGCCAACTGGTCAGTCAAGCCGTGTTCGCGGCAGATCCGCTCGTGCTCCTTCATGCGCTCGAGTGCGCCGTCTAGATTCCCCTGCGCCCGGAGAATCAGCGCCTGGGTGCTAAGCGAGTTCAGCAGCCCCGCGATTTCGGGCAGCTCGCGGCAGATTTGCTCCTGCTCCTTCGCCAGCTTCAGCGCGCCGTCGAGGTCCTCGCGCTCCTCCAGGATCACCGCGTGGTAAGCAAGCGACCGCGCAAGCACGTCGTTGTTCCCGGCCTGGCGACAGATGCGCTCGGCCTCTATGTGCAGTGCCAGCGCGCCATCGGGATCCCCGTGTGCCTGGAGAATCACCGCCTCGTTTACGAGTGATTCCGCGAGCAGGCGGTCGTCCCCGAGCTCGCGGTAGATTCGCTCCTGTTCCTTCAGGATCGCCAGCACGCCGTCGGAATCTCCGCGTTCCTCAAGAATCGCGGCGTGATGGCCGAGCGCCGACACTAGCCCGTCGGTATAGCCGACGTTGCGGCAAGTCTGCTCTTGTTCCTTGATCAGGGCGAGTGCGCCGTCGAGATCCCCGCGCGCCTGGAAGATTGCCGCCTGGCTGCCGAGCGAGGCGGCCACGCCTGTTGGCTCGCCGAGCTCGCGGAACAGGCGCTCGGCATGCTTATGGAGCGCGAGCGCGCCGTCGAGATCCCCGCGTTCCTCGAGGAGCACCGCCTGACCACCAAGGGAGCTGAACAGCAAGTCCGGCTGGGCGAGCTCAATGGCGATCCGCTCCTGCTCCTTGAGGACTGTCAGGGCGCCATCGATATCCGGCTTAAGGGCGATCTGATCCTGCTGCTTCATGCCTTCGATCGCGCCGTCGATGTCTCCGCGCAGATGGAGGTATCCCTCTTGGCCTCCCTGCGAGATGACCACCTCATCAGGGTGGCGGTGCTCGAGAAAGAACCGCTCGGCCTCTCTCAGCCGGGCGAGCGCGCCGTTGAGGTCCCCATGCGCAATGAGGATCCCCGCCTGGTGGCTGAGCGACCACGCGAGCCAATACCAGTCCCCAACCTCACGGCAGAGTCGCTCCAGCTCGTTCATCACCTCGAGCGCGCTATCTTGATCGTCGTGCTCGAGAATGCCCGCCTGCGTGCTGAGCGACCGCGCTATCCCGTCGGAGTCGCCGAGCCTACGGCAGATCCGCTCAAAGCCCTGGTAGGCGGCGAGCGCAGGCTCGGAATGCCCGGTAGCGTAGAGCAGCCTGGCCAAAGCCTCGACATCACGCGGGTCGTGCTGGTCCGGATCGGCGATCATCGCCGCGTAGGTGTCGATGAGACGGTACGGGGATTCAGCTTCCAGCTGCGCCCAATAGCTCCTCAGCTCCGTCGGCGTCGACCATGCGAGCTCGGTCATGAACGCCGTGTCAGCGAGCGTCTCGCGCAGCTCTGGCCACTGCCTTGCGCGAGCCAGCTGCCACGGGAACTCTTCGAGCTTACGCGCGGTGTTCTCATCCGACTTCGCGAAGTACCTCGCTAGCCGCGAGTGTGCGAGGCACTGGTCGTCCTCGCGGGGCAGGTAGCGCCGCTCGACGGCGATGCGGGCGTCTTCGTGGGCGAAACCGAGTAGCCCCGAGCGGCTGATGAGGGCTTGCTTAGCTGCGAGGTACAGCGGTGCCCACACCGCATGCGGCAGTCGTTGAAGATCCTCGCCTGCGCCCGCATGCTTTCCGGACTCCCCATCGGCGGAATCGCGAGCGGTAGAGGGTGCGGCCTTTTCGCCGACAAGTTCGAGCAGCTCCGTTTCGCTTAGTCCGCGCCGCGCGGCCCACAGGAGCGTCATTGCGTCGCGGACCAGCCCGGGGCGGTCGCGTTCGTAATCTTGTTCCCAGCGAGTCAGGATCAGGTCATACAGACGCGAGGCATCGGGCGCGGCCAGCAGCTCATGCAGACGATTAGCGAGGGTTTCGTGATGGCCGTAAAGCCTTAGCTCACCAAGCATCGTGCACAGGAACAGCGGATTCGCGGATTGCGGCGCGCTTGCGACTTCGCGCGCCTCGCGGTCAGGCAATCGCTTCTGGTGCTGCTCGAGGTACTCGACGATCAGCTGCTCACGCTCGCGTTCATCCAATGGCAGGACCTCCAGCAGCGGCCACCCCCGGCGGTGTAGCTCATCGAGGGGGCGGCCCGGGCGGGTCGAGAGCACCAGGCGCACGTTCTCGGGAATCGTCGGCGGCAGCCATAGCAGGTCCGGGGCGCCGTCCTGGTCATCGAGTTGATCGAGCGCATCAATCACGAGCACGATTCGCCCGCGCGCGGCCGCGCGATGCACGGCATCCGCGAATGCTCTGCGCAACCCGATCGGATCGTCAGGGATTTCCCGCGACTGCCCGAAGTATTTCATCATCCGCTGCTGCTCGGCGGGATCGATCGTTTCGCGGCCGAGTGAGGTCCCGTCGGTTCCGTCGAGTTCTTCGATGATCCGGCGCAGCGTCGCGATCCAGTCAGCGCTCTCGGCCGAGGCGCCAACGAAATGCATGATCAGGGGGGCGGCTCCTGCCTCTCCAGGTACCGTTCCACGCTCGCGCCGCTGCTCCAGCCCAAGCGCCCAGTTTGCCAGCAGCGCCGACTTGCCCACGCCCGGCTCTCCTGACACCACCAGCGGCTCACCATCGGCATCGACATGCCTATCCAGCTGATCGAAGTACCCTCGCCGGGGGATGTACACCCCGGCAAGACGGCGCGCGAACCCCTGGTGCAACCCCCGCTCGCGGTCCAGCGGGCTGGGCGCAGAACCGGCAGGGAACAGACGCTCGATCACTGCCGTCATGTCCTCAAGGACAAGCTCACCGAGCGCTCGCGGATCAGCGTAGTTCTCGCGCACTGGCAAACCGCTCTGCCGGATCCGGTCCTTCAGGTCCGCAAGTTTGGCATGGTGCAGCCGGGCCCTCGCCCACGCCCGCCCGCTGCCATCGTTTTGGACCTCCTCAGCGGCGGGCTCCCAGCCGAAGGCCGGGCCGTGCTGCGCGTAGGCCGGGTCGCGGAAATAGAAGAATGCGTGGACAGCCATCGCCGGATCGGCGAGGACGCCTTGGATGATCTCAAACTCGGTAACCGAGCTCCCGGCGTGCTCGGCGAGCCACGGCTCTTGCTCGATCAAGGACGCGTCAATCTGATCCGGCACCCAGCCGTAGCGCTCGCCAAGCAGGCCGATGAAGTACGGGCGGCACTCCCGGACCTCCTCCAGGCAGATCGGCAGCGCCTCGCCCTCGTCGACCTGCTCATCAGTGATTCCCCAGCGCAAGTCCACCTCCCCCCATGTCACGCCGCGCGACTCGCACAGGTCACGCAAGGCGGGAAAGATCCGCTTGACTAGGTCGTCGCGCTCCTCCTGCATATCCGCAAACGTCGAGGATACAAACACGCGAATAACGCGCTCTGATGCCGGCTGAAGTTCACCGGCTTGCTGGTGCACCGACGGTGCACCGCGGAGATCACCCCGGTCGAAGTGCGTGCGCGCCCGGTCGCTGGAGGCGGCAATCTGGTCCTCCGCGGAACCTTCCGGTCCGGAGTTCACGGTGCTTGCCTGTTCGATCCAGGTCAGCTCCGCGGTAGCCAGGATGGACTCGAAACCGCGGCTGCACAGCGCCAGCGACTCCCACAAAAGATCGG
>Ga0187814_10000975_pt1 | contig 10611 bp, 12 predicted proteins | sample NC_S_4_FD_132450 | JGI IMG/M metagenome (GOLD analysis project Ga0187814, IMG submission 132450) | Wetland sediment microbial communities from Neuse River Estuary, North Carolina, USA - ASW-S_4 | ecosystem: Environmental > Aquatic > Freshwater > Wetlands > Sediment | place: USA: North Carolina...
CCGAACGCTCCGGCGCTCTCGCGGCAATAGCACAGTAGAGGGAACGTGAGGAGACGGGTGGAGACGGACGGCGTCCTGATCGAGCGGTCGGCGCGCGGGCGCCCCGACGCGTTCGTCGAGGTCGTCCGGCGTCACGAGGTCGCCGTACACGGCTACCTGGCCCGCCGGGCCGGCCGGCAGGCCGCCGACGACCTGCTTGGCGAGGTGTGGGTCCGGGCGTTCGGAGGCCGGCGCGGATTCGACCCCGCGCACGCCGACGCGCGGCCGTGGCTGTACGGGATCGCCAGGAACGTACTGCGGGCGCACTGGCGGACCTGGCGGGCCGCGGACCGGGCCGGGGCCGTCGAAGCCGTGGACCCGTGGGACGACGTCATCGACCGGCTGGACTCGGCGGCGGCCGCCCGGACCCGCGCGATGGTCGGCGCGGTCCGGGCCCTGCCCCCCGAGGAACGCGAGGTGCTGCTGCTCGTGGCCTGGGAGCAGCTGACCCCGGCGCAGGCCGCCCTGGTGCTCGGCATCCCGCCGGGCACCGCCCGGAGCCGGCTGCACCGGGCCCGCGCCGCGCTCCGCCCGGTGCTCGCGGGGGAGGGGACATGACAGAACTGGAAGGGCTGGGCGAGCTCGGAGAGCTCGGCCGGGTCGACCCGCCGGCAGCCAGCATTCTGGACTCCGCCCGCGAGGTCCTGTGGTCGGCCGTGGCCGGCCAGATGCTGGCCACCGCCCCGCCGGGCGCCGCGGACGCGGGCACTGCTCGCGCGGACACCCCACACGCGGACGCCGCTCACGCGGGCGGCGAGTCTGGCGTTGGCCAGGCCACAGACGACCTCGCTAGCCAGCCGCGACCGGAAGACCCGGGCGCCCCGTGACCGTGGTCGCCGAACGCCGCCGCCCCCTCGGGCTACTCGGGCAGCGGAACTTCCGGTTGCTGTGGACCGGTGAGACGGTCAGCACCGCGGGGAACGCGATGGCCACGGTGGGCGTCCCCCTGCTGGCGGTCACGGTCCTGCACGCCAGCACGTTCGCCGTCGCCGCGCTGACCGCCGCGGCCTACCTGCCCTGGCTGGTCATCGGCCTGCCGGTCGGCGCGTGGGTCGACCGCCTGCCGCCCAGGCCGCTCATGATCACCTGCGACGTGCTCTCCGCGCTGCTGTTCGCCAGCCTGCCGGTCGCGGCCTGGATCGGGATACTGAACACTCCCCTGGTGGTGGCCGTGGCCCTGCTGGCCGGGGCGGTCAACGTCTTCTTCGCCACGGCCTACCAGGTCTACCTGCCGTCCCTGGTCACGCGGGCGGAACTGGTCGAGGGCAACGCCAAGCTGCAGGCGGGGCTGTCCGTGGCCTCGATCACCGGCCGCGGCGCGGTGGGCCTGGCCCAGGCGGTCGGGGCCGCCCCGTCCCTGCTGTTCAACGCGGGCAGTTTCCTCGTGTCGGCGGCGTGCCTGCTGCGCATCCGCGCCCCGGCGGCCCCACCCGCAACGGAGCCCGCGCCGGAGCCCAAGGTCGGGACCACCGTCCGGGCCGAGGTCGCCCAGGGCGTCCGGTGGGTGGCGCGCGATCCGTACTTCCGCCCGCTGACCCTGTACGCCGCCCTGTCCAACCTCGCTTACAGCGGCAACCTGGCCCTGGTCGTCGTCTTCCTGGTCCGCGTGGTCGGCCTGGGCTCGCTGGCCGTGGGGCTGGCGACGGCTACGGGCGGGATCGGCGGCCTAGTCGGCGCGCTGATCTCGGGGCGGCTCGCGCGGACGTTCGGCAGCGCCCGGACGCTCATCCTGGTCAACCTGGGCAGCGGGCTGTTCAGCCTGCTGATCCCGCTGACCGCGCGGGGCCCGCGGATCGCCTGCTACGTGATCGGCGCCGCGGTCGTGTCCGGCGGCATCATCGTCAGCAACGTGATCGCCGCGAGCTTCCGGCAGGAGTACTGCCCGCCGTCGATGCTCGGCCGGGCCACCGCCACCACGCGCCTGGTGGCCTTCGGCGCGGTCCCGCTCGGCGCCCTGCTCGCCGGGACGCTCGGCACCGCCCTGGGCGTCAGGAACGGCCTCTGGGTCGACCTGGCCCTCTACGCCGCATCGGGCTCACTCCTGCTCACCCGCAGCATCCGCACCACCCGAGACCTCCCGCGCCGCCCACCTATCTAGCCCGATATCCCGAACGAGCGGTGGTTCCCCTCCCGCCAGCCCCAGGCTCCGCTCTGATCACGGCCGTGATGCCCTCGTTGGGTGTTGGGGCACCCAAGACCCGTCTATCGGTAGCGGGGGCACCCATGACCCAATCTTGAGGGCGAGCACAATCACGCCCCGGCGGCGCGCACCCCGGCCCTGATCGCGTCCTCGAGGCCCTCCAGCGGCAGCTTGCCGTCGATGCGAGCGCCGTTGACGTAGAACTTCGGGGTGGCGTTGACACCGTTCCGCGTGCCTTCCCGCACGTCACGCTCGATCCTGGCGGCGTGGGCGCGCCCGGTGACCTCGGCGCGGAACCGGTCCAGGTCCAGGCCCACCCGCCCGGCGTATCCGAGCAGGGAACCGAGGTCGAGGTCGGCCGAAGGCCGCAGCAGGAGCTCGTACATCGGCCAGAACTTCCCCTGGGCGGCGGCGGCCTCGGCCGCCTCCGCGGCCTGCTCCGCGTGCGGGTGCAGCTCGACGATGGGGAAGTTCCTGAACACGAACAGGACCAGGCCCGGGTACTCCTCGAGCATCCGGTGCACGTCGCGGGCCCCGCCCCGGCAGAACGGGCATTCGTAGTCGCCGTACTCGAAGACGGTGACCGGCGCGTCCACCGGACCGCGCACATGGTCATCCGCGGCCAGCCGGGGAACCGAGAACTCCTCCACCCGAGCCTCGCTAAGTTGGGGACGTAACGGCACCGATGATAAGGCGGCCACGGTGAAGTTCGGCGTCATGTACAACACGGGCATCTACGACATGGCCCCCGCCGACATCGAGTCCCACGCCGCGCGCGGGACGACTCGCCTGGTGTTCGGGCCCGCCTCGACCGACCTGAACGAGCAGCGCGAGCAGCTCGCCGCCGTCGCCGAAAGGGCCGGGCTCACCTCGTCGCGGCCGTAGCGGGCGAGGCCCCCAGCGTCAGCTGGCCGTCCTCCGCGTCGTACTCGAACAGCTCGCCGTACCGCCCCCAGTCGATGGCGATGTCGAGCTGGTGGCGGGCCTCGTCGGCGGTGAAGCCGCGGCGCAGCAGGTCCAGGAAGAACCCCTCGCGCAGGCTCCCGTCGTTGGTGGCGTGCAGCGCCCGCATGATCGCCTTGATCAGCGGGGCGCGCTCGGAGATCAGCTTGCCGAACAGGATCTTGCTGGCCTCGATGTCGGCGGCGGCGAACTCGCGGCCGGCGTCGGTCAGCTCCAGCTGCGCGTCGTGGACCCGCGCCAGCCCGAGCATCTCGGCCGCGTCGACCAGCGGGAGCAGGTCGTCGACCTCGAAGCTGAGGTCGTCGGCCAGTTCGGCCAGGCCGTCCTCCCCGCCGCGCGCGGACAGGATCTCCAGCAGCCCGGACAGCCCCGGGGCGGAGACCTGGGGCAGCGGCCAGTCGACCGGGGTGGCGGCCTGCCCGCCGTCGCCCGGGGTCGAAGTCTCGGTAGACGTCACGGCGCGCTCGGCGGCGTCCTCGCGGCCGGTCAGGATGCCGTAGACGGTGTCGACGAGCTGCTCGAACGCGGGGTCGTGCCGGTCGCGGGGCCGGGCCAGCCCGACGTGCAGCTCGGCGCGGATGCGCCCCGGGTTGGAGGACAGCACCAGGATGCGGTCGGCCAGTATCACGGCCTCCTCGATGTTATGCGTGACGATGAGGACGGCCTTGGTGGGGAACTCGCGGTGATCCCACAGCCGGGTCAGCTCGCCGCGCAGGTTGGCCGCGGTCAGCACGTCCAGCGCGGAAAACGGCTCGTCCATCAAAAGGGCGTCGGGCTCGACGGCCAGGGCGCGGGCGAAGCCGACCCGCTGGCGCATCCCGCCGGACAGTTCCTTGGGGTACGCCGACTCGAACCCGTCCAGGCCGATCAGGTCGATCACGCGCAGCGCCTTGTCGTGCCTGGCCGCCTCCGGTACGTCACGGGCCTGCATGGCCAGCTCCACGTTCTGCTGCACGGTCAGCCAGGGCAGCAGCGCGAAGGACTGGAAGACCATGGCCACGCCCGGGTTCGCGCCGTTCAGCGGGGTGCCGCGATAGCTGACGGTCCCGGCCGAGGGGGCGATCAGCCCGGCGATGCAGCGCAGCAGCGTGGATTTCCCCGATCCCGACTTGCCGAGCAGCGCGACGATCTCCCCCTCGCGCAGGCGGAACGAGACGTCGTCCAGCACCGGCAGGGCGCGCCCGTCCGGCGTGGTGAACGTCTTGGTGACCAGGCTGGCCTCGAGGATCACCGGGCCGGTGGCGGCGGGTTCTGCGGTCAAATCGAGTACCTCGTTTCCGCCAGGCGGTACAGCCGGCGCCATACCAGCCGGTTGAGTCCGACCACGTACACGCTCATTACCGCCACCCCGATCAGGATCCGGGGGAAGTCGCCGACGGCGGCCGCGTGGGCGATGTAGGCGCCCAGGCCGGTCGCGGTCAGGTGGTGCTTGCCGTAGGTGACCACCTCGGCCACGATCGAGGCGTTCCACGCGCCGCCCGCCGCGGTGATCCCGCCGGTGACGTAGGCGGGGAAGATCGCGGGCAGGATGAACTTCCTCCAGCGCAGCCAGCCGCGCACGTCCATCAGCCGCATCGCCTCGCGCAGGTCGCTGGGGATGGCCGAAGCCCCGGCGATGACGTTGAACAGGATGTACCACTGCGCGCCCAGCGCCATCAGGAAGATGCCGCCGAAGTTCAGGCTCAGGTGCCACGCCACGAAGATCGCGGTAGCGAACGGGAACAGGAAGTTCGCCGGAAACGAGGCCAGGACCTGCACGATCGGCTGGGCGAGCCGGGAGACCCGCGGGTCCATCCCGATCCACACGCCGACCGGCACCCAGATGACGCTGGAGATGATCAGCAGGGCCACGACCCGGCCGAACGTCGCCGCCCCGTCCACGAAGGCCGGGCCGAACGCCCCGAACCCGGTGCGGGCGTGCACGAAGTCCAGGGCCTTCCAGGCGCCGTAGATCACGATCGCGCTGATCGCGCCGGCGAAGAACACGTCCCCGGTCCTGGCGCGGACCACCGGGCGCTGGAGCGGGTGCTCGGCCAGCCCGAACGGCCGGGTGACCCGGTCGAAGAACCGCCCGGCCGGGCGGAACGGCCGGCTGACCAGGTCCGGGACCGAGGACCTGCGCAGCAGGTCGAGGACGACGCTGCGGGGGCGCTCGGCCGCGGCGGACTCCTCGGCGCGGAACCGCTCGGACCAGGCGACCAGCGGGCGCCAGAACACGATGTTGACCACGATGACCATGAAGATCATGACGGCGATCGCGATGCCGACCTCGCCCAGGTTGCCGTAGTGGATCGCGGCGGCCACGTACGAGCCGATCCCGGGCAGCGCGTACGTGTGGTTGAGCACGCTGATGGACTCGGAGGCGGCCAGGAAGAACCAGGCCCCGCCGAAGCTCATCATCCCGTTCCAGACCAGCGGGATCATCCCGCCGGGCACGTCCAGCCGCCAGAACCGCTGCCACTTGGTCAGCCGCATGATGCGCGCGGCCTCGTCCAGGTCACGCGGCTGGGAGATCAGCGAGTGGTAGAACGCGAAGGTGAGGTTCCACGCCATCGACGTGAAGATCGCGAAGATGGAGGCGCACTCCAGGCCTAGTTCCGAGCCGGGGAACAGGTTGATGAACGCGGTGACGGTCACGGTCAGGAAGCCGAGGACGGGGACGGACTGCAGGATGTCGAGGATCGGGATCAGCACCTTCTCCGCGCGCCGCAGCCGCGCGGCCGCCTCGGCGTAGACGAAGGTGAACAGCACCGACAAGATCAGGGCGATGAACATCCGCAGCAGGGACCGCACCGCGTAGTACGGCAGGTCGGCCGGGTCGGTGGATACGTAGGACGGCGCGGTCCTCGGCAGGAACGGCGCATTGAGCCCCGGCGCCAGCCGCAGCAGCCCGAACAGCAGGGCCAGCAGCGCCGCGAACACGACGAGGTCCACGAGCCGCAGGCCGGGGCGGCGCCACACCCCGCGCGTCGGGAACGTGCCCGCCATGCCGCACCCCGCAGTTCGATCGCCCGACAGATCCGCTAGAAGATTCTCACGGGCATCATGCGCCAGGCCACTACCCAGCCAACCCAAAGTGAGGGATAGCTGAACACTTGCCGCCATCCAGGTAGCCCACCGCTGCGCCGCTCACATTCGTGCAGGTGGAGAGCAAACCGGAAGCGGGTGTGCCTCGAATGGCAGGCATGAACGGGGCTGAGATACGCCTGCGATGGCCGGACTCCCACCCAAGCCACCCAGGCCACCCGGCGCAGGAACGGGACGGGGTGCTGGCCGGCCTGCTGGCCCGCGTGGCGCGCGGCGACCGCGAGGCCTTCCGGCGCGTCTGCGGGGAACTGGCGGGGCCGGTGTACGGGGTGATCCGGCAGGTCCTGCGGGATCCCGCCCAGTCCGAGCGGGTCGCGCAGGAGGCGCTGCTCGAGGTCTGGCGGACCGCGCCGCGGTTCGACCCGGCCCGCGGTAGCGCGGCCGCCTGGGTCCTGGCCCTGGCCCACCGGCGCGCGGTCGACCGGGTCCGGCCCCGGAATCCGTCATCCCGCCGCGAGCGCCGGGCCGCGCCGCACGCCGGGACCGGGACCGGGCCCCAGGGCGCCGAGGTCGTGGAGGTAACCCTGGACCGCGTGCGGGTGCTCCGCTGCCTGGACGCCCTCACCGAGGTCCAGCGCGAGTCGATCAAGCTCGCCTACTACCGCGGCTACTCAGGTCCGCAGGTCGCGGCGCTGCTCGGCGTGACCCCAGGCACCGTGCCAACCCGGATCCGCGACGGCCTGATCAGGATGCGCGACAGCCTGGAGGTGACCTGGTGAAGCTGGTCCGCGACGAATGGCACGTGCTCACCGGCAGCTACGTGGTCGACGCCCTGGGCTCCCAGGAGCGGGAAGGCTTCGAGCGTCACCTGCACCACTGCGTGTCCTGCGACGCGGAGGTCCGCGGCCTCCGCGAGACCGCGGCCAGGCTCGCGATGGCCAGGTCCCTGCCGCCGCCGCCCGGACTGCAGGACCGGGTGCTCGCCGCGACCTACCGGACCCGTCAGCTCCCGCCGGTGGTCGGCGACCGTCCCTTCCCGTCCCGCCGGCTCGCCGCCCGCCTGGCGGCGCTCCTGCACCGGGGGCCCGGATTATCCTGGGCCGCGTGAGCCCGCGGAGCCGCACCCGCCCGGCGCCCTCCGCCGTGGTGCGCGAGAAGGCCCTGGCGGCCGGCGCGGGCCAGTGGCTCGACGACCTTCCCGGGCTGGTCGAGGACCTGGAGCGGGACTGGTCGATCCGCGTCGGACGGCCCTATCAGGACTCGACCGAGGCCTTCGTGGCCCGGGCCAGGCTCGGCGACGGCACCCCCGCGGTGCTGAAGCTGATGATCCCGCGGGCGGCGATCGACGCGGCCGGCCACGAGATCACGGCCCTGCGCCTGGCGGACGGCGAGGGGTGCGTCCGGCTGCTGCGCGCGGACGCGGCGCGGGGCGCCCTGCTCCTCGAACGGCTGGGCCGGTCGCTGCACGAGCTGGCGCTGCCCATCGCGCAACGGCACGAGATCCTGTGCGCGGCCGCGGCGCAGGTCTGGCGCCCGGCGCCCGGCTGCGGCCTGCCGACCGGCGCGGACAAGGGAAGGTGGCTCGCCCGCTTCATCACCGAGACCTGGAACGAACTCAACCACCCTTCCTCCGAACGAGCGGTGTGTCACGCCCTGGCCTGTGCCGAGCGCCGGGTGGCGGCCCACGACGACGAGCGCGCCGTGCTGGTCCACGGGGACGTGCACGAGTGGAACGCGCTGCAGGCCCCGGGCGGCGGCTTCAGGCTCGTCGACCCGGACGGCCTCCTGGCCGAGCCCGAGTACGACCTCGGCGTCATGATGCGCGAGGACCCCGTCGAGCTCATGCACGGCGACCCCCGCGACCGGTCGCGGTGGCTCGCCCGCCGGACCGGCCTCGACGAGACGGCGATCTGGGAGTGGGGCGTGGCCGAGCGCGTCTCAACCGGCCTGCTGGCCACCAGGATCGGCCTGCAGCCCGTGGGCCGGCAGATGCTCGCCGCCGCCGACCGCCTGGCCGGGTAGTCCCGCGCCCGCCGTGCGGTAACGTTCCCGGAACGCTTCCGGCGTACAGTGCGCGGTATGAGGGACCCGAACGCGGCGGCGGGCCGGTTCCGGCTGGCCTCGCCGGCCACCGTGCTGGTCCTCGCCTGCCTCGTGCTCGCCCTGATTGCCGCGGGATGGCCGCTGGCGGCCCTGGCGCACCTGAGTCTGAACACCAGCACGGGCGGCGTGCCATGGTGGACGTTCGCCCCGTTCGGGGTGGTGGGCTTCGTCGTGGCCGGGCGTGCGCCGCGCAACCCGCTCGGCTGGTGCCTGGTCGGCCTGGCGGTCGCCGGGGCGTTCAGCCAGGACGGCAGTCTCTACGCGATAGCCGACTACCGGCTCCGCCACGGCACGCTGCCGCTGGGGTGGGTGGCGATGCTCGCCCAGCCCGGCTGGGCGATCGTGATCGTCCTGGTCGGGCTGGCGGTCCTGATCTTCCCCGACGGTAGGCTGCCGTCGCCGCGGCTGCGGTGGGTCCTGTGGCTGTACCTCGCCATGGGCCTGCTGTGGATGGTCAGCGCCTACGTGATCACGGTCGACGCCATCGTCCGCCACGCCATCCGCGTCGATTCCGGGGGCAACCTGCTGGCCCTGAACAACTCCGCGGCCTCGCCGGGCTGGTGGAACGTGCTGCAGGACGTGCTCTTCGTTGCGCTGGGGCTGAGCATGCTGCTGTCGCTGGCCGGGCAGGTGGTCAGTTACCGGCGCTCGTCCGGCGAGCGACGGCAGCAGCTCAAGTGGCTGCTGGGCGGCTTCGCCGCCACCCTGGCCTGTGTGGTCGCCGCCATCGCGCTGGGGCAAGCGCCCGGCTCCGGGAAAGCGGTGAGTCACGCCGTCGTCGTCCTGGCCTTCTTCGCGGCGCCGATAAGCATGGGCGTGGCGATCCTGAAGTACCGGCTGTACGACATCGACCGGATCCTCAGCCGGACGCTCGCGTACGCGATCCTTACCGCGCTGCTGGTCGGGGTGTACGCGGGCCTGGTGCTGCTAGCCACCCAGGTGCTGAAGTTCCACAACACGGTGGCGGTGGCCGCGTCGACGCTGGCCGCGGCGGCGTTGTTCGCGCCGGTGCGGCGGCGGGTGCAGCGGCTGGTGGACCGCCGGTTCAACCGGGCCAGGTACGACGCGGAGCAGACGGTGGCCGCGTTCGCCGCCCGGCTGAAGGACGCCGTGGACCTGGACGCGGTCCGCGAGGACCTGGCCGGGGTGGTCCAGGCGGCGCTGGAACCCGCCCACATCACGGTCTGGACCAGCCGTCCCGAGTAAGCGGTGGCCGCCGGGGCCTACGCCGCCGGCGGGGCTCGCCGCGCTCGGCGATCTGCCGGTCGAGCCGCGGCGGCCCGGTGATCACCAGCGCCCTGGCCGGCCCGGCGCTCGTCACGGTGAAGCCGTGCTCGCGGTCGCGGCACGGACACGAAGCTGCCCGCCGTCGCCGTCCACGCGGCCACGCTACCCGTCGCCGCCCCGGGCCACCGTGAGGCATAATCCGGCAGGTGGGTGAGGAAATACCCGAGCCGGGGCACGCCGCGCGGCAGGCGGCGCTCGCGGCCGGCTGGTCGCACCGCCACCGTGACGTATCCGGCGGCTGGCTGCGGCCGACGGTGTTCGGGGCGGTGGACGGGCTGGTCACCAACAGCTCGCTGATCGCCGGGCTGGGCGGCGGCGGGGTGTCCGCGCACACCATCGTGCTCACCGGGGTGGCCGCCCTGGTGGCGGGGGCGTTCTCGATGGGCACCGGGGAGTACGTGTCGGTCACCAACCAGAACGAGCTGGTCCACGCCGAGGTCGCCACCGAACGCCGCATGCTCGCCAGGTTCCCGGACGCCGAGCAGGCCGAGCTGGCCGAGACGTTCCGCGGTTACGGCGCGGATCCGGAGACCGCGGCCCGGATGGCCGCCGCGGTGTCCAGGGACCCGGATACCGCGCTGCGCGTGCACACCCGGGAGGAGCTCGGCGTCGATCCGTTCGAGCTGCCCTCGGCGATCGTCGCGGGTCTGCTGTCCCTGATCGCGTTCTCGGCGGGGGCGCTGATCCCGCTGCTGCCGTACCTGGCCGGGCTGTCCGTCCTGCCCGTCGCGCTGGGCATCGCGGCGGTGGCGCTCCTGGCCGGCGGCATGGTGGTCGGCCAGCTGACCGGCCGCCCGCTGCTTGGCTCCGGCCTGCGCCAGCTGGCCCTGGGCGGGATCGCCGTCGCGGTGACGTTCGCCGTGGGCAGCCTCATCGGCGGCCACGTCGGCTGACCGGCCGCCGCCCCAAGTGAACCGAAACGCCGCCGCGGTACGTACCCCTTACGGAGTTCATCACGATGAAGAGAGATCTGACATGCGAAGACTATGGAGTGCCGCCGGACTGGCCGCGGTCGTGCTGGCCCTGGCGGCCTGCGCGAGTTCCAGCTCGAG
>Ga0187814_10000977_pt1 | contig 10607 bp, 9 predicted proteins | sample NC_S_4_FD_132450 | JGI IMG/M metagenome (GOLD analysis project Ga0187814, IMG submission 132450) | Wetland sediment microbial communities from Neuse River Estuary, North Carolina, USA - ASW-S_4 | ecosystem: Environmental > Aquatic > Freshwater > Wetlands > Sediment | place: USA: North Carolina...
CGATGGGGACCGGGGAGTAGAGCGCGGGGACCAGCGAGGACGAAGTGGTGCGTGCCGAGGTCTGGCTGGAACGCCAGGGGCTCAGCCGGTTCCCCGCGGCCGAGCAGGAGGAACTGGCGGGCTACTTCCGCCAGTACGGCGCCGATCCCGACACCGCGGACCGGATGGCCGCCGCGGTGTCCAGCGACCCGGGCACGGCGCTGCGCATCCATACTCGCGAGGAACTCGGCGTGGACCCCGACGAGCTGCCGTCCCCGATCCTGGCCGGCGCCGCATCCCTGCTGGCCTTCTCCCTCGGCGCGCTGGTGCCGCTGTTTCCCTACCTGGTCGGCGTGCCGGTGCTCGGGGTGTCGCTGGCCCTGACGGCCATCGCGCTGCTGAGCGGCGGGATGGCGGTCGGCCGCCTGACCGGCCGCCCGGTCCTGCGCTCGGGCCTGCGCCAGCTCGCCCTGGGCGGCCTGGCCATCGCGGTCACCTTCCTGGTCGGTCACCAGATCGGCAGCCGCGGCACCTAACCGGCGTGAACCGGCCTGACCTGGCTTACGTGACTGTAGGCAGAGGGAGGAGGTCGGTGCGGTGAGAACCACGATGGCCTGCACGATCGTGCCGCCCGGCCCTGCCTCCTACCGCGGCCGGTATCTACTGCGCCCGCCGGTCCCGCTGCGCCGACGCGCTCGCCGGTGCGGGGACCTCCGCGTCCTGGGTGCCGCGCCCTGCCGGGTCATCGGGAATCCGGCTTCCCGATCTGGTCGTGGCCGCCGCTGCTAGCGCTCCCCCGTCTCACCCGCTCCGGCGGCGGCCACCAGATTTTCCCGGCTCAGCTGAACCGATCCGGCCCGGCATACGTATACGGACTGGAGCAGTAGCGCGCTGACCACCGACTCCGGCCGTGGCCTGGGGAGCGCAGGCCACGGCCGGCCCGGCGCCGTCACAGCACGCCGGGCTCAGCGTCCCGAGGGAGCGAAGACCCATGGTCCGTTCCGTCAAAATCTTGATACCGAACAGAGCGTGCCGGCCACGATCGCGACGTGGACCTGCTCGCGGAAGCGACCGTCCCCGCCGAGGGCCTGCCCGAGCTGGTCGGCGAAGGCCGCCCGCTGATCGGCCGCGGGCAGCTGGTCCGCCTCCATCGCCGACAGCACGCCGCCCACCACCTGGTCCAGATCCAGGTCAGCCACGTAGTCCACCGCCGCGCTGACCACCTCGAACCCGGCGGCGGCCAAGGCCCGCTGATACTCACGCTGGCTCTGCTCATCGGTTCCGCACGCGTAGGTCAGCTTGACGCCGCGCCACCGCTCCAGGAACCCGCGCAGTGCGCGCGACCAGTCGGTGTCCTGGAGCCACAACGGCGTCCCGTTGGTGACCACCGCGACGCCCCCGCCCGCCCGCACCAGCGGGATGCACGCACCGAACAGCTCCTCGTGCCGCATCCAGTGCAGCGCCTGGGCAATGCTCACCAGGGCCACCGACCCCCCGCCCAGCAGCCGGACCACGGCCGGCATGTCGGTATCGGCGCCCAGCATCCAGCTCACGTTGCCGGTCCCGGCCTCGTCGGCCGCCTGCCGGGCCCGCCGCAGCATGTCAGGCTCTGGATCCACCCCGAGCACGGCCCGGACCCGGCCCGCCAGGGCCAGTGTGAGCTGGCCCGTACCGCAGCCTAGGTCGACCGCGACGTCGCGGTCGTTCAGCCCGAACAGGTCGGCCAGGACGTCGATCACGATACCGGGATAGCCGTGCCGGTACCGGTGGTAGAACTCGACGAGCTCACCACGGAAACCCAGGTCCACACCCGTCACGATGCCCGTCGGCCGTCCCCTCGGAACGCGGGCCACGGTCACCGGGCCGACATGGTGATGAAGTCGCGGGCCCACGTGGGCTCGAAGAACGTCCACGGGCCCTGGGTCATCACGGCCAGCAGCTTGCGGCCGTTGGTCCGGGCGGCCAGGCGGCCGGGCGCCGGGTCGTAGGCCACGAAGACGGGCCAGTAGGGATTGATGTCGAGCTGCATGCCGCGCACCGCCCCGGCGCGCACCAGGAGCTCGGCCAGCTGCAGCGGGTCCAGCGCCGGGCCGGCCACGTAGACCAGGGCCCCGTCGGTGGTGATGCCCAGCCCCGAACGCCACTGGTGCTCGATGCCCGGCACCGCGGGCGAACAGGAGGTAGCACCGCACGTCGACCCCCAGGCCCGCCACCGCGTGGTACTGGCCCGCGGCGTGGGGCGCCCGCCGGCCACCAGCGGCAGCAGGTTCTGGCGCACGCTCACCACCTGCCGGGTCATCGTCACGTCGCTGCCCCAGGCGCCGATGTCGACGCTGCCGTCGGCGTAGATCACCAGCGAGGCCGCCCCGGCCCGCAGCGGGTCGATCAGGCGGCCCTCGGTGTAGTACCCGCCACGCGCCTGGTTCATCTTGAACCCGCCGTTGAACGCGGCCACCAGCGTCACGGCCTGGGCGGGCCCGATGGGCGCGGTGAACCGGTAGGGCCCGCCGCCGGGGCTCACCGAGCCGGAGTACAGCCGGGCCGCCAGCAGGCCGGTGTCCAGCCACGCGATCCCGGCCGGCTGCGTACCGCCCGGCGGGACGAGGGTGGTCTCGTAGACCGCGTGCACGCTCTGTCCATTTTCGGTCACCGTGCGGCCGGCCGGGCGCCACGCGTCCCCCGCCGCGCCTGCCGAAAACGGCACCAGCGCGGCGGGGGCGGGCAGCGGCCGCCCGGGCACGACGGTCGCAGGCGAGCCGCTGCCCGCGGGCGAGAGGGAGCGGGGCGGGGCGGACACGGGCCGGCTGGCCAGGGCGCTGGCCCGCGCCGGAGCGGATCCCTGGCCAGCAACGCCGCCGCTGCACGAGGCCAGAGCCAGGCTCATGGCCGCCAGCGGCGGCAGCACGCGCCACCCGCGCATTCCCACGCCCCCATGATGCTGCGCGACGATGACAGGATCGTGAAGCTACACGTGGCCGAAGGCGACGTTGCCGCGGGCGCGCGGGTCGCGGCTGGCGAAGAACTGGCTGATCGCCGTCGTGAGTTCCGCGGCGTCCAGCATCCCGTTGCGGTCCTGGTCGAGCCGGGAGAAGGCCCGTTCGGCCTGGCCGGCGCGGGCCCCGTAGGCGGCCGCCAGCCGGGCGTACTCCCCGGCGTCGAGCACCCCGTTGCCATCCATGTCCGCCACCTGGATCAGCGTGCGCGCGGTGCTGCAGACGGCCGCGTCGAAGCCGGGGCGGTCCGCGATATCACGGCCCACCCCGGTGACGAACTCGTCCCGGCTGATCTGGGCGTCGTCGTTGGCGTCCAGGTGCGCCAGCATCGCGTCGAACAGGGCCTGCTGGGCGCCGGCCAGCGCGCGTCCCGCCGCGGAGTCCGGGGCATGGCCGAAGGCCTCGCACAGGCGCCGGGTCAGCAGCTGGCCGTCGTCGCGTTGCCACACCCCGTTCCCGTCGGTGTCGATGACGGCGAAACGGCGCTCGAGCATCGTCCGCTCCGCGATAACGGGCCGCCTGCTGGCGATCATCCCGGCCAGCACCGTGGCCAGCAGCACGGCGGCGACCACCAGGACCGAGAGCCCGGCCGGGATCGCGGCCGCCCCGGCGGCGCGCAGCAGCAGCTTCACGCCGATGAAGGCGCAGATGACGCCGAGGCCGGCGTTCAGGTACACGATCCGGCCCAGCAGGCCGGCCATCAGCGTGTAGAGCTGGCGGAGCCCCATCAGGGCGAACGCGTTACAGGCCACGACCAGGTAAGCGCTGGTCGTGATGCCGAAGACGGCTGGGATCGAGTCGAAGGCGAACAGCAGGTCGGCCAGCCCGATGGCCACGATAAGCAGGAGCATCGGCGTGGCCCCGTTGGACCCGGCGCCCGCCTCCCGCCCGGACCGCCGCCAGAGCCAGGCCGCCAGCCGGGTGTGCCGCTCGGGCTCGCTGTCCGGCCGGGTTGCCGGCCGGAGGATCAGGCCCGCCGCGGTCCACAGCAGGACCCCGCCGAGCGGGTAGAACAGCCAGTCGAAATGGTTCAGCGCCGCCGCCCCGGCCACGATCAGGACGGTGCGCATGGCCAGCGCGAGCCCTATGCCGAACAGCAGGACTCGGGGCTGGCGGGCGGCCGGCACCGCGAACCAGGTCATGATCACGGCGAAGACGAACAGGTTGTCCAGGCTCAGGCTGTACTCGGTGAGGTAGCCGGCGTAGAACTGGCTCGCCGTGACCCAGCCCGCCGTGACCCCGATGGCCAGCCCGCATGCCACGGCCAGCGACACGTAGACCGCGACCCAGCCGATCGCCTGGCGGGCGGTGAAGCTTCCGCGCCCCGCGCCGGAGGCGCCAGGGCGCACAGCCCGGCCGGTCAGCACCACCTCGGCGGCGACGGCCGCGATCAGTGCCGCGGCCGAGGCCGCCCAGACCCACGCAGGGACGGTCATGAATCGGCTTTCCTCACGACCGGCAGCTTAGTTCAGCGGGCCGCCTGCCAGCCCGCCACCAGCCCGGCTTCCGCGACGACCGGCCGGAATTCAACGGCGGCCAAGCCCGCGTCTCGCAGGGCGGCCTGCCAGAACCCCGGCGGCGCCGGGTACTCGTGCCCGACGCCCAGCCCGTACCGGGTCAGGTTCTTCGCGATCCGCCACCAGCCGCCGGGTCCCTTGGCCGCCAGGGCGATCACCTTCTGCCGCAGGATCTCGCGGTCTCGCTGGCTGCCGCCGCGGCCGAACATCATGTCGGCGACGACGAGCCGGCCGCCGGGACGCAGCCAGCAGGCGGCCCGGGCCACCAGGGCCCGCTTCTCGGTGTCCGGCAGATGATGCAGCGCGTAGCTGGAGACGACGAGATCGACGCTGGCCGGCGGGAGCTGGAACTGCCTGAGGTCACAGACCTCGGCCGACACGTTGGCCAGTCCGTCGCGAGCGGCCCGCTCGGCCAGCGACGCTGACATCGAGGTCGAGATGTCGACCGCCAGGACCGAGGAGACCAGCGGAGCCAGGGCCGTCGTCACGAAACCGGTTCCTGCGCCCAGGTCTACGCAGGCATCGGTCGGCTTCGGGGACGACAGGCGCATCAGCTCGTCCAGCACCTGACCGAACGCCGCGGCCGACGTGACATGGGAATGCCATTCCTCGACGCGCCGATCCCACTCTCGTTCCAGGGTAAGCATTTCACCTCCGCATAATTCGGCTTCCATTAATTGCACTCCAGGGAAGGGTATGCGCTGCTTATGAAGCCAACGTGAAGCTCGCTATTTATTAAGAAAATATGAAGTTTTCGCGGGTGGCGTATGACGCACCATTTAGCCGCTGGCCAGGCATGATGAGGCGTTTTGCGTTTCGGATGCGCGCCGGTCCTCACTTCATGTGCAATGCGTCCAGCGCCGCCTGGAGCGAGGCGGCGTAGGCCTCGCTGGTGAAGGTGGCGCCGGATACCCCGTCGATTCTGGCGCTCTGGGCCGTGAGCACCTCGGTCCGGAGCAGCGGGATGGCCTGCTCGCAGATCTGCTGTGAGGTGTACTCGGCCACCTCCAGGGTGGGCACCGAGACGTCCGTGATCCGGGTCCCGCTGACCGTCACCTTCACGTCCAGCACCCCGTAGCCGAACTGCTCGCTTGCGCCCACCGCGCTGCGGATGGCGCCCGGGCCCACAACGCCGAACGCCGGCGGCGTGGCCTCGGGCGTGCGGCCCGGGTTCCCGCCCGTTCCGCCGCCGGGCAGCGTCAGCGGGGCGGGCCGGGTGTGGAAGCTGATGGCTTCATGTCCGCGTAACCAAGAGCCGATAGCGTCGAAGCCGAAATGTCGGTCAGCATCGTCAGGCACGCGCTGGCGGCCAGCGCGCTGGCCGGATGCTGCGCGCTGGCCGGATGCACCGCAGCCGCGGCCCCGCGTCCGGCGTCGGCGTCACCGGCAGCACAGGTCACCGTGACCCGCAGCAGCCCGTCCCCGTCCGTGTCCCCCTCCCCGTCCCCGCGCCCGCCGGCCCCGCCGCGGGTGAGCATCATCAGGGTCCGTACCCCGGACGGGGCCCTGGTCACCGTCGCGACCTTCCTCGGCCCGGTGCGGTACGTCCTGCACGACGGCAGCGGGGACCCCGGCCCGGTGGCGAGGTTCCGGGCCGGCCCGGCCGTGACCGGCGCCGAGCACTCGCGGTTGCTGGCCGCCTTCAACGGCGGCTTCAGGCTGGCCGCGGGCGTCGGCGGCTACATGCAGGAAGGCCGGGTGATCAGCCCGCTCCGGCCGGGGCTGGCCAGCCTGGTGATCGACCGCTCCGGCCAGGCCAGGATCGGGGTCTGGGGCCGCGGGGTGCCCGCGCCCGGCGAGGCCGTCTACAGCGTCCGGCAGAACCTGCCGCCGCTGGTGCTGCACGGCCGGCCGACGGCGGCTGCGGCCGACTGGGGCCTGTGGGGCGCGACCCTGGGCGGCGGCGCGTACGTGGCCCGCAGCGCCATCGGGCAGGACGCCGCGGGCGATCTCATCTTCGCGGCGAGCATGTCCGCCGTCCCCGCCGACCTGGCGTCCGTGCTGGCCAGCCACGGCGCGCGGATAGCGATGGAGCTCGACATCAACCCGGCGTGGGTCCAGCTGGACGTCGCGCACCGGCCCGGCGGCCCGCTGACCGCCGAGATACCGGGCCAGGCCCGGCCCGCGGACCAGTATCTCGTGGGATGGACCAGGGACTTCTTCACCGTCCTGGCCGCATCCGCCTCCTCCCCGGCCGCTTCGCCGTTTCCCACGCGCCTGAGGTCGTAGCGTAGATCCGTGATCACCGTCATCGTGAACGGCGAGCCGTGCGAACTGGACCCGGCATCGTCCGGGACCCTGCTCGCCTGGCTGCGGTCCGGCCTCGACCTGACCGGCACCAAGCCGGGCTGCGGGGAAGGCGAGTGCGCGGCGTGCACTGTGCTGGTCGACGGCACGCCGGCGCTGGCCTGCCGGACGGCGGCGGCCGAGGTGGCGGGCCGTTCGGTCACGACCGTGGAAGGGCTGGCCAGCGGGCGGCGGCTGCATCCGGTCCAGCAGGCCCTGGCCGAGGAGCACGGCTTCCAGTGCGGGTACTGCACCCCGGCCATGGCGCTGCGGGCCGCCGCGCTGCTGGCCGACGATGCTGATCCACGCGAGCAGAAGATCGGCGAGGCCCTGGAACCGGCCATCTGCCGGTGCGGCTGCTATCCGCGGATCGCCCGCGCGGTCCGCCGGGCGGCGGCCCTGCTCCGGGACCCCGGCCAGCAAGGCTCTGGACCCCTTGCACCCGCGGGTACCAGACCGCTGGCCCGGCCGCGCCGCCCCTGGGATCAGTGTGACCCGCGGGACCGAGAGTATTTCGGCATCCTGGGCGACGGGCTGGTCGTGGTGTGGCCCGCGGTCACCGGGCCAGACGGCGGGGCCTGGGTGCACGTCGGGGCGAACATGGCGGTGACCGCGTTCACCGGCAAGGTCGACGTGGGCCAGGACAACCGCGCGGCCTTCCGGCTGCTGGTGGCGGAGGAGCTGGTCATCGATCCCGGCTCGGTCCGCATCGTCCAGGGGGACACCGACCTGTGCCCATGGGATCGGGGCACGTTCGGCAGCCGGTCCCTGCCGGAGGCGGGGGAGTGGCTGCGCCGGGCGGCCGCCGGGGCCCGGGAGGTGCTGCGTGACCTGGCCGCGCAGCGCTGGCGGTCCAGCCCGGATCAAGCTGCGCCGGGTCCGGGCCTGGCCGTGGCCGGCGGGGCCGTCACCGGCGGACCGGGCGGCGCCCGGCTGACCTTCCGCGAGCTGCTCACCGGCCTGCGCCGGCTGGAGGTCCTCGATACCGAACCGCCGCTGACCCCGCCGGCCGCCTGGCGGATCGCGGGCCACGGCCCGGGCCACGGTCACGAGGGCGTCGCCGGCGACGTCGCCGGCCGGCTCGACGTGGTCACCGGCGCCCGCCGGTACGCGTCCGACCTGGTGGTACCGAACATGCGGTACGGCGCCGTGCTGCGCCCGCCGGTGCGCGGGGCCACGCTGCGGGCCGCGGACACCCAGGTAGCCCAGGAGATGCCCGGCGTCGAGGTCGTCCGGGAAGGGGAGTTCATCGGGGTGACCGCGCCCGACCTGGTCACCGCGCGCCGGGCGGTGGCGGCCATCACGGCCGACTGGGACATCCCCGCCGCGATCGTCGGCCCGGTGGCCGACTACCTGCGCGCGCATCCCATCGACAGCGGCGGATGGCAGCAGCCCGTCGACCACGGCCGCGGCGACACCGGCGCCGCTCTGGCCGGCGCGGCTACGACGCTCGAGGCCACCTATACCACCGCCTACCTGGCCCACGTCCCGCTGGAGACCAGGGCCGCCGTGGCCGAGTGGGCCGACGGCCGCCTGACCGTCTGGACCGGCAACAACGTCCCGTTCCCCTTGCGCAGCCGGCTGGCCGGGATTTTTGGCCTCGATACCATAGATGTGCGGGTCATCGTCCCGCCCACCGGCGGCGGGTACGGCGGCAAGCACGGCGACGAGGCCATCGAGGCCGCCCGCCTGGCCCGGGCCACCGGGTCCCCGGTGAAGGTGCACTGGAGCCGCGCCGAGGAGTTCCAGTTCGGCTACGTCCGGCCGATGGCCGTGATCGACATCCGCGCCGGCCTCGACTCCGGCGGAAGCATCGCCGCCTTCGACCTGCTGAACGTCAACGCCGGCTCGCAGGGCACGGCTTTCCCATACGTCACCAAGAGCTGGCGGCTTCGCTACCAGCCCGCCGCATCGCCGCTCGTCCAGGGCCCCTACCGGGCCCTGGCCGCGACGGCCAATACCTTCGCCCGCGAGACGGCCCTCGACGAACTGGCCCACGCTGCTGGGTACGACCCCCTCCGGTTCCGGCTTGACCGGCTGGCCGACGAGCGGCTCGCCGCCGTGCTGCGCGCGGCCGCCGGGCGGTTCGGCTGGGACCCCGGGCGGGGCCACGGGGTCGCGGTCGGCCTGGAGAAGGACGGCCGGGTCGCGACGTGCGCCGAGGTGACGGTCGACGCCACTGGCATCAAAAGGGTGACCAGAATCGTGACCGCGTATGAGTGCGGGGCGATCGTCAGCCCGGCCACCGTGCTCAGCCAGATCGAGGGCGGCACCGTCATGGCGCTCGGCGGTGCCCTGTTCGAGCAGGTCACACTGGCCAGCGGCCACCAGGAAACCCGGTCGCTGGCCGGCTACCGGGTGCCGCGGTTCAGCGACATCCCGGACATCGAGGTCGTGCTGGTCGACCGACCGGACATCCCGTCGGCCGGCGCCGGCGAGACGCCGCTGATCGCCGTCGCGCCGGCCATCGGGAACGCCATCTTCGCCGCCACCGGCCGGCGCCTGCGGGCGCTCCCGCTCATCCCCGGTACCAACGTGCCAGGTGAACGGATCAGCGCTCCGGTACGTGATCACTAAATGGGAGACATACACGGTGTGAGGAGAGATCTTCCGATGCGGAAACTATTGACTGCCGCGGGCCTGGCTGCCGCCGTGCTGGCCGTCGCGGCGTGTGCAAGCTCGTCCAGTTCCACGAGTTCGGCGGCGCCGAACAGCGCGGCGGCCGCGGGCGCCTCGCCCGGGAACACGGTGATGGAACGGACGATCGGCGGGACTCAGGTGCTGACCAACTCGGCCGGCCTGACCCTGTACTGGTTCGTCCCGGACACCTCGACCACATCCAAGTGCACCGGGTCGTGCGCGACCTACTGGCCGCCGCTGAAGGGGCCCGTCACCGCGGGTTCCGGCGTGACCGGCACGCTGGGCGTCATCACCCGGCCGGACGGCACGATGCAGGCCACCTATGACGGGCACCCGCTGTATACCTACGCCGCGGACAGTGCCCCCGGGCAGAACAAGGGCAACGGCATCAACGCCTCCGGCGGCGTGTGGCATGAGGTGACGGTCTCGGGCACGGCGCCCGCGGGCGGCACCAGCACCAGCACCGGCGGCGCCGGGGGCTACGGCTACTGACGCCCCGCGTCCGCACCGTCGAACAGGTGCAGCCGGTGGGCGGCGGCGGCCTCGCCCGGCCGCGGGACCGCCGCTGCCCGCTAAGTCCGTAGTCTCAGCAGAACAGGAGGCGAGGAGCTATCGGTGTCCGTTTCGCAGATCCAGGTACCAAGGCTCGCCTGGCGGCGACGGCTGTGCTCGTCCTCGTTCGTCGTGGCCGGGATAACGGCCCTGATCCTAGGGGTCGCCGTCGCCGACCTGCTCAGGCAGGGCCGCCTGGAGACCGTGCTGTCCGCGGGCCGGGCCGAGCTCGCCGCGCCCCTGCTCATCGCCCTGGTGGTCGCGACCGGGATCAGCGAGCGGATCTGGCCGGCCGAGCGCCGTCCGGTGCTGGCCCGCGGCCACGTTCAGGACGCGTGCTACCTGGCCTTGCACGCCATCGTGGTCATCCCGCTGATGACCTTGCTCAGCGTCGGGGCGGCCACGGTGATCGGTGATCACGCAGGCTGGATCGAGCTGCGCGCGACGGAGCCATGGCCTGGCTGGCTGATCGTCCCCCTCACTATCGCGGCCATGGACGCCGCCAACTGGCTGGCCCACTACGCCGACCACCGCCTCGATGCCCTGTGGCGCTTTCATGCCCTGCATCACAGCCAGGAGGAGCTGAGCGTCCTGACCTCCTTCCGGGCGCACCCGCTCATGCACACCACGGGCTTTCTTC
>Ga0187814_10000978_pt1 | contig 10599 bp, 6 predicted proteins | sample NC_S_4_FD_132450 | JGI IMG/M metagenome (GOLD analysis project Ga0187814, IMG submission 132450) | Wetland sediment microbial communities from Neuse River Estuary, North Carolina, USA - ASW-S_4 | ecosystem: Environmental > Aquatic > Freshwater > Wetlands > Sediment | place: USA: North Carolina...
AGGTCCGCCGCGCCGCCCTGAGCTTTCGAGGGCTGCTGCGAGAGCTCGGTCTCGAACCGTGGGCGATGACCACCGGGTCGCGCGGCTACCACGTGGTGGCCGCGCTGCAGCGCCGCGCCGATCACGACACGGTCCGGGAGTTTGCGCGCGGCGTCGCCGAGCTCGCCGCGAGCCGCGAACCGCGCGTGTTCACCAACGAGCAGCGCAAAGCCAAGCGGGAGGGAAAGATCCTCATCGACATCATGCGCAACGCGTACGCCCACACCTCGGTGGCGCCCTATTCGGTCAGGCCGCGGCCAAGCGCGCCTGTCGCCACTCCGTTGCGCTGGGAGGAGCTCGAGGACCGCGCGACCCGGCCGGACCGCTGGACGCTGGCGACGGTGCCCGAGCGACTCGAGCGAGACGGCGACCCATGGCGGCAGATGGCGCGGGGGGCCAAGAGCCTCACCGCGGCGCACAAACGGCTTGAGGAGGCGCTCCAGGAGGCTCGGGCTGGTCGCTGAGGTTCGGAAGCCAGCGGGTAGGGGCGCCCGGCGCTGATCGCATCATCCTCGGGCGGGAGGCTCTCCTGCCCGGATCACGGAAACGCCCGTGCGCCCCGTGGTAGGTGGTCCAATCGAGCTCGGTCGGATGTGGCGCCCACCGCTCCCGCGGGGGAGTCCGGCGCACCGCCATAGCCCCCGGGCCGGCGGCTACCATGCACGCGATCCCGCCCAGCGCCAGCCCGGCCCGGGGACTGGCGTACTCCGACACGGCGCCGACGATCGTTCCGCCGATCGGTCGGATCTGGCGCAGGCTCGTTCAATTCAGCTCACCGCCGATCCGCGCAGCACCGGCGGAGGCGCAAGCCGCCCGCGTCCAACAACGGCAGCGAACGGATCCGCTGGCCGCCCGCTGCGAAGACCGCGTTCGCCAGTGCTGGAGCGACGGCAATGATCGGCGTCTCCCCGCCTCCCGCAGGGGCGATCTCCGGCCGGTCGAGGAGCACCACCTCTATCGGCGGGGCATCGCCGAATCGCGGCACGCGGTAGTCCTGCATCGAAGCGTTGAGAATTCGCCCGGCGGAGAAGTGCACGGCCTCGAACAGTGCTCCACCGAGGCCCATCACCGTGGCACCCTCGACCTGGCACTCCAGGTTGTCGGAGTTGACGATCGCTCCACATTCGAACGCCGTCGTGACCCGCAGCACTTCCAGCAGGTCGTCCTGCAAGCGGACCAGCGCGCAGGTTGCGACCCTTCCGCCTTTCTCCATGCCGCAGGCGATTCCGATGCCCAGACCATCTGCGGGGTGACGCCGCAGCTCCTCCCAGTTCGCGCGGTGCGCAGCGGCGCGCAGGACCGCCGCCAGCCGCTCGTCGCGTAGGTTATGCAGGCGTACCTCAAGCGGATCGAGAGCGAGCGCGTGGGCGAGTTCGTCGACCTGTGACTCGCGCGCGAAGTTATTGGCCGTGGCCGCTAGCGCACGGTATGGCCCCTGGGGAAGGGGCGAGTCCGCCGGCTGAAACGAGATGCGCTGATCCGCGATTGCATACGGAGGGGAAAGCGCAGCAGCGCCGGAGTTGACGTTCGCAAAGTCCCACCCGGCGATCGTGCCGTCGGTGCGAGCGCCGCTGCGGACGTCGATCACCGCTGCAGGACGCGAGTAGGTGAAGCGAAACTCCTCCTCCCTGCTGAGCGCGACCCTCACCGGTTCGCCCGCGTGCCGGGCCAGGCGCGCCGCGGCGATCGCGACCTCCTCGGTGTGCTTGGAACCGAAGCCGCCGCCGAGGTCGGGAACGATCACCCGCACCTGCTCCTCGGGGATGTCGAGCGAGGCTGCGACGCAATAGCGAACGAAGAACGGCTGCTGGGCTCCGGTCCAGACCGTCAAGCGCTCGCCCTTCCACTCCGCCAGGGCGACTCGTGTCTCGGGCGAGGCGTGAGCGATGTAGGCGCACGTGTAGGTGGCCTCGAGCCGGACGTCGGCGGCGGCGATCGCGCGCTCCGGGTCGCCCTCCTCAGTCCGCACGCCACCTTCCCAGCCGAGCACCTCGACGGGGTGTGAGCGGAGGTGATCGACGAGCTCCTCCTCACCCGCCTGCTCGATGATCGTCCACTGCGCGTCGATGGCTTCCAGCGCTTGCCTGGAGCTGCGCTGATCGGAGGCGGCCACGCCCACGAAATCGCCTTCGTGGACAACCGTCACGCCGGGGAGCGATCGTGCTCGCTCACACTGGACCGATTCCAACACCGCGCCATATGCCGGCGCGCGCAGCACGCAACCATGCAGCATCCCTGGGCGCGTCAGATCGGAGGGAAACCGGTGCGCACCCGTGACGCGCTCCTCGGCGGTTAAGCGCGCGGCCGGTCGGCCGCGGTACCGCCAGCTGGAGCGTGGGAGCGGCGGAGCGTCGACGGCCGCCGGCTCGACCCAGCGATCACCGGGACCCGGGTGTCCTCTGCTCGCCAGCAACTCCCGTGCGGAGGCCGCGCACAACCGCAGATCCTCGCCGGCATCCGGCAGTGACCGGCTGCCGAAGGTGCCGGGGTCAGCCGGGCATATGTCGGTATCGCCCATCACGAGCAGTACCGACCCGAGGTCGGCTCCCAGCTCGTCGGCGACGATCATCGACAGGGCGGTGCGGTTGTCCTGGCCGACGTCGACTTTTCCCGTGAACGCGGTCACCCCGGAGTCAGCGGCGACGTGCAGCCACGCGCCCCCACCCTCCATCGCGAATCCGCGCTGACCACGCCGGCGCTGTGCTGGCGCGAGCACAACCATCAGCCCGTCGCCGAGAAGCTCGAAGTACTCGCGTTGCTCGCTGCGCACCAGATCCCATGGCGCGCGTGGCCTGAAGTCCGAGAAGTCCACTCGTGGCGCGGGCCGCGCGCCCGCACGCCGCGATCCGGCTTCGCCCTCTCGCCCGGCTCGCGCGGCTCGGCTTATCGCCCGCTCGATGCGGTGGTAGGCGCCGCATCGGCACACATTGCCTGACATCGCCGCCCGGATCTGCGATCCGGCTGGATCGTGGTTACGCGCAAGCAGGGCCGCGGCCGCCATCACCATGCCGGCCGTGCAGTAGCCGCATTGAACCGCGCCCTCCTCGACGAAAGCCTGCTGGAGCGCAACTAATCGTTCCTCGGAAGCGAGACCTTCGATCGTCGTCACCGAACGGCCCGCCGCGGCGGTTGCCGGCGTCACACAAGCGCGCACCGGTTCGCCATCGAGCACCACCGTGCACGCCCCGCACGCCCCCTCCCCGCAAGCGGGCTTTGCTCCGGTCAGCCGCAGGTCCTCACGCAGGAGCTCGAGCAGCGAGCGGTGCTCGTGCAGCCGCGGCTGGTGGCTTACACCGTTGACGAGAATCGCCTGCACGGAAAGGGGTCCTCATCGCCCGGCGCGGGCCGGGAACGATCAGTCATGATCCGCCTTGGCCTCCGCCTCGGCCAGCCGGGCCCAGCGCTCGAGGCGCTCCTCGACGCGGGCGTGCACGGTGCCCGCAGGAAATGCTCCGTCGGGCCCCCGCCGGCCTGCCGCTACACCCGTCAGCAGCTCCACGCCTTGATCTACGTGCCGGGCGCTCCACACGTGAAAGCGCCCTGCCCGCACGCTCTCCACGACCTCTCGGGACAGCATCAGGTGGCGCACATTCGCCTCGGGGATGATCACGCCCTGACGCCCCGTCAGCTCCCTCAGCGAGCAAGCCCGGAAGAACCCCTCGATCTTCTCGTTGACCCCGCCGATCGCCTGCAGCTCTCCGTGCTGGTTAACCGAGCCCGTGACCGCGACATCCTGTCGCAGCGGCACCCCCGCCAGCTCCGAGAGGAGCGCGTAGAGCTCGGCGCTCGCGGCGGAATCGCCCTCGATCTGTTCGTAGGACTGCTCGAATGTCAGGGTCGCCGCCAGCACGATCCTGCGCTCCCCGCCGTAGCGCTCGCGCAGGTATCCGGTGAGCGTCAGGAATCCCTTGTCGTGGATCCGCCCGCTCAGCTCGATCTCGCGTTCGATTGACATCAGAGCTCCCCTGCCCGGGCCTGCGGTGGCTGTGATGCGGACCGGCCGACCGAACGCGTAGTCGCCGAGCTCGAGCACCGAGAGGCCGTTCACCTGTCCCACGCGCTCACCCTCGAAGTCCAGCATCAACGTGCCCTCGGCCACCATCTCCAGCAGGCGCTGCTCGATCAGGTCCGAGCGCCGAACCTTCTGCTCGATCGCCTGCTCCACATGCTCCGCGCTTACCCGCTCGCTTCCATCTCGTTCGGCCTGATGACTCGCCTCCGCGGCAAGCCCGGCGATCTCTACGAACCGGGTGGAGAGCCACTCGCGGCTTTCGGCGAGCCGCCCGCCGTGCTCGATCACGCGGGCGACCGCACCGGCATCGAAGTGGCGTAACCCGTTCGTGCGCGACTGGGAGCTCAGAAACGCGGCGTACCCGCGCACCCCGTCGTCATCCCATGGCACCCGCCAGTCGAACTCCACCTTGACCCGGAAGAGCTTGCGCACGTCCTCATCCACCATGTAGGCAAGCTGGTAGAGCGGCGGGCTACCGACCACGACGACCTTGATATCGAGGTCGATCGGCTCGGGATTCAGCGTGGCGGTGGGGATCAGCGCATACTGCTCGGCGGGGTTCTCGAGCCGGATTTGGCCGGTGCGCAACACCTCCTTGAGCTTCAGCCAGACCAGCGGTTGCGCCAGGACCTCGGCAGCGGGCAGCATCAGATAGCCACCGTTTGCCCGATGGACCGCCCCAGGGCGAAGCATCCTGTGGTCGGTCGTGAAGCCGCCGCCCAGCACGCCTTGGTGCTCGATTCGACCAAACAGGTTGGGGTAGGTGGGATTGCTCTCGACGATCACCGGCGCGCCGCCATCGACTTCGTGCGCCACGAACGCGTTCACCTCGTAGCGCGCCAGCGCGCGCTCGGGCCCGCCGCCGATCGCCGCCAGCAGCTGCGGGGGCAGCTCGCCTTCACCTTCCTGGCCGGACGCCTGGAACTGGCTCAGGCTCTCGGTCACATCCTCGGCGACCGACGCGAGCCACTGGACGAGCTTCGCAGACTCGCCATAGCGCTGTTTGAGCTCATCGATCAAGTGCCCGACAGCGAACAGAGCCACCTCACGGTCGAGTGCGCGCAAGCGGTCACGCGCGTCGCGCTGGAGTCCGCGCATCCTCGTCAGGAAGGCCTGGAGTCGCGGTCCCAGCTCCTCGAGCCCCGCCTGGTAGCGGGCTCGTACCTTGTCCGGTAGGCCCCCGAACTCGGCCGGCGTCATCGGACGGGAGCCGCGCAGGGGGACGGTCACGATGCCTGCGGGAGTCAACTCGACCGCGATGCCCGCCGCTGCCGCCTCCTCGCGCAGCTCCGCCAGAGCCGTTTCCTGTTCGTGTTCGATCGGCGCTGCCACCTCGCGGCGTCGGCGCGCGTACGTCTCGCTCTCGAAGGCGTTCGCCAGCTCGCGTCGCGCGTCCTCGAGAAACCGGCGCAGGTCGGCGGCCAGCTCGCGCCCTTTCCCGCCCGGCAGCCTCACCGCGATCGGCGTCCTGGGCTCGGCGAAGTTGTGCAGGTAGACCCAATCGTCCGGAGCAGCCCGCGCGCGCGCGTGCTCCTTGAGCTGCGCCTCCAGCGATGTCCGCTTGCCGGTCCCAACCGGGCCCGTGGCGAAGATGTTGTAACCCGCGGTCTTGACCTCGAGTCCGAAGGCGATCGCGTCGTTCGCGCGGCTCTGGCCCACCGTGCCGTCGAGTGGCTCCACGTCCTCGGTGGTATGGAAGCCCAGCGCTTCCGCATCGTAGGTCCGCCGCAGCGCGGCGGCGTCGAGTTCTTGCGCGGCGCCGTCGAGTTCTTGCTCGCCGGGCGGTTCGCTCATGAGGCGCTGGCGCCCTGCGCCTGCACCTCGAGGTAGGCGACCGCGTCGTTCAGCGTCGAGAGCTTGGGGTAGTCGCGCTCCGGAACCTCGATCCCGGTGCGCTCGTTGATGGCCACGATCACATTCAGAAAGTCCATCGAGTCAATGTCCAGCTGCTCGGCCAGGTCCGTGTCCGGATCGATCGCCGTGGGGTCGACGTCCGGTGCGACCTCGGTCAGAGCGTCGATCACGGCCTCGCGCAGCTCCTGCTCGTTCATAACGCCTCCGGTGATTGAAGTTGGTGCTCGATCAGGGTCAGGAAGCGGCTCCCGGCGTGTCCGTCGCTCGCACGATGATCGGCGGCGAGCGTCGCGGTCACTACCGGCCTGACTCCGAGCATCCCGTCACTGGCCCAAGCGCGTTCGCGGATGCCGCCGAAACCGACCAGTGCAACCTGAGGCGGGTAGATCACGCCATGGACCAGATCGACTCCGCGCTCGCCGAGGTTCGTGACCGTGATCGTCGGGTCAGACATCTCGGAGCTCCGCAGCCGGCCGGCCCGCGCTCGCTGCACGAGGTCACGTGTCCCGGCCATGATCTCATCGAGAGTCAACTGGTCGGCATCGTGGAGGGCCGGCGCGATCAAGCCGCCGCCCCTGAGGGAGATCGCGACCCCGAGATGGATTCCACGGCCTGGCTGGAACGCACCGTCGATCCAGAAGCCGTTCATCTCCGGCATTTCGGCCACCGCGCGCGCGACGGCGCTGAGCAGCAGCACCGACGGCAGCAGACGCTCGTTGACGGGCCGCTTGACGTTCGCGTCGTGCAGCCACTCGAGCGCCAGGCTCATGTCGATCCGCGCTTCGAGGTAGTAGTGGGGAATCTCGCGCTTTGATCGCGCCATCAGCGCCCCGATCGCCTCGCGCATCGCGGCCTGGCGGTCGCTCGGCGCCGGAGCCGGCCGCGGTGAGGCGGGCGGTGGTGGCGGGGGCGGGCCAGGTGGCGACGGCGGGCGCTGCGCCGGTGTCGAGACCGCCTCGGAGGATGCGCGCTCGACGTCTGACCTGATGATCGCGCCGTTCGGTCCACTCCCGGTAACCGTTGTCAGATCGACCCCGAGCTGCTCCGCCGCGCGGCGCGCCAGCGGGGAGACACGCGCCCGGTGCCCATCGTGGATAGGGATCGGCGCCAGCGGCGCCATGGCCGCGATTTGAGGCGCGACCGGGACCGGGCGTGGTGGCGCGGATGCCCCCTGGGACCGGACCGAAGGAGTGCGCCCCGCCCCCGGTCCGGTGGTCGCCGCGGCCTCGACCGGCCGCACCGTGGCGAGCACCGTGCCGACAGGTACCCGCGTGCCCTCGGCGACCAGCAGCTCGTCGATCACGCCGTCCTCGAAGATCTCAATCTCGATCTCCGCCTTGCTCGTGTCGACGACGGCCACGATATCGCCGCGCTTGACCGCGTCGCCGGGCTTGACGCGCCACTCGAGCAGGGTGCCGGACTCCATGTCCGCGCCGAGTGAAGGCATCACGAACTCAGCCACTGGCGCCCATCATTCGCCGGACCTCCGCCGCAACCGTGCTTGCTTGTGGAAGCGCTGCCTGCTCCAGGTGGTGGGGATAGGGCATCGGCACCTCTGCCGAGCAGACTCGGGCGACCGGCGCGTCAAGTTCGTAGAAGGCCTGTTCCATGATCCTGGCGCTGATCTCCGCTGCGAGGCTGCCCGACCGCCAGCCCTCGTCGACGATCACTGCGCGATGCGTTCGAGCAACCGAGCCGATGACCGTCCGATCGTCGAGCGGTCGCAGGATACGCAGGTCGATCACTTCCGCCTCGATCCCGCCTGCCGCCAGCTCGTCGGCAGCGGACATCGCCGTTGGGAGGGTCCCGCCGTACGCGATCAGAGTCACGTCGGTACCAGAACGGCGGCTCGAAGCCCGCTCGATGTCGACCGGGCCGCCGTCTGCTGGTAACTCTCCCTCCAGGTTGTAGAGCGAGCCGTGCTCGAAGATGAGAACGGGATTGGGGTCCGCGAGCGCCGGGGCGAGCATGCCGCGCGCGTCCGCCAGCGTTGCAGGCGCGAGCAGCTTCAAGCCCGGAATGTGGGCGAGCCACCCCTCGAGGCTGTGTGAGTGCTGCGCCGCGACCTGGCGGCCGGCGCCCGTCGCCATCCGGATCACAAGCGGGATCTCAAACTGTCCACCCGACATGTGGCTGATCGTCGCGGCGTTGTTCATGATCTGATCGAGCGCGAGCAGGCAGAAGTTGACAGTCATCACCTCGACGATCGGCCGCATGCCGCCCATCGCCGCGCCGATTCCGGCACCGACGAACGCTGACTCCGACAGGGGCGTGTCGCGGATCCGCTCCGGACCGAATTCCTCAAGCAGGCCCCTGCTGACCCCGAAGCAGCCCCCGTAGGCACCGACGTCCTCGCCCATCAGGAACACCCGCTCGTCCGTCACGAGCGCCTCGCGGATCGCTTCGCGCATCGCCTCCCTGTAGGTGATCGCGTTCGTTCTCGTGGGAACGCTCATGCCGCCGGGCTCTCCGCGTACACGAACCGCTCCAGATCCTCGACGGGCTCCAGCGTCCCGGCTTCGGCGAACTCGATCGCGGCCTGGATCTCCTGGGCAATCGACTGTTCGAGCTGCTCGAGGTCCCCATCGTCCAGCAGGTCCGCAGCTCGCAACCGCGCGGTGAGCGCCGGGATCGGGTCATGCTCCTTGTAGCGCTCGATCTCCTCCTTGGGGCGGTACAGGTCCGGGTCATACATCGAGTGCGCCCGGAAGCGGTAGGTACGCAGCTCCAGGAAGCACGGTCTTCCGCCGTCGCGTACTTCGCCGGCGGCCCGATCCGCCGCCTCCTCGACGGCAAGCACGTCCATCCCGTCCGCCGACCACGCGGTCATCTCGTAGCTTGCCGCCTTGAGCGCGAGGTCCGTCTCGGATTCGTATCGCTCGATCGCGGTGCCCATCGCATAGCGGTTGTTCTCGCAGCAGAACAACACCGGCAGCTGCCAGAGCGCGGCTAGGTTCATGCACTCGTGGAACTCTCCCTCGGCGACGGCGCCGTCGCCGAAGAAGCACGCGGTCACCCGCCGGCGACCCTGAAGCTTGTCCGCGAGCGCGAGGCCGACCGCCAGCGGCAATCCGCCGCCGACGATCGCGTTGCCGCCATAGAACCGGGTCGCCGCGTCGAACAGGTGCATCGACCCCCCACGCCCGCGCGCGCAGCCCTCGACCTTCCCGTACATCTCGGCCATGATCGAGCCAGCAGGCACACCCCGAACCAGCGCGTGACCGTGTTCGCGGTAGGTCGCGACGATTGTGTCGTCGGCGTCGAGCGCTTGCATCACTCCGACCGCGACCGCCTCCTCGCCGATGTACAGGTGCATGAACCCACGGATCTTTGACGCGCTGTACAGCTCCACGCACTTCTCCTCGAACCTGCGCACGAGCAGCATCTGCTCGAGCAGCGCAAGCCCGTGCTCCCGGTCCAGCGGGCGCGACGCCGTCATGAGGAGTCCTCCAGCGTCGAGATGTCACCCTCCGGGAGTCCCAGCTCGCGCGCCTTCAGCAGGCGGCGCATGATCTTGCCGCTGCGGTTGCGCGGCACCGAGTCGACGAATTCGATTTCCCGCGGCGCGACCGCCGGGCCTAGCCGCCGGCGCGCGAACGCGAGCAGGTCGCGTCGTAGCTGCTCGCTCGGCTGTTCCCCGGGTTTCAAGGACACGAACGCCTTGACGATCATCTTCGCGGTCGGATCCGGCTTGCCGATCACCCCGGCTTCAGCCACTGCGTCGTGCTCGAGCAGCACGCTTTCCACCTCGAACGGCCCGATCAGGTGCCCCGAGGACTTGATCACGTCGTCTCCGCGTCCGACGAACCAGAAGTATCCGTCAGCATCGCGGCGGACGAGATCACCGGTCAGGTACCAGCCCCCCGCAAAGCACTTGAGGTAGCGCTCCTGATCGCCCAGGTACCCACGGAACATCGAGGGCCAGCCGGGTCGCAGGATGAGCTCACCCTGCTCGCCTGCCGCGACGAGCTGGAGCGTGCCGTCGGGAGCGAGGACCGGGTCGTCGTCCTCGTCGCGCTTGGCGACAGCCGCCTCGATCCCTGGCAGGGGGCGCCCCATCGAACCGGGGCGCACATCCATCGAGCGGTAGTTGGCGATCATGATCCCCCCGGTCTCCGTCTGCCACCAGTTGTCGTGGACCGGCATCCCGAACGCGTCCTGACCCCAGATCACGACCTCCGGATTGAGCGGCTCGCCGACGCTTGCGATGAACCGCAGCGAGCTCAGGTCATATTCGTGCGCCACCTCGGTGCCCGCCCGCATCAGCATCCGCAGTGCCGTCGGCGCCGTGTACCACACCGTTACCCGCTCGTTCTCGAGAATCCCGTACCAACGATCCACCTGGAGCTCGGCCTCATCGATCACGCACGTGGCGCCGAGGGTCAGCGGCGCGATGATCCCGTAGGAGGTGCCGGTCACCCAACCGGGGTCCGCCGTGCACCAGAAGACGTCGCCGGGACGCAGGTCGAGCACCAGCTCTCCCGTCGCCCGGTGCGCGACGACCGCCTCGTGCACGTGAACCGCTCCCTTTGGGGTCCCGGTCGTACCGCTCGTGAAGTGCAGCAACGCCATGTCCTCCGGCGAGGTCCTCGCGATCGCATACGGGTCCGTCTCGGCGTCCATCAGCGCGGCGAGATCACTGGCCTCCGGGATCGCGGCGATCTCGTCAGCGTCGCCGACCAGCAGGATGTGCG
>Ga0187814_10000979_pt1 | contig 10598 bp, 8 predicted proteins | sample NC_S_4_FD_132450 | JGI IMG/M metagenome (GOLD analysis project Ga0187814, IMG submission 132450) | Wetland sediment microbial communities from Neuse River Estuary, North Carolina, USA - ASW-S_4 | ecosystem: Environmental > Aquatic > Freshwater > Wetlands > Sediment | place: USA: North Carolina...
GGTGGTGACCAGCGGCCCGGGGTCGGCGCAGTGCCGCACGATCCCGCGTGCCTCTTCCACCATCGCCCGCGGGTCGATGTGGAGCGGGTCAGGATCTGCGGCGGCCGAGCCCTGAGTTCCCGGCGCCCCGGGTGGCGGGCAGATCCTGCCGACCGCCGCCGCGGTCAGCAGCGCCGCGGCGAGTTCCACCCGGCCGGCGCCGCGCCGGCCCAGTTCCACCGCCGCCGCTGCCGCGCGCCGCGCGCCGGCCCAGTCCGCGCGCTTCAGGCCGAGGCGGGCCCCGGCCAGGGCGGGGAACATGGCCACGAAGTGCGAGTCGCTGAGCGTCTGGCCGACCGCGGACTCCGCGTCGAGCACCAGGGAGCCCGCGAGCGCCAGATCTTCCCGGTTTACGGCCAGCAGCGCCAGGCACCCCTCGGCATAGATATAGGCGAGGCGGTTACGGTCACGTTCCGCCCGCCGGACCGCCTCGGCGAGCAGTTCCCTGGCGCGGCCGGCGTCCCCCAGCCACATCGACGAGATGCCCTGAACGAGCCGGTGGACGGTCGCGACGAACGGGTCATCACTGAGCGAGATCTCCCGCAGCCGGCCCGCGGCGCCGCCCACGTCCCCCGTCTTGAACATGTGCAGCGCGCGCAGCACCATCAGGTGGGTATCAGGCGGGCCCGAGGCCTCGGCGGCATCGAGCGCGGCGCCGACTTCCTCAAGCCGGCCCGTGTCGAGGGCGACCCAGACTCGCGCCGCGGACAGGGACGCGTCCGCCGCGACAAGCTCCGCGGGCAGGGCGTCGAGCCACATCCGCACCGTCTCCAGCTGCCCGGCGTTGAAGGGCTGGCGCCAGTGCGCCGCCACCAGCCGCGTGCTGAGTGAATCGTCGCCGGAGGCGATCGCATGCCCGATCGCCTCCGCGGCCTCTCCGTGGTCGGCGTACCACTGCGCCGCTCGCCGATGCAGTACCGAAGGCCGCTCTGGTGCGGTACTGGCCAGCTCATGCCGCAGCAGGCCGCCGAACAGGTGGTGATACCGGAACCAGCGGTGCTCGTCGTCCAGCGAGATCAGGAACAGGTTGGCACGGTGTATCTCGCTGATCAGTTCGGCGCTGTCGGTCCGTCCCGTCAGCGCGTCACACAGCGGCGCGCACATCCGGTTGAGGACGGAGGTCACCAGGAGGAACTCCCGCACGGGGGCGGTCTGGCTGGTCAGCACCTCGTCGCCGAGATAGTTGACGATATGCCAGTCCGCGCCGGTGAAACGCTCGATGAAGGCCGATGGGTCGGCCCGGCCGCGCAGCCGCAGGGCCGCCAGTTGCAGGCCTGCGGCCCATCCCTCGGTCCGCGCCAGCAGCCTGAGCACGTCCCGCTCCGACAACTGCGAGCCGAGCCGGTCGCTGAAGAATTCCAGTGCCTCGCCGGGGCTGAACCGGAGATCTTCGGCCCGCAACTCGGCCAGTTCCCCGCGCACCCTGAGCCGGCTGAGCGGCAGCGGCGGGTCGGCCCTGGTGATGAGCATGAGGTGCAGCTGAGGCGGGGAATGGCCGAGCAGCGTCGCGACCGATGAGTGAACCTGCGCACTGGTGACGAGGTGATAATCGTCCAGGACGAGCACCAGCGGAGCGTCCGATGAGGTGAGCTCGTTGACGAAGGCCGGGAGCACGTCACGCAGCACGTCGGAGCCGGCCCCGTCCAGCCGCCGCAGGGCGGCGGCGCCTGCTGCCGAGCCCGCCTGGTCGGCGGCGAGGAGCAGGTACCGCCAGAACCGCTTCGGGTCGTCGTCGCCGCTGTCCAGCGATAGCCAGCCCGCAGCGATCTGGTCGTGTGCCAGCCAGTCGGCCACCAGTGTGCTCTTGCCCCAGCCCGCCGGCGCGACGATCAGGGTCAGGGGCAGCGTGTACCCATACCGCAGCAGGTCATGCAGGCGCGCGCGCTCCACCGTCTCGTGCCGGGGATTCGGCCTGAACAGCTTGGTCGCGATCACGACCTCAGCCGTGTCAGCTGTCACCCCCACCGCCCTGCCGCAGCAACAGGTTCCGCGCCAGCGGCCGATGCGGACCGGACGCAGACCGCCGCACTTCCGGGCCGTAGTGGCACGGCCCGATTCGTAAACGACTCTAGCCTGCGACGACCTGCAACCGAAAGATCCACAGGCGGCGGCCGCGTACCTTCAGGAGCGCCTGCGCTCCGCGGCTGGCCCGGTGGTGTCGCCGTCGAGCTTCCCCGCCCGCACTTCCCCGGTGCCCCGGCTGGCGGAGAGGGCGAATATGGGAGGGTGGCCGATTACCCAGAGCGCGGGCGCTTCCCGTTCACGCCGGTCGAGATGCGCGAAATGTGGACGTACAGTGACGGCGCCCTTACGGCAAAGGGCTACTGGTGGCCGGACGGGCCCGCCGGGGCCGGGAGCTGGGTCCTGGTTGACCAGGCGACCGGGAACGTCCGGGGCGTGGTTCGGGCGGGGGAATTCTCCCGCCGGTTCCGGCCGGTGGACGTGTTCGCCGATGTGCCCGGGCTTCCCGGGTATCTGGGGACGGTTGCCGCGCCTGACGGTACGGCGCTGGTGGACCTGGTCCTGGATCGCAACCCGTTCATGCTGGCGAACGGGCCCCGGCGGGCGGCACGGCCCCACGTGCTCATGGTGCCCCGCAGCCATCGCGACGGATGGTCCTCGGCCGCGGCTGCCGAACTGGCGGCGTGCCAGACGGCGATGACCCTGGTCGCCGAGTGGTACCGCAGCCTGGACGGCGGGCACGCGGTGTTCTGCGCCAATGACAGCGCACCGAACCTGGACTACCTGCGTGACTCAGAAGCCGCGAGCGGGATCCTCGCCGGCCGCGGCCCCGATGCGGCAATCACCAGGAATCCCCGGCAGGACGTGCAGCACGCCCACCTGCACGCCTTCTACGCCGAACACGATCGGACCGAGAACCACGAGTCGTCGGCGCTTGCGGGGTATCCCGTCATGGCCGAGGGTCACCGGGCGTTCAGTGCCGCCCTCGGCAGCGACTCCGCGAGGGTGGAACGGGACAGCACGAGGCTCGCCGCCGGTATGCGCGCTGCGGCGCAGCCCTGGGGTGGTAGCTACTGCTCCTACCAGCTGGGCGCAGGCGGCCCCTTGTGGGTCATGCCGGCCTTGGGACCATCCCAGGACGAGGTCAACCGGCGCCTGGCGCGGACTGAACGCACGGTCGCTGGCCGTAGGTCCTGCACCGGCAACGCCGCCCGCTCGGTAGAGTCTGGTCCGCTCGTCAAGCCTCGATGGTCCGTGTCGCCTTGGCTGCCCAACTAACCTACAGTAGAGACGAATCGGAGAAGACTTTTCAGAGAATACCGATCGGAGATTGCAGTGGCCACCATGACTGTCTCTGGCCATCGGTACGAGCTTGACGCTCGCGGCGTGCAGACGACGCTGGAGGGCGTCCTACCGGAACCGATTCGCGAGCACTATGTCGTGATTAACGGGAGGCGCTGGCCGCCAAAGCAGGTCCTAGCCCTCGTAACGGGACTGGATCGAGCCGATTTCACGACTCACCAGGCACGCCGTGCCCTGACCCGGCTCGGTTTCCCCGCCGCACGAGCAGCAAGCTCCCGGGAGCATTACGCGTCGGCCCATCGGGCGACCGGGGCATCGGGACCGGTGTCCGGCCGGGCCACTACCGGGCCGACGACCCTGGTCGAGGCACTGCGCCCGTTCATCGGCCTATGGGTCGCCGTGCGCGGGGACGAGGTACTTGTCGCCGCGCCCTCGCCTAAGGATGTCGTAGCCTGGCTGGCCCAGCACGGCCAGCGTGCACAGTCAATGTTCCGGGTCCCGGACTCTGAGCAGGCCGTCACAGGCGCGGCGCCGCAGTGAGGTTCACGTTCCGGGCGCTTCCCGCAGCAAGCGGTGGCGAGCTGACACCGCGGCCCGTCGTGGACATCGCCTTGGAAGGACTGCTCGCCGCGCCGATGGAGTGCCTTCTCGACACTGGTGCGTTGCGAACTCGCATGAGCGCCGAACTCGCGCCGCTGGCCGGGATAGAGCTAGGTAACACACCGACGGAAGAATTCTTCGTCGCCGGGCTCAAAACGGTCGGCGCACTCGCCCGCGTCAACCTCACCGTGACCGACGGTACCGATGAGTTCCCCTGGGACGCGCCGGTCTGGTTCTGTGATCCCTGGCCGCATCCCTTCGGCCTGGCGGGCCTTGAAGGCTTTCTGCACCACTTCGTCGTCACAATCCGCGCCTATGACGGATACCTCGATATTGAACCCCAGCCGTAGCGGCATCCGCCGCAGCAAGCGCTTCCGGTCAGACGAACAGTGGCTCGGCCGCCGTTCGTTCGGCCAGCGCGCTCATCGCCGAGTCGTCGGGTGCCGCGGTGTGCCGGCTGGCCGCGTCGAGCACCCTGGGCAGCAGGTCCAAGTCCCCCACGCTGTTGAGGAACACCCCGGGGCGGCTCAGCGCCCACCAGACCGCGAGGTCGATGTCGTCCTGCTTTTCGAGCGGCTCGTACCAGGTCGCCCGGGTGTGCGGTCGGCCCGCCCAGGGACGCAGCGCAATCGCCTTGATCGTCTGCACCGCGACCCGCCGCTCGCGGCAAGTCTCGTAAAGGGCGTTGAAGTTGTCGGCGTAGTAGGTGTTCTGCATGGTGACGAAGTTGTACGGGAGCAGCACCGAGTCGAAGTCGAACCGCTCGAGGCTGCGCCGGTGTGTCGCGGCGATCTGGCTGCCGTGCCCGGTCACCCCGATCCACCGGATAAGGCCCTCCTCCCGGGCTTCCATGGCGGCCTCGAGCGCCCCGCCGGGGCTCAGGGCGATGTCCCACTCGATCGGATCGGCCAGGGCGTGCAGCTGCCACAGGTCGACGTGGTCGACGCCCATCCGCTCCAGGGACCGGTGCAGTTCCTCGCGGGCCCGGGCTGCGGTGCGCTCATCGCCCTTGGTGGCCAGGAAGAACCGGCCCGGTTCGCGGTGCAGCCACGGCCGGATGCGCACCTCCGCCTCACCGTAGGACGAGGCCACGTCCAGGTGGTTCACCCCGTGGGCGAGCAGGACGTCCAGGGTCTCATCCGCGACCCGCTGGGAAACCTGCGCGAGAGCCGCCCCGCCGAAGATCACCCGGCTGCTCTGGTGGCCGGTACGGCCGAACTCTGCCTGTTCGATGGGCACAAGACCTCCCGAAGTGCCTAGAGCTAAGTCTGAGGGTACAGCGGGGGCTAGGACCGCGATCAACCGGCCGCAACCGCCTACAGAACCCGGCGACGACCGTCCTGACCTCGTGAGCAGCGGCCTTCCCTGGTGGTTGCGCCTAGGGTTGGCTTTATGACATCAGCCGGTGCAGGCAGGCATGCCTGGGTGGACGCGACGTCAGGTGTGGCCGGCGATATGTTGCTCGCGGCTCTCGTCGATGTCGGCGTGCCCCTGGCCAACCTGCAGGGCGCCGCGGACGCCGTGATTCCGGAATCGATCCGGCTGACGTCCGCACTGGTCTCGCGGGCCGGGATGCGCGCCACCAAAGTAGACGTGCACCCCACGGTGAAGGATCACCCGCATCGCACCTGGCGCGACATTCAGGCGCTGCTCGAACGGGCGGACCTCACGGCCTCGGTGCGGGACCGGGCCGGGCGCGTGTTCGGGCGGCTGGCCGAGGCTGAAGCGCGAGTACACGGGGTCGCGGCCGACGAGGTGCACTTCCATGAGGCCGGAGGCTGGGACTCGATCGCGGACGTCGTCGGCGTGTGCGCCGCGCTGGACTGGCTGGGAGTGACCTCAATGTCCTGCAGCGCCGTTGCGCTGGGCTCCGGCCGGGTCACGGCCTCGCACGGCGACCTCCCGGTTCCCGTGCCGGCCGTGCTGGAGATGTCGGCGGGCTGGCGCGTACTGTCCGGTGGCCAGGGGGAACTAGCCACCCCGACCGGCATGGCGCTGTTGACCGCGCTGTCGCAGGAATCTTGCGACTTGCCGGCCATGTCAGTACGCGCGGTCGGGGTGGGAGCCGGCACGGCAGACGTTCCCGGTCGGCCGAACGTCGTGCGCGTGGTCCTCGGGGACCGAACGGATCGGCCCGGGCCACCGGATGATCAAGTGATCATGTCGGTGCTGGAGACCAACGTCGATGACATGGACCCCCGCGTGTGGCCAACTGTCCTGGCGTCGTTGCTGGACGCTGGCGCGGCTGATGCCTGGCTGGTCCCGATCGTGATGAAGAAGGGACGCCCGGCCCACACCCTCGCCGTGCTGACTCCGGTGGACAGGCGTGATGCGCTGCGGCGGCTAATCTTCGAGCTGACCAGCACCATCGGGGTACGCGAGGTCGCCGTCACCAGGACTGCGCTTGACCGATTCTGGGTGCCGGTACCGGTCGCGGGTGGCCGGATTCGCCTCAAGGTCGCGCATCGTGACGGCGAGGTAGTCCATGCGACACCGGAGTTCGACGATGCTGTGCAGGTCGCCGCGGACCGATCCGTCCCGGTCCGGCGCGTGCTCGAGGAAGCCGTGGCGGCCGCGGAGCGAGCAGGCCTGGTCCCGGGCAGGCCAGTCCCGGCAGGCTCGGCCTAGGCCGGGGCCGCGATCTGGGCCGCCAGGTGCCCGGCACCGTAGCCGTTGTCGATGTTGACGACGGCTACGCCGGGCGCACAGGAGTTGAGCATGGTCAGCAGGGCCGCCAGGCCGCCTAGGGACGCGCCGTAGCCGACCGACGTCGGCACGGCGATGACGGGCGCGGAAACCAGGCCGGCCACCAGGCCAGGCAGCGCGCCGTCCATCCCGGCGACCACGATGATGACGCGAGCGGACCTCAGCTGGTCGAGCCGGGCCAGTATGCGGTGCAGCCCGGCAATGCCGACATCGGTGACCAGATCGGCGGCACGGCCGAGATAGACAGCAGTCAGCTGGGCCTCCCGCGCCACCCGGAAGTCGGCGGTACCGGCCGCGACCACCAGAACCCGTCCGCCGCGCGTAGGCGGAGGCTCAGGCGGCCAGGCCAGTACGCGCGCGTCTTCGTCGTGGCGGGCATCCGGCAGGACACTCAGGACGGCCCGGGTATGCGCGGGATCCGCACGGGTGAACAACGTCGTCGTACCGGCTGCCTTGATGGCCCGGGCCGCGGCACTGACCTGGCCGGGCGTCTTGCCCTCGCAGTACACGGCCTCGGGGTAGCCACGGCGGCGCGCCCGGTCATGGTCGAGCTCTATAAACACCGCCGTAGCCTCATCGGGCTGCCAGGGCTCATCCACGCGCGACCGGCAGCAAGGACATCGTGAAGGCACCGGACTGGATGCCGGCCAGGTCAACGGCGACGAACCGGAAGCCGGCGGCAGTGATAGCGGCCTGGATCTGCCCCCGCACCGGGGCGGAGACGGCTCGCACGAGCTCACTGGCGGGAAGCTCAATGCGGGCCACCTCGCCATGATGACGCACCCTGCACTCGGCGAAGCCCAGGACCCGCAGTGCCTTCTCGGCCGCCTCGACCTGAGCGAGCTTGGCCTGGGTGACCTCCTGATGGTGCGGAATACGGGAGGCCAGGCAGGGTGCGGCGGGCTTGTCGGCACTCGGGAGCTGCAGCGCCCTGGCGACGGCACGCACTGCGGCCTTACCCAGTCCCGCATCGGCCAGCGGCCGCAGGACCCTATGGTTACTGGCCGCACGCGACCCGGGCCGATCGGGGCGCATCATGTCATCGGCATTCTCGCCATAGGCCACGGCCGCCAGGCCATAGGCGCCGGCTACCTCATCCTCGATCCTGGTAAACAGCTCGTCCTTGCAGTGGAAACAGCGATCGGGGCCGTTGGCCCGGTAGGCAGGGTTGTCCCCCTCCCTGGTCTGAACCTCGACGATCCGGGCGCCCACGACCTCAGCGACCCGATGCGCCGCCAGGCGTTCATCCGTCCCGAGGCTGGGCGACACGCCAAGGATGGCGACCACTTGGTCGGCGCCCAGTGCCCTCACCGCCAAGGCGAGTAGGACCGAGGAGTCGACGCCACCAGAGAACGCCACGCCCAGCGGAGCCGCTCCCGTGAGCTGAGAGCCCACCGCCTGGGCGGCCGCCAACAGCTCGCCGGTCAGAGGCTGATCTACCACACTGGCCATGTCAGTCACCTCAACTGCCCCAAGCCGCCAGCCACCATTCTGTCATCGTGGCGGCCTGCGATCATGCGCGATGTCGTCCAGCGCTGGACCGAGCAGAGGCAGATGCGCCAGCGTCCAGCTGACCTCGAAGCCGGGGTCACCTGGCGGCGCTGATGCTCAGGTCATAGAGCGCTGACGGCATCGCAGGCCTCCGGAGGAGTAGGTGCCGTGGCTTCCGCCGATCCAGGGTGCCGGGTTGTGATCAGCTCGCGCGGGACAGGGATGCCGCTGTTGGCGGGGTCGCGTCGGCGGCGGCGTCGAACAGGATCTGCTGCAACGGGCGGGGCAGGTCGCGATTCCAGACCAGCGCCGCGGTGGCGGTGAGCGGCTGGCCGACGATGCTGACCCGGACCATTTCACCGGCGCCCGCGGCCGCGGGCAGGCGGATCACGCCGGGCGCGACGTCGGCCATGGAAACCGGGCTGGTCAGGACCGCGGCAGGACCCTCGGCCGCAGCGGCGAAGGCCAGCGCCATCGGCAGCGAGTTCCGCATCGGGGGGTCGGTGAACTCGAACCGTGGATCCGTGGTCCGCAGGATCGCCAGCCACCGGTCGTAGGTCGCGCGATTGGCGCGGCGTGGCCCGTGGATGACGTCCATGCTGGCCAACTCGTCCAGCCCGATCACCCCACGGCGCGCGGCCGGGTGCGAGCAGGCGATCCATACCTCGGGCTCGAACTGTCCCAGGGTCATGGCATCCAGCGGCGCAGGCAGCGCGTCGGGGCTGGCCGTCAGCCAGCCTAGGCCGGCGTCGGCCCGGTGTTCGCAGATCGGCGAGAACTCTGCGTCCAGCGGCGTTTCCATCCAGGTGACGGCGACTCCGGCGGAATCGGCGACCGAGCGCAGCCGGAAGGCGGTCTGGACGGCCAGGGAGTCCGGCAGGTCCGCCGACAGGACGACACGCAGCCGCGGCCGTCCCAGGCCTGCCGCCTGCCGGGTACGGCAGACCCCGTGGTCCATCGCGGCCAGAACGTCCCGGGCCGCGTCCAACAGCACGGCACCCGCCGCGGTCGGCCGCACTCTGTCGCGGGCGCGGACCAGCAGCGGTGTGCCGACGATCTGTTCCAGCCGCCCGATCTGCTGGCTGAGAGACGGCTGGGCGATGAACAACCGCTCCGCGGCGCGGGTGAAGGTGCCCTCCTCGGCGACCGCGACGAGATACCGCAAGTGCCGCAGCTCAAGACCCTGCGGCGCCTGCCTGGCCGCCGGGAGAAGCTGGACCGGTTCCGCCTGTGCTTGCTTCATGTCCGTCACCTATGCCAGGCCGTGGTGGGTTTGTTCTTCCATGCCTGCCTAGACGGTATTGATGACTCGGCTACGGAATGTCACCCAGGTGGGTGTGGCTTCTCGGCGTTGCCGGGTATGACTTCTCAGCGCTGCTGGCGGCCGTGCGAGTGGCGGGTAACGAGCGCGGCCAGCTCGGTCCGGTTGGCCACGCCGAGCTTCATGTAAGCGCGCGACAGGTACACCTTCACCGTGTTGCGAGACATGAACAGTTCCCTGGCGATGTCGGGATTGCTCAAGCCTTGGCTGGCCAGCTCGACCACTTGCCGCTCGACCGGGCTCAGGCTGGCCCATCCGTGCGTGGCGGGTGCATGCGCCCCCCGCCCCCGCTGGGCGTAGGCCACGGCCTCCTGGAGAGACAGCCGGGCGCCATCCTGCAGCGCCCGTTCAAGACTCTCATCGCCCAGTGCAGTGCCGGCCGAGGCCAGGTTCCGCTCCGTTCGCTCCCTCAGCATCGGGAAAGCCACGAGGCCAAGCCCGGCCCGCTCCTTCCGGGCAGCAGCGATGAGCCGGACGGCGCGCCCATGCTGACCCGTGAACACAGCGACCTCAGCGACCACATCGAGCGCGTCGATAACCCCCGGACGCCACCCGCCCTCCATGAGCACCTTGAGTGCGTCGTGCGTGACCGACTCAGCCCGCTCGTCGTCACCCTCAAGCAGCAGGGCGCGGGCCAGCCCAAGGTGGCCCGCGGCCCGGGCACGCCGGTTCCTCAACGGTTCGGCGGCGGCCAGGAGCCTGTCGACATGGATTTTGGCCTGTACGCTGTCGTCCCGGGCCAGCGCCACGGCCACCAGGACCTCCTGGGCGTGCCAGGCCAGGTAGCAGACCTCAGCTTCCTGCTCGTAGAGGCCCGTAGCCCACTGTTCCGCTCGATCCAGGTCGCCGGCCGCCAGGGCCGCGACGGCCAGGGCGTGCATAAGCACCGCGGTCCCGAGACGCAGCCTTTCCTGTCTGGATTGCTCGAAATCGGGCTCCGCCCGCTCGCGAGCGGCGTCCGCTGCGCCCATGTTGGCGTCCAGCAGGCACAAGATCTCAACCGCGCAGTACCGGCTCAGCTGGTCCTGTCCGGGCATCATGGCCAGCGCCCGCTCGCCATGGGCGCGGGCACCGGCCAGGTCCCCGGCCGATGAAGCGGTGTGTGCCAGGCACCACAAGCACCAGCGGATGATGTCCTCGAAGCCGATAGCTTCTGCTACCCTGAGCGCTTCCTCGA
>Ga0187814_10000980_pt1 | contig 10586 bp, 5 predicted proteins | sample NC_S_4_FD_132450 | JGI IMG/M metagenome (GOLD analysis project Ga0187814, IMG submission 132450) | Wetland sediment microbial communities from Neuse River Estuary, North Carolina, USA - ASW-S_4 | ecosystem: Environmental > Aquatic > Freshwater > Wetlands > Sediment | place: USA: North Carolina...
ACGCGCCGTCGGCGTCGCCGCGCCCGTCGGCGCGCCGGTAGGCCGCCATGGCACCCTCGAGGTCGCCCTGGTGTTCGAGCATAACCCCGAGGTTGGAGGCGCCCGCGGGGTCGCCACGCTCGTCGGCGCGACGGAAGGCGGCGAGCGCGCCGTCGAGATCGCCTCGCTCCGCGAGCAGGGCACCGAGCTTGAATGCGCCCTCGGCGTCGCCGCGCTCGTCGGCGCGCCGGTAGGCCGCCATGGCACCCTCGAGGTCGCCCTGGTGTTCGAGCATAACCCCGAGGTTGGAGGCGCCGGCGGGGTCGCCACGCTCGTCGGCGCGGCGGAAGGCCGCGAGCGCGCCGTCGAGATCGCCTCGCTCCGCGAGCAGGGCACCGAGCTTGAATGCGCCCTCGGCGTCGCCGGCCTCGTCCGCCTGCCGGTAGGTCGATTCGGTGTCGTCGGCGTCACCCTGCTCTTCGAGCCCGAGCAGGGCAGCTGACACCGCCGAGTCTGCGGGCAGATCGGTGCCGTCCGCCTGCTGCTTAGTCTTTGGCGCAGCCCAAAGCTTCGTCATCTGCCTGCCTCGCCCCACGGGAGGCCCCCGTTCATCCTTGTGCGGATTGCGCAACAAATCATACGCGGGACCGCTTCGCTTCGCGAAATTCGGAGGTCGCGCGCCGGAGCGCGGTGTACGTCATCAAGTTAAGAACGCGCTATCGTTACCGCTTCTTCGGCGTTTTGGGGGAATTTTTGGGCGAATCGGTTATCGCATGAGACGCGATGCTCGATGCTTTCAGCGGGGGCCCGCGTGGTCCGCGCGCACCGCCGTGCTGGTCGGGCTGGTCAGTGTGATGAGCTGGGCGGCGCCGGCATCGGCCCAGCCCATCAGCAACACGCCGTCGCTGACCAACAACACGCCGCCATCGATCTCCGGCATCCCCCAGCCGGGTGCGACGCTGACCGAGGAGGCAGGGAGCTGGAGCGACGCGACGAGTGTCACGCTGCAGTGGGAGAGCTGTCCGAACAGCCTGGGCAGCGGCTGCACGGTCATCCCGAACTCGCCCACAGCGCAGGGATCGCAGTACACCCCAACCACGACCGAGATCGGCCAATGGATCACCGTGGTGGAAACGGCCTCCGACGGCCAGGGCAACGTCGGCATGGCCACCGCGGATCCGGTTGGTCCCGTGACATTCGGCACGGTCACCGCCACGATGCAGTGGACCTTCTATTACACGCCTTCCTACACGAAGGTGTTGGCGCTGACCGCCAACGGCTTGTCGCCGGGAATGCCTGTGGTTGTGCGATGTCACGGCGAGGGCTGCCCATTTCAAGTGCACACCTCCGATGCCCCCGCGAGCAATCGGTGCGGGCAAAAGCACCGGGCCAAGTGCAAGCCACCCGGGACACTCGACCTGGCGCCCCCCTTCCGCGGGCGCCGTCTGCTCGTCGGCACACAGATCACGGTCGAGATCAGAAGCCCCGGCGGGCTCGGCAAGTCTTACGAGTTCACTGTTCGGGCTGGCCGCGGACCGCGTGTCCAAATCACCTGCCTGGCGCCCGGCGCAACGGGCCCTGGCAGCAGTTGTTGAGCGCAACCGGCGCTTCGCTGTAAGGCGCCTGGGGCATCGCTGAACAGGCTTCACGCCGGCAAGACTCCGCTCACGGCTTGCCGGGACCGTGCGTTCGCTATACAAAGCCGACATGGCGCGTGCGATCTGGTCAGGCGCGATCAGCTTCGGGCTGGTCAATGTCCCGGTGAAGCTGTACTCCGCGACCTCGCCGAAGACGGTTCGCTTCCATCAGCTCTCGAGCAAGACGGGCGCCCGGATCCGGCAGAAGCGGGTCGATCCATCGACCGACGAAGAGGTCCCCTACGAGGACATCGTCAAGGGGTATGAGATCACGCCGGACCGCTACGTGATGATCGATCCCGATGAGCTCGATGCGCTCAACCCGAAGGCGACGAAGACGATCGACATCGAGGAGTTCGTCGACCTCGACGAGATCGACCCGATCTACTACGACTACTCCTATTACCTCGCGCCGACCGCTGGGGGAGCGAAGGCGTACCGGCTGCTGCTCGACGCGATGCGGGAATCGGGCAAGGTCGGGATCGGGCGCGTCGTGCTGCGCTCCAAGCAGCAGCTGTGCGCGCTGCGGCCGACCGGCGAGGTGCTGACGCTGACCACGATGCTGTGGGGTGACGAGGTCCTCTCACCGGACCGCCTTGACGAGCTCGAGTCTGTGACCGAAGCCGAGGCGACCCCTCGCGAGCTGAAGATGGCAGAGCAGCTGATCGACTCGCTGTCCGCCGACTTCGACCCGACCCGGTTCCACGACGAGTACCGCCAACAGGTGCTCGACCTGATCGAGCGCAAGGCCGCCGGGGAGGAGATCGCCGTGCAGCCGCAGGTCGAGGAGCCGGCCGCTGCGCCCGATCTGATGGCCGCGCTCGAGGCGAGCCTGGCGGCGGTCAAGGGCGACGCGGCCACGCCGCGGGCTCGCAGGCGCGCCGGAACCGAGACGCGGGACGGCGCCCGTAAGCGCCCGGCCAAAGCTCGACGCTAAGTACACTTCTCCGTCCGCCGCCGGCCTGACACTGAGCGCCATCCACGCGGTCCGCTTCCAGGACCTTCGCCACATGAATCCACGCTTTGCTCCCCCGGGAGCCACCGGCCTCTACGACCCCGCCAACGAACGTGACGGGTGCGGCATTGCGCTGGTCGCGAAGCTGTGGGGCGAGGCCAGTCACGCCGTGGTCGAGAAGGCGCTTGACGCGCTTGAGAACCTCGAACATCGCGGCGCCGAGGGCGCAGATCCCAACACCGGCGACGGCGCGGGGATCCTCCTCCAGATCCCCGACGGCTTCCTCCGCGGGGCGGCTGCCGGGGTCGAGCTGCCGCCGCCGGGTCGCTACGGGGTGGGCGTTTGTTACCTGCCGACGGATGCCGAGCGGCGGGTTGTCCTGGAGCAGTTGATCGAGGACACGATCGCGGCCGAGGGCCAGCGTGCCGTCTGGTGGCGCGACGTGCCGGTGGACGATCGTCATGTCGGCACCACGGCGCGACTGTCCGCCCCGGTGATCCGCCAGGTGCTGGTCGAGGCCTCCGACGAGATCGCCGACCAGGACGAGTTCGAGCGCAAGCTCTACGTGATCCGCAGGCTGATCGAGCGGGGCGCGGGCCGGGACCTGGCACTTCCGAGCTTCTCGAGCCGGACGATGGTCTACAAGGGGATGTTGACCGCCCCGCAGCTTCCGCGCTACTTCACCGATCTGCGCGATCCCCGCCTCGCCTCACGCCTCGCGCTGGTGCACTCGCGCTTCTCGACCAATACGTTCCCGAGCTGGGAGCTCGCCCATCCGTACCGGATGATCGCGCACAACGGCGAGGTGAACACGCTGCGCGGCAACATCAACTGGATGCGGGCGCGGGAGTCCCAGCTCGCTTCGGAGCTGTTCGGCGAAGACCTCGAGAAGGTGATCCCCGTGATGCGAGAAGGGGGCTCGGACTCGGCGATCTTCGACAACGTGCTCGAGCTGCTCGTGCTGAGCGGCCGCTCGATCCCGCACGCCGTGATGATGATGGTGCCCGAGGCATACAGGACGCGTAAGAACCTGGACCCCGAAGTCAAGGGCTTCTACGACTTCCACTCTTGCCTGATGGAGCCATGGGACGGTCCGGCCGCGGTCGTTTTCACCGACGGGCGCCTCGCTGGAGCGGTTCTTGATCGCAATGGGCTGCGACCAGGCCGCTGGGTGCAGGACACCGAGGGCTACGTCGTGCTCGCGTCGGAGGCGGGAGTGATGACGGTCGCCCCCGAGCACATTCAGCGCAAGGGCCGGCTCGCGCCGGGGAAGCTGTTCCTGGTCGATCTCGAGGACGGACGGATCGTCGACGACGACGTGGCGAAGCGGGCGATCGCCCGGCGCAAGCCGTACACGCAGTGGTACGAGAGCTCGGTCGTCCACATCGACGACCTCCCCGAGCGCGAGCCGCGCTCGCCGCGGATCGAGCCCCTGCGCTCCAAGCAGCTCGCGTTCGGGTACTCGCAGGAGGACCTGCGACTGATCATCGCCCCGATGGCCGCGAACGGCGAAGAGCCGGTGGCGAGCATGGGCAACGACGCCGCGCTGGCGGTCCTCTCCGACCGCCAGCCACCGCTGTTCTCCTATTTCAAGCAGCTGTTCGCCCAGGTCACCAACCCGCCGATCGATCCGATCCGCGAGCAGCTGGTGATGAGCCTCCAGGCGGGCGTGGGCGCTGAGCGCAACCTGCTCATCGAGGTCCCCGAGCAGGCCCATCAGCTGGTGATGAATCAGCCGATCCTGCGCAACCACGAGCTCGAGAAGCTGCGCCAGGTTTCGCACGAGGTGTTCGACGCCGCAACGCTCGACATCACCTGGCCAATCGAGCAGGGCCCGGATGGGATGGAGATCCGCCTCTACGACCTCTGTGCCGAGGCTGCCAACCACGTCGACCACGGCGCGAACATCCTGATCCTGTCCGACCGCAACCTCGGTCCCGAGCGGGTCGCGATCCCCTCGCTGCTCGCGGTCGCCGCCGTCCATCACCACCTGGTGCGTCGCGGAACGCGCCTGCGCACGGGCCTGGTGATCGAGTCGGGCGAGCCCCGCGACATCCACCATATGGCGACCCTAATCGGGTACGGCGCCGCGGCGATCAATCCATACCTGATGTTCGAGTCCCTGGACGAGCTCGCGGACCGCTCGTTGCTTCCAGCGGACCTCGACCGCGAGGAGGCGGAACGACGCATCGTGAGGGCGATCGGCAAGGGTCTGCTGAAGACGATCTCGAAGATGGGGATCTCCACGATTCAGTCCTACTGCGGCGCCCAGATCTTCGAGGCGGTCGGCCTGGACCGCAGCATCGTCGACACGTACTTCACCGGCACGGCTTCCCGAATCGGGGGCGTCGGGCTTGAGGAGCTCTCAACCGAGGCGATGGAGCGCCACTTCCGCGCCTATCCCCGTACCCACCGAGAACTGCTGCCCGTGGGCGGAGTGCTCCAGTGGCGTCGCGACGGCGAGCTCCATGTCTGGAATCCGGACACGGTCGCAAAGCTCCAGCACGCCGTGCGAGGCGTCTCCGGGAACGGCAGGACGATAGACCGCGATGAGGACGCGCCCAGCGAGGACGGTGCGCGCCCGGACGGCGTCTACGACCCTCGCGAGACCTACGCCGAGTACGCCCGGATGGTGAACGAGGACGCCGTCCGCAAGGGCCTCCTCCGGGGCCTCCTGAACCTGAACCCGGCGGGCGATCCAATCTCCGTCGAGGAGGTCGAGCCCGCGACGGAGATCGTCAAGCGGTTCACCACGGGAGCGATGAGCCTGGGCGCACTCAGCCGCGAGGCGCACGAGACGCTCGCGATCGCGATGAACCGCATCGGCGCCAGATCCAACACCGGGGAGGGCGGAGAGGACCCGTCGAGGTACGAGCCCGACGAGAACGGAGACCTGCGACGCTCCGCGATCAAGCAGGTCGCGTCCGGGCGCTTCGGCGTGACGATCCACTACCTCGTCAACGCCGACCAGCTCCAGATCAAGATGGCCCAGGGAGCCAAGCCCGGAGAGGGCGGCCAGCTGCCGGGTCACAAGGTCGACGGCTACATCGCGAAGATCAGGAACTCGACCCCGGGCGTGGGTCTCATATCCCCGCCTCCGCACCACGACATCTACTCCATAGAGGACCTCAAGCAGCTCATTTACGATCTCCGCTGCGCGAACCCGAGCGGGTCGGTGTCGGTGAAGCTCGTCTCGGAGGTCGGCGTGGGCACGGTCGCGGCCGGCGTGGCCAAGGCCAACGCCGACCACGTCACGATCGCCGGGCACGACGGCGGCACCGGCGCATCGCCCCAATCCTCCATCCAATCGGCCGGTGTGCCCTGGGAGATCGGCTTGGCCGAGACCCAGCAGACCCTGCTCCTCAACGACCTTCGCTCGCGGATCGCCGTCGAGGTCGACGGTGGGATGCGGACCGGCCGGGACGTCGTGATCGCGGCGCTGCTCGGAGCGGACGAGTTCGGGTTCTCGACCGCGCCGCTGATTGCGATGGGCTGCATCATGATGCGCGTCTGCCACCTCAACACCTGTCCGGTCGGGATCGCGACCCAGGATCCAGAGTTGCGCAGGCGCTTCCGCGGCACACCCGAGCACGCGGTCAACTACCTGATGATGGTCGCAGAGGAGGTCAGGGAGATCATGGCCTCGCTCGGCATCCGTCGCATCCAGGACATGATCGGACGCACCGAGCTGCTCGACGTCGAACACGCGATCGAGCACTGGAAGGCCAGCCGCGTCGATCTGTCGATGATGCTCGAGTCCCCTGAGCTTCCCCCCGGGACTCCCCGCTGCAGGACCCGCCCCCAGGTCCCGGTGCTCGACGACGCCCTCGACTGGGAGCTGCTTCGCAGGTGCGATCCTGCGCTCGAGAGCGGGGAGGCGGTGAAGCTCGGCCCGATCCCAGTGCGCAATGTCAACCGAACCGTGGGGGGGATCCTGTCGGGGGAGATCGCGCGCCGCCGCGGCGCCAAGGGCCTGCCCGAGGGGACGATCGAGATCTCCTTCTCCGGGTCTGCGGGCCAGAGCTTCGCCGCGTGGCTCGCCCCGGGGGTGACGTTCTCGCTGCGGGGGGAGACCAACGACTACGCTGGGAAGGGCCTTTCGGGCGGGATCGTCTCGGTGCGCCCCCCGGAGCGCGCGCGGTTCCTCGCCGAGGAGAACATGATCGTCGGCAACACGGTCCTCTACGGCGCGACCGCAGGCCGGGCATTCTTCCGCGGCCTGGCGGGAGAGCGTTTCGCCGTTCGCAACTCCGGGGCCAAGGCGGTCGTGGAGGGCGTGGGCGACCACGGCTGCGAGTACATGACCGGCGGACGCGTGGTGGTGCTCGGCCCGACAGGCAGGAACTTCGCCGCGGGCATGAGCGGCGGCGTCGCGTACGTGTACGACAAGGACCGGCGATTCGCCGATCGTTGCAACATGGAGCTGGTCGACCTCGAGGAGCTCGACGAGCAGGACGAAGACGAGGTCAAAGCGCTGATCTCCGAGCACGTCGCCCGGACCGGTTCGCTGGTCGGCCGCAACGTCCTCGCTTCCTGGGAGCGCGGGGCGCGTGAGCGGTTCGTGAAGGTGATGCCGCGCGACTACAGGCGGGCGCTGGAGGAGGCGGCGTCGCGGCAGGCCGAGGAGGCGGCCGTGGCGGAGGCCTAGTAAGCATGGGGGAGCTCGGCGCTTTTCTGAAGATCCATCGGGTTGGGTTCGACAAGCGCGACCCGCGGCAGCGCGTCCGGGACTACAAGCAGTACTTCGAGCTCCAGCCGGAGGACGAGCTGGGCCGCCAGGGCGCCCGCTGCATGGACTGCGGGATCCCTTTCTGTCACGAGGGCTGCCCGCTGGGAAACCTCATCCCGGACTGGAACGATCTCGTCTACCGGGGCAAGTGGAGGGAGGCCTCGGACCAGCTCCACACGACCAACAACTTCCCGGAGTTCACCGGCCGGATCTGTCCGGCTCCGTGCGAGTCCGCCTGCGTGCTGGCGATCAACGACGATCCGGTCACGATCGAGCAGATCGAGATGGCGATCGCGGAGCGGGCATTCGCCGAGGGCTGGGTTGTGCCCGAGCCCCCGGATCGCCGCACCGGCAAGACGGTCGCGGTGATCGGGTCGGGTCCCGCGGGGCTCGCCGCCGCAGCTGAGCTCAACCACGGCGGTCACACCGTGACCGTGTACGAGCGCGACGAGGGACCGGGCGGTTTGATGCGCTTCGGGGTGCCCGACGCCAAGCTCGAGAAGTGGATCATCGACCGCAGGGTCTCCGTCCTCGAGCAGGAGGGGATCGAGTTCGTCTATGACACCGACGTCGGTCGCGACATCAGCGCCGACGAGATCCGCGAGCGCCACGACGCGGTCGTCGTGACGATCGGTTCCCGAGTGTCACGGGACCTGACCGCCCCCGGTCGCGACCTCCGTGGGATCCACTTTGCGATGGACTACCTGTACCAGCGAAACCGCTGGGTCGCCGCGCAGGAGGGCCGCAGGTTCCGGGCGACCGAGCCCGGGACCGAGATCACCGCCAAGGACAAGCGCGTGCTGGTGGTCGGGGGTGGGGACACCGGGATGGACTGCATCTCCAACTCGCACCGGGAGGGCGCCCGCAGTGTCGTCATGCTGGATGTGTACGCCCAACTGCCGCAGGACGGTCGCGACCCTCGTCACCCCTGGCCCCTGCCGGCGAAGCGGACGCCCAGCACGTACGCGCTCGAGGAAGGGGGAAAGCGCCGCTGGGGCACGGAGGTCACGGGGTTCGGTGGACAGGACGGTGCCGTCGGGCTGGTGTACGCGCGTCAGGTGACGGGGACCTCCTCCCGCGACCTCACTCCGGTTCCCGGCAGCGAGTTCGTGCTGGAGGCCGACCTGGTCCTGATCGCGATCGGATTCGAGCATCCCGAGCACGAGGGCCTTGTGGAGCAGCTGGACCTCGAGCTCGACCGTCGCGGCAACATCCGCACCCGCCAGACCTACCGCACATCGGTCAAGGGCGTGTACGCGTGCGGCGATGCCCGCATCGGGCAGTCGCTGATCGTCACCGCGATCGCGGATGCCCGCAAGTGCGCTCGGATCGTGAACAAGGACCTGGGCGGCAGCCCGATGGACGCGGACCGTGAGATGCTGGCGCTCGGAGCCTGGAGCGGCGAGGCGGACAGGACGCTGCGCCACGAAGCCGAAGCGGCCGGGACGGTGCGCCCCGGCGAGGACTTCTTCACCGGTCCGGGCGCGCGCGGGCGGTAGGGCCCCGGCGCACCCGGGCCGTAGGTCCCCGTCGCGCGGGCCCTAGGCCCTGGGCGCGACCCCCAACTCAGGCCTCGGGGGCCGCGCGTCCCTCCATTTTTCGGAAAGACTTATCTTCCAGGGTTTACGGGCCGGGTTTTGCGGGAATGCTAGGCTTGACAAAGGCTTGGGCGATCCTCTTGCCTGGGGCATGGGCAGAGGAGAATTCAAGGTTTAGGACAGCTTGGGACGGGGAAACTCGCCCCTGTCGGTCAGGGAACTGCGCCCCCACTTCCCTGACTCCCCGGGGAGCCCAGAAGGAACTGGGCCCCCGGGATTTTTCGTGAGGTGGCGGGCCGATCGTGCGCCCCGCGCTTGACGCGCGCGCGTCTTGCACTACGTTTGGCCGATGCCAGAGCTTCCGAACGCGTGTGTGATCGGCGCTGGGTCCTCGGGGATAGCGGCCGCAAAGGCGTTGCACGAGCGCGGGATCCGGTTCGAGTGCTTCGAGAAGTCGGACCGCGTTGGTGGGAACTGGGTATTCGGCAACGTCAACAAGATGTCGTCGGCGTATCGCTCGCTGCACATCAACACCTCGCGTGAGCGGATGGAGTACTCCGATTTCCCGATGCCGAAGTCCTATCCGGACTTCCCTCACCACACCCAGATCGCGGAGTACTTCGACAGCTACGTCGATCACTTCGGCTTCCGCGAGCGCATAACGTTTGAGACGGGAGTGGAGCACGCCGCGAGGGGCGAGGACGGAGTGTGGACGATCACGCTCGAGGGCGGCGAACAGCGGCGATATGACGCTCTGCTCGCAGCCAACGGCCACCACTGGGACCCCCGCTGGCCGGAGCCGCCGTTCCCTGGCCGCTTCGACGGAGATCAGCTGCACTCGCACCACTACGTCGAGAACACGGCAATGCGCGACCGCAACGTGCTGGTGGTCGGCATCGGCAACAGCGCGATGGACATCGCGGTGGAGGCGAGCTTCGTGGCGCGCAGGACGTTCCTCTCCTCGCGCCGCGGCGCCTACATCCTGCCGAAGTACATGTTCGGACGCCCCCTCGACCAGATCGGCGTGAATGCCCTTACGCCGCGCATGCCGTTCTGGTTTCGCCGAGCGATCCTGATGGCGATGTACCGGATCGCGGTCGGCAGGGTCGAGGACTATGGCCTCCCCAAGCCCGATCACAAGCTGGGCGAGGCACACCCCACGATCTCCGCCGATTTCCTCAACCGGATCGCGCACGGGGAGATGACCTGGAAGCCCAACGTCTCCGAGCTCCTCGGCGACCGTGTGAAGTTCGAGGATGGGACCATCGAGCCGGTGGACGTAATCGTGTGGTGCACCGGCTACAAGGTCACGTTCCCGTTCTTCGACGAGGACTTCATCTCGGCGCCCGACAACGACATCCCTCTGTTCAAGCGGGTCTTCAAGCCGGGGATCGGCAACCTCTTCTTCATCGCGCTACTACAGCCACTGGGCGCCACGATGCCTCTCGCCGAGGCGCAGGGCCGGTGGATAGCCGCATACCTACGAGGCGAGTACCACCTGCCCTCCCGCCACGCGATGGAGGCCGACATGCGCCGTGAGCGCGCTCGGATGTTCAAGCGCTACGTGGCATCCAAGCGCCACACGATGCAGGTCGATTTCGACAACTACCTCTACGACGTGAAGAGGGAGCTGGCACGAGGAGCCATGCGGGCCCAGGCCACCGGCTTCAGCTTGCCCGTGCCGGCGCGCGCGATGCACTCGCTCGCCGAATCATCGGCTCGTAGGGACTAGTGGGGCGACACTAGCC
>Ga0187814_10000981_pt1 | contig 10585 bp, 4 predicted proteins | sample NC_S_4_FD_132450 | JGI IMG/M metagenome (GOLD analysis project Ga0187814, IMG submission 132450) | Wetland sediment microbial communities from Neuse River Estuary, North Carolina, USA - ASW-S_4 | ecosystem: Environmental > Aquatic > Freshwater > Wetlands > Sediment | place: USA: North Carolina...
ATGCCCGTATTGATGACGTTCGATCCTCAGCATCGCTTCCTCTATTCAGCAAACTCCACGAGCGACGCGGTCTACTCGATCGATCAGACGAGCGGCGCCTTGAGTTTCCTCGCGAGCTACCCGAACTTCGGAGGGCCGATCGTCGTCGATCCGAGCGGGAAGTACCTCTATGCCGCGAGCGTCGTGAATGACTCGATCACGAGCTTCGCGATCGATCAGGCAAGCGGTCTCCTGACGGCTGTGGGCTCTCCCCTCGTCGTGAGCGGAAACCTGATGGATTCGCTCGCCGTCAATCCCGCGGGGACGATGCTCTATGTCAGCAATGTCTCGGCCACCGGGCTCGGTCAGATAGTGTATGTATCGATCGATTCGGCGACCGGCGTCCTTAGCCTTGCAAGCGCCGGGCCCTGGACCGATACCTCGACGAAACCGGGCGATATCGTCATCGACTCGAGCGGCGCCCATCTCTACCTCGGCGAACAGGACGGTAGTGGCATCAAGGGCTTCACCATCCAAGCCGATGGCACGCTTGCCTCTCCGGATTTGGGGACCTGCACCGGAGTGACGGTGGGGCCGTATAGCTTAGTGATCAGCCCCACATCCCTCTACTTCACGGACCCGACGACGAATGATGTCGGAGGGGTCTCCCTCTCAGGAGGTACCTTGAGCGGCACCCCGATAGTGCTTGGTACGATACCTGGGCGATTTGTGGCGATGGATCCGACGGGCAACTATCTTCTCGTCTCCGATGCTACCGACTCGCTGCTCTGGTCCTACAAGATCAACAGCGACGGTACATTGACGTCGCTGACGAGCATAGCGTGCGGAACGAATGCGATAGGGGTGGCGACATGCATCCTCCCCTAAGGTCCGAGGAAACAAGTATGGGATATGAAATGAAAGAAATCGTCAATGGCAGTGGCCGGCGCAAGGCGGGCCGGGCCGCCGCGGTTCTTGCCGCCTTCGCCCTGCTGGCGGGGCTGAGCTCCTGTTCCGCCCTGTTCGGACCGAAGCTGGCGAACAAGGCGGGGACGACTACTCTGGCGGTGAGCGTGAACGGGCTTTCGCGGAGCGCCTCGCGGACCATCCTGCCCGCCAACACCGCCCTCACCGGCTTGCTCTACGACGTCAGCATCACCCAGTCCGGATCTCCGATCAATGCCACAGGCTTGGCCTACAACGCGATCACGCTCACCGGCGTCGAGGCGGGCACCTGGACGCTGACCGTCACGGGCAAGCAGGGGACCAATGCGGAGTTCGAGGGCTCGACCGGCGTGACGATAACGGCGGGGGCCGCCAACGCGGCGAATGTGACGCTGGAGCCGCTTCAGGCGGCGAGCGGAAGCCTCAATGTCACGGTGAATTGGCCGACGACGCAAGCGAGCGTGAACGGCGCTTCAGCCTACTGGACGCAGGATCTGTCGCAAATTAAAGGGGTTCCGTCCGCTTGGATCGCTCCGATGCTGGCGACCGGCGTCACCTCCAATTTCGGCTCGGAAACATTGAATATTCAGGTGCCCTCGGCGACGAGCGGAACCTGGTATCTCGCGGTCAACCTCACCTCGAGTGGAGTGACCGTGGCGACGGTGGAAGAGCTCGTGCAGGTCTACGACTATCAGACGAGCACGGCGACGATAAACTTGGCGGCAACCGACTTTTCGCAACCGCCGGCGGCGCCGAGCAACTGCTACTACGTGGTCAATCAGACGACCGGTGTTCCCTCGTTTATATGGACGGATAACTCGAACACCGAAAGCGGCTTCTACATTTATTACGGCGGGAGCCGGATCTGGACAGTCGGACCGGGAGCCACTTCGTTCACGGCACCAGACAACAGAAATTTCACCCCCGGAACGACGACCTGCTCTGTGACCGCCTTCAACAACTTTGGCGAATCGACTCCGATCCAATCTGTTCTCGCGGACATGGCCACCGTGCCTTTCCTCGAAACCGAGGTGGGCTTCACTTTCACCGGTATTGAGAATCCCTGGAGCATAAATCTCGGCAACGGCGTAAGCATATCGCCGGCACCGATCGTCGGAGCTTCGGTTACCAACACGCCCACAATAGATGCAGGAAGCTGGAAGTGGTATGTGAACGGCGTGGATCAGGGCAGCGGGGTCGACGGTTCATCGACCTTCAACTTCCTCCCCGCTGCGGCCGGCGAATACCTCGTCACGGTGACGGCGACGATGAACGGCGTGCTCTACTCGGGCCAGCTCAAGGTAGTGGTAACCTCGCCCTCGGGCTCGTACACGGTGACCTACAGCAACCGCTACGCCGACAGCGGCAGCCCGCCTGTCGATCCGAAAACCTACAATGGCGGCGATTCAGCTACGGTACTCGGGAGCGGCACGCTTTCGCGGTCGAATTGCACGTTCGGCGGATGGACGGATGGAACGACGTCATACGTGTCCACCTCTTCTCTCACTGTCAACGGCAATGTCACGCTCTATCCTGTGTGGACGCCCACGACGAGCGGCTATGCTATGGTCGTCGGGCCAACGGGGAGCTGGACGGGCTTGGCGATGAGTGGCGATGGAAAGACTGTCGCGGCAGAGAATTGGGGCAGCGGCGGGTTGGACAGCGCGCTGTATTTGTCCACGGACTTTGGAACGAGCTGGAACAACGTCCAGGCGACAAACGATGGAGCCATCTCAACCGTGGGACTCTCCATGAGCGCAGATGGAAATCATGTTGCGATGGCAAACGCGAGCGGATCTGTCTTCCTGGGCTCGAACAGCGGTGGAGCCTGGAGCTGGACGACGCTTGTAGGACACCCATGGAACGGAAGTGTCGCAATCGATGATTCGGGCCAATACTTGTTGGCAGGCGATACCTCAGCCACCGGTTTGGAGTATTCGAGCAACGGTGGTTCTTCATGGAGCCAGCCTTCGTCAGAGCCGTGGACGAGCATCGGAACGAGCATCGGACTGTTCGCGGTAAACGCCACAGGGAATGGCGATGTGGCCTACGATACTTTGGGCAACCTCTACGTTTCTACTGACAGTGGTGCGGCTTGGACATCTGGCGCCCAGCCTAGCGGCGGCTATTCGTTCTCGGGCATTGCAATGGCCAGAGACGACGCGACGCCGACTCATATCGCCGTCTTCAATGGTGATCTCATTCTTTTCACTACGGTCAATGGTGGGACAACGTGGACCGAAGCGTCCCTCCCCGTGAACGGAACTATCACTTCGGTCGCGTGGAGCGCCGACGGGTCTGTCGTCCTGGCCGCCATTGCAGGAGGCGGCATAGTCGAAACGAAAGATCCCGGAGAGACTACGCCGGTTTGGACCCTCATTCCAGGCTTGCCGACATCTGATTCGTGGTCCTCGATCGCAGTCAATTCCAACGGAACTTTGGCCTTCGTCGCCGCGCAAGGCGGGAACATTTGGGAGGTAAAACCATGAAAAAATGGCGCGTTCCGGGGGTGGCCCTTCTGGCCACATCCCTTCTGTTTGCCTCCTGCGGAAATCCATTTTCCGCGCTCTTCAAGAGCAGGACCTCGACAGGTTCAGTGACGATCAACTTCTCGGCCCCTGTCGTGACGTCCAGTACCTCGAGCTCACGCACCATCCTTCCCGGTATCGTCGCCAACGCCTCGGTGTACGTGGTCACTCTTACAAGCTCGGGATGTCCGACGAAGACTCAGACCGTCGATCCCCTGTCTTCGTTGGATCAACCTACTCAACCCACCCAACCCACATCGTTCAAGGCGCGTGGTACGATGTCGACGGGCTCTTCTTTTTCTTGCAATTTCCCCGCCGTCGAGGTCGGCCGCACGTGGACGGTGACGGTCACCGCCCAGGCGGGCAGTCAGACTATTGGCCAGGGCAATGGGACTGTGACGGTGGCCTCCGGCGGCTCTGCGAGCATGCTGATTGGCGTCTACCCGACTGCGCCGTTAACGGGTGGATTCGGAAACATAGCGATACCGATTTCTATATCCGAAACTTCGGCCCCAGGCTGGACGGCAGACTTCGTCCTCTATCCCTATGGCAGCACTACGGCGCATGCGACGCTGAACGCTGTTCCGCTCGTCGCTAATACGACGAATAACGACGAGGAAGGCAGCTATTCCTGCTCGAATGTGCCGTCCGGCGAGTACACCCTGGCGGTAACCTTCCATCAAGGGACGGTTATCGCGGGCAGCTTCTCGGAAGCGGTGGATGTCTGGCCCGGCCTCACGAGCGCGGCGTGGGTAAATGCCTCCGGCGTTTGGAGTCCCGCATGGCAGTTCCTTACAAGCCAACTCCTGGACACAGACGCAAGCCTTTCCTTGCTGACGATTATGGACCAGAACAATACGCAGCTCGTTTCGTTGCCTTCATTCGTAACGAACTACAATCTGGGCAGCCTTGCGACAACCACTTCGGTGAGCTTTGCCGCGTCGCCGTCGGCGACCGAACCTGACGCCATGACTTATGTTTGGAACGGCGGCGCTTCGACGAGCGTTCCGGCCGACGGGCAGTCGCCTGCCTTGCGCTTGCGAGCCGGACAAAACTCCCTGGTGCTGACGGTAACCGCGCCGGATGCCAAGACGACACAGACCTATACTGTCACTATGCAGTTGCCCGCCGCCGTCTCGACCAGTCCTACGAACATCGCGATGGTGCCGGTGAATGGCGGTTCGTTCACTTTCGCCGACGGATCGCAACTGCGTTCCGGTCTCGTTGGCGAGTGGCTCTTGGGCGGCACTCTCAGCGACTCAAGCGGGAGCAGTAATGATGGAACATCCGCAAATGCAGGCTTTAGCGGGACGAGCGACCGCTTCGGCAACCCCGCTGGCGCGGTATTTCTTCCTTCCGGCACCGGACCCAATGTTGTCATGCCTGTTTCGTCAGAATACGAATTCAGCTACACAAGTACCTTCAGCGTAAGTCTTTGGTTCAATATGTCGAATATGCCCGGAGGAGGAGGGTGGCCCGCCTTGCTGAGTTTGACCGATTCAGGTGGCGAGTTCGACTATGGACTCTTTGTCACGAATGGCTGGGATCAGACCTCCCCACCGGCGCCGACACCAACGGTCGAAGTGGAGGCGGGGAAAAATGCCGTTGGCGATACTTCCATCAACGCTGCCTTTGCGCTTGGTCAATGGAACCATGTCGTCTATGTCTACAACGCTGGCACGATGAGCCTTTATCTGAACGGAGTCCTCGTTGGTTCGAATATCTGCTCCTCCGACTATTCAGGCGCGACGACGCCGTCAGCAGGATATCTGAGCCTTGGCGGCGGCCAAACCGGAGCCTTTCAAGGCAGCTTGAGTGACATTAGAATTTACAATTGCACGCTCGCCCCTGCGGAGGTGATTGAACTCTACAACGGCGATACCAGTACGGTAAGCAGTTTCCTGATGGGCAAATATGAGGTGACCCAACAGCAGTGGCAAGCAGTAGCTTCGACGACATACCCAACCGGAATGACGACAGGCAGCAATCTACCGATCACTAACATTACGTGGTACGACATGGCAGGTTTTTGCAACAGGCTCAGCACAATGGAAGGTCTCGACCCGGTCTATACCATTAAGAATTCGGATTCCATGACATGGGACGGTACTTTCCCAAATACATCGTTTAATGTCATCAACGCCGACTTCTCGAAGAATGGCTACCGCCTACCGACTTCGATGGAGTGGCGATGGGCGATGATGGGCGGCACCAAGGACGAGGAGTATACGGGCGGCGGCGTGGATGCGAAGGGCTACACGAAGCAGTTCGCTGGCGACAACGGGGTGAATACCGCCAATCTCGACGCCTACGCATGGAATTACAATAGCAACTATTATCCGCCAAGCTTGCAGCCTGTCGGCCAAAAGCTTCCCAACGAGCTTGATATGTACGACCTGAGCGGCAATGCAGGCGAGTGGTGCTGGGATGACAGTGCCACGCCATCTGGATCGGTGACCGACTACCGAGGTGGTGGCGCGACAGATAGTATAACCCCACACTCGATACGCGGAGGCAATTACAGTGAAACCCAGCCCACATATGGCGGCACAGACTTCTTCGGACAGGTCAGCGAATGGATGGCTCCTAACGCGACCAGCCCATCAGTCGGCTTCCGCGTCGTTCGGAATTATCCAGGTTCTTCCCCGACCACGGGGACGGCGGTCGTAATCTCCGATCCGGGTGTGACCCTTGCCATCTCCGGTTCATCGTCCATCTACGGCAGCGGCTCCGCTGCCTATATGGCGGTCGGCAATACCACTTTCGATCAGTACAACTGGTATCTTAACGGGGTCCAACTGACTCAGACCTGGAATACCACCAATGCGACTATGGACTCGTTTGCGTCTCCGAACACAAGCCCGAGCATCGTCCTCAATCCTTCCATGATTCCCGACTTTTATGTGGGCCCGAACAGGCTCACCGTCGTCGTGGAAAAAGGCTCGACCTGGTACTCGGAAGAAATGACCGTGACATACACGGGGGGATCAGCATCATGATAAAAATCGCACCCGGAATAGTCGCAGCCGCCCTCGCTGGGATCCTTCTCGCGAGCTCATGTTCGGGCGGCCTGCTCTCGAAGCAGAGTTCGAACGGCACGGCCGGCACCCTGAAAATTAGTCTTGTCACCTCCGCTGCCAAGAGCCTCCCCGCCGCCAAGGCCCTTTCAGCGGCAAGGACTATCGGTCCGGTCTCTGATCATTACACGATTATCCTCACCGGCACCTCCAACGCGGAATATGACAATGTGTCCGATGCGAGCGCTCCGATAAGTCTCTCGCCGGGCTCGTACAGCCTGACGCTCGAAAGCTTCAACGGCTCCGGTGTCGAGCTTGCCTCGGGAACGGCAACGGGCATCACGATTGCATCAGGTCTCCCGACCGTCGTGTCCGTCACCATGAACATGGTGCCATCGAGCAGCTCCGGTACGGGAAGCCTTTCGGTGAGCTATGCGTGGCCGGCGACCGATATCAACCATGTTGCCTACGCCACTTCTGCCGCCTTTTCATTGACCGGCTATCCCGATACTTCGACCCAATATGTCGACCAGACCAACATCAACACGCCGACAAGCGCGGGGAGCGCTGTCGGGCTCAAATGCGCGGTGGACGCCAATGGATCGGCCGGAGGGAGCGTCGGCACGACAAGTGTGGCTACCGCGGCCATCAGCGCCACGAGCCTTCCGAGCGGAAACTATTGGTTGACGCTCACGCTCTACGACGGTTCCGCCTTGGTGGCGACTTTCGGCGAGCTCGTTCAGATCTACGAAGGGACCCTGAGCTCGAAAACCGAGCAATTCACCGCGAGCGACTTGGCGAGCGGCGAAGGAACGGCAATTCCCGCGGCGCCGAGCGGCCTCTATTTCATGAATAGTGGGGGATATTACTATCTGGATTGGTCCGATGTGAATTACTCCGATCCCGCCTTGACGTACAACCTTTCGGTCAATTCGGGACAGGCTCTTCGCAGCTCGGTGTCCTCCTACTATATCGGCATGAGCGCTCCAAACGATGGGGAGGTATTCGCCATATCCGCGAGCAACCGGGCAGGCACTTCTGCCGCATCGACCATTACCTATTACACGCAATCGCCAACGATCGCCGTTTCGGGAACCGGGCTTGCGAGAACGATAACCTGCACCCCTGCGACAGGGGGAGACGCCATCTACTACACGACCGACGGTTCGGCGCCGACCTCTTCCTCGAGTCTTTATAGCGCGCCGATAACTATCGCGGGCTTCGCGGTTTCGAAGACTGTCAATGCCATCGAGGTCGCATCCGGAAAGACCTCATATTATACGAGCGGGACGGCGAGCGTTTCTCTTTTCGCTGTTCCGATATCGGGCACCGTCAACACCCTCGCCGGGACCGGAACGTCGGGCAGCTTTGACAGCACGGGCACCGGGGCGAGTTTTTCCGGTCCGGCCGGCGCCGCGAGCGACGGAACATACCTCTATGTCGCTGACTCGGATAACAATGTCATCCGAAAAGTCGCACTGGCCAACGGTGCAGTGACGACCATCGCCGGAACGGCCGGGACAGCCGGATCGATCGACGGCGTCGGGCCGGCAGCCAGTTTCAACCATCCCAGAGGCATCGCGACGGATGGCATCAATCTCTACGTCGCCGACTCGGGCAACAACGAAATCCGCCAAATCGTGATCGCTACGGGCGCCGTGACGACCCTGGCCGGTTCGACGACCCCCGGAAGCGCGGATGGCACGGGCACTTCGGCGAGCTTCAACAACCCTTCGGGCATAACGACGACCGGCTCGTTGCTTTACATTGCCGATACCTGCAACAACGAGATCCGTGAATATTCGATCTCTGAAGGATATGTGCAGACCATCGCCGGGTCGACGACAGCGGGATACGTCGACGGCTACTATAATTCGGCGAGTTTCACCCAGCCGACAGGCATCGCGACCGACGGTAACAACCTCTACATTGCTGACACGGGCAACAACGAAATTCGCGTATTGGGCCTTAGCTCATGGACTTCATCCACCCTCGCCGGCACGACGACTCCGGGCAGCTCCAATGGAACGGGCTCAGGCGCAGGCTTCAATCAGCCCGCAGGCATCGCGACCGATGGTACCAACCTCTACGTCTCCGACTCCGGCAACAACGAAATCCGCCAAATCGTCATCGCCGCCGCCGTCGTGACGACCCTCGCCGGTTCGACGACGTCCGGAAACACCGGCGGCCCAGGAGCTTCCGCAAGCTTCTACGGCCCCGTCGGCATCGCGACGGACGGCACCTATCTCTATGTGGGGGATTCGCTCAATAACGAAATTCGCACAGTTCAATGATTGCGGAGCGGCCGGTCACCGGACCGGCCGCCGAGGAGCCAGGCGAATCCCGGCCGCCCGTAAAAGCTTGGCGTAGGTTTGTTGACGTTTGCATAATGGGGCGTACATAATATCGGGAGCGGACCCATGGAAGCCTCTGCCCAGAGCCTTCCTATTATTCGGCGTTCGTGAAGACCTACGCCTCATTGTGCAAGGATTCGCAGAAAGTTCTCGCTACCGGACTCGGTATAGCTCAGCCCACCCCTCCGGCAAAGGTTTCCCGGCCCGAGTTGGACACTCACCCCGCTTGAGTTGACCCCTAACCCGGCTCGGGTTAAACCCTAACCCGGCTTGGGTTAGACCCCGACTCTGCTTGAGTTAGACCTTGACCCGGCTCGGGTTAGACCCTAACCCAAGCCGGGTTAAAGACTTTTCAGGTCGCGTATAGAGAAGAAAGCAATACATTCCCGGTTGGTTCATGGCACATCCGCAAAAGTTTCTCTGCCGGTGGCATTTCCTGTGCCGGTGCTTCGCGGACTTTTCGTGATGCCTCATTCAGCGATGCGGGCCGCCTCGAGATAGGCGTCCAGGTATTCCATAGCCTTGTGGCGAACCGGGACCTGTCGGAATATCCCCCTATTTCATGGAGCCGGAACCAAGCCCTTCTTCCTTGGCTAAAATAGTCCCGGACCTTCATCGATGTCAGACAACGAATTATATGTTTTCCATCTTTGCCAGGCAATTGTAATATTGATTGACGACATTATCGAATAGCGATATTATTCTTGATGATCTGTTCGTTCAACACCAAAGAGACGGAAAAGATATGGAATCTTGAAATGGTGAGAAAAATACCATTGGAGGTTCAAAAGATTGGTCTTCGCAAACTTGTCATGTTGAACAAATCAGTTGATATATCTGATTTGCGTATTCCGCCGGCGAATCGTCTTGAAAGACTGCAAGGCGACAGGGAAGGCAAATATTCGATAAGGATAAATGATCAATGGCGTATATGCTTTACCTGGCAAAACGGAAATGCCTTTGATGTTGAAATTGTGGATTATCATTAGGAGGCTTGAAGATGAAGAAGCTTGATCCCATAAAGCCTGGCGAAATTCTCGAAGAAGAATTCTTGAAAGGCTTTGGAATAACCGCCTATAGACTTGCGAAAGATACCGGAATATCGGCCACTCGAGTATCGGAAATTATTCACGGCAAGAGGAAGATAACCGTTGAAACTGCCTTGAAGCTGTCCAAATATTTTGGCAATTCAGCTGAATTCTGGATTGGAATCCAAAATGAATATGATATTCGCATTGAAAGACAAGTACTAGGAAAGGAATTGGCTGAGATAGGACATATACAAAGCATTGCATGAAGAATAACAGGATTATGAGTTCTCGATATTCCTTGCCGCGCCTGACAACACGGCGCGTGCCCTCTATTTCAATTTCGCCGCCGAACATCCTCAGAATCCTGTGGTCGCAATCGACGGCGCCCAGGATGTGACGGCGCCCAGCCTCCTCTGCGCAGCGTGATCTCCTGGTTAGCTCGTAGACCGAGTTTTCGCTCACTCGACAATGAAGCGACGAAAATCGCAGCCAAGGGCCTTGGCGAGCATCTTGGCGGTCTTGATTCCGATCGGGCGCTTGTTGTTCTCCATCTCGGAAAGGTGCGACTTGGCAATACCGCAAAGCTCCGAAAGCGCGTCGAGGGTCAATTGTAGCCTCCCGAACTCATTTCCAACCCTATCTCGCGCTATTTTCGTCTGATTTGTGAGAACGTAAGATGGGAATCCCGCTTTGGAGAGTACGGAAAACAATTCGGGATCGTACCGTTTCCC
>Ga0187814_10000982_pt1 | contig 10581 bp, 8 predicted proteins | sample NC_S_4_FD_132450 | JGI IMG/M metagenome (GOLD analysis project Ga0187814, IMG submission 132450) | Wetland sediment microbial communities from Neuse River Estuary, North Carolina, USA - ASW-S_4 | ecosystem: Environmental > Aquatic > Freshwater > Wetlands > Sediment | place: USA: North Carolina...
AAGACGGGTGCCGGCGCCCTCGCTCCGCTGGCGATCGGGGCGGTGCTGATGGTGATGGTGTTCGCGGGTGGCCACGTCTCCGGCGCGCACTACAACCCCGCGGTCAGCACGGCCGTGCTGGTGCGGGGAAAGATGCTCGCGAGCGAGTGGATCCCGTACGTGGTCGTGCAGCTGGTGGCTGCGGTCCTCGCCGCCCTGCTCGCGCGGGCGGTCAACGGCGGGGGCACCGCGATCGCGACCGCCAGCGTGGGCAAGATGCTGATCGTCGAGTTCGTGTTCACGTTCGCGCTCGGGTGGGTGGTGCTGAACGTGGCGACGGCGCGTGGAACCGACGGCAACTCCTTCTACGGGCTGGCGATCGGGTTCACCGTCGCGGCGGGCGCCTTCGCCGTCGGTGCCATCTCCGGCGGGGCGTTCAACCCCGCGGTGGCGCTCGGGGCGAGCGTCCTCGGAATCTTCAAGTGGAGCAACTTCTGGGTCTATGTGGTCGCGACTCTCCTGGGCGGCGCGGCCGCCGGGTTCATGTTCCTGTACACGCAGCCGGCGGAGAAGCCCGAAGGGGATGTGGAGGCAGCGCGCACGGACTGACCCGCTGGTAGTCGCCGACTGGCTGATCCTGCTCGGCGGGGTCGGGCTGTTCGCCTCGCTGTTCCTGACCTGGAGCCATCAGCTGTCACCGGGCGTGCTCGCCGCCGCCGCGGGCTCCGGGGCGCTTCGCGGCGTGCCCGCGGACCCGACCGCGTGGCAGGTGTACTCGGTTGCCGATGAGCTGCTGGCGCTGCTGGCCGCGGCGCTGGTGATCGGAGCACTCGCGGGCTCGATGACCTGGCGGCTCGTCGTCCTGGGGGCGTGTTGGCTGGCGCTCGCGTTCACGCTGCATGCGCTCGCCGCGCCGCCGACAAACGGCGTCCTGCTGGTGGGACCGGGCGCCAAGGGCTACGTGGCGCGGCCGGCCACCGCTGGAGTGGGCGAGACGCTCGCGCTCGTTTCGCTGGCGCTGGCGGCGTCCGGCCTGGGGGTCTCGCTCGTTCGCAGGTAGAGGGTGCCGCCATCTGATGCCGCCTGGCGGGATCAGATGGGCCGCCTGGCGGGATCAGATGGCCGCCTGGCGGGATCAGATGGGCCGCCTGGCGGGATCAGATGGCCGCGCCCACCGGCCTATCCTCGAAAATCCGATGTCAGTAGTCCCCGCCGACCGCCGCCGCGAGCTCCCCGACGAGCCCGGCGTGTACGTATTCCGCAACTCCCGCGGGCGGGTGCTGTACGTAGGCAAGGCCAAGTCGATCCGCAAGCGGGTCGCCTCGCACTTCTCGAACCCGAGCACCCGGGGCGGCAGGGACCTGGTCAACGAGATCGACCAGATCGAAGCGCTCGTCGTCAACACCGACGCGGAGGCGCTGCTGGCCGAGCAGAACTTCATCAAGCAGCACAAGCCGCGCTTCAACATCCGTCTGCGCGACGACAAGTCCTATCCGTACATCGCGATCAGCCTCGACGAGGACTTCCCGCGCGTCTACTTCACCCGCGAGCGCCACCGCCGAGACCGCGCCTACTTCGGCCCCTACAGCAACGCCAAGCGCGTCCGCTCGACGCTCGAAGTGCTGGGCAAGGTGTTCATGTTCCGCTCGTGCGAGGGACCCGAGCCGGGGCGCCGCAGCGGCTCGCCGTGCCTGGACTACTACATCAAGCGATGCGAGGCGCCCTGCGTCGGCTACGTCAGCCGCGAGGACTACCGAGCGGGCATCGACGGGGTGATCGACTTTCTCTCGGGCCGCTACCGCAACATCGAGCGCGAGCTGGAGGCCTCGATGCGCGACGCGGCCGCGGAGCAGCGCTTTGAGGACGCCGCCAGGGAGCGCAACCGGCTGCGCGCCGTGCGCTCGCTGCTTGAGCGCCAGCGGGTGGCCAACGAGGCGGTCGGGACGCTCGACGCGATCGCGGTGGCCGTCCAGGACGGCGAGGCCAACGCCCAGGTCTTCCAGGTGCGCGACGGCGTCCTGTCGGATCGCCAGAGCTTCTACCTCGACAACGAGGCCGGCGGAGACGTCGCCGACGTGGCCGAGGCGTTCATCCTCCAGTACTACGCGAGCGCGATGATGGTCCCTCCGCTCCTGATCGTGCAGCGTGAGCTGGGGCCGGCGCCCGCGCTGGCAGAGGCTCTCAGTCAGCGGCGCGGGGGCCACGTGGAGATCCGTGCCGCCGAGCGCGGTGACAAGCGGCACATCCTCGAGCTCGCCGAGCGCAACGCCCGCCTGGCCCTCGACCAGGAGCGGCTGCGCTCCGAGCGCCGGCGCCAGCAGCGCGTGGAGGCGCTCGACGGGCTCCAGCAGGCGCTCGGGCTCGACACGATCCCGCTGCGGATCGAGTGTTTCGACATCTCGACGCTGATGGGGACCAACACGGTGGCGTCGATGGTGGTGTTCGAGGGCGGCGCTCCGAAGAAGTCCGACTACCGCAGGTTCAAGATCGCGGGCCCCGACAACGGCGGCGTCCCGGACGACTTCGCGGCGATGGAGGAGGTCCTCGGCCGGCGCCTGGCGCGGTGGGAGAGCCAGCGCGAGATCTCCCCGCACGACAAGGCGTACGACCCCAGCTTCGCCGCGCTCCCCAACCTGGTGGTGATCGACGGCGGCAAGGGGCAGCTGTCGGCGGGGCTCCGAGCGCTTCAGGGCTTTCGCGAGCGCGGCGTGGTGATCGTCTCGCTGGCCAAGCGGATCGAGGAGGTCTTCATCCCCGGACCACCCTCGAACGCGACCGGCGGGGCGTTGGCGGCGGGGGTGGTGCCCATGGAGCCGCTGCGGCTGGCGCACGACACGCCCGAGCTCCAGCTGCTCCAGCGGGTCCGCGACGAGGCGCACCGGTTCGCGATCACCCATCACCGGATCCGCAGAGACAGGGAGATGCGAGCTTCGATCCTGGACGAGCTGCCGGGCGTGGGGCCGGCCCGCAAGCGGGCGCTGCTGAACCACTTCGGCTCGCCGGAGGCGATCCTGGCCGCGTCGCGCGAGGAGCTCGAGGCCGTCCCGGGGCTCCCGGGGAAGCTCGCGGGGCGGCTGTACCGGGAGCTGCACAAGACGGGGGTGTAGTTGCGCGCGCCGCATGCGGCGCGCGCCCGGCGGCGCATGCGCCGCCGGCGGGGGCGCGCATGCGCGCCCCCGGTCCCAGACCTACTGAGTGACCAGCGCTGCGCTCGCGGGCGGGACGGTGATCGTGTACGTGTCCCCCGCCGGGGTGACCGAGTCGGTGTGCAGCGTGCCTGCGAGCGTCCCGGTGCGGGTCTCGTTTCCGAACGTCTGACCGCCGAGCGTCACGTCGTCGGTCGAGCTCACGTTCGGGGCCTCGAGCCACTGCACCTGAGCGGTCGCGGTCCATCCGGGGACTTGGAGCTGAACCTCGTAGCCGTTGGACGGGTCCTTGTTGATCAGCACCACCCGGGTTGTCCCGTCGGATCCGCGCGTGGCCCACACCTTCAGGGGCCCGGTCGGTGAGACGCTCGCCGGCAGGAGCTGCGCGCCCGGCGGGAAGGCCTGTGCGAACAGCAGCATTCCGTAGTACTCGGGGTGCACGAACGCCTCCCAGCCGCGCCTCGGGTGCTTGAACGTGAACAGCTCGTACGCGGCGGTTGGCAGCGTGTGCAGGTTGACGCCGTCGACGCCTGCGCTCGCGAGGTTGAACAGCGTGTCCAGCACCCACAAGGCGGACGCGAACGTGCCGCTGACACCGCGGCGTCCGAGGCAGCTCGCGACGGCCGCGGAGTTCATCTCGTCGATCCGGAACTTCACCCCGTGCTCGTGCGCGACCGCCACGTACGGCGCCACCTCCTGCGCGAGGCCACTCGACGCCTGGTCGCTCAGCAGGTTGGTGATCGACGGATATCCCGCCGAGGAGCGATCAGTAAGACACCCATGGAGGGGATAGCGGTGGATCGTCGCGAGCGCGAGCCCCGGCTCGGCCGAGAAGAACTGCTCGAGTCCGCTCAGCCAGGTGAGCTCGGCGAACGCCGGACCGGTGACCGGAGCCGAGGGGAGCGCCGCCCGCCAGCGCGAGAACTGCGCGACGAAGTCGCTCAGGCTGTAGTTGCTCGGGCGCGACCACACCCACCGGCCGCGGCCGTTCCTGGTTCGGTACCACGGGAATATGCCGTAGTTGTCGGGCTCGTTGCCGATCTCCAGCGCCTCGATGTAGCGGCGTCCGATCCCGGAGAGAAACGCGCGGGCCTCGGCCGCGGCGAGCGCGGGCCGGTCGGCGGCCAGATTCACCCCCATTATCATCCGCGCCTTTAGCGCGCCCGCGAGTGCCCTGACGATGCGCAACCACCTGGGAGTAAGGGAGTAGGACACACCCGGGGGCGTGCGCTCCTTGCCGATCGGCCACCAGGTCGCGTCGGTGCTTTCGCCGCCGATCCGCAGGATCGGTGTCTGCTTATCCGGGGCGAGGTTGTGGATCAGCGCGATCAGGACCGGGTTGACGGCCTTCGGATTGCGCCCGGTGTAGGAGTGCAGCCAGTTGTACTCGAACGAGACGCCCACGAAACCCTGGGGTAGGGGCTGCCCGCTGGGGGTCGAGCCGACGGTCGCAGAGACCGTCGGATCGGCGGGTTTGGCGCGTGCGCTCCCCGGCCCGAGGCGCACGACGGCGACGATCAGCAGCGCGATCACCGCAGCGACGGGTGCGGCGAGGATCCAGTTCCTGGGGCGCTGGCTCTGCACGCGTGCGATCGTGTCACACCGCGCTCGTAAGCTTGTACCCATGGACTCGACGCGCACGGAGGAGGTCGAGCACGCGGCCTCGGACGACGAGACCGGCACGGCGCTGACCGACCTGGTGATCATCACCGGGTTCTCGGGCGCCGGCAAGTCGACCGCGATGGCGGTGTTCGAGGACGAGGGCTATTTCTGCGTGGACAACCTGCCCTCGGAGATGATCCGCTCGCTGGTGGACCTTTTTAGGCACGCCGGGTCCAAGGTGGAGCGTGCTGCGGTCGTTTCGGACGTCAGGGGCGGCAGCTACTTCGAGGGCCTCGCGGAAATGCTGGACGATCTACGGATCTCCGGCGTGAAGCACCGGGTGCTGTTCCTGGAGGCTGACGAGCGGACCCTGCTGACGCGCTACAAGGAGACCAGGCGCCGGCATCCACTCGCGCCCACGGGGAGCGTGGCGGACGGGATCGCGCGGGAGCGGGAGGCGCTGGAGCCGCTTCGCGGCCGCGCCGACGTGGTGATCGACACGACCGGGCTGACGGCCGCGATGCTGCGCCGCAAGCTGGCCGACGAGCTGCTGCCGACGAGGACCCCGGGCCGCCTGGCGGTGACATTCGAGAGCTTCGGCTTCAAGTACGGACCGGCCCGCGACCCGGATCTGCTGCTCGACGTCCGGTTCCTGCCCAATCCGCACTACGAGGCGGATCTGCGGCCGCTGACCGGGGCCGACCCGCGCATCGTGCAGTTCATCAATCGCGACGGCGAGCTCGACGCGTTCTACGAGCGCCTGCTTCCCCTGCTCGACTACCTGCTCCCCCAGTACCTCTCAGAGGGCAAGGCGCACCTGGTCGTGGCGATCGGGTGCACGGGAGGGCGGCACCGCTCGGTCGCGATCGCCGATCATCTGGCCGCCCGGTACCGCGAGGGCGGGGACTACCTCGTCGAGACCATGCACCGAGACGTCGGCCGGCCGATCTGACGATGATCGACCACGTGGGGTTTGAGGTCTCCGACCTGGAGCGCTCGGGGCGCTTCTACGACGCGGTGCTGGGTGCGCTGGGCGCCCGGCGGATGCTCGAGTCAGAGCACGCGGTGGCCTACGGCGTGAACGCTCCGGTGCTGTGGATTGTCGTGCGGGGCCGCTCCCCGGAGCCCGGTTACGGCCACCTGGCGCTGGCCGCGAGCGGCAAGGCGGCCGTCGACGCCGCTCACGCCGCGGGCCTTGCCAACGGCGGGCGCGACGACGGTGCTCCCGGACGCCGGCCCCAGTACGGGTCCCGCTGCTACGCCGCCTACCTGAAGGACCCTGACGGTCTGAGGGTCGAGGTTGTCTCCAACAAATAACGGTTAGCCTTGAGGGGCCGCGGGGATTCCCGCGGCGTTCCTCGTTTGGCGTCACGCGGAAGGGAGAGTCACTCGCATGCCGGTACGAGTTGGGATCAACGGCTTCGGTCGGATTGGCCGCAACGTCTTCCGAGCGGCTTATGAGCGTGGCGCCGACATCGAGTGGCTCGCGGTCAACGACCTGGTCGACCCCCGGACGATGGCGCACTTGCTCAAGTACGACTCCAACTACGGCCCCTTCCCCGGAGAGGTCGAGGCGACCGACGCGGGCTTCAGCGTTGATGGGAAGGACCTGCCCGTCCTCGCCGAGCGCGATCCTGCCTCGCTGCCCTGGGAGGAGCTCGGCGCGGACGTGGTGATCGAGTCAACCGGCCTGTTCACAGACCGTGAGAACGCGGCCAAGCACCTCGAGGCCGGCGCCAAGAAGGTGGTGATCTCGGCGCCCGCGACCGGTCCTGACGTAACGGTGGCGCTCGGCGTCAATTTCGACGAGGCCTACGACCGCGACAAGCACCAGATCATCTCCAACGCGTCCTGCACGACCAACTGCCTGGCGCCGATCGCGAAGGTGCTCCAGGACACGGTCGGGATCAAGCACGGCCTGATGACCACGATCCACGCCTACACCGCCGACCAGCGCCTCCAGGACATGCCGCATCGCGACCTGCGCCGCGCGCGCGCCGCGGCCGTCAACCTGATCCCGGCGTCCACCGGCGCCGCCAAGGCGATCGGGCTGGTCATCCCTGAGCTGAACGGGAAGCTGCACGGGTTCGCGGTGCGGGCCCCGGTTCCCACCGGCAGCGTCGTCGATCTCACCGTCGAGGCGGAGCGGGCGACGACCGTGGAGGAGGTCAACGGGGCGCTCCGGGCCGCGTCGGAGAAAGGCCCACTCGAGGGGCTGCTCGCGTACACGGAGGACCCGATCGTGTCCACCGACATCATCAAGAATCCGGCCTCCTCGATCCTCGACTCGCAGTTGACCGCGGTGATGGACGGAACGATGGTCAAGCTCGTCTCGTGGTACGACAACGAGTGGGGCTACTCGAACCGGATCGTGGAGCTGGTTCAGAGGCTGCTTTGAGGACGCTACGGGACCTAGGCGACCTCCACGGCAAGCGGGTGCTTCTGCGGGTCGATTTCAACGTGCCGCTGAAGAGCGGCGAGGTGGCGGACGACACGCGGATCCGGGCCGCCCTGCCGACGATCGAGGAGCTTCGGAACCGGGGCGCCCGGCTCGTGATCGTCTCGCACCTGGGCCGGCCCAAGGACCGCGAGTCCGGGCTCTCGATGCGCCCGGTCGCCAACCGCCTGGCGGAGCTGACCGGGGCGGACGTGACCCTGGCCCCGGGTGTCGTCGGCCCGGAGGTGACCGCTTTCGCCCAGAACCTCCAGCCCGGCGACGTGCTGATGCTCGAGAACGTCCGCTACGAGCCGGGCGAGACGAAGAACGACCCGGCGCTGGCGGCCCAGCTCGCGGAGCTTGCCGACGTGTACGTGGACGACGCGTTCGGGGCCGCGCACCGCGCCCATGCCTCGACGGAGGGAGTCGCGCGGCTGATCCCCGAGCGGGCCGCGGGGCTCCTGCTCGAGCGGGAGGTGGCGGCGTTGTCGGGCGTGATGGAGGATCCGGCCAGGCCGCTGGTGGCGGTGCTAGGGGGCGCGAAGGTGTCGGACAAGATCGCGGTGATCGATCGCTTTCTGGAGCTCGCCGACACGATCCTGATCGGGGGGGCCATGTGCTTTCCGTTCTTCGCGGCGCAGGGCCACAGCGTCGGAGAGTCGCTGTGCGAACCCGGCGACGTGGAGCTGGCGCAGCGGACGCTCGCCGCGGTGGGGCAGGCGCGGGCGCGGATGCTGCTGCCGCGCGATCTGGTGGTGGCCGATCGGTTCGCGGGCGACGCGGAGGTCGAGACGACCCACAACGTCGAGGTCCCCGAGGGCATGATGGGCCTCGACATCGGGCCGCGCACGGCCGACGAGTACGCCGCGGTGATCGCCGAGGCGGGAACGGTGTTCTGGAATGGCCCGATGGGGGCGTTCGAGCTGGAGCGCTTCTCAGCGGGGACGCGCGCGGTTGCCGAGGCCGTCGCGCAGACTCGCGCCACCACGGTCGTCGGTGGGGGAGACTCGGCCGCCGCGTTGGATCAGTTTGGCCTGGCTGATCGAGTCGACCACGTCTCCACGGGGGGCGGCGCAGCGCTCGAGCTGATCGAGGGCAAGCGGCTCCCCGGGGTCGAGGTGCTGGCGTGAGCTACGGGTCCCGCGGAGCCGGGGCGGCTGGCGGGGGCGGGCGCGTCCCCCTGATCGCCGGCAACTGGAAGATGCACAAGACGATCGCCGAAGCTGAGGCGTTCATCCAGGGGCTCCTCCCCCGCGTCTCGACCGTGACGGGCGTGGACGTGGCGGTGTGCCCGGCCTTTCCTTCGCTCGCGCCGATCGTGGAGAGCGCCCGCGGGTCCCGTGTCCAGGTCTACGCCCAGAACATGCACTACGAGCGTGAGGGGGCGTTCACCGGGGAGGTGTCGCCGCCGATGCTCGCCGAGCTCGGCGTGCACGGCGTCATCCTCGGGCATTCGGAACGCCGTCAGCTGTTCGGCGAGTCCGACCGCGCGCTCCAGCTGAAGGTGCCCGCCGCGCTGGCGGAGGGCCTGCTCCCGATCCTGTGCGTGGGGGAGAGCGAGGACGAGCGCGAGGCCGGCGACACCGAGCGCAAGCTCCGCCACCAGGTCCAGGAGGACCTGGCGCACGTCGAGACCGACCGGCTCGGTGAGGTGGCGATCGCGTACGAGCCGATCTGGGCGATCGGGACCGGTCGCGTGGCCACGCCGGAGCAGGCCCAGGAGGCGATCGCGTTCATCAGGGCGCTGATCGCCGACCGCTCGCCTGAGCAGGCGCGGCGGACTCGGGTCCTCTACGGCGGGAGCGTCAACCCGGAGACGTGCTCCGCGATCCTGGGGCTGCCGGAGGTCGACGGGGCACTCGTGGGGGGCGCGAGCCTGTCGGTGGACTCGTTTGCGGCGATCGTCGCGGCGGCGCAGTGATGGCGTTGCCGCCGGGCCCCTCCGGTATCCCCGCCCCGGCCGCAACGCTGATCGTGCTCGACGGGTGGGGTCTGGCCCCGGACGGTCCGGGGAACGCGATCTCGCTCGCCTCGACGCCGGTGTTCGAGGAGCTGTGGTCTTCGTACCCGCACACGTCGCTGGCGGCGGGGGGCCGTGCGGTCGGGCTGCCAGAAGGTCAGATGGGCAACTCCGAGGTGGGGCATATGAACCTCGGGGCGGGCGCGGTGGTGATGCAGGACCTTACGAGGATCGACGAGGCGGCGGCGAGCGACGGGTTCGCTTCGAACCTCGTGCTGCGGGAGGCGTTCTCGGATGCTGATCGCGTCCACCTGATCGGGCTGGTCTCCGATGGCGGGGTCCACTCTGGGTGGCGGCACCTCGAGGCGCTCATCCGCCTCGGCGCTTCGCTGGAGGTGCCCGATCTGGTGCTGCACGCGTTCACCGACGGGCGCGATACGCTGCCCACCTCCGGAGCTGGTTATCTGGCGACGGTGGAGGAGTGGATGTCTCGGGCGCGGGTCGGACGGATCGGGTCGGTCGTGGGGCGATACTTCGCGATGGATCGCGATCGTCGCTGGGACCGGATCCAGCGGGCGTACGACATGCTGGTGCACGGGCGGGCCGAGCACCACGCGGACTCAGGGCCGGCCGTCGCCGAGGACGCGTACGCGCGCGACGAGACGGACGAGTTCATCACCCCGACGCTCGTGGCGGAGGAGGCTCGCATACGGCCCGGGGACTCGGTGATCGCCTTCAACTTCCGGCCCGACCGGATGCGCGAGATCACCCGGGCCCTGGCGGAGCCGGGGTTCGACAAGATCGACCGGGGCGGCGCGTCCAAGGTGGAGCGCTACATGACGATGACCCAGTACGAGGAGGACTGGACCTATCCGGTCGCGTTCCCGCCGGAGCGTCCGAAGCTGACCCTGCCCTCGGTGCTGGCGGAGCGCGGGGTGCGCCAGCTTCACGTCGCCGAGACCGAGAAATACGCGCACGTCACGTACTTCTTCAGCTGCGGTGCCGAGGAGCCGTTCGCCGGCGAGCATCGTGAGCTCGTGGACTCGGCGAGGGACGTACCCACGTACGACCACAAGCCCGAGATGAGCGCCCAAGCGGCCGCGAACGCGTTCGTCGAGGCGTGGCAGGCCGACTCGCCCGGGTTCGGGATCATCAACTTCGCCAACGCGGACATGGTCGGCCACACCGGAGTCATCAAGGCGGCCGTCAAGGCCGTGGAAACCGTTGACCGTTGCCTGGGGGAAGTGATCTCGGCGGTCCATTCGTCTGGGGGCGCGTGCATCGTCACCGCCGACCACGGCAATGCGGACAACATGCTCGAGCCCGACGGGAGCCCCAACACCGCCCACTCCTTGAATCCGGTCCCGCTCATAGTGACCGTGACCGGGCTCTCGCTGCGGCCCGAGGGCGGTATCCTGGCGGATGTCGCACCCACCATTCTTCAGGTGCTGGGGATC
>Ga0187814_10000984_pt1 | contig 10561 bp, 4 predicted proteins | sample NC_S_4_FD_132450 | JGI IMG/M metagenome (GOLD analysis project Ga0187814, IMG submission 132450) | Wetland sediment microbial communities from Neuse River Estuary, North Carolina, USA - ASW-S_4 | ecosystem: Environmental > Aquatic > Freshwater > Wetlands > Sediment | place: USA: North Carolina...
ACGTGTTTTGAGCGCGACAAAGCTACCGCTCTTGATCATACGCCCGCCAGACCTGATGGATAAGAGCCATGTGACGTGGGATACGTCAACATTGGCTGACATACAGGCGTGAAGAACAGGGTGGAGGCAAGCAAGCCACACCTCCCAACCCCAGGGCAGAGGCAAGCTCACGCGCCCCTACTAACCACGCGGTAGCGGGTGAGCTTGTCTCCGCCCTGGTTCGTGACTGCCTGCAAAAAAATGAAACACCCTCCAGGGACGCAGGGACACGACAGCATTTCTGCCAGGTCATATTCTATGCTATACTGGACATGAAACTAGGTCATACACCACATCGACCAGGTATCATAATATGTTCAGAAAAATTTTAATCGCCAATCGGGGCGAAATCGCCGTCCGCATAATCGCAACATGCCGCGAAATGGGGGTACAAACCGTCGCCGTCTACTCCGAGGCCGATCGAAACGCCCGCCACGTACGCGAAGCCGACGAAGCCTACTACATCGGTCCTGCCCCCGCCACCCAAAGCTACCTGAGTATCGACACCATCATCGACATCGCCAAACGCAGCAATGTACAGGCCATCCACCCTGGCTATGGCTTCCTCGCCGAAAACGCGTCCTTCGTTGAGGGCTGCGAACAGGCTCGCATCGTCTTCATCGGCCCACCCGCCTCCGCCATGCGCCTCATGGGGTCCAAAATCGCCGCCAAGCAACTGGCCCAATCGGTCAACGTACCCACCGTCCCCGGCTACAATGGTGAGAGCCAGGACGATAGCATGTTGATGCGCGAAGCTAAGCTCACCGGCTTTCCCCTGCTCATCAAAGCCTCCGCTGGTGGCGGCGGCAAAGGCATGCGCGAGGTATACACCGCAGAAGACTTCCCAGAACAGTTGGCCGGTGCACGGCGTGAAGCGCAGGCCGCCTTTGGTAACGCCACTGTCTTCCTCGAACGACTGCTCCAGCAGCCGCGTCACATCGAAATTCAGGTCCTGGGAGACGAGTTTGGCAACATTATTCACCTCGGCGAACGCGAATGCTCCATCCAGCGTCGCCACCAGAAGATCGTCGAGGAGAGTCCATCCGTCGCTTTGACTCCTGCCCTGCGCACCGAGATGGGAAACGCAGCAGTCCGCCTTGCTAAAGCCGCAGGATACGTCAATGCAGGCACCATCGAGTTCATGCTTGACAGCGACAAACGTTTCTATTTCCTGGAGATGAATACACGTTTGCAGGTGGAGCATCCCGTCACCGAACTTGTCATCGGTATAGACCTCGTACGCCATCAGCTTCTCATCGCCGCGGGTCAGCCACTCAGCCTGAGCCAGGAACAGATCAGCCAACGCGGACATGCCATCGAGATGCGCCTCTATGCCGAAGATCCCGCACAGAACTTCCTTCCTTCCACCGGCACTATCACACGTTTTATCCCACCCACAGGACCAGGCGTGCGTGTGGATAGTGGCATTGCCAGCGGCGACGAAATCACGCAGTTTTATGACCCCATGATCGCTAAACTGATTGTCTATGGCGAAGACCGTTCGGCAGCCATCGCACGCATGCAATCAGCCTTAGAGCAATGCATCGTCTTTGGCGTCAACACCAATGCCTCCTTACTGCACACTATCGCCACACACCCGGCATTTCAGGATGGGTATACCCATACAAGCTTCCTGGGCGAACATGGATTAGCCAGTGAGGACAACACGACACCAGGCCTGCCCCTGCCACATGCAGCGCTCATAGCAGCAGCACTGTACGACACCGCAGTTGATGTAGCTGCCCACTCTGCGCAAAACCACCATGCGCGACCGGCGGATACAACCTCCACTAATCCCTGGCACACATTAGGGCCCTGGCGCATGGTAGGTGAAGCCCGGCGCATCACTTACTCCTATCAAGGCGAGGAACACAGCGTCACTATCAGACCACTACAAGACAGCATCGTAGCCGAAGTATGGAGCATCCAGGTCGACACACATCCGGCAGAAAACGTATCATGCATCTTCGGCAATGATGATCTCATCTTGCTCAGGCAGGGAGCCAAACAGCTGCGCACTTATGTACAACATGCAGAAGGCGAAATACAGGTCTTTCTACATGGGCAAATGTATTGTTTGGAACGGCGGCAGCCACCCAACGTAGACTTGGCCGCTCACGGCGCTGCGGGCACAATCGCTCGTTCACAGAAAGCACTCGCCGCACCTATGGCAGGCACCATCGTCAAAATTCAGGCCCATGAAGGCGAGACAGTGCAGCAGCGCCAGCTACTCGCCGTCCTCAGCGCCATGAAAATGGAACACAGCATCATTGCACCATACGCGGGCAAAGTACGACACGTGTACTACCAGGAAGGCGACGTTGTCAAAGGCGGAACCATCATTGTGGAAATGGAATGAGGCAACCCAATTTGAAGTAGGCACCCTGCCTGGGGGGCAGGACGCAGTCTGGGGCACACCATCCCCCAGATGGCGTCTGTGTGCCCGATTTATCATGGGACTACCCCTTGCGGGTACTATTAGAAAGGATAAACCACCATGCAGATAGGTTTCATCGGTATCGGAGTTATGGGTCGCCCTATGACCCTCAACCTCCTCAAAGCAGGCTATCAGGTCGCCGTCTTCGCACGCCATCCAGACAAGCCAGAGGTGCAGGAAGTGATGAATGCAGGCGCCAAACTTGCCCCTTCCTCTCGCGCTGTTGCCATGGCGTCAGATATCGTGATCACGATGGTACCAAATTCTATGCAGGTCGAAGAGGTCGTAGCCGGTTCTAATGGCATACTCGAAGGGGCACGCAAGGGACTCATTATCATCGACATGAGCACCATTGCCCCCACCATCAGTCGCAAAATGGCAGAGACAGCATCAAGGAATGGCGTACACTTTCTCGACGCACCTGTCAGCGGCGGCTCAATGGGCGCGGTCAACGGCACACTCACCATCATGGTCGGTGGCGAACGCGAGATCTTTGAGCAGGTACGACCAGTACTGGAAGCAATGGGCAAGAAAGAGAACATCTTCTACGTTGGCCCAAACGGCTCAGGTGAAGTCGTCAAGATCGTCAACAACATCCTCGCCGGAGCCATCGCGGCAGCTATAGCCGAGTCATTCGTGCTAGGAGTCAAAGCAGGTGCAGATGTAGATACAATGGCAAAGATCATCGGCGTAAGCAGCGGCGCAAGCTGGCAACTTGCTAACCAATTCCCCATTCGCGCCTTCAATGGCAGCTTCCAGCCCGGTTTCATGACCGACCTATTACACAAAGACCTCGGACTCGCGCTCGACCTGGCCGCCGAAAACCAGACTCCCGTAGCCATGACTGCCCTGACACGCCAGATGTACGAAATGGCACGTGCAGAAGGTTACGGTCGCGAGGACTACACTTCCCTGCTCAAGGTGCTCGAAAAAATGGCCGGTGTGGAGGTAAGAACTCCGTAGGATACCTGCCCCCCAGGCAGGGTGCCCTGCCTGGGGGGCAGGTATCCTACTTTAGCGCATCCACTTACCCCACAGGCAGGATCAGTGCATGCGCAATCGACATCCCCAGTACCAGTGCCGCAGCCAGGCCGAAGTACAGCACAGACAGAGCAATACGCGTTCCGATCGGCACATTGTAATACTCCTGAGCCGCAGCACCCGTATGCAAACCTCTGCGAGACCAAAGCTGTGTAGCTGCCATGACGATAAAAAAGAGCAAAAAGATGTTGGAGAAACCATTGATCCACTGCCAGATTTGGAAGCCCAGCAGAGCAAGAAAACCCACAATCCAGATGCGCCGGTCAATCGCACCTAATACACGCCCGCCATCAAATGGCAGAACTGGAACCAGGTTAAACAGATTCATAAAGAAGCCGAAGTACGCAAGAGCTGCCCAGATCGTCGTCGTATGGGGAGTCAGCTCCGCAAGCGCCAGGCACACACCCGACGCAATTGCACCCGCAATAGGCCCGGCGATGCCAACCTCCGCCTCATCCTGTGCATTCTTTGGCATCTGCCGCATGAAAACTGCGGCTCCCAGCATCGGTATAAAGATCAACCCACCAACGGGTATACCCTTCAACTTCATTACTAGCGCATGCCCCATCTCATGAATGAACAGCAGCAGCACCAACCCAATGGCAAACTGCCAGCCGAAGATCAGCGAGTAGATCGCGATAGAGAGAAGTGCAGAAAAACCCACCCACCCAAACTTGGCCAGGAATACTACCCACTTGAGGTTAAGCAACAGCAGAAGCACGGCCTTGAATTTGAGCAGTAGTGCACCAATTGTGGCTCCGATACCACCCAGACCTGCCAATCCCTTGCGTTTCTTGCCAGCCTCCACTTTCCCGTGCGCAGCAGCCTCACGTTGCTCCGCGCCTGCATCAGCCGTGTAGCCTTCCATACCCGCAGGGCCACGATATTCTTGCATCATCGTAGGACCCTGAGCATTGACAAGCGTCGGGCCATTGGCGTAGTCAGCATAGGACTCCGTAGCAGGAAGAGGCTCCAATGATTGCACCGGTTGAGCAGCATGTGGCACTTGTGGTGCTGACCTTGTCGCTTGCTTATAATAGGCAGGGTCAGAATAATCTTCCTCGCTCGGAGACGCTCCATATTCAGTATAATCATTTGGGTTCCAGCGCATAAATCGCCTCAATTCTGGCCACTGGTGTAATCGCACTTTGCTTCACACACTCGTATTGTACCATACAAATACTACGAAGAACTCAGATAGTCGGTTATGCAACTATGCTCATCTTTTTACTCCCTCAAGATTCAATCTCAGTAGATTGAGCGCCGCCAGCACAGCAAAGCGCTTGTTGTCCTCGCGATTGGCACGCCAACCTGGCCCCATGCCCGTGACGACTCCATCCGGTCCTTCGATCGCAATATAGACTGTACCTGGCGCTTTCCCTTCTTGCTTCTCGGGACCGGCAACTCCTGTAATCCCCAGCCCGAAGTCCGCCCCAAAGCGTTCGCGGACCGTATGCGCCATAGCACGCGCCGTCTCTTCGCTGATGGCTCCATAGTGTTCTATCGTCTCGTGGGGCACCCCCATCTGCTCTTTGAGTTTGATGCTGTAGGCCGTCACGCCGCCTATAAAATAGCTGGAACTTTCTGTCGAGTCCGTAATCGTACTCGACAGAAGCCCGCCAGTCAGCGATTCCATCACAGCCAACGATTGCTTACGCGCCTGGAGAAGCTTTCCTATCACATCCTGCAAGGTATCCTTATCGGTTCCGAATATATGATGGCGGAGAATTTCACGGACTCGCGCTTCCATCTCCGCCACCTGCCGCTCGGCCTCTTCGTGGGTCCCCGCTTTCGCCGTGATACGCACATCAATGGCATCATACTTGGCATAGGTGGCAACCGTCGGGTTATTGCTATGTATCACCGAGTCCAGGCGCTCTTCAACAGCCGACTCACCCAAACCCGAGACACGCAGGATACGGGTGAAGATCAAGCCACCCGTATATGGACTGAGTCTGGGAATCACCTCCTGCTCCCACATGTGGTACATCTCCCTGGGTACACCCGGCATCGCAACGATGATCCGTTTATCCTTTTCTACCCACCAACCAGGAGCAGTGCCACGTGGATTCGGCAACGCCTGTGCAGAGGGAATCAACGTCGCTTGCTTGACGTTGCGCTCAGGCATCTCGATCGTACGCACCGTGAACATACGACGCAGGTCGGCCTCCAGCTTCGGATCTACCTGCATTGTCTCACCCAGCAAGGCACTGATCGACTCGCGGGCAAGGTCATCCTCGGTCGGTCCCAACCCGCCCGTCATGATAATCAAATCGGACCGCTCCCAGGCGCGCTGCAACGTCTCAACGATGCGTCCCTGGTTATCTCCCACCTGCGAGACAAAATACAGATCGATGCCCAATGCAGCCAGGCTCTGCGCAAGATAAGTGGCGTTCGTATCGGTGATATGTCCCAGTAGCAACTCAGTACCACACGAAAGTATCTCGGCACGCATAAATCCTCCAATGCGCCAACCATAACAAAAACATAAACTGCACCCGCCATATCATACCACAAGAATAACATAAATCAATATGTTGTGTTGACAACAGAAAAAAATCAATATATTGTGCCAAAAGGCTTGCAAAAAACAAATTTTCTAGGTATACTGTCTTGCGTAGGCCAAAAAAAGTAACTATTCAGCAGGGGGTGCAGGGGGACGCAGTCCCCTTGCCGGGGTGCGGGGTGTCCCCGCTTCCTCTCTTCACCCGCCGCCGCAGGCGGCTCGAAGAGGGTACTTGAATAGTTACCAAAAAAAGCAAATTATTCGACCAGGAGGAGCAAGCAGGTATGTTGGAACAACAGGAGAATACCCCGCAGACACAAAACGACAGTAGTTCCCAGAAAATGACACAATTGGAGGGAATTCGCCATAAAGTCTTCATGGATAGATATTCTCTAAAGGACCCTTCTGGAAAACCCTTAGAGTTCTATCCAGAACAACTCTGGGCAAGGGTGGCACGGGGTATCGCCTCCGTAGAACCCACAGAAGAACTACAAGCCGACTGGGAAAAGCGTTTTTACGAGGCGCTCTCCGACTTCCAATTTGTCCCCGGTGGTCGCATCCTCGCAGGTGCAGGTTCGGGACACGCTGTCACCTATTACAACTGTATGCCGCCTGACCAGGAAGTGCTTACAGCAGATGGTTATCGACCAATTTCGGAAATCAAGATTGGCGATCTTGTGGTGACCCATCGCAATCGTCTGCGTCCAGTATCGCATAAGTTTGAGCGTGAGACTGAGGAAACGCTCTACATCATCCGACCTAAGAAAATGGGCTACGATGACTTGCGCGTGACAGGCGACCACAAAGTATACATTGTTCGTTCAGAGTGGGTTAACAAACATAAGTCGCGTGACGGTCTGCGTTTGCAACATGAGCCGGATTGGATTCCCGCCAAAGAAATTAAACCTGGTGATTACGTTGCCGTCGCATATGACGGCGAGGAATACCCTCCCGACATAATCTGCCTCCAGGATTACGTTTCAGGATATGAAACGAAGGACGGCAAGCTCTTTAAAGCGACAACGCGCGGTGATCACGGTTATGTATCGGATTGGGGAACACGCTACAAGATTCAAGATCGTCTGGTTCTCGATGGAGAATTGTGCTATCTATTCGGACGCTGGCTTGGTGATGGTTGTATAACCCATCGCACTGGCACAGATATTCCATCTGGGATCAAAATCGTTTTTTCCCTGGATGAGAAAAATGAAGCTACAGAGATTGCTCGAATTATCGAAGCCAAGTTTGGTATTGAAGGCTCCATCAAGTTGAGCAGTACAGAACGCTGGTATGATCTGTGGGTGAATTCCATGCCCATTGGGGAGTTCTTTAAGGCATTTCTCGGTTACTACAGCTATAGTAAGCGGATTCCTGACCAACTGATGCATTTGCCTGCTGAACTCACGCTGGAGTTGTTGCGTGGCTTGTTCAGCGCCGATGGTTACTTATCTGATAACAAACTCGGCATAGTGTTAGCGAATCGAACGCTTGCTGTCCAAATTCATCAGCTTCTACTGCGAATGGGATATTTATTCTCGATTCGTGAGAATACGCATCGCTTAGGGCGTGTGCCTGCCTACCGTGTTCAGGCTACTGCAAATGAGTGCGCATCGCTCTTTGAGCGTTTTTTTGGTATTCAAGCACCTGAGCATAGCATCGATTTGAAATACTATTTTGAATACGATAGCCTCAAGTGGGTGCGGGTCAATGAAATTGCCGTTGAAGATTATTCTGGCATCGTGCTGGATATTGAGGTTGAGGAAGATCACTCGTTCATTTCAGCCGGTGTCGTAGTCTCAAACTGTTTCGTCATCCCCAGTCCCGAAGATAGCCGCCAGGGCATCCTCGACAACCTGAAAATCATGACGGAAATCATGGCACGTGGCGGCGGCGTCGGCATCAACCTTTCCAGCCTCCGACCACGTGGCTCATATATCAAAACCGTCAACGGCACCGCATCCGGTCCCTGTTCCTGGGCACAACTCTATTCTGTGGCGACGGGGGATGTGATCCAGCAAGGTGGAAGCAGGCGCGGGGCATTAATGATCATGCTCGATGACACCCACCCCGACATCGAAGAATTCATCACCGTCAAGCGCACACCCGGCAAAATCGAACACGCCAACCTCTCCATCTGCATCTCCGACAAGTTCATGCAGGCAGTAAATGACGATGCCGACTGGAACCTTACCTGGCAGGGCGAAGTCAAGAAAACCGTGCGCGCCCGCTACCTCTGGGACCTCATCTGCACCTCGGCATGGGAGTCCGCTGAGCCTGGCATGGTGTTTATGGATCGATATAACACAGAGTCAAACACCTGGTATTATGAGGATATTAGATGCGTGAATCCTTGTGTCACAGGTGATACACTTGTTTCTACTGAGCATGGGTATACGTACGCACGTGACTTGCAGATAGGTATGAAAGTTCGCACGCCAGCCGGCCTCAAGCCCATCGAAAAGATATATAACAATGGTCTTCAGCGTATCTATCGTGTGAATTTTTCCGACGGTGGTTATCTAGAAGGTACCGCCGATCACAAGCTTAAGGTCGTGCGCGGCAAAAAGTATCAGTGGGTGCCCATCGCTGAGTTGACTGAGAGTGATAAGGCTCTGATTTTGGCCAATGAGACTTTTGGGCCCCGCCAGATCCTTCCAACGGAAGCGATGGAGTATATCACCAAACGAGAGCTCAAGGCTGCCAACTTTTACGATCGTAAGCTTGGCCTAATCGTTGGTACAGTGCTAGGCGATGGCGCGCTGCGCGAACTCCCAAATGGTAACAGCCATTCTTATCAATGTAAAGTAGCCTTTGGTGCGCATGAAGATAGCTGGTATGATACGTTCACGAATTTGATGGCGGACATGAACATCCACACGCATCGCACGCTTGCCGAAAAAGAGTTTGTTGGTGATGGCGGTGTCGCCATCAAGCATGCCTGCGTACGGTTAGAGTGCTATAAATTGGCATCTTTGCTAGTACGCATTGGTATGATGCCCAATGTTAAGGCACCGCAAAAAATCATTCCTGCTGCTTTCATGTGCATGGAAAAAGAATTCCTGGCTGGAATCCTTGATGGCCTCTTTTCGACGGATGGCAGTGTGCTTATAAAACAGGATAATCCGATGCTGCGCTTCCACACGTCATCATATGAATTGGCGCAACAGGTACGTTTGATTCTGCTTCAGTTCGGCATTCACGGACGCATCTATCGCGCAACCCGCGATGAGGATCTGGAGTATGATGGCCGCTCGATGTATGGCACGGGCGAGAAGTACGATATCATCATCATGAACGAGGGTATTGCACGCTTCTACGCAGAGATTGGCCTAAGTCACCCAGAGAAAGCAGCACGTCTGAAAGATATCGCCGAAAATTGGCATTATATCGGCGGAACATGGACAGCATCAGTCATCTCGGTTCAGGATACTGAGCGCGAAGAAGAGGTCTATGACCTCTACGAACCTGATACGCTCACCTGGGTCACAAATGGATACTGCTCGCTTGATTGCGGGGAGCAGGGACTTCCTCCGTGGGGCGTATGTAATTTAGGAGCGTTGAATTTGTCTGCCTTCGTGCAGAACGGGCAGATGGACTGGAATCGACTCGCCGATCGCAGCAAGGTGGCGATGCGCTTCCTGGACAATGTCGTCGATGCCAACGAATACTTCATCGAAGAGAATCGCGAGGCCCAACTGGGTACGCGCCGTACCGGATTGGGCACGATGGGCCTGGCCGACGCGCTTATCAAAATGAAGATCGCCTACGGCAGCGAGGCATCTATCCCCGTCATTGAGCGCATATACGCCACCATCCGTGACGCCGCTTACGAAGCCTCAGCCGACATTGCAGTAGAGAAGGGGCCATTCCCCCAGTTTGATCGTGAGAAATATATGCAGGGACGCTTCATCAAGCGCCTCCCCAAGCCGATACAGGAGAAGATCAAGAAGCAGGGCATCCGTAACGCCGTTTTGCTCACGCAGGCACCAACCGGCACGACTAGCCTGCTTGCCGGCGTCAGTTCGGGTATCGAGCCAGTCTATGACTTTGCCATGGTGCGCCGTGACCGTACAGGTGAGCATATTCTGTATCATCCCTTGCTCCAAGCGTGGCGCGATGAGCACCCTAACGAGCAAACGCCGGGCTACTTCGTCGCGTCCAATGATTTGACACCGGAAGAGCACGTGCGTGTGCAGGCAACTGTCCAACGTTACACAGATTCGAGTATCAGCAAGACGGTGAACGCTCCCAACAACCATACCGTCAAAGAGGTGCAGACGCTCTATCGCCTCGCCTATGAGATGGGTTGCAAAGGCATCACCTACTACCGTGACGGTTCGCGTAACGCCGTCCTCACTCGCGTCGAGGATGAGAAGAAAGCAGCGGCAACTGCCCAGCAGGCGACAGTTATGGAATCGGTGACCTCGATTCAACAAGGCGTCAAGCCGCGACCGGCGGTTGTACATGGTTACACACGCCAGGTAAGTGCGCCGGAAGGGAAGGTCAATGTCACGATCAACAGTGACGAGCATGGGCCA
>Ga0187814_10000987_pt1 | contig 10549 bp, 9 predicted proteins | sample NC_S_4_FD_132450 | JGI IMG/M metagenome (GOLD analysis project Ga0187814, IMG submission 132450) | Wetland sediment microbial communities from Neuse River Estuary, North Carolina, USA - ASW-S_4 | ecosystem: Environmental > Aquatic > Freshwater > Wetlands > Sediment | place: USA: North Carolina...
GCGACCCACATGCCCACGGTGGCGATCTGGTTCTTGGTACGCCGCCAGCCGCCCGGTTCACGCAGGTCGACCCCTGACGCTGGCTGTTCGGATGCGACGGCCATCATGCCCCCCGTGCGCGGCGTACGGAGCGGCCCACGATCGCGCGGGCGCTCAGGTTGATGATGATCGTGAGAATGAACAGGAGCACGCCCATCCCGATCAGCGCGGCGCGGAACACGCCCACCGTGGCCTCGCCGAACTGGTTCGCGATGACCGCGGGCATCGAGTATCCAGTCGAGAAGAGGTGCGTCGTGATCGTCGGTGAGGAGCCGATCACCAGCGCCGCGGCGATCGTCTCGCCCATCGCCCGGCCGAGGCCGAGCAGCACCGCCCCGACGATGCCGGCCTGACTGTGCGGCCAGACGGCCCCCTGGATCATCTCCCACCGGGTGGCGCCGAGCGCGTACGCGCCCTCGCGGTCGATCACCGGCACGGTCGCGATGACCTCACGGGACAGGGACGTCACGATCGGGGTGATCATGACCGCCAGGATGAGTCCGGCGGTGAAGAACGAGGCACCGCTGACGCCCTGCCCGCCGAAGAACGTGCTGAGCACGGGCACGCCGGTGAGCCCCGACGCGATGTCCTGGTAGATCGTCTGCAGCCAGGGGGCGAGCACCAGGATGCCCCACAGGCCCCAGACGACCGAGGGGACCACGGCGAGCAGGTCGATCACGTACACGATCGGCCGCGCGAACCGCCGCGGCACTACCTCGGTCAGCAGCAGCGCGATGCCCACGCTGACCGGGTACGCGATGACGATCGCGATCGCAGCCGTGATGAGCGTGCCGTAGATGAACGGCACGGCGCCGAACTTGTTGTGCGCCGGATCCCAGTCGGTGGAGAAGACCCCCGACCAGCCCTCCGTGCTGAACCAGGTGGTGGACTGCTGGGTCATGCTGACCGCGATCAGCACCAGGATCACCAGCACTAGCAGGCCGGCCGACAGCGCGAGAATCTGGAAACCGCGGTCCCCGAACGGACGGCGCTTAGAGAGAGGGCCGGCGGATCCGGCCGGGATGGCCGGATCCGCCTTTGCCGTGATACTCACGACAACTGACCTCCCGAGGGGACGGTCTGCCTTGACACGACGCTCATGCTACGAGCTGATCTGGCTGAGCTGCGCGACCGCCATCGAGTCGATGTTGGACGGCAGCGGCGCGTAGTGCAGCGTCGGGAGCAGGCTCTGCCCTGTCGATCCGAGCAGGAACCCGAGGTAGGCCTTGAGCAGCGCGGCGTCGGTCGCGTTCGGCTGCGTCGCGTACACGATGTCCCAGGTCTGGTAGGTGATCGGGTACGCCGTCGGGTCGGTCGACACCCACACAGCGTGGAAGGTGAGGTCGGAGGCGACCGTAGCCCCGGCCGCGGCGGTGGACGCCGCCGCGGTGGAGGGCGCGACGAACTTGCCGGCCTTGTTCTCGACCGAGGCGGCGGTCAGGCCGGAGGCCTCAGCGGTGGAGAAGTCCACGTAACCGATCGCGCCGGCCGTCGACTTGACGACCTGCGCCACGCCGCCGTTACCCGCGGCGGCGTGGGCCGTGGACGGCCACTTGATCGTCGAGCTGCTGCCCAGCGCCCACGCGCTGCCCACGGCGTCCTGCAGGAACAGCGTGAAGTTCTGCGTCGTGCCGGAGGAGTCCGAGCGGACCGCGAGGGTGATCGGCGTGCTCGGCAGGTTGACACCTGGGTTGGCGGCCTTGATCGCCGGGTCGTTCCAGGACGTGATCTTCGCCTGGAAGATGTCCGAGATCAGGGTGGGGGTCAGCTTGAGGTTGCTCACGCCCGGCAGGTTGTACGCCATCGTGATCGGGCCGATCAGGATGGGGAAGTACAGCACCTTCCTGCCGTTGAGCTTGCTCGTCTCGGTGGACGGGATGGTCGAGTCCGAGCCGGCGTACTGGACCGTATTCGAGTAAAGGTCCGCGCGGCCGGAGCCCGAGCCCACGCCGTCGTAGTTGACCGTGATGCCGGGGTTGGTCGACTTGAACGCTGAGATCGCGGCCTGCTGGAACGTGAGCTGGAAGGTTGATCCGGCGCCGTTGATCGTGCCGCTGACGCTGGCACTGCTCGCCGGGCTGGACGACGCGCTGCTCGGCGCCGCTGCCGAGGAGCTAGAGCTTGAGCTCGAGCTCGACGAGGAGCACGCCGCCGCGAGGAGAGTCACAGCGACGGCACCCCCCACCGCCGCGACGTGCGTTCTGCCTCGAAGATGCATATCCGGTTTCTCCTTGTGGGTATGGCGTTTCATGCACGCGGCGATCGGCCCGATGGCACATTGGCCGGCAAATCACGCGTCCGGGTACAGTCTTGCGGCGCTGAGGGTATCTGCGCTTAAACGTGAGGTGGACGGCCAGAGTCCAGAAGGTAAACATCTGGTGTCTTGGGCGATTGGGCCTAGAATGCGGGCCAGGGAGTACCGTACCGTACGAGAGCCATAACGGTCGAGGTCAGGCAGGCCTCGACGGGGCCTTCAGTCTGTAACCGTTTACTTACAAAACATACAGCGGACCGGTTTCATTCTTGCTCAATTCATCTGCTGTTTACGTGCAGTGAATAACAATGATCGAGGGCGGTAAGTTTCTATTCGTTTTGGCCTGGCGCTCGCGGGGGCACGTTGTCAGCGAGCGCACCGTTTCATCGTTTGCGGCGATGGATTTGCCGTCGCGGAAAAGCATGGGAGGCGCGGGCAGGTATGTCGGGAGCAAGGTCGGTCGGCCCTGCGCTGTGCCGGCGAAATGCGGGATGACTTCTGGCTCCGGGGGGAGCAGCGGTCAGGCGCCATCGCCGGGGAGTCCCTCGCCTGGCCGGAGAGGGGCCGTTCCTGGCGGCGGAGCGCACCGCGGAGGGGGCTCGGGCGGCTTGCCGGCCGCGGGCGGAGGACCTAGCTCACCGGGAGCGGCGGGCCAGCGCAAGCTCGTGGCCGTGGATGCCTCGGTGCCGCCGCAACGCGCGGTCGCTGGCGTGCTCGCCGACCGGATAGCCGCCGCTCTCGTGCACCGCGAACCCGGCTGGCGGCTGCCGCGGCGAAGCGCGCTCGCGCGCCGGTACGGCGTCAGCATGGCCGAGATCGACGCCGCGATAGCGGAACTCTCCCGCCGGTCGCTCATCCGCAGGCTGCCCGACGGGCAGCTGTACCGTGCCAGCCCGGCGGAGTACCTGATCCCGGTGGAGGGCATCGGCGGGCTCAGCACCCGGCTCGATCCGATGGGCGGCGAGATCTCCTGTCAGTCCAGGCACGTGTCGCAGCGCGGCGCCCCCCAGGACGTGGCCTGGGCGCTTGGCGTCGAGGGGGAAGCGCCGATCCGGATCATCAGGTGCGTATGGACGGTGGACACCGAGCCCGTCGCCATCTCCACCGCCTACGTGCCTGAGGCGGCGACGGAGCCGCCCGCCGACCCGGAGGCGGACTCCTTCGAGGCCATGCTGCACTCGATCCCCGCCCTGACCCCGGACTCCGAGCCCGCCTACGCGAGGGCGGTGGACCTCGAGATGTCACCGCCCCAGCCGTCGGTGGCGCGGAGCCTGCGACTGGTCCCCGGCCAGTCCGCCATCTCGGTGACGATCAGGTTCGACGACCAGGTCACCAGCACCCCGGCTGGCCTGACGGTCGTCATCTTGAAACCGGACCAGTTCCGCGTCGTGATCGAAACCACCAGCCCGTCTGCGCCCGTTCCGGGCTGAATGGCTGCCTAGCGTGCGGCGCGTGGGGCTTGTGGTGTCACGCCGCGTTCCGTCGGGGCCTTCAGCGGCCCCGAACAACGCGGCTTTACACCACTGCGCCCCCTCGCTTCCCCTCAGCCCCAGTAACCGCGCCCCGGGCGCCGCCCCAAACCTGTCGCCCGCCCCCTGGTCATGATCGCGAAGATTCCGCATCGTATAAGTGCGTGAACTCTTCGTGATCATGGACCGCGACGATCGGGCGCCGTGTAGCGCCTGGTGAATGCCCATTCACCCGATTCCGGTGGACACGGAGTGTGTGTGACTGGCAACCTAGAGTAGATATGTCCGCTGAGGTGGTGCCAGGGGCGGTGTCGATGCCGCGGCGTGCCCGCTACCTGATTCCGGAGCAACTCCCTCGCCGCGGCGAGGTCATGGCGGCTTTCGCCGTGCTCGTGCTCCTGGCTCATCTGCTATTCGCGCAGCTCACCTTCGTGCTGGCGATCGTGTTCACGGTGACAAGCAGGGCCAGCAGATGGCGGCTGTGGTGGCTGACCCTCCCGGCGGCGGCCGGTCTCGGCTGGACGCTGGCGACTGGGCCCCGGTCGGCGGCCGCGGGGTTCACCGCCGGGCCGGCCCGGATCCTCGGCTACTTCGGCGGCGGCCACCCGCTCGACCGCTTGCTGCATCCGCACGGCGCGTTCGCCGGAGCAGGCGGCTGGCTGCCGCTGCAACTTCCGATCGCGCTGATCGCCGCGGCCGCCGAAGCCGCGCTGATCGGCTGGCTGGACTGGGTGCACACCGATGAGTGGGCCGTCCCGCCGCGACGCCCCGGAGCGCTCGCGGCGGTGCGCGGCGCGCTGGCCAGCCAGGTGATCCGCACCGGGTCCGTGGTCACCAGAGACGGCTGCGCGCTCGGTGTCGCGCCGGCCAGCGGCGCCCGGGTGGTGCTCGGGCGGTCCGAGATAGCCGGCGGCGTGCTGGTCACCGGCGCGGATGCCCGGGCGCTCGCGCTGAGCAGCCTCCAGGTAGTGCACGCCGCGCTGCGCCGCCGCAAGCCGCTGATCGCCGTGGACCTGGGTGGCGCCGCCGCGCTTGACGCGGTGCTCGGCGCGGCCTGCGGGGCGACCGGCACCCCGCTGCGGGCGATCGGGGAGCCGCAGGCCAGGCGCTTGCTGATCGAGGGCGGGGACGGAGCCGGCCTCGGGCGTGTGGTCAGGGACCGCTCGGCCGTGCTGTTGAGCGTGCACACGCCTGACCTCACGGCCAGCGTGTGCGCCGACATCCTGGCACTTGGCGAGGATCTGCGCGAGATCGGCGTCGACGGCGACGCGCTGGTCTGGCTGTACGGCTACGAAGCGCCGCCGGCGGGCCCGGTTGCCGGGCTGGTCGCCAGCCTGGTGGCCGGCGGCGCTGCCGCCGGCCTGCCTGTCCTCGTCACGACCACGTCGCGGCGAGCCGCGGCGGACCTGGCCCGCCTGGTCAGCGTCGTGCTGGTGCACCAGCTTGCCGACGCGGCCACGGCGCGCATCCTGGCGGCGCGCACCGGCACCCGCCTCGTTCCGGCCCGCGTGCCCGCCGGGGAGCAGCCGACGGCTCTCCCGCAGGCCGGGCTTCTCCCGCAAGGCGGCTCCACGGCGCAGGCCGGCCCCGGCCAACAGGCGGCCATCCTCCAGCAGGCCGGCCTTCCCCAGCAGGCTCCGTCTCCGCACCCGGCCGCGTCGGCGCTGCAGGCCGGCCTACTCCAGCCGGCTCTGCCCCCGCACGAGGCCCTGTCCCCGCTGCAGGCCGCGCCCCCGCTGCAGGCCGCATCCACGCAGCAGGCCGTGGCTTTCGCGCAGCAGGCCGTGGCTTTCGCGCAGGCCTCGTCCGTCCAGCAGCCCGGGCCCGGGCAGCAGCCAGTGATCATGGAGCACGCTACGGCCGCGGCCATGCCGGGTTCCGGTCTCGTCCCGCGTCCGGCGGTGCCGGCGCGGTCGCTGCTGTCCCTCGGTCCGGCGGAGTTCGTGCTCGCGGTCAGCGCGCCGGCGTACCGGCTGGTGGAACTCGGCCGCGCGGTGCCCGCCCGGCTGCCGCGAGGTGGCGCGCCATGACGCAGGAAGTAAGCCTGCCGCGCCCGCCGACGGCCCCGATCCAGCTCGGCTGGCAGTACGCGACGCCGTATCCGGAGCCCGGCCCGCCGCCCCGGCGGCCGGTACCGCCGGAACGGGAGGAGCTGTCCGCCGCCTGGCTCGCGGCGCAGCGACGGGAGGAGCACCTCATCAGCAGGCCGCTGCGGATCGCCTGCCCCGCCGCTGCGGCGGGGCTGACGGTGCTGGCGGTCGGCGTCCTGGCGGGCTGGCTGCCCGCGCTCGCCACGGCGCCCGCCATCGCCGCGTGCCTGGTGATCGCCGCGCTGTGCGGTTACGGGATCTGGCAGGGGCAGCGGGCGCTGCGGGCCCGGATCCGTGCCGAGCGGCTCCGCGTCGAGCGGTTCCGCGCGGACCAGGAGAACCGCCTCTTCGCCTGGCAGGCCGAGCACGCCAGGCAGAGCAGGGAGTGGCAGGCGCGGCGGCTCGCCTACGAAGGTCAGAAGCGCTGGTACGCCGTGTCGCTGCCGGCCGGGATCGACCGGGTGGACGTGGCCGGCGGCACGCTGTCGGGGTGGTCCGCGCTGGTCACCATGGCGGCCGCCGGCCGGCTCGCCGCGGGCGGAGAGGTCACCGTTGTCGACCTTTCCGGCGGGGCCGTGGCGGCCGAGTTGCTGGCGGTCGCGCGCGCCGGCGGCATCAAGCCCGCGGTCTGGGTGCTGCCCGACGATCTGCCCAGGCTCGACCTCGCCGCGTCGCTTGACGCGAGCGACCTCGCCGACGTCCTCGCGCTGTCGGTCGCGGTGACCGAGGAACGAGGATCGACCCAGAGCCTCGCCGTCGACAACGCGATCCTCGAACGGGTCATCGGTGCGCTGGGCGAGCGCGACGGCGGCCGGGTGGCCAGCGTGACGGCGGCGCTGCGGACGCTGGCGCAGGTCGGCGACCCGCGAGACGACATCGCGGCCGGCCTGCTCACCGAGCCGGAGGTGAGCCGGCTGAGCGCGCTGTTCGGCCAGGGTGCCACCGACCGGGTGGTGCTGGAACGGGCGCTGAGCATCGAATCGCAACTCCGCAAGCTGGCGGCCGCGGGCAGCGAGCCGATGCTGCCCCGGCGCAGCAGGCTGCGCGTGATCGCGATCGACAAGCGGGTCGGCCCGCTGTCGGCCAAGCTCCTCGGCGGCTTCGTGGTCACCGCGCTTACCCACCTGCTCGGCCGGGCGCCAGCCGGGCAGCCCTGGCAGCAAACGTTGTTCCTGTTCGGCGCGGAGCGGCTGCGCGACGACGTTCTTGACCGGCTCACCGACGTCTGCGAGAACTCCCGTTCTGACCTGATGCTCGGCTACCGGTCGATGCCGCCCCCGGTGCGGCAGCGGATCGGCAGGGGAAACGCGTGCGTGGCGTTCATGCGCCTGGGCAACGCGGAAGACGCCAAGGCGGCAAGCGAGCAGATCGGCACCGAACACCGCTTCGTGCTCTCCCAGCTCACCGAGACCGTCGGCACGTCGGTGACGGACACGACGGGCATCTCCTACACGAGCACGGTCGGCGACTCGGCTTCCGCGGCCACCTCTACCTCGGACACCGAGTCGGTGTCGGGCGGCAACGGGCGTTCCCGCCAGGCACCGGGCGGCGTCCTGCCGTTCGGCGGCAGCGCGTCACGCTCCCACGAGACCAGCAGGTCACGCGGGTCGAGCCAGTCGGATTCGCTGACCGCGGGGATCAGCACGAGCACCGCGTGGGGGCTGTCGACCTCGCAGGCGGCGGGAGACAGCGAATCGCTCGCGCACTCCCTGCAACGGTCGCGAGAGTTCGTCGTCGAGGCCGCGGAGCTACAGCGGCTGCCGCCCAGCGCGATGATCGTCAGCTACGCCGCGGCGGCAGGCCGCCGGGTCGTGCTCGCGGACGCCAACCCGGCGATCGGCGGCCTCCCGGTCGCCACGATGACCCCGCTCGCGGAGGCGGCCGCGCTTCGGGCCACGGCCGCGGCGGACGCGCCGCCGGACGGCGGTCCGCCCGGTCCGCCCGGTCCGCAGCCCAACGTGGGACCGCCGGCGACCCGGCTGGACTGGCGCAAACGATCATGACCGAATGTCACGGCCGTGCGGTTGTGTGAAGCCACGAGAATGCCGGGCTGCCGCGCCGACTGGCTCGTCACGGCCATCGGGTAGCCGGTGACCGGATAGCATCGGCCGCGATGGATCCCAACAACCACCGCTCCAGGCTGCCGGTGCGGGCCCGGCTCGCGACCACGGTCGGCGGTGCCGCGGCCACGGTTTCCCGCCTCGCCGGAAAGGGTGATGGCTCGGTCATCGGCGGCATCATCGGCCTGCGGCTCGAGCCCGACCTGCTGTCGCTGCTTGCCGCCGACCGCCAGGTGGTGCTGGTCACCGGCACCAACGGCAAGACCACGACCACCAGGCTGATCACCGCGGCGCTGACCCCTCTCGGCCAGGGCATCGCGTCCAACATGTACGGGGCGAACATGGAGGCCGGGCTCACCTCGGCGCTGAGCCGGGCGCCGGACGCGCCGCTGGCGGTGCTCGAGACCGACGAGAAGTACATCCCGGCGATGGTCAAGGCGACCAGGCCCAAGGTGGTCGTGCTGCTGAACCTGAGCCGTGACCAGATGGACAGGGCCGCGGAGATCTGGCTGCTGGCGCGCCGCTGGCGGGAGGCGCTGGCCAGCGCCCCCGGCTGCCGCGTGGTGGCCAACGCCGACGACCCGCTGGTCGCCTGGGCGGCGAGTTCGGCGGCGCAGGTCACCTGGGTTGCCGCCGGGCAGCGCTGGCGCGAAGACTCCTGGTGCTGCCCGAACTGCGGTTCCCACCTGCTGCGGGACGGCGATGACTGGTCCTGCGGCGAGTGCGGGGGCCGGCGGCCCCCGGTCAGCTGGATGCTCTACGGCGACCAGGTGATCGACCCGTCAGGCCGGGCCACTCAGCTCGACCTCGCACTTCCGGGCCGGGCCAACCGGTCCAACGCGGTCGTCGCGCTCGCGGTGGCCGAGGCGTTCGGCGTGCACATCTCGGCCGCGCTCCGCGAGCTCCGCACCGTGACCTCGGTCGCGGGCCGGTACACCCAGGTAACCCGCCGGGGCTGTGAGATCCGGCTGCTGCTCGCCAAGAACCCGGCCGGCTGGCTCGAGGCGCTCGACGTGCTCGCCGCGCCGCCCGCGCCCGTCCTGCTGTCGGTGAACGCGCAAGGCCCCGACGGCCGCGACACCTCATGGCTGTGGGACGTGGACTACCGCCGGCTGCGCGGCAGGAACGTCCTGGTGGGCGGCGAGCGGAAGCTCGACCTCGCGGTCCGGCTCGAGGCCGACGAGGTGCCGTTCCGGCTGGTGAACAACATCGACGAGGCGATCGACGCGGTCCGGGCGGTGTCGCCCACTCTCGAAGTGCTCGCGAACTACACCGCGTTCCAGCAGTACCGTGCTGTCCTGGGGAGGACACAGTAAATGCGGAGGGCACAGTAATGCGGCCACTGCGCCTGGTGTGGATCTACCCGGACCTGCTCAGCACGTACGGGGACCGCGGCAACCTGCTCGTGCTCGAGCGCCGCGCCCGGCTGCGCGGGCTGCCCGTCGAGGTGGCCGAGGTGAACTCCGACCAGCCGGTGCCGCCAGACGGCGACATCTACCTCATGGGCGGCGGCGAGGACCTGCCGCAGACGCTGGCCACCCGCCGGCTGCAGGCGGACGGCGGGCTGCGCGAGGCGGCGAGCCGCGGGGCCGTGGTGTTCGCGGTGTGCGCGGGCTACCAGGTGCTCGGCATGGAGTTCGGCGGCGCGGACGGCGCGCAGGTCCCCGGGCTCGGCCTGCTCGACATCCGCAGCGGGCGCGGCGAGCGCCGCGCCGTCGGCGAGATCGTCGCCGACGTCGACCCGGCCCTCAACGTGCCGCGGCTCACCGGGTTCGAGAACCACCAGGGCGTCACCCGGCTCGGCCCGGGCGCCAGGCCGCTGGCCCGTACCACAGCGGGGACGGGCAACGGGGACGGCACGGAGGGTGCCTACGCGGGCCGCGTGCTCGGCACCTACCTGCACGGCCCGGCGCTGGTGCGCAACCCCGGCCTCGCCGACTTGCTGCTGTACTGGGCGGCAGGCCCGCTCCCCCCGCTGCCCCCGCAGGCCGAGGAACTCGCCCAGCGCCTCCGCCAGGAGCGCCTCACGGCGATCCTCCCCGGCTGACTGGCCGCCGGGGCCGGTCAGTAGACGAGAGCCTGGGTGCCGTCGGCCATGATTTCCGCGACAAAGGTCGCGGAGCCAGCGATCCTGATCCCGTCGATCACGTCGGCTGGTGTGATGTCCCGCCGGGCCGCGCACTGGCTGCACACGGTCACCGTGCCGAGCGCGAGCACCGAGGCCAGCAGGTCCGGCAGCGGCGCCGCGTGCGGCAGCGAGAAGTCGGCCGCCCGGCCAGGCAGCGAGTACCAGGCGGCCTCGCCGGTGAGCCACAGCGACACCTGCACACCGCTGGCCACGGCGGCCGCCGCGACCGTGAAGGCCTGGTTGCAGCGCTCGGGGTCGTCCTTGCCGGCCGTCGCCTTGATCACGAGAGTCCCGCTCACGACTGAACTCTAGTCCTCGCGGCGCGCCGCGCGGCACAAAGCGGGCACCGCGCATTAGGCTCGCGAGTTGTGCACGGGACGCTGAGCGCGGTCATCATGATCCTCGCCTACGCTGTGGTCGCCATCGCCGCCGCGTACACGGCGGTCAAGGTGATCCGGGGAGGACCACATGACGGATAACGCACTGCCGCCAGAACATCCGGCGATCAC
>Ga0187814_10000988_pt1 | contig 10548 bp, 10 predicted proteins | sample NC_S_4_FD_132450 | JGI IMG/M metagenome (GOLD analysis project Ga0187814, IMG submission 132450) | Wetland sediment microbial communities from Neuse River Estuary, North Carolina, USA - ASW-S_4 | ecosystem: Environmental > Aquatic > Freshwater > Wetlands > Sediment | place: USA: North Carolina...
TCGAGGCGCAGGCGGCGGCCGCCTGCCGCGGCGAGCGTCGCGAGCACGACGAAGGCGAGCGCCGTCGCGGCGGCGAAGGCGAGCAGCGCCGCGAGTCCGGCGAGCGGGCCCGAGTGCTCGGCGGCGGCCAGCAGCGGCGCGACCGCCAGGTTGGGCGAGGCGGCGACGCCGAGCGGCACCGCGAGCGCACCGAGGGATCGCTGAGGGCGCGCAGCGCCGCGCAGCCGGCGGCGGCGCGGCGCGACCTGCCAGAGCAGCAGTCCGGCGCCGCTCAGGCCGATGAGGGCCGCCATCAGCCGCTCCTCCGAGAACTGGAGTACCGCGCGCCGCGGCCAGAGGTACACGAGGGGCACGCCCAGCGCGAGCGAGGCGAGGACGTGGCCGAGGGCGGCCAGCAGACTCACCCGCGCGGTGCGGGCGGCGCTCCAGCGCCCGCTGCGCGCCATGAGCGCCAGCGGCAGCCAGTGGTCGGGCGCCGCGGCGTGCAGCGCGCCGAGCAGGGCGGCGAGCGCCGCCAGGACCCAGCCGGTCCCGCCCGCCCCCATCCGATCGCCTCCCGTGGGCGTCCCAGGCGCAGGCTATGCCGGCGGGCGGGGCGTCAGGACCGCGCGCTGCCGCAGGCCTCCGGGAGGGCCGGCGGCGGTCCTGCGTGCTACTCTTGGCACATGGCGAAGTTCGTGCCGCCGCCCGGCCTCGCCGCGCTGGTCGACGAGGTGGTCCCGGGCGCGCGGCTGCTCCGGTCCTGGCCGCTCGCGGGCGGCGTCTCGGCCTCGGTCATCGCCGTCGAGTACACGGTCGGGGGGCAGCCGGGGCGGCTCGTCGTGCGCCGCTACGGGCCGCGGGATCTCGCGGCGAGGCCGGACGCGGCGCTCGTGGAGCAGCGGGTGCTGCTCCTCCTGCGGGCGCGCGGCCTGCCGGTGCCCGCCCCCTGCCTCGCGGATCCTGGCGGGCGGCTCCTGGGCGCGGCGCTCCTCGTGACGTCGTTCGTCGAGGGGACAGGGCACGAGGCCGCGTCCGATCGCCGCGCCGCGGCCCAGGACCTCGCGGAGCTCCTCGCCCGGCTGCACGGGCTCCAGTGGGTCGAGGGCGAGCTCGCCTTCCTGCCCGCCGAGCGGGACCGGGTCGCGCGGTGGCTGGCCGACGCGCCGACGAGGCCGGACGCGGCGCTCGACGAGGCCGAGGTGCGCGCCGCGCTCATGCGCCGCTGGCCTCCTGAGCCTCCCGCGGCACAGGTCCTCCTGCACGGCGACGCCTGGCCGGGCAACGTGCTCTGGGCCAAGTCGGGCTGCACCCTCGTCGACTGGGAGGACGCGGCGCGCGGCGACGCCCGCTACGACCTCGGCGTGAGCCGCCTCGAGATCGCGATGCTGTGGGGCTGGAGGGCGGTCCAGGCCTTTACCGGGCGCTACCGCCTGCTGAGGCCGAGCCTCGACCCCCGCTCGCTGCCGCTCTGGGACCTCGTCGCGGTCCTGCGCAGCGCGGGACGCCTCGAGCAGTGGGGCCTCGGGGCGGCGGACCTTCGGCGCATGCGACGGGCGCGCCGCGCGTTCGCGGCGCGGGCGCTCGCCGCCCTCGACAGGGGGGACTCGTGAGCGGCGGCGCAGGATCCCTCGGCGGGCGCGGCGAAGGCAGGGCCGCCACCGCGTCCGGCGGTGGCCCATGCACGACCCGTGGCGCGTTCCCGGCGTGCGCCGGGCTGCGCGCGGCAGGGAGCCCCCCGCCCCCGACATCGCGGAGAGCAGGTGCGCCGTGACCCTCGACCCGGCGCATCGCGCCCAGTTGCCGATCCTGACGCTGCAGTGGCTGGCCTTCGCCCTGACGAACACCATCCCCGTGCCGTTCGTGGTCGCCGCGGCGCTGCACCTCTCGCCCGCCGCGACGGCGGCCCTCGCGGAGCGCATCTTTCTCGTCACGGGCGTGATGTCGCTGGCCCAGGCGCTCGTCGGCCACCGGCTGCCGATCGTCGAGGGACCCGCCGGCATGTGGTGGGGCGTCTTCGTCTCGCTGGGCCTGCTCGCACCCGCCGTCGGCATGTCCGAAGCGCACCTTCGGGAGGCGCTCGAGTTCGGCATGGTCGCGGCGGGAGCGCTGCTCGCCCTCGCGGCCGTGCCCCGTCGCGTCATCCGGGCCCTGTTGAGCCTCTTCACGCCCGCCGTGACGGGCGGCCTCATGATCCTGCTGCCCGCGCAGATCGCGCCGTCGATCGCCGCGGCGCTGATCGGCTCGCCGCCGTCCCTGCCGCGCCTCGCCGTCGGCGCCGCCACGTTCCTGGCGGTGGCGCTCGGAGCCGTGTTCGGCCGCGGCGTCCTGCGCAGCACGAGCCTCCTGCTCGGCGTGGCGGTGGGCACCGTGCTCTGGTGGGCCATCGGCCTCCCCTTCACGCCGCTCGCGAGGGGCCCCGCCCTGGCCCTGCCCGGCGTGTTCGCCTGGGGCGCGCCGCGCGTCTTGCCGGGCGTCCTCCTGCCGTGCATCCTCACGGCGGTCCTGCTGCTCTCGAACGTGCTGGCGGCGCTGCGCGCCATGGCGGCGGTCCAGGGCGAGCCGGTCGGGCCGGAGGCGGTGCGGCGGGCCATCCTCGTCAACGGGGCGTCGATCGTGGTCTCAGGTCTGCTCGCCGTCCCGGGCGCGATCCCCTACGCGTCGAACGCCGGCTTCCTCTCCCTGACGCGGCGCTTCGAGCGGCTGCCCTTCCTGCTCTTCGCCGCCCTGCTCGCACTCCTGGGCCTCGTCCCGGCCGTCGGGCGTCTCGTGGTGGCCCTGCCCGCGCCCGTCGTCTACGCGGGCCTCCTGGCCGCGATGGCCCAGCTCCTCGCCATCGGCGTCGCCGACCTGGCCAAGGAGGGACTCGGCCTCACGCGCTCGCTCCTCGTCACGGCTCCGATCCTGCTGGGCATCGGCATCATGGGCGTGCCAGAGGCCACCTGGCGCGGCCTGCACTCGCCCATGTCGTTCCTCGTCGGGGACGGCATGATCGTCGGGCTCCTGCTGCTCCTGCTGCTGCGCCCGCTCGCCCGGCTCGGCCCGCCGGACGATGGGCCCGCGCAGGAGCGGGGGACCGCCTGACCGAGGGCCGTTCAGATGATGCGGCGGCGCAGGCTCCAGATGCCGAGCGCGAGCACGACGGCCGTCCAGAGCGCCGCCCAGGCGAGGGTCGCGGGCGGCTGCGGCGCGAGCACGATGAAGGGATCGCCGACGAAGGCCTCGAGGCCGTGCGCCAGGGCGATCAGCGCGCGCGGCTCGAGGTAGTACTCCGCCCCCTGCCAGAGGGCGTTCGTCGGCAGGAGGATCTTGCCCACCTCGCCCACCGTCGCCAGGGTCGGGTACTTGAGCGCGACCCCCATGAGCGACACCGTGCCGAGCATCCACTCGACGAAGAACGCCACGGTGGCGATGATGGCCGAGGTCACGGCCGAGAGCCGGGTGGCGAGGGAGAAGCTCAGGGTCATGAGGAGGAGCGCCTGCGCCGTGATGAGGCAGAGCGCGAGGACGGGCTCTGGCGGCGCGTAGGCCGCCACCCGGCTGACGACGAGCATCTCGCCGCCGCCCGCGAAGAGAGCGAAGCCGCCCACGACGGCCGCGAGGCCGAGCCACTTGCCGAAGAGGTAGGCCGGACGGCCGAGGGGGCGCGCGAGGATCGCGGCCGCGACGCCGCTCTCGAGCTCCCCGGCCACGGACGCGGCGGCGGTGAAGGTGGCCGTCAGCGCCAGCATGCCGGTGAAGAGCAGCATCAGGAACACGAGCAGCACCGAGAACTGGCCCAGGCGCCCCGCGCCCACAAGCGTGCTCACGCGGTTGATCGCGGAGAACGCCCAGCCCGTCAGGCCCACGAGCAGGATGGTCGCGGCGAAGAGCGCGAGGGTGAGGCGCCGGCGCAGGCTCTCGACGATCGCCAGGCGGCACACTTCGAGCATCAGCGCACCCCGAGGAGCTCGAGGAAGCGCTCCTCGAGGCTCTCCCGCTGCGGCCGCACAGCGTGGATCCGCCCGCCGCGCCGCACGATCTCGGCGACGATCTCCGGCACGTCCCGGCCCTCGGCCGTCGGGAAGTGCGCGAGGCCGTCCGCGGTCCGCCGGCCGCCCAGCGCCCGGATCTCGTCCTCCCCGAGTCCCTCCACCTGCACCTCGACGCCGGGCCGGCGCAGCAGCTGCTCGAGGCTCCCCTGCGCCACGACGCGGCCCTCGTCGATCACGGCCACCTGGTCGCAGACGGCCTCGACCTCCGTCAGCAGGTGCGAGTTGAGGAAGACGGTCGTGCCGCGCGAGCGCAGCCCGTGCAGGATCTCGCGCACGTCGTGCCGTCCGACGGGGTCGAGGGCGGACGTCGGCTCGTCGAGCACGACGAGCTCGGGCTCGCCGAGCAGGGCCACGGCCAGGCCGAGGCGCTGCTGCATGCCCTTCGAGAAGGAGCCGACGCGGCGCCCGGCGTGCTCGCCGAGGCCCACCAGCTCGAGGCTCTCCCGGCAGGCGGCGCGGCGCCTCGGCCCCGGCATGCCCGAGAGGGCGGCGTGCGAGTGCAGGACCTCCCGCGCCGTCAGCCACTCCTGGTAGCGGAAGAGCTCCGGCAGGTAGCCGATGCGCCGGCGGGTCTGGATGTCCCCGATCGGACGCCCCAGCACCATGCCCTCGCCGCCCGTCGGGCGGACGAGGCCGAGCAGGAGCTTGACCGCCGTCGTCTTGCCGGCGCCGTTGGGCCCGAGGAACCCGAACACGCTGCCGCGCGGCACGGCGAGGCTGAGGCCCTGGAGGGCGAGACGCCGTCCGTAGCGGCGCTCGAGGAGCTCCGTGCGGATGGCGTCGCCCTGGGATCCGGGAGCGCTCAAAGGCTGATCGGCCACGTCACCCTCCGCGGTCCGCTGGACCGCCCTCGTCCATCTTCCGGAATCGCGCCCGGGTACGCAAGCGGGCGGGGGGCCCGAGGGTCCCCCGCCCGCCCGGGCGCCTAGCCGCCGATCGACATGCTGAGCTGGTTGCCGGCCGTCGCGGGCACGCTCCTCGAGGCCTTCAGGCCCTGACTCGTCCAGGTGTAGGTCACGTCCACGGGCGGCAGCGAGGGCGCGTACATCGGGTCCGAGGGCTTGTAGCACTGGTAGCGCACGGTCACGAAGCCCTTCCCGGACGCGACGATCGAGAGTTGGCTCGCCTCCTCGCCCAGGGCCGGCAGGGCCAGCAGGTGGTTCGAGCCGACGAGCGTCGTGTTGTGCCAGAAGAGCACGAGCTGCCCGTAGCCGTCCGCCGTCGGGAAGCGCACCGCCGGCACCGCCGTCAGGGTGCCGCCGAAGCCGTCCGGCACGGTCACGATCTTGCCCGCCACCACGAGGTGCTCGCCCTGCGTCACGCCGCTCGTCGACGTCTCCTGCGCCTTCGCGAGGACCGCGTTGACGGCCGAGCGCGTCAGGCCCGTGGCGCCGAGGCGCATCGAGGCCTGGTTGCCGCTCGCGGCGGGCACGGGCGCGGAGGCCTCGAGGCCCTTTTGCGTCCAGCGGTAGGTCACGTCCACCGGCGTGAGGGACGGTCCCGCCATCGGGTCCGTCGGCTTGTAGCGCTGGAACCGCACCGTGACGTAGCCCGTGCCCGAGCCCACGATGCCGAGCTGGATGGACTCCTCGCCGAGGTTCGGCAGCTTGGCGAGCTGGTCCGAGCCGATCAGCGTCGTGCCATGCCAGAAGAGCACCATCTGCCCGTAGGCGTCGGCCGTCGGGAAGCGCACCACGGGCACGGCCGTCAGCGTGCCGCCCTGGCCGTCCGGGACGGTGACGACCTTGCCGAAGAGGGCGAGGTGCTCGCCGTCCGGCTTGCCCGAGACGATCTCCTGGGCCGCGTCGAGCACGCGGACGATCTGGGAGCGCGTGAGCTCGGGCCTCATCCCGGCCGCGGACGCCTGCACGACCGGCAGTGCGGCCGAGGCGGCCAGGAGTCCGGCCGCGAGCAGGGAAGCGACGTGGGCTGGGCGCATGGGGCTGCCACTCCTCTCACACGTGCGGGGGTTCACTTCAGCTCCGCTGCGAGGCGCAGGATCTCGGTCTCGCCGAGGGTGCCCACGACCGTGAACACGTGGCCGCCCGACGTCCAGACGACGCCGCCCAGCTTGCCGGAGGACTCCTGGACCCAGAGGCCCTGCGCGCCCCCGACCTCGACGGACTGCGACGTGGCCTGACCCGTCGGCACCAGGATCGGCAAGGTCTCCGTCGGGTTCTGGATGGCCTCGATCTCCCCCGCCAGCTGCGGCGAGACGCCCGGCAGGCCGAGTACGTAGGTCTCGATGTCGGCGACGGTCGCGCCCGTCGAGTACACCTTGGGCACGGGGGCCTCGGCCAGCGCGAGGTTGGGCGGCGCGCTGCCCTCCTGCACGATCTGGGCCGCCGGCGCGCCGTAGCTCACCACCGCCACGGGGCCGGTCGTGACCGTCAGGGTGCTGCCCGAGATGCTCGCGGGCATCGCCGGCAGGTTGAGGTCGTGGCTGCGGGCGTAGGCGGCCAGCGTCGCCTGGCTGAACGTCAGGCTCTGCGCGCCCTGCGCGAGCACCGCATAGCTGGGAGCCCCGACGCCGGCGGGGGCCGCCGGCAGCGTCATCCGGAAGCCCACCTGCGCTTCGAGCGAGGCGAGGTCCTGGGCCGCCTGCAGGCTCCGTCCGCCGCTCTGCCGGAGCGCGCCGAGGGCCTCGGGGCCGATCAGCGTCTTCGCCTGTCCCGGCGCGAGCGGTACGGCCGTGAACTGCTTCGGCTGGAAGATGAGCAGGAGGTTCCTGGCGTAGCCGCCGACGGGCGTGGCCGTCACCAGGAGGAGCAGCGCGAAGAACCCCGCCAGGGCTCCTCCCCAGCGCAGGCGTCCGGGTCGCGGCAGGCGCCAGACGCCGGCCTGGGCCTCACGGCCGGAGTCCTGCAGGACGCGCTGGCGCCCCAGCGCGGCCCGCGCGTCCTGCGGCGCCCCCGCGCCGGCCAGGAGACCCTGCGTCTCGTCGGCCAGCGAGCGCAGCTCCGCGAGACGCCCCCGGCACAGGCCGCAGTCGGCGACGTGCCGGCGCAGGTCCTCGGGCACGGCCCACTCCTCGTCGATCATGCGCCGCAGGGTGCCGTCAGTTGCGTGCCGCATGCTGCATCTCCCTTCTCAGACTCATCTCCGCGCGGTGCAGGCGCGTCCCGATCTGCCCGACCGGAACGCCCGTCGCCTGCGCGATCTCGTTGTAGCTGAGGCCGCCGTAGCGCAGGGCCAGGAGCTCCGCCTGGCCCGCCTTGAGCCGGCCGAGCGCCTCGCGCACCGCCCGGACCTCCTCGCGGGCCGCCGCGACCTCGCCGGGGTCGGGCGCGGGCACCGTACCGAGCCGCGCCTCGCGCTCCTCGCGGGAGCGCCTGCGCCGCTCCGATCGCACGTCGTTCAGCGCCGCGCGCGCGCAGCTGCGGTGCAGCCAGGCGCCGGGGCGCTCCGGCAGCTCGTCGGGGAAGCGGCGATGGAAGGCGAGGAAGACGTCCTGCGCGACCTCCTCGCTGCGCGGGAGGCTGTGCGTGATCTGCTGCGCGATGCGCACGACGCGCGGCCATTCGCGCACGAAAAGCTCGTCGAACGCGTCGTCGTCCCTAGAGCGACCCCGGTCGTCCAGCGGCATCGACACCTCCGCTGCTCGCCCCCTTCGCTGCGTAGACACCGCAGAGGGCGCATTTGTGACAGGCACATCTCCGCTCAGACGTCGCTCGCGCCCAGGTGGGCGCTGCACGGCCGCACGTGGGCGCGGGCCGTCGTCAGGGCGCGAAAGCCGTGGCGCTCGACGATCGGCCGGCTCATCGGGCTCGCGTCGATCGTGAGGAAGCGCATGCCGCGCGCGACCGCCTCCTGCGCCCGCGCCGCGAGGAGCGCCGTGTAGAGTCCGCGGCCGCGCCAGGCGGGCAAGGTCGCTCCTCCCCAGATGCCCGCGAAGCCGCCCGGCCGTGCCGGGTACTCGATGCGCGCGGCGCTGACGGGCTCGTCGCCCGCGTACGCCACGAAGACGGAGACGCGCTCGGGCGCGCAGCGCATGAGCCAGGAGAGGCGATCCTCGAGCCAGGGCAGCTCGCCGGGCCAGACGGCCTCGCGCACGCGCGTGACGTCGCCGAGGCGCCCGGGGTCCTCGATGCGGCGCACGCAGGGCGCCACCTCGGCGAGGAGCTCTTGCGGCGCCTCGGCGAGTTCGAGCACCAGCACCGTCTCCTCGTCCTCCGCCGCGAAGCCGTGCTCGGCGAGGAGCCCGCCGAGGTCCGCCGGCCGGTCGTGCCCGTAGAGCTTCCACTCGACGTCGTGGCCGAGGCGCTCGAAGTACATGGCCTCGCGGCGGATCGCGGCGTCGGCGTCGCCCTGCGCCAGGTGCGAGTACGTCACGGCGCTCTGGCTGCCGAGGAGGTCCACCTGCCGCACGACGCCCGGCGCCACCTCGCGCCGCATGCCGGGCTCGTCGCCCTCGCAGCGCACCTCGAGATCGTAAAGGCTCCTGAGGTCCACAATATCCAAGCGGCGCCGCCCCGTTTCGTCGAACCTACCCGGGATGGGCGCATAGGTGCCGCCCGGGGCGGCTTCATCCTACCACGCGGGCGGGGGCAGGTCTCGGGTGCCCGGCCGTGGAAGGACGGCCCGTCCCCGCTTCCCGACTTCCGACGAAGGCAGGTACGCCCCATGCCGGACACCTTCAGCCGCTTCGTGCACACGGGCTTCGAGCGCGACCCCGCGACCGGGGCCATGACGCCCGCGCTCTACCGCGCCGTCAGCTTCCACCAGCCGGACCCGGAGCAGGCGCTGCGCTGGGACTACTCGCGCTCCGGCAATCCGACGCGCGACGCCCTCGAGGGCGCCGTCGCACGGCTCGAGGGCGGGGCGCGGGGCCTCGCCTTCGCGTCCGGCAACCAGGCCGTCACCGCCGCCTGCCTCATGTTCTCGGCCGGCGACCACCTCGTCGTGACGCGGGACTGCCAGGGCGGCACGCAGCGCCTGCTGCGCGCCGTCTTCGCCCGCTTCGGCCTCGCCGTCAGCTACGTGGACACGGACGACCTCCCGGCGGTCGCGGCCGCGATCCGGCCCGAGACGCGCGCCGTGCTCTGAGAGAACTACTCGAACCCCTTCCTGCGCGTCAGCGACATCCCCGCGCTCGCGGCGCTCGCGCACGAGCAGGGGCTCCTCCTGATCGTCGACAACACGTTCCTGACGCCGTACCTGCAGACGCCGCTCGCCCTCGGCGCGGACGTCGTGCTGCACAGCGCGACCAAGATGATCGCGGGGCACGGCGACGTCACCGCCGGGCTCGCCGTCGCGGGCAGCGAGGAGCTCGGGCGGGCGCTCTACACCGTGCTGAACGCGACGGGCGGCATGCTCTCGCCCGACGACAGCTACCAGGTGCTGCGCGGCCTGCACACGCTGCCGCTGCGCATGGAGCGCGCCCAGGCCACCGCGCTCGCGCTGGCCCAGTGGCTGCGCGAGCAGCCGGAGGTGCTGCGGGTGCACTACCCCGGGCTCGCGGACGACCCTGGGCACCTGACGGCGGCGCGCACGGCGCGCGGCTTCGGCGCCATGGTCACCGTGCGGCTCGCCGAGCAGCGGCTCGTCGCGCCGTTCGCCCGGCACCTGCGGATGGTCGCGCTCGGCGCGGGCTTCGGCGCGCCCGAGACCTCCATCTCCCTCCCGGAGCTGCACTGCCACGCGGCGCTGACGGCGGCGGAGCGGCAGGAGCGGGACATAGGTGGCGACATCCTGCGCATCTCCGTCGGACTCGAGGACCTCGGCGACATCCGGGCGGACGTGCGCGAGGCCCTCGACGGCGCCTGGAAGGCTCTCCGCTCTCAGTAGATGCCCTTGCTCAGGTAGCGCTCGGAGCTGTCGACGAAGATGGTCGCGACGTTGCCGCGGTCGAGCTTTCTCGCCTCGGCCAGGGCGGCGACGTAGGCCGCCCCCGAGGACGAGCCGGCGAGCACGCCGAACTGGCGGCCGAGCTCGCCGACGGCGGCGAACGCGTCGTCGTCCGACACCGTCGCGATGTCGTCCACGAGCGAGAGGTCCAGGGTCTTCGGCACGAAGTCGTTGCCGATGCCCTCGATGCGGTGGCGTCCGGCGGGGCCGCCGGCGAAGACGGAGCCGACGGGCTGCACGAGCACGATGCGCACCGAGGGGCGGTGCTCCTTGACGTAGCGGGCGACGCCCGTCAGGGTGCCGCCGGTGCCGGCGCCGGCCACCAGCACGTCGATGCGGCCGTCGAGCTGCTCGAACAGTTCCGGACCCGTGCTGAGGTAGTGCGCCTCGGGGTTGTCCTGGTTCTCGAACTGCTGCGGCACGTACCCGCCCACCTGTTCGGCGATGCGGTGTGCCTCGTCGATCGCGGCGGCCATGCCGCCCTCGCGCGGCGTCGTGACGATCTCCCCGCCGAGCGCGCGCATCAGCGCCTGCTTCTCCTGCGAGAAGTGCTCGGGCACGACGAGGATGACGCGCATGCCGCGGCCGACGGCGGCCATCGCCAGGCCGATGCCGGTGTTGCCGGCCGTCGGCTCGACGACCGTGCCGCCGGGCCGGAGGCGTCCGTCCGCCAGCGCGGCCTCGATCA
>Ga0187814_10000989_pt1 | contig 10543 bp, 8 predicted proteins | sample NC_S_4_FD_132450 | JGI IMG/M metagenome (GOLD analysis project Ga0187814, IMG submission 132450) | Wetland sediment microbial communities from Neuse River Estuary, North Carolina, USA - ASW-S_4 | ecosystem: Environmental > Aquatic > Freshwater > Wetlands > Sediment | place: USA: North Carolina...
CCTTCTACGAGGCGCTCGGACTCGAGTTCCGCCGCGAGATGGACATCGTCCGCAACGGCGAGCGTGAGGCGACGAACTACTTCTTCGGCGTTCCGGGCCAGGACGAAGAGCTCGAGCTGACGTTCAACCACGGCCAGACCGAGCCCTACGACATCGGCACGGGCTACGGACACATCGCGATCACATCGGACGACCTCGACGGGATGCTCGCCAGGCTCAGGGAGCAGGGCATCGAGCCGGAGCGGCCGCCCTATTCGATCCGCGAGGGCGGCTCGCGGCTGTGCTTCGTCCGCGATCCCGACGGCTACCGGATCGAGATCCTCGAGCGCTCCTAGGGCCTCGAGGTGATCGGGGGCCGGCCGAGCCGGGTACGCTAACCGGTGTCGATGGCCCAGACGAGCAAGATCGCCATTCTGCTTGAGCGGATGTCGCAGGGTGTCGGCGCCCACGACCGCGAGAATCCCACCCATCACACGTGGGGGATCGGGATGGCGCATTTCGATATCGAGCGGCTCGGGCTGGACGACGGCGAGGAGATCCTCCCCGGGATCGTGCTGCAGGCCGACGGTGGGATGACCGGGCAGTTCCGGATCCTCTGCGACGGCCAGCATGACGCGGGTGTCGTCGAGGAGGAAGAGGAGGTCGTCGACGCGGTCGCCGACGAAGAGGTCGCCGAGCCGCTACACGCCCCCGGCCACGCGCCGGGCCCGCCCCCGCTGCGACCGCCGCTCTAGAGACGCGGTGCCTGGGTCGCGGCGTGCCGGGCGATTTGCGCGCTCAGCCGGGCGATCGTCGGGCATTCGATCCCGTAACGGGCTCCCGCGCGAAGCACCGCGCCCGGAATCGCGTCGAGTTCTGGCTCCCGGCCGGCCGCGATGTCTCGCTGCATCGATGATCCGAGCTCAGCGTGAGCCTCCTCAAGCTCGCGCAGCGGGACCTCGGTGTTGATATCGGCGCCCTCGGCGCGCGCCACCGCGGCTCCCTCGGCCAGGCAGTCGACGAGCGCGGCCCGCCACTCTGGATCGGTGCGGATGAAGCCGATGGGCTGATCAGCGGCACTGGTGGTGCACGCCAGCGCGTTCAGGCGAACCAGCTTCGACCACAGGATCTGCGCCTCGCTGGGCCCGATCCGGGCCGGAACGCCGGCGCCCTCGAGCGTCGCCGCGAGTCGCTGCAGCGACCCGTGCGGGCCGGGGTCGTCGCTTGCCAGATCGACCCGCAGGAACGGGCTTGTCTGGATGATCCGCCCCGCCTGCGGACGGTCCGCCTCGATCCGGATCGCGCCTGCCGCCACACGGGCGGGGACGAACCAGGTTCGCAGGAGGAGCATGTGGTCAAGGCCGTTGAGCAGCGGCACCACGAGCTGCGGCTGTGCCGCGATCCGCTCCAGCGCGGCGTTGAGTCCGGGCGCCTTGGTGGCGACGAGCAGCACATCGACTTCCTCCTTAAGGATTGCGGTTACCCGCGGCCGCGCGGTGAAGCTTCCGAGCCGGACGCTCTGCACCTCGATCCCGCTGCGGTGGAGGTGCGCTGCCGTCTCCTCGCGTGCAACGACCACCACGTCCTCCCCGCCGCGCGCCAGCGCGGCGGCCAGGAATCCACCAACCCCGCCGGGGCCCAGAATCGCGATCGCGCTCACCGCCGGAAGGCTCGCACAGTGGGGTGCCGGCGTGACCTACTCGATCGTCGCCCGCGATCCGGAGACAGGCCAGCTTGGGGTTGCGGTCCAGTCGCACTGGTTCGCGGTGGGGGCGATCGTGCCGTGGGCGGAGCTGGTCGGGCTACGCGATCGCCGGACGGGCTGACGAGTGGATCAACGAAGGCCGCCACGATCAGGCGGCAGAGCTCTACAGGGAGGCCGGGGAGCTCGCGCCCGACAGCCACGAGCTCCGCTTCTGGGCCGGGCTGGGGGCGATCCAGGGCGGCGAGGAGGACGCCGGCGCCGCGCTGCTGCGCTCGGCGATCGAGGAGCACCCGCCGTGGCGCGAGCTGCTCGAACGACTGCCGGTCGAGGTTGCGCCGTCGGCAGCCGTGGCCCTCGAACTGCTCGCGCAGGCGCCTCGCTAGCGGCGCTTCGCTACGGTTCCGCGCCGTGAGTGTCGATGTCACTCCGCGCGTCGGGCTCCAAGTCAGCCCCGTGCGCGGCCTCGCAGATCTGCGTGCGTTCGTCGCGCTTCCCTACCGCCTGCACGCGGGCACGCCCTGGGTTCCGCCGCTGAAGCTCGAGCGCTACCTGTTCCTGGCGCGCAAGCTGAACCCGTACTTCACCCACGGCGAGGCCCAGTACTTCCTGGCACGGCGGCAGGGCCGGGTGGTGGGACGAATCACCGCGCAGATCGACCACGCCTTCAACGAGTTTCACCACAGCCGCTGGGGGATGTTCGGTTTCCTCGAGCTCGAGGACGATCAGCAGATCCTCGACGCGCTGCTCGCCGCGGCGGAGGGCTGGCTGCGATCCAAGGGATGCCAGCGGATGGTGGGGCCGATGGACCTCCAGCTGAACGACGAGAGCGGCGTCCTGATCGAAGGCTTCGAGCTCGCGCCGCTGATCAGGCAGCCCTGGCACCCGCCCTACTACCAGCGGCTATGCGAGGCCGCCGGCCTGACCAAGGCGATGGACCTGTACAGCTGGTACCTGCGAGTCGACGAGCGCGACAAGGTGCTGCCGATCCTCCCGCAGATCGCCGAGCGCGCGCGGACCAAGTACGGGATCACGATCCGGAAGATGTCGCGCCGCCATCTCCGTCGCGACATGGACGAGTTCGCGAAGGTCTACAACGCAGCGTGGTCGGGCAACTGGGGATTCGTCCCCTACTCCAAGGAGGACCTCGACGAGCTGGCGCGCACGTACCAGCTCGTCTACAGCCGCGACTGGTTCATGGTCGCTGAAATCGACGGCGAAACGGTCGCGATGGCGATCTCGGTTCCCGACATCAACCAGGTACTGAAGAAGATGAAGGGGCGCCTGCTCCCCTTCGGCTGGTGGCACTTCTTGAACAAGAACCGGATCATGGACGGCGTTCGGGTGGGGTTCCTCGGCGTGATGCCCGAGCACCAGCACACCGGTGCGGCGGCGCTGCTCTACATGGAGCATTACGACATGGCCCAGAAGACGCGCCAAAAATGGGGCGAGCCAGGCTGGATCCTCGAGAACAACCACTCGATGAACCGCGGGCTCGAGGCGATGGGCGCGAAGATCGTCAAGCGCTATCGCGTGTACGAGCGGATCCTCGACGGCCGCGGCGTTGCGAACTGATGCCATCTGGTTTCCGAGCGGTGGAACCAATCGCGACGGTTCACAGATCAGGGGTCGATCAGCACGCCGGGATTGAGCACCCCGGCCGGGTCGACCGCCGCCTTGGCGGCCCGCAGCGCTTGCGCGAATGGTTCGGGTCGCTGGCGGTCATACCAGGGGCGGTGATCGCGCCCGACAGCGTGGTGGTGGGTGATCGTCCCGCCGGCGGCGATCACGGCGTCCGAGGCGGCGCGCTTGATCTCCGCCCACTGCTCCAACTCTGACCCCTGGCGCGCCGGGGCAAGGATCGTGTAGTAGGGCGCGGGGCCGTCGGGATAGACGTGGGTGAAGCGGCAGGTCACGCTGCCCCTCCCACAGACCTCGCTCACCGCGGCCGCGGTGCGCTCGAGGACCTGTTGGTGAAAGGACTCGAAGCGCTCCCACGTGATCGCCGTCTCAAAGGTCTCCGACAGCACGCCCATCGCGACGAACGTGTCGCGCAAGTAGGGCGCGCGCAGGAAAGCCTCGCGCCAGCTGCCGACCGAGTCGGTGCGGTTGTCGTTGGATCCGGAGTCCCCGCGCGCCCTGCGGCGCTCCCAGCTGCCGCCGTGGTCAGAACAGCACTGAAGCGCCAGCGACATCCACGGCTCGACGTCATGCTCGGCCGACTCGAAGCCCAGCACCAGCACGGCGCTCGATCCGTCGCCGGCGCCGGTCACCGCGGCCTCCTGCGCGTCGATCAGCCGGCAGTTGGTGGGATAGAGGCCCGACTGTGAAAGCGCGCGAACGGCGCTCGCCCCGGTCATCAGGTCGGAAAACCGGACCGCTGCCGAGGCTCGGTGCGTGGGCCGTGGGCGCACTCGCACCCACGCCTCGGTGATCACCCCGAGGATTCCCTCCGAGCCGATCAACATCCGGTCCGGTGAGACACCGGCTCCCGATCCGGGAAGCCGCCGCGACTCCCAGATCCCGCGCGGCGTCAGCGCGCGGACAGATTCGACCAGCTCGTCGATGTGCGTGTACAGCGTGGCGAAGTGACCACCCGAGCGGGTCGCGATCCATCCGCCGAGCGTCGAGAACTCAAACGACTGCGGGTAGTGGCGAAGGGTCAGACCGCGCTCGCCGAGCTGTTGCTCGAGCGCCGGCCCAAGCGTGCCCGCCTGGATCCGTGCAGCGAGTGAGACCGGGTCCACCTCGAGCACCCGGTCGAGCGCCTTGAGGTCGATCGTCACCAGCCCCGCGTAGCGATCCGGCACCGTCCCCTCCACGCCGCCGACGACGCTGGTGCCTCCACCGAACGGGATCGCGGCCGCGCCCGATGAGATCGCCCACTCGAGCACCGCCTCGAGCTCTCGCTCGTCGCGCGGGTGCGCCACGACGTCAGGCGGGTGGTCGTAGCGGCCACGAAAGGCGCGCACCACGTCCCTGTAGGACCGCCCGTAGGCGTGAACCGCGCGCTCGTAGGTGTCCTCGGTGCAGATCATCTGGAGCGCGGGCGGAGCGTGGATCCGTGGCGCGGGCAGGGACACGTCCGAGACGGGCACCGGTTGCTCGGGCTCGAGCGAACCGAAGCCGAGGCGCCCGTGCAGGAACGCGGCCGCGCCGCGCAACTCCCCTGGGGACGGCTGGTCGTCCTCGTATCCCCATCCCCAGTGCTTCAGGCGGCGCTGCACCGACGGCGAGCCTACCCCGTCGAGCGCCAGTACCGTTTAGCCGGTGGCGAATACATCAGGCATTCTCGCGCGCGGCCCCTGGGATCCGGACTACGTCGAGGCATCGTGGCGGACCGACGAATTTGAACCGCAGCGCGCAGTCAGCGAGGCCGCCGACGTGGCGCTCGACGCGCTGCGCCGGCGCGGATCGCCGTCCCACGACGGACTCGCGGCGAGGCTCTCGGGCTTCACCGCCGACTCGGAGCGGCTGTATCTGGAGCTTCAGCCGGTTCGCTGGGCGCTGCGACTGATGACACAGGACGCGGCCCGCAGCCTGTCCGTGCTGTGCCTGGTCCGCGCGGCCGACGGATCGTGGCTGGCGGGACGGCGAGCCGCGTGGCTTGCGTCGTGGGCCGGACGCTGGGCGCTCGGGGCCGGCGGGTCGGTCGAGGTCGATGAGAATCCAGCCGACGCCATGACGCGCGAGCTGCGCGAGGAGTGGTCGGTCGATCCCGACCGATTGAGCATCGAGGCGCTCGTGCAACTGCCGAGCGAGGTGGTGCTGCTGGTTGGCCAGGCCTGGCTTCCCGCGGGCGCCACCGTCGCCCCCGACGACGAGCATGACGAGTTTGCGTGGTGGCCCGCCGAGATCGAGCGCTGGCCACAGGAGGCGGACGAGCCGCTCAGGTTGATGGGCGCGATGCTCGCCGGGGCCGAGTGAGACTGATCACCTTCAAACGGCTGGAGGCTCTGTCGTTCATGCACTCGGCCGTGTACCTGTCGCTGCTGGTGTGCGCGTTCGGACTCGGGAATCCCGAGCCCGAGACGTTCATCCTCGGGATGGCGCACGGGCTGATGTGGATCGGGATGTCGCTCGTCTGCATCGCCGCTGCAAGGGCGCGGATCATCCCGTTCTGGCTCGCGGTGACGGTCGCCGTCCTCGGGGGTCTCGGGCCCTTCTGCGGGTCCGCCGGATTCGTGATCGAAAGTCACCGTCGCCGGCGGAGAGAGCCGTTGGCAGCCGTTACAGTTGATCTGAATGGCGGTCGATAGCAGCACGGTCCAGGTGGTCATGCCCGCGATGGGTGATTCCGTCGCCGAGGGCACGGTGCTGGAGTGGCACAAGGGCGTCGGGGATCACGTGCAGGTCGACGAGACGATCGTCGAGATCTCGACCGACAAGGTCGACGCCGAGGTGCCATCCCCGGTTGCGGGGACGATCGTCAAGATCCACGCGGCCGAGGGTGACACCGTGTCCGTCGGCGCGGCGCTCGCCGACATCTCGACCGGCGCCGCCGAAGTGGACGGCGGCGATGGCGCCGTCGGAGCCCCCGTCTCCGGGGAGTCGCCTCCCACGACGCCCGAGGAGGCGGTGACCAGTGCGGTGACCGAGGTCGAGGGGAACCGGATGACTCGCGCGGCGCGGGCTGAGGCGAGGCCGGATGCCGAGCGCGCGCCAAGCGCGAGCGCCGCCGAGGCCGCGAGCGGCGAGATGATCGACATCGTCACCCCGACCGGAGGCGAATCGGTCACTGAAGGCACGATCCTTGAGTGGACGGTGAAGGTGGGCGACACAGTCACGGAGGGCGACACCGTCGTCGAGATCTCGACCGACAAGGTCGACATGGAGCTTCCCGCGCCCGCGACCGGCACGATCACGGAGATCCTGGCCGCCGATGGCGACACCGTCACCGTCGGGCAGGTGATCGCGCGGATGGCGGCCGCCACGCCGGCGGCCGCGACCCCCGTTCCGCGTGAGCGTGATCAAAAAGACTCGAATATGGGCCAATTTCCATCACGCTCAGACGGAGGGGGTGACGGAGCAGCGGCTTCCCCGGTAGCCCGGCGCGTCGCAGAGCAGGAGGGCGTGAATCTCGCCGCCGTCCGGGGCAGCGCCCGCCGCGGTCGCGTAACCAAGGCCGACGTACTCGCGGCAGCCGGCAACGGTGCGGCGGCCACACCACAGGCGGCCCCGCCGGGGGCCGCCCCATCAAAACCCGCCGGCGCACAGCCGCTGCGCGGAGCTGCGGCCGCGCTGGCGCGGTACATGGACAAGAGCCGATCGATCCCGACGGCGACCTCGTTCAGGACGATCACCGTCACCGAGCTTGCGCAGCGCCGAGCCCAGCTCAAGGAGGCGGGCCACCGTATCTCCTTCACCCACCTGATCGCGTACGCGATCGCGCGCGTCGCGACCGACGAGATGCGCGTGATGGCGCATCACTTCGAGGAGATCGACGGCAAGCCGCACCGCGTCGACGACAGCGCCTGCAACCTCGGGCTCGCCGTCGACGTCGAGCGCCAGGACGGCACCCGCACGCTGATGGTCCCCGTGATCCGCGACGCGGGCCGGCTGAGCTTCGCCGACTTCCTCGAGGCCTACAACGCGCTCGTCGAGAAGGCCCGGACGAACACGCTGACCGCCGATGAGCTGACCGGTGGGAACATCTCGCTCACCAATCCGGGCGGGATCGGGACGGTCGCCTCGGTGCCGCGGCTGATGGCCGGTCAGGGGACGATCGTCGCGACGGGCTCGATCGCGTATCCCGTCGGGCTCGAGCGGATCGGTGAGGCGATTGGGGCCGAGAAGGTCATGACGATGACCTCGACCTACGATCATCGGATCATCCAGGGCGCCGAGTCCGGGCGCTTCCTGGCGCGGGTCGAGGCCTACCTGCAGGGCGAGGCCGGGTTCTACGAGCGCGTCTTCGGTGATCTCGGCACCGCGCTTCCCGCGCTGGGCCCCGCACCGGCTCCGCAGGCACCCGCCGCCGCAGCCCCGGCGCCCGCGCCCGCGCCCGCCGCGGCGCCGGCGGCGCTCGACGAGGAGCTGCTCCAGGCCATGCAGGCGGCCACCTCGCTGCTGAAGGTGCACCGGACCCACGGCCATCTGGCGGCGCGGCTCGACCCGCTCGGCCGGGAGCCCGAGGGCGATCCAGCCCTCAAGCCCGAGTCGCTCGGCCTTACGCCCGAGCTGATGGCCAAGATCCCCTCGCGGATCTTGCGCATGTACGTCCCCGGCGAGACGCTGGCGGAGTCCTTGCCGCATCTGCGCGCCACCTACTGCGGGCCGATCGCCTACGAGATCGAGCACATCGGCTCGCACCGGCAGCGCCTGTGGCTGCGGGAGGCGATCGAGTCGGGCGGGTTCCGCACGCCGCTCGCCGTCGATGAGCAGAAAGCGCTGCTCAAGCGGCTCACAGAGGTCGACGCGCTGGAGCGGTTCATGCACAAGGCCTACCTCGGGCAGAAGCAGTTCTCGGTCGAGGGCCTCGACATGACCGTGCCGATGCTCGACGAGCTGATCCAGCTAGCGGCCACCCAAGGGGCGCGGGAAGTGGTGCTGGGGATGGCCCACCGGGGGCGCCTGAACGTGCTCGCCCACAATCTCGGCCGGCCGTATGACTCGATCTTCGCCGAGTTCGAGGGAACCTCGACGCTCGAGCCGATCACCACGATCCCGCACGGCGGGACCGGCGACGTCAAGTACCACCACGGCGCGCAGGGTGCGTACCAGCTACCCAGCGGCGAGTCGATCGTCGTCCGCCTGGAGTCGAACCCGAGCCACCTGGAGTACGTGGCTCCGGTGGTCGCGGGCGCGACGCGAGCGGCCCAGACGACCCGTCGGGGTCCGCACGTGAATCGCGACACCAACGCAGCGATCCCCGTGATCCTCCACGGCGACGCGGCATTCCCCGGGCAGGGCGTGGTCGCCGAGACGCTCAACCTCCAAGCGCTCGACGGCTACACGGTCGGCGGCACGGTCCACATCATCCAGAACAACCAGGTCGGCTTTACGACCGACCCCGACGACGCGCGCTCCACCACGTGGGCGTCGGATCTGGCCAAGGGCTTCGACGTGCCGATCATCCACGTCAACGCCGACGACGTCGCCGCCTGCATCTCGGCGCTGCGGCTCGCGTTCGCCTTCCGCCAGGAGTTCGGTCACGACGTTCTGATCGACCTGATCGGCTACCGGCGCTTCGGTCACAACGAAGCCGACGAGCCTGCGTACACGCAGCCGTCGATGTACCAGGTGATCAAGAAGCATCCGCCGGTGCGCGAGCTCTACGCCCGGCAGCTGATCGAGCAGGGCGTGGTCACCGAGCAGGAGTCGACCGAGATGACCGACCAGGTCTGGTCGCTGCTCACCGATGCCCACCACAAGCTCAAGAGCCGGATCCAGGCCGCCAAAGAGGTCGAGCACGCGACCGGCGAGTACCAGCTCGACCGGACCCCGTCTCCCGAGGTCAAGACGGCCGTGGCCGGCGATCGGCTGCACGTGCTCAACGAGGAGCTGCTGTCGGTACCCGATGGGTTCATGGTTCATCCGAAGCTGGTCAAGCAACTCGAGCAGCGGCGCGAGGCGGTGGACAGCGGCGAGGACATCCAGTGGGCCCACGCGGAGGAGCTCGCGTTTGCCTCGCTGCTGACCGAGGGGCTCCCGATCAGGCTCACCGGCCAGGACACCGAGCGGGGCACCTTCAGCCAGCGCCACCTGGTGCTGCACGACGCCAAGACCGGTCAGGAGCACTCCCCGATCCAGCACCTCCCCGGGGCGCTTGCTCCGATGGAGCTGCACAACAGCCCGCTGTCGGAGATGGCTTGCGTCGGCTTCGAGTACGGCTACTCCCAGGAGGCGCCCGAGACGCTGGTCCTGTGGGAGGCGCAGTTCGGGGACTTCGTCAACGGCGCGCAGGTGATCGTCGACCAGTTCATCGTCTCGGGCCTGGCGAAGTGGGGCCAGACATCACGATTGACGCTGTTGTTGCCCCACGGTTACGAAGGCTCCGGTCCCGAGCACTCATCGGCGCGGATCGAGCGCTTCCTGCAGCTCGCCGCTGAGGGCAACATCCGGGTCGCCAACCCGACCACGCCGGCCCAGTACTTCCACCTTCTCCGCCGCCAGGCCCGGATCGCCAAGCAGCGTCCGCTCGTGATCCTGACGCCAAAGAGCCTCTTGCGGCTCCAGCAGGCCACCAGCCGGTTGGATGAGCTGACGGGCGGTCGCTTCGAGCCGGTCCTCGCCGAGCCCGGCATCGAACCCGAGGGCGTCACCCGGCTGATCCTCTGCAGCGGCAAGATCTACTACGAGCTGGTCGGGCACCAGCTGCGTTCCGAGAATCCGGACGTCGCCGTCGGCAGGGTGGAGCTGCTGTACCCGTTCCCGCAGGCCGAGATCCTGGCGCTGGTCTCCCATTATCCGAGCCTGCGCGAGGTGGTGTGGGTCCAGGAGGAGCCGCGGAACATGGGCGCCCGGGCACACATGTCGCCACGGCTGATGCAGATCCTGCCTGAGCGGATCCAGTTCGGCTACGTCGGCCGCCCCGAGCGCGCCTCACCAGGCGAGGGGTATCCGGTCGCCCACGCGCTCGAGCAGAACCGGATCGTCACCACGGCGCTCGACGCGAGCACGCCGATCTCGCAGTACCCCGAAACCCAGCCCGGGGAGCGGTAGATCCCGGTTCCGGCCGGCCCGGTGAGCGGAGCGCGCGCCAGAGCCGCTAGCTGACGCCACGCGGGCCCCGCTTTTGACACCCTTTGCCCCATCGGCTTCCGTAGAGAAGGCTCTCGTAGGGACACGGCGCGTCGCCATCTGACGCCGAGCTTCGGCGTCCACGACATGGCGATCGACCTCGGCACCGCGAACACGCTC
>Ga0187814_10000990_pt1 | contig 10540 bp, 10 predicted proteins | sample NC_S_4_FD_132450 | JGI IMG/M metagenome (GOLD analysis project Ga0187814, IMG submission 132450) | Wetland sediment microbial communities from Neuse River Estuary, North Carolina, USA - ASW-S_4 | ecosystem: Environmental > Aquatic > Freshwater > Wetlands > Sediment | place: USA: North Carolina...
ACATCTCGGTTCGCACCGTGAAATGGTATACATCGAGCATCTACGCGAAACTCGCGGTCTCGAGCCGGACGCAGGCGATCGCCAAGGGCCGGCAGCTCGATATCCTTCCCGAGTAGCTTTTGTCACTCGTCGGCCGATCCCGAACTGGACCTATGTCCAGTCCCCGGATGACCCCGCGTGAGCTAGGCTCGCCTCGAGGGAAACGATGGACACTGGCCCGATTTACTGCCGCATCACCGTACGGGGACGGATCGCCCCCTATTTGTCTCCTTGGTTGGGAGAGCTTCAGCCTGCCCACCGCGTGACCGGCGAAGGCGTCCAGGTGACGGAACTCACCGGGACCGTGGTGGACGAGAGCGCTTTGCAAGGTCTCCTCCATCGGATCTGGAATCTGAATCTGGCCGTCCTGTCGGTCAGCACTTCGACCCGCTCCTGCGCGGAAGATAACCCTCCCGAAGATGGCGATGAACACGCCCCCGAATGAAGGCAGCCCCTACGACATGGCCCACTACCGTACCTTTGGCCGAAGCGGAAACCCCGGCGGCGGCGGTATTCTGACCTCAAGCGCGGTCGAACGGCCATCGCCGCGGCCCTGAGCCAGTGCCTGTCGGGCATGGTTGGCCGATCGCCGGAGGTGTTCTTATGGAGACTTCGAGAAAGACGCTCCTCCTCGTCGAGGACGAGGCGCTCATCGGCATGGCCGAATCCAGAACTCTCCATAGGGAAGGGTATTCGGTCATCCATGTCCTGTCAGGCGAAGAAGCCCTCGACGCGATGAATGCGAATGGAAAAGCCATCGACCTGATTCTCATGGACATAAACCTCGGCGATGGGATCGACGGCACGGATGCGGCCCAAGAGATCCTGAAGCATCATGACATTCCCATCGTTTTCCTATCTTCGCATACCGACGCCCTTACGCTGCAAAAGACCGAGAGGATAGCCGCCTATGGCTTCGTGGTGAAAAACCTCGGCTCCACGATGCTCTTCACCACCATCAAGATGGCCTTCAAGCTGCACCTGGCGCACAAGCAGATCGAAATGAGGGGAAAAAGGTTCAAGACCTTGGTCGAGAAAGTGCATGAGGGCATTTGCTTGACGGATGAAGATGAGCGGTTCGTCTTCGGGAATTCGGTGGCCGAGTCGATTTTCGGAGTGGAGCCGGGCGGATTGGCTGGCAAGCAGCTCTCCCTCTTCCTCACGGATGAAGGCATGCACGATCTCTCCAGATGCGTGCGCTCGATCAGACCATTTGATGAGGAGTTCGAACAGGGAATCATTCGCGGGGACGGAACCCGAAGAAAGCTGAAGGTCAGGATGATCCAGGAGTTTGACGCGGATGGCGGTCTTCTGGGGGCCATAGCGCTGTTCAACGACGTCACTGACACAGGTGAAGGCGAAAGCGCCGGCGCCGATTCGGAATCAGGGGAGTCGATCTTGCTTCGCGAACTTCAGCATCGCGTTAAGAACAGCCTCAACATCATTATGAGCCTTCTCAGTCTTGACGCGCAACGCCTGACCGACGAGGCGTCAAAAAGTGTGCTGGTCATGGCCCAGGCGCGGATTCGCACCGTATCGCTGCTTTATGATTACCTTTCCCAATCCACGGGATACGACCGGATCAACAGCGTTGAATATATTCGCGATCTCATCCGGCTGCTTTCGGAAACCTACACGAGCGATCGAGAGGAAGTGAGAATTCGGGAAATCGTAGATTACTACGAGCTGGATTCGAAGTTTTGCCTTCCCCTTGGACTGATCATCAACGAGCTCTTGAGCAACGCGCTGAAGTACGCCTTTCCCGCAGGGAAAGGCGGTTCTATCACTGTCGAATTGCGCCATGCGGGAGGAGAATCTTTGCTCCGCGTCAACGATGATGGAGTCGGACTGCCCGGAGGCTACGACTGGAATTCAAGTTCCGGATTCGGCCTGCAATTGGTCAAGAATCTGGTCGGCCAGCTCCGCGGAGCGATGGAAATTGCGAGCGACCCCGGAGTGTGCGTCACAATTTCCGTCCACCACCAAAGAGAGGCCGTATCGAAAGGCCGAACGTCTTCAATGGAGGTATTATGAGCATCAATTTCTGGCTTTGGATCCTGCAGGTTCTGTGCGCCGTGATCTTCTTGGCCACGGGAGCGATGAAACTCGTGTTGGATCGCGAGGCCCTTGCCGGGCGATTCGAGTGGACCAAGGCCTTGCCCGAGTTCGTCATCAGGGGCATCGGCGCGCTTGAAACACTCGGAGGTTTGGGGATTGTCCTTCCGGAGCTTACCCGAATCTTGCCCAGCCTGACGCCGCTCGCGGCTCTCGGCCTCACCGCGACCATGGTCGGGGCCACGGCGACCAACATCCGGACGGCGCACTACTCGGCGCTGACACTTTCCGTCCCCCTGATTTTCATTTGCGGCCTTATCGCCTGGGGACGCTTCGTTCTCGCGCCCGCCTGAAGCCGAACGAGGGAAGCGGCATGAAATAGCTTGGCAGTGATATTGGGCCGCGGTATGATCGCCAAATGGCGTCGAACGCCTTCTCGGAGGACTCTTGAATACTCGCCTGGCCATTTTCTTACTATTACTTTCCTTCGTCGGGCTCGGAGCCTCCGCCCAGGAGATTTTCTTCGAGAGACCCTATGATCCTCAAAACAGCATCATCGGCGAGCTTTCAGCTTCCCCCGTCATATCGTCCCCAATCCTCTTGGCAGGAGGAATGGAAAGGGAGTCTCCGAATCTTCCCTTCGATGCGACGGTCGAAGGGGTACTGGCGGCTTCCGGAACCTATACAAGCGACGCGATGGCCGGCGGAGGTCTTGCCTTGGGAATCGTCTCCGATTTCAAGAATGCGATCGAGCCCTTTATCGGCCTTCAGGGCCTCGCGGGCATCTGCGTCTCGAGCAGCGTCGTCTACAACACGGCTGAACCATTTCTCGGAATCCGAGGCGAAGCGGGAATCCGGGTTTGGATAAACCAGAAATTCAAGATAGAGTTGTCAGGAGGATGTGTGGATCTTCTGGGGACAAGCGAAGCGAACATGGCGACTCCGAACCCCGTAATGTTCCTGACAAACACCGGCCTCGGCTTTGATATGGGGGTAGCGGTCGCGTTCCCGACGGGAGATGTCGGCCCGTCGCAATGAGAACTTCTTTGCGAAAATTGGATATGTCGCCGGGGGGAAGACGAAGCACATATCGGAGCGGAACGAGGAAGAGATAAGAATGGAGGAGGCCTTGCCCGATAATCGGAGCGCTCGCTATTGAGTCTTGATCGGGAAATGAGGCATGACATGGTGCGCATCCGTCAATCATCGACCTCCTCGCTTTTGACAGTGAGCATTGAGCCCTTGTCGTACGCAAATCGCATTCCGATATACCTCCTCTTGAATCCAAATTCCTCATAAAACCTGATCGCGGGATCGTTCCATACCATCACTTCTATGTCGATCGTTTCCGTTTCATAATACTCGATGAGTTTCCCGAGGAATTCTTTTCCGAATCCCTTGCCCCTGAACTCCGGCTTGATGAAAAGCTGCCTGAGATACAATGGCTTCGCCTGGACTTTCATAACCCCGTAGCCGATGATTTCATTCTCATGAGAGCACAAAATCACTTCGTAGGTGCCGCTATTCAGAAACTCTCCAATCCTTTTCCTGACTTCTCCCTCCGTCATCACATTGTCCATTTTCTCGTCAATGCGGAGCTGGATGTTCATTCGCGTCAATTCTTCAAGGTTATTGAGTTTTGCTCTCTTGAGTTCCATCGATGTCTCCTTCGGAGCCGAGAACGCGGACTGTTCATCCTCCCGATCATTTTCTTCCGGGAGCAGGCGCGTCCATTCTCCCGGACTCGGTAGTACGGATCACTTCCTACAAATCCCTCCACCCCGATCGTACCCACTTGAGCTCCGCGCCTGTCAGCTGTTGGATCCTCAACCCCAATTGAGCGGCGTGATGCTGCAAATGCCGTATGAGATAGATGTAAAGTTCCAATCTCGACAGCTTCCTGTCGGGGAAGCCCGAGTCGCCGTACATGCTCTCGGACGTTTCCCGGGGGATGCCCTTTCTTCCTTTTTCGAGACAGAAGGCGAAGTAGCTCTCGATTTCCGCCTTCGTGTACAGGTTAACCGCCTTCCTGTCTTCGAGCTCCTCGTAGTCCCTGAACATGGCCTTGTTCTCGATATGGTAGGGCTGCTCCTTGATCCCCTGTTCGCTCCTGCCCAGATAAACGTCCGCGAACATCAGCGTATGGAAGATGACTTGAGAGAAGGGGGCGTCGCCATGCGCCTGGTTCCATTGGTCCGGCGGACAGTTTTGAACGCACTGGTTCAAGGTGCACATCGCGGCTTCGAACTGTTTCAGCACGATGTCGTTCAATTGCTCATCCATTTTTCGCTCCTTTCGAAAGGTGGGTCAGGATAACCATGATCCGAAACGCCGGTCGCCGCAAGCTTCGGGCGGAGCGGGCGCTTGTCGACGAATCGCGCGGCGCGGGATGCTTGTCAACGAAACCCTCTACGCGTCCTTCAAGGTGTCGGCCGCCTCCGACTGAATCGGCTTCTTACGAAGGCCTGTTTCCGAACTCGAAGGAACCCCGCCGGGTCAGAAGCTCGCCTGCGAGCTTGAGCCGGTCCACCTTGAAGGAGGCGTTGCGGGGAAAGCGCTCGACGACGAGGACCTCGCGGGGCACCGCCTGCTTGGGCACGCTCCCCTCGAGGAGGGCAGCAATACTTTCCCGGTCCGGGACGCCCGGCCCCTCTTCGAAGACGGCCACCGCGCGCGTGCCGAGGAGGGTGTCGGGCAGGCCGACGATGGCGCAGGGCTTGCCCACCGCGCGGGCGACGAGGGCCTCGATCTCCTCGGGGGCGATCTTGACGCCGCCGGAGTTGATGAGATTGTCGTGCCTGCCGAGCCAGCGGAAGCTCGCGCGTCCCTGCATTTCGACCACGTCGTTCGTCTGGACCCGGTTTGCGAGATAGTCGGCATCGATGGCGAGGCATCCCCGGTCGTCGAGGCTCAGGCTCACGCCGCGCATCGCCGTGAAAGCCAGCTCCGCCTTCGGCCCGTCGATGCGACGAAGGGCGACCATCGAGCAGGTCTCCGCCATGCCGTAGGTGGCCCAGACCGCCCCGCGCCTCTTCTTCATGGCGGCCTCGAGTTCGGGCGATATCTCGGCGCCTCCGATGATGAGCGTTCGGACCCGGTCGAGGGCGTTCCCGGCCGAAAGGGTGTTGGCCACCTGGAGCGGCACCATGGCGCAGAAGTCGGTCCTTCCTTCGGGAATGGCGGGAGAGCCCGAGGGATCGACGGCGACGAGGTCGAGTCCGCCGATGAAGGCCCGCGCCACCATCATTTTGCCCGCGATGTAGTCGACCGGCAGACAGAGGAGGGCTGTATCGCCGGGGCGGAGGCTGAAGAACTCGCAGGTGTTGCGCGCCGAGGCGGCCATCGACGACTTGGAAAGGAGGAGGTCCTTGGGGGTGCCCGTCGTGCCGGAGGATCGCTGCGCTATCGTGTCCTCTTCGTCGATCCAATCGAGGATAAAACGATAGAGGGCCGCCTCCCATTCAGGCAGCCCCGCGGCGGCGAGTTTCTCGGCGCAGAGAGCGGGAAGCTCTTCGAGGGGGTGGTCCTTTCCGGCGATTCGGAGGCTTCTTCCTCCCCGGGTCTCGAAGCCTCTACCCCCCTCAGTCACGACCGAGCCCCACCACGTCGCCCCCGTTTTCGATGGCTCTGAGATTCCAGTCGGCCTCGGGCAGATGCCACAGTTCCTCGCCCCGAAGCGAGAGGGGGGAGGGAATCGAGGTGTCGAAGATCTTGCCCGTGCTCAGGCCCTGTCTGAGCGGATTGCCCTTGGTGTAAGCCCATTGGGCTATCGCGTTGAGGCCGACGGCAGTCTCGAGGGCCGAGGTGACCCAATAGCCTATGCCGCGCTCCGCGGCCAACCCGATCCATTCGTCGCAGGAGCAAAGACCGCCGAGAAGTCCGGGCTTGACGATGAGGAAGTGGGGGCGGATCTCGTCGAGGAGGGCTTTCCGCTCCGCCGTGGAGGCGACGCCGATCAGCTCTTCGTCGAGGGCGATGGGGAGGGGTGTCGTGGCGCAGAGTCTCGCCATCGCCTCGCGCTGACCGGCCCGAATCGGCTGTTCGATGCTGTGGATGCGGAGGCTCGCGAGGCGGTCCAGGACGCCGGGGGCCTCCTCGGGCGAAAAGGCTCCGTTCGCGTCGACCCGGAGCTCGAGCTCGTCCTCGCCGAATTCCCGCCTGAGCCCCGACAGGATGGAGAATTCTTCGTCGAAGCCGAGTCCGGGCTCGCCCGCCGGCTCGCCCGAGGGCCCTCCCAGGGCGCCTATCTTGAGCTTGAGGCAACGGAAGCCATCGTCGAGCTTCCGCTTGACCTGGGCCAGCATGTCTTCCTTGGAGCCCATCCAGACGAGGCCGTTGATCGGAACCGCCGCGCGCCCCTCGGTGAAGGCCGAGGGAAAGAGGAGTCTCCTTCCGCCGCCTTCGAGATCGGCCAGGGCGGTTTCCCAGCCGAAGGCGATCGAAGGCCAGTCGGAGAGGTCCTCGTGCCGCGGGTCGGCGCCCTTGCCGATCGATCTCTGGAGGTCGGCCAATCTCCGGTCGAAACCCGGTCTGTCGTCGGCGCTGAGGCCGGGGAAGAGCGAGCATTCGCCCACGCCGAAGACTTGGGGGTCGCCTTCCTCGCTCAGGAAGATGTAGGGCACGCGCTTTTCGAGGAGAGTGCCGCGCGAAGTCGTGGCCGGCCTCGCGAAGCGGAAGGTCGCCGAGACCGTCCGGATCTTGAGCCGCCGCATCAGGGGAGCCTCGGGTATTTGCCGAAGTCGGGCTTGCGCTTCTGGAGAAAGGCGTCCCGGCCCTCCTGGGCCTCTTCGGTCATGTAGTAGAGCATGGTGGCGTCGCCGGCGAGCTCCTGGATGCCCGCCTGGCCGTCGAGCTCCGCGTTGAGCCCCGCCTTGATCATCCTCAGGGCCAGGGGGCTGTGCTCCATGATCTTCCTGCACCAGCGCACGGTCTCTTCTTCGAGCTCGGCCAGGGGGACCACCCTGTTGACGAGGCCCATCTCGAGGGCTTCCTGCGCGCTGTACTGCTCGCAGAGATACCAGATCTCGCGGGCCTTCTTCTGGCCCACCACCCGCGCGAGATACGACGCGCCGAAGCCGGCGTCGAAGCTGCCCACCTTCGGGCCGGTCTGTCCGAAGCGGGCGTTGTCCGAGGCGATGCTGAGATCGCAGACGACATGGAGCACGTGGCCGCCGCCGATGGCCCAGCCGTTGACCATGGCGATCACCGGCTTGGGGATCGACCTGATCTGTCTCTGGAAATCGAGGATGTTGAGCCGGGGCACCCCGTCCTTGCCGACGTAACCCGCGCGGCTCTTGGCGTTCTGGTCGCCGCCGGAGCAGAAGGCCTTGTCCCCCGCCCCGGTAAGGACGACGACCGAGATCGCGGGGTCCTCGCGGCAGATCGCCATGGCCTCGCAGAGCTCCTTCGTCGTGTCCGGCGTGAACGCGTTGTGCCAGCGCGGCCTGTTTATGGTGATCTTTCCGATGCCTTCGAAGAAATCGAAGCGGATCTCCTCGTAGTCCTTGATCTTCTTCCAATTCCTCTGTTCGCCCATCTCGTCTCTCCCCACTGTCGAAAAATGTCTTTGCCGCGGCTCCGCCCGTGTCGAGGCGTTCCCGCCTGTCGCAGCCGCATTGTCGATCTAACGGGATTCCCTGCCCATAAGCCTGCGGAACACCCCGGGGTTGGCTTCCGGTGGAATTTCTATTTCGAGCATGGCCGCTCTCTCTCCCGACCCGAAGAAGGGCGGAAGGAGGGCCGCGAGGCTCTCCCGGTCCGCCGCGCGGAAATAGCGGAGGCCGAAGGCTTCGGCGAGCGCCTCGATGCGGACGGGATGATGGGCCTCGATGAAGTCCCGGTGTGGCAGCCGCTCCAGGGGGGCTCCGATGAGGCCGAAGATCGCCCCGCCCCGGTTGTTGATCACGACGACGCGAAGGCTCGGCGGCAGGGCGCGGTTCCACAGGGCGTTCGAGTCGTAGAGAAAGCCCAGGTCGCCGAGTATGCAGGTGACGATCCTGTCCGTGGTCAATGCCGTGCCGACGGCCGCGGAAAGGCTTCCGTCGATGCCCGAGACGCCCCGGTTGGAATGGACGGCGATGCCGCGCCGCGGGTCGAAGAGCTGGGCGTTGCGGATGGTGGAGCTGTTGCCGAGTTCGAGGACGGAGGCGTCGGGCAGTCCGGCGATCACCGCCCCAACGGCCGTGATATCGCTGAAGGGGAGGTCGGGGAGGAGGGCGTCGCGCCCTCTCCGCGCGCGGACCTGGGCATCCAGCCAGGCCGCTCCGTAGCCGTCGGCACTGGTGCCGTCGGCGTTGGTGCCGTCGGCATCGATGCCGGAGGTATCGGAGCCGCCGCGCGGGGAAAGCGCGGCGAGTGCCTCGTACAGTTCCTCGGGCGCCGTGCGCAGGACCTTCGTGGTCTGCTGGTACGTATCGACGATGCCGTTTTCGTATCCGGTCCTCCAGCCGCCGCGGAGGGAGGCGGGGCGGAGGTAGGCTTTCAGCCGTTTCGAGACGACGTGGCCGCCCGAGTACAGGAGGAGGTCGGGCGGCGGGGGAGGGTCGACGCGGGCGAGGAGAAGCTCGGGGTTCGCGACGATGCCGGGGCCTCCGACGTTGGCGATGTCTTCGGCGATCACCGCCACCCTCTTGTCTCGGGCCAGACGGAGGAGGGGCTCCGCGGAAGGGGAGGGGGCGCGGTCCTGGCCGTGGACCACGAGGATCGACCGGGCTTCCATCCATTCTTCGGCCAGGCTCGCAGCAAGCTTCCCTCCCCCGATACCCCGCAGCGCCGGCATGAGCCTGAGGCGCGCCGAAACGGGGGGCAGGGGGGCGTAGAGGGGCTCCTCGAGGGGCACGTTGACGTGGACGGGGCCGGCGGGGGCTTCCGTGCACTCGTTGACGGCCTCGTTGATGGCACGTTGGGCGAACCAAAGATCGTCCTCGGAGGAGGTCGCCGCGGGGAGGGTCAGGCTCCGCTTGACGAAGTTGTCGAAGACGCCCGCCTGGCGGATGGTCTGGTTGTCCTGCTGGTCTATCCAGGACGCCGGCCGGTCCGCGGTGATCGCGAGGATGGGCACTTCCTGGTAGCGGGCCTCCGCGAGGGCCGGGGCGTAGTTGAGGACTGCCGTCCCCGAGCTGCACAGGAGGACGACGGGCCCGCCCCGGCTCCGCGCGATCCCCAGCGCGACGAAGGCCGCGCTTCGCTCGTCCACCACGCTCAGGCAGGCGTCGCCGAAGCTGCGGTAGAAGGCGTCCACCAGGGGGGCGTTGCGCGAACCCGGAGAGATCACCACCCCGACGACTCCGCGGAGGCGGCAGATTTCGGCGATGTCGGGGACGTGCTGGCGATGATGGGGCATTCAGGTCACCTTGCCGACGATCGAAAGCAGGGTTTCGGACTTGAGCTCGGTCTCTTCCCATTCGTCCTCGGGCACGGAATCGGCGGTGATGCCGCCGCCGACGAACAGGGAGAGGCGGTCGGGGTGGACTTTCATGCAGCGCAGGTTGACGAAGAGCTGGACCGGCTCCCGGCCCAGGCCCACCGGGCCGATGTAGCCGGCGTAGAATTCCCTGTCGTGGCGTTCGACCGAGGCGATCAAGTCCATCGCACCGGCCTTGGGTATGCCGCAGACGGCGGAAGTGGGGTGGAGGGCGTCGACGAAGGCGCCGAGCCGCGCCGAAAGCTCGCCCGAGGGGAAGGAAAACTCGCTGCAGAGATGGAGGAGGTTGCCCGCCCTGCGCGCGTAGGGTCCCGTCCGCTCGGCCCCGCGGACGCCGAAGTCCGCGAGGATGCCCTCGATCTGTCGGGTGACATACTCCTGTTCGGCCCGCTCCTTGCCGTTCCAGCGGGCCAGGTCCAGGTTGGCCTCGGCGTAGGGCCGCGTGCCGGCGAGCGAGACTGTCGCGAGTCGTCCGTCCTTCGAGCAGAGGAGGGTCTCGGGCGTCGCCCCGACCCAGCGCCGACCTCCGGCCTGGAACAGATAGACGAAGGCGTTGGCGTAGGATTCGCAGAGCAGATCGAAGATGTCCCCGAGGCGGGAGCCGAAGTCGCCCGGAACGGACTTGACCCGCGAAAGCACGACCTTGTCGTAGTCTCCGCCCCTGATCGCGTCGATGACGAGGCGGGCCTGTCCCAGGTATTCGTCGCGGCCCACCTCGATCGGCGGCCCGGACGGGCGGTCGACGCCGCCGCCCGCCTCCAGGGAGTCTATCTCTCCGGCAAGGGAAGCTGTCGTCCCGTCCTGGGCGAGGATGTCGGGCCTGATCGCGAAAGCCCGTCGTCCGGGACCGGCGCGGAAGGGCGCGACGACGAAGCCCTTGCAGGAGGCGAGGCCGCCGAGTTCGTCCACCGCGTCGAGTCGATCGTCATTCTGAATTGCGATGATCTTGCGCCCCGTGTCCGGAAGGCGCCATGCCGCGAAGGTCAGGCCCCGCTCGAGGCATGTCCCTACCGCGGCCGACAG
>Ga0187814_10000992_pt1 | contig 10532 bp, 10 predicted proteins | sample NC_S_4_FD_132450 | JGI IMG/M metagenome (GOLD analysis project Ga0187814, IMG submission 132450) | Wetland sediment microbial communities from Neuse River Estuary, North Carolina, USA - ASW-S_4 | ecosystem: Environmental > Aquatic > Freshwater > Wetlands > Sediment | place: USA: North Carolina...
CGCGGCGGCCGTACGGCCTGTACGTGCACGGCGCCTCGGACACCGGCGGCGCGGTGCGCGCGGTGGAGTCGATCGCCACCGGTCTGCAGTGGCGGCGGGTCCGGCCGCCGGTCTGCGTCACCGGAGCTCCCAGCAGGCCGGATCTAGAGGCCTGCTGGGAGCTCGGGGCCCTTCTGGCGGCCGCGGTCGCCGGCTGACCGTCACCGCCGCCCACGCGGAACACAGGGCGGTAACGGCCCGGGCCGGACCGGGACGTGCGGAACTGTCAGCGTGTGACGAGTCCCGAGATGCGGTTCTGGCCAGGGAGGATAGGCCATGGCGGATCCCGATTTCCGCGCCTGCGCGGCGGCCGGAGCCGGTGTGCTGCAGCGTTGGTATGACCAGTCGACCGGCCAGTGGGCGAGCACCGGCTGGTGGAACGCGGCCAACGCGCTGACGGCCGTGATCCGGTACAGCAAACTGACCGGGGACAGCTCCCATGACGGGTGCATCGCCGCGACGTTCGCCGCCACCCATTGCCAGCACGCCAACTTCATCAACGACTACTACGACGACAACGGCTGGTGGGCGCTGGCCTGGGTCGCCGCCTTCGACCTGACCCGGGACAGCCGGTACCTGGACGCGGCCCGGACCATCTTCGCCCATAACACGGGCGGTTGGGACGGCACCTGCCGCGGCGGCCTGTGGTGGAACACGGCCAAGAACTACAAGAACGCCATCACCAACGAGCTGTTCCTGACCCTCGCGGCCCTGCTCCATCAGCGCGCGCCGGGCGATCAGAGCTACCTGACCTGGGCCGAGCGGCAATGGCAGTGGTTCTCCTCCAGTGGCCTCATCGGTCCCAGCGGCCTGATCAACGACGGGCTCACCCCGGCGTGCACCAACAATGGCGGCACCACCTGGACCTACAACCAGGGCGTGATCCTGGGCGGGCTGGCCGCCCTGTCCGAGATCACCGGTGACCGCGCCTTCCTCCAGCAGGGGGAATCCATCGCCAACGCCGCGCTGAGCAGGCTGGTCACTCCGGCCTCGGCCCATCCTCCCGGCATCCTCGTCGAGCCGTGCGAACGGGCCCCTGGCGGCTGCAACGGGGACCAGGCGCAGTTCAAGGGGATCTTCGTGCGCTACCTCTCCGACTTCTGGCGGCAGGGCCGCCAGCCCGCGTACCGGACGTTCATCCTGGCCAACGCCCGCTCGGTGTGGGACAACAACAAGAACGCCAGCCATCAGTTCGGGCTGCGCTGGACCGGCCCCTTCGATCAGGCCGACGCCGCCCGGCAGAGCTCGGCCCTGGACGGGCTCAACGCCGCCGTGGCCCTGGGGTTAGCTAGCTCAGTCCGAACCCGCGGGCGGGCTATCGCCAGCGGCCCTTCGCTCGGCGTATTCCCGGGCCAGCTGCTTGAGCGGGATCTCGGTTGGGTACCTGTTCTCCCGGCCTGCTCCCCGGTATTGTCCGCCGGTGCCGGGTCCCCGGGGAAGGGCCACCGGGTCAATGGTCGCCCGGCTGCCAGCCAGCGCCGCGATGATTCCGACCAGCGCGCCGAATATCGCGCCGAGCAACGCGTCGCCGAACACCTGTCTCGGCGGCGTCGTCCCGGTTGCTGCCGTCGCTGATGCGAGGATTCTTGCTGACGGCTGCTGGCCCAGGTAGTTCAGCGAACCGGCATAGGCGAGATAGCTGCGGACGGCCGCATCAGCGCGGGCCTCTGCCTGGGCGGCGGTCCCGGCGCTGGCGCTTACCGCCAGGACGGTCCCCGTCTGGAGCTTTATCTGGACTCCGCTCGGAAATGCCGTGAGCACCGTGGCCGGGATGTAACCGGGCGAGAACATGGGCCCGCCGCAGATAGCCCCGGCCGGGCACTGTGGCGCCGCAAACACGACCAGCGCCTTGCTCGTGGATCCCGGCGGGTTGAGCGCAGCGAAGACGGCGCCAGCGAGCAGGCCCAACACGGCCATCATGGCGACCAGCGTCCTGTACCGCCCTATGATCTGGACGGACCTAGGCAGGTCCGATGCCTGCTGGCTCATCTGGCCTCCGTGTATCTCCGGTGCCTGACCAGCGTGGTCTCTGGTACCCACCATGATACGAACTTGTCCGGGAAACACCATTGGCCCACGCGAATCGCGCTCACGGCAGACTGCTCGAACGCCAGCCGGAGCTGTCTGGGGTACCGGGCCCGTGACTGGTCGCAGCCGGGTTGGCTCATCGGGACGCGAGGTCATATCGAAGTGCGTATCTGGGTCGTCAGAAGGCTGGCCACCTGTTCTTGGACGGAGAGCGGAAATGCCTTCCCGGCGGTCATGTCGATGCGTTATTTCATTCTCGGCCGGTTTGCCACTCGTCTTGCAGCAGGGCGTAGAGCAGGTCATCGGTCCATTCGCCCTTGGCCCAGGTGCTCTGCCGGAGGTGGCCCTCCCGCCGCATGGCCAGCCGTTCCAGCACGGCGACCGATGCCGCATTCCGCGCATCGCAGCAGGCAGTGATCCGGTGCTTGCCCCGGGTGAACAGGTAGCCCACCAGTAGACGCGCCGCCTCGGTGGCATAGCCGCGGCCCTGATATCCGGGAGCGATCGTGAAGCCTATTTCACACTGGCTGGGGTCATCGGCGCGCGGCATGGCTGCACAGTCGCCGATCAGCTGCCCGGTCGCGCGCAACACCACGGCGAACTGGAACCATTCCCCGGCCGTATCGGGGTGCCGCGTCATCATCTGAGCGACAAAGGGCTCGCCCGCTTCCGGCGGGTAGGGCGCGTCCCAGCTTTGATAGCGAGCCACCTCCGCGCGCGAGCGGTAGGCAACGAACTCCGCGACGTCCTCCGGCCGGAACCGGCGCAAGACCACGCGTCGCCCTGGCAGCTCAGTGAAACTCACATCGGGCATCAGACTTCCCCTTCGGCCGCACGACCGCTCCGGGTGCTGCCTACGAGGGTGCCGGCTGGCCAGCGCCGCGCTGATGGCAGGCCGCGAGTCAATTGCTCTCGGCGCGGGAATGGCGGTGACGGCAGGCTGGAGAAGGTGGTCTGGGGAGTCATTGAGACTTCACAAGCAGGGCAAGCCCTGGCGGGCAGCGAGAACGGAGATGACACGGTCAGGCCTGTGGTTGCGTGGTTCAGCGATCACCAAACCAGCCTGCGGCTGCCATATGGCGCCCGCCGGCCACGATGAGGGCCGCCGAGGCGGCCAAGTTGAAGCCGATCGCGAGCCTGGTCGCCGACGACCAAGTCCGGGGTCGGCGAGTGACGGGCTCGACTGCGGTGCCCAGGACGCAGCCCAGGCCGATCCCGGCGCAGATGCCGCCCGTCAGCGCGCTTGGTTCGGTGCGCTGAGACCTGGCCGCCGCGATGACCGCCGCGACGGGCATCGGCCACGGTGCCGCAACACCGGCTCCCCAACCGGCCAGCAGCCCCGCCGGGATCGACAAAGGAACGTTGATGCCACAGGGCTGGCCGGGAAGTTGCTCGCGGATCGCCACCACGGTCCCCGCAACGGCTGCGCCGGCGAATGCGAGCGAGGTGGCCAGCAGTGCAAGGTCCGGGTCCGCACTCATCAGATGGTCCTATCCGTCGGCGCCGAAGGCAGCTCAGGCCAATATCCACCGGCCCGATCGGTGATCTGGCCCGGCGGCCGGTAACACAGCCCGTGGCCTGCTACCGGAATCTTCGCACGCCCGGTCATCGGCCGTGGCGTAAGTGCGGGCCCGCCCGTTGCCTAGGCCGGCCCTGATCAACCTGATCTCAGCTTCCCGGCGGGTCGATGATGTCGGCCGCCTGCCGTAGCGCGCTGGCTATCCGCTCCCGCGGCCGCACCTTGCGCGCCTCCTCCACCAGATCGGAGAGCAGCTCGCGCAACGGCGTCAGGTCAGCCATTCCGGGCTGGCCGTCACCGCCCGCCACGCGTCTGGCCTTAGCGCCCTCGGCGGTGCGGCGTGCCTGGTCAGCGAGGTGGCCGACGACGATGTCGCTCAGCCGCGTTGCCCTTGCCACCTCGACGTCCTGGCCGGCGTCCGGGCTGACCGGCGTGTTAGGGCCGTCGCCTGGCTGCGGGTCCTCAGACACCGCGACCACCCCCTCTCCACAGCCTGGTCCGCATGACGTGTTCCACCGGCAGGACCATGTCCCGCCCGGCTCCGATATCCACGGCGATCACCTCGTCACTCGCGGTTCAAATGGCTCTTCCATGGGCACCTGGTCGACGGCCCTCCAGCACGACCTTCCATTCTTCGGGTGAGAAGGGCGGCCTTTGTCGTCAAGCCACGCCCCAGCGTCTATGGCATTGAAGGATGCGGACTAGCTAAGCATCTCGCGTCACCCAGTGACGCGAACTCCCCCCGCACGGGTGAATCTGCCGGCGGGCCGGGCCCGGGGCACCGGCACGGGGTCCCGGCGCCGCTCGGGTCGGCTGCTCGCACGGTCTGCTGGGCACCGACAATTCGATCCTGCGCGTGAATCCTGACGGCACAGCCAGATCCCGCGGATCACCGTCCCGAACTGAGCCGCGATCGCGCCGCCGGGGCCACCACCAAGAGATCGGGAAACGACCCGGCCGGATCCCGGTCGGCTGGGCCGCCGCGCGGTTGAAATTTATAGTTCCTCCTGGTCCGTAAGGGCCAGGTTCCGAGGACCCATCTGTCGTCACGGATGATCTCGATTGTTCCCTTCGGGCCCGTACCGGTGACGGTCAGGCCCTCGCCGCCGATCACGACGTCGGTGTGAATGGCTGAGTGGTTGAGCCCGATCTCATACCTCTCCTCGTTGCTCTTCGCCAGGCCATCCGCCACCGCGAACGGGAAGCTTTGTCCCCACGCGACGTGGCAGGCGGCGTTCTCATCGAACAGCATGTTATGGAAGAGGATGTTGGCCTTCGCGATCCGCGAGTCCCGGTCAACGAGCGAGACCTCACCTAGGCTGCGGGCGCCCTCGTCGGTGTCGAGCTGGGCACGCACTGACTCGACGCCCGACGTGGCTGTGATATCGGTGATGCGCCCGCCGCGGAACGTGACCTTCAACCCTTCGACCACCACACCGCCGATGATCACCGGTTTTGTCAGGCTGATCACGCCGTCGGCGCGGCGCCGGTCGGGGCTCGTGAAGACTTCCTCGGTCGGAATATTTGGCATGTAAGTGACGCCATCCGGGTCGTCCATGGAGCCGCCGGTCCATCGAGCGTCCGGCACGAGCCCCACCGTCAGATCCGTATCCGCGCTGCGGTAGCGCACCTCGGTCAGGTCCAATGCGTCCAGCGCGCGGGCTCGCGCGGCCAGCTCCGCGGCGCGCTCACGCCAGCTGGCGACCGGATTGGCCTCGTCGAGGCGCATCGCCGTCGCGACTGCGTCCCAAAGGCGTTCCAGGTCTGGTTCGCCGAAAACCTCGCGCGCCCAGCCCGGATTCGGCGCAGGGACCACAGTCCAGCGCAGTTGCTGCCCTTGGATCGCCTCCCGGTAGGCCATTGCCTCTTCCACCGGGAACGCGGCCGCCTTCGCGGGATCGACATCGTCGAGCAGATGCGGGTCAGGATCGCCGACGAGCGTGATGGAGACGCCCCGCTCCGCCGCCCACGCCTTGGTCCGCTCAATCACCCACGGCCGCGGTCTGGTCAGCTTCTCGATGTCCGCGTGGGTGAGCTGCGAACGCCGGATCGGGCCGTCCGACCAGTCGACCTCGACCCGAGAGGCACCAGCGACATAGGCGCGCTCTGCCACCGCACGGGCAATCTCCAGGTGCGCAATGTCGGTGCGGAGCAGGACGAACGAGCCGGGCTGGACGTTGGCGCCGACACGGACGACCAGGTCGGCGAACCGTTCAAGACGATCGTTGCCAGGCATGCCCAGCATGGTAGGGCATGGGCGAAAGCAAACCGAACGTCGCCTGGCCGACGGCATCCCGGGCCCTCCACTCCAGCACTGCCGCGGTGTCCTCGGCGTCCTCGTGGTCGGCCGGGTGGCGGCCTGCTCCAGGACCGCAGCCGCAGAAAGTCGGTTACCGGGATCACGACCGCGGCCCCATTTCGCCGGGGTCTGCTGACCCAGCGTCCGGCGGAAGACCGCAGCTAGGTCACGAGGTAATAGATGCTGTTCCCGATCAGCCAGAAGCCCAGGACCAGGGACACGATGATGATGACCTGGTCGGTGTGGGTGTCGATCCAGTGCCGCAGCCGGGCCAGGAACTGCTGTGCGGGCTGGGGGCGGAACCCGGCGTAGATCTCCATGGCCAGGATCGAGGACGTGGCGATGACGCAGAACAGCGCGAGCGTCAGGTAATCCTGCCAGGATGCGAGCTTGGCCTCGACGATGACGGTGACACCTGCGGCGACGAGGGCCCAGGGCTGGGTGAGCGGACCGAGCCCGATGGCATACCACGGCGTCATGTTGTCGATGCTCGTCTGCCACTTGGGGGGCTTCTTCGGCGGTTTCGGCTTGCCTAGCTTCCGGTACTGCCGGATCGCGATCACCGTCAGCACGACGCCGAGAGCGAGCTTGGCGGCCAGGGCGGCCAGCGAGGGAGCCGTGCTGGGTTGCGGCGGATTGTTGCCGGTGACGAGCACAGTGAACGCGATCACGATGGCGAGTGACACGAGCCAGCCGAAGATGAACGCGGCGCCCTTCCGCACGCCGCCCTTGGACGCGAGAACAAGGATGAACGCGGTGAGCGGAAGCGGTTCGAGCGTGATCGCTACGCCGATGAGAACCAGGTTAAGAACGATCATGTGAGTCCCGATCTGCTGGCCGCGACCGCGTGCGGCGTCTAGCGCGTCTTATTTCGCCGGGCCGCGCGGATCCAGCTGACCAGCAGCCGGTTCACCAGGCCGACGGCTCCGGCGATCCAGTGGCCGCCGGGGATCACCAGCTCGCGGAAACGGGGGGTGAGCACGACTTCGGGCGATGACAGCTTGTGGGGCAGGTGCAGCACGTCGGGCCCCTCACCGCCAATGACAACATTCATGTCGATGCTGTTTACGCCGATCTTCCGTCCCTGATACTCCATGCCATCGCCTACTTGGTCGTCACGATCAGTGTCACCGCGCCGCCGGTGAGCCTGCCTCATCCACCAAGGGTGATCCCGAGCCCGACTAGAACGGCGCCGCTGCTCCTGACATTTGGCATCTCCTGGCGACAGCGCGGGCCAGAGCGATCAACCCAGGGGTTGAGATCAGGGTCAACCCGCGATCCCACCCGTGGGCCGACGCTCCGGGCAGGTGGAAAGCGGCACGGTATCGGCATGAACATCAACGTTTATGTGATCAACGCAATCCTCGTCCTCCTGGTTATCCGCCAGATCCGCGAGCGCCCGCTCGACCTGCGCTCCCTGGCCATCCCGGTGCTCGCCGTCGCCGCCGCCGCCGTCCTGTTCCTGCACTCCGTGCCCCTCGGCGGCAGCGACGTCGCGCTGGAACTGGCCTGCGTGCTGGCCGGCGCGGCCATGGGCGCCACCGGCGGGCTGGCCACCCACCTGCGCCGCGGTCCCGACGGCCGGCCGATGGGCCGCGCGGGCTGGCTGGCGGCCGGCATGTGGGTCGGCGGCGTCGGCGCCCGGCTGGCCTTCGTGGTCGCCGCGTCCAACGGCGCGGGCCCGGCCATCGCCCGGTTCAGCGTGGCCAACCACATCACCGGCTCGGCCGCCTGGATCGCGGCCCTGATCATGATGGCGCTGGCCGACGTGCTCACCCGGCTGGTGATCATCTATCTGCGCAGCCGCAGGCTGGCGACGCGCGTTCCGGCCCCCGTGGCCCCCCTCGCGGGTGGCGTCGGTGCCTGACCTGGTAACCCGGCCCGCCGCGGGCCACACTGTGTCCATGAGGGCACGGCTGGTCGCGGCGGGCCTAAGTCTTGGCGCCGCACCGCCTGACCCGGCTGCCCGCGGGAAAGACGAACCTGACTCGCCCCGGGTGGCCGAAGCGCGATCGAATGCCCGCGAACGCGGCGATGCACAGCGGCAAGCGCTACGGCCGCTCGGCCTGGTCTTCATCGCGGTCGTGGTGACGGCCAGCGCGCAGACTCATCCTGCGCCGGGCCTGCACGGGACCGGCCTGGCCGTGACGCTGCTGCTGGCCGCCTACGCCGCGACGGTCATGACGGCGATCAGCGTGAGCTGGGCCCGCCGCGGCATGGCCGCGCAGATCGTCGTGGCCGCCCTGATCGGCGGCTACAGCGTGGCGCTGGCCATCTTGCAGCCCCACGGGCCGGTAGAGCTGGCGCCGAGCATGGGTGTCTGGATCGCCGCGGTCCGGCTGCCACCCGTCGCGGCCGCCGTCACCACGGGAGCCATCACCGCCGCGCTTGCCTTGGCCGTAGGCCTGACCCAGGCGGCCCAGGCGATCCTCCCCGCCGTGCTGCTGTGCCTGCTGCTCGCGGTGACCGGCCAGTTCATCCGACGCGGCCGGGAAGGCCAGGATCGCACCGAGCTGCTCTTGGCCCAGCTCCAGGACGCCCGCGAGGGCGAGGCCGCCGCGGCTGCGCTGGCCGAACGGAGCCGCATCGCCGGCGAGCTGCACGACGTGCTCGCCCATTCCCTGTCGGCCCTGGCCATCCAGCTCCAGGGCGCGCGCAAGCTGGCCGGCCGCGAGGCGGTCAGCGTCGCCCTGCGCGCCACGATCGAACGGTCGGCCGAACTGGCCAAGGCCGGATTGGCCGACGCCCGGCAGGCCGTCGGCGCTCTGCGCGGCGACCGGCTGCCGAGCCTGGATCAGCTGGCTGACCTCGTGGAGGACTTCCGGCGCGACACCGGGTCTGACGCCACCCTGCGGATCGACGGCACGAGCCGGCCGCTCCCGGCCGAGGCCAGCCTGGCCCTGTTCCGCGGCGCCCAGGAGGCGCTGACCAACATCACCCGCTACGCTCCGGGCGCTGCCACGGCCGTCACCGTGAGCTATCAGCCGGGCCGGACCGTACTCACCGTCGAGGACCACCTCCCAGGGGCCGGCGCCAGCCCGGCCGCGGAGCCCCGGGCTGATCTGCTCGCCGATGTGGGCGGCGGGCACGGCCTGGCCGCGATGCGCGAGCGAACCCAGCGGGCGGGCGGGACCGCGCGGTCCGGGCCGACCGCCGACGGATGGCTGGTCGAGCTGGAGGTGCCGGCGTGACCGGTGCCCCGGAGCCCGTCCCGATCCGGGTCCTGATCGCCGACGATCAGCGGGTCGTGCGCGAGGGCCTGAGCATGCTGGTCGCGCTCATCGACGACGTCGAGGTCGTCGGGGTGGCGTGCGATGGCGCCGAGGCGGTGCGGCTGGCCGAGGCCCATCGCCCCGACGTGATCCTGATGGACCTGCGCATGCCGGACCTCGATGGCATCGGCGCGACCGCCCAGCTACGCGAGCGGCTCCCGGCGGCCCGGGTGCTGGTGCTGACCACCTACGCTGACGAGGACGCCATCATCCCCGCACTGCGGGCGGGCGCGCGGGGTTATCTCACCAAGGACGCCAGCGCCGAGCAGATCGAGACCGCGATCCGCGCGGTTCACGCGGGCCAGACCCACCTCGACCCCGCCGTCCAGGAACGGCTCGTGGCCGCGGTCATCAGCCGGCCGCCGTCCCCGGACCCCGCCGACCTCGCGGGCCCAGGCCCCGGCGGCCGCAAACCGCCAGACGGGCTCACCATCCGCGAGGCCGAGGTCCTCAGCTTGCTCGCCTCCGGGCTGAGCAACACCGAGATCGCCCAACGCCTCTACCTCAGTCACGCCACGGTCAAGACCCACATCAACCGGATCTTCGCCAAGACCGGCGTCCGGGACCGCGCCCAGGCCGTAAGGTACGCCTACCAGCACGGCCTCTCGGCTCCCGCCGACTGACACCCGGGCCACGGGAAGTCTTGTCACTCGGGCGCGCCGGGTAGATGGTGGCGTTGTGTTATATGTAAAAGTTCGCGTTATGCAAAGAACTGCTGTGGTTGCTGGCCGCTCACCTGCACCGATCGCTCGCGCAGGCCCCGGAGGCCTGCACTCGCGAGTCGGTTTTGCATAACGCTCCTTGGGGCGCCCGGTGCGCAAGACCGGAGTGCCCATGAACGTCGCGGAGGTGGTGGCCGTGCCAGCAGGCTCGAACGCCTACAACAGTCTGTGGCAGGTCAGGACCGATGCCTGGTCCACCCTGGAGGAGTCGACCGCCCAGCTGGCCCTGGCCGGTGCCCAGCAGCGTCCGGTCGAGCAGCTGACCGACACGGTCACCGAAGCGCTGGATGTCCTCGCGCCCATCGAGCGGTTCTGGGCCTTCCCCGGCATGCAGGCCTTCTACAAGGTGCGCCGGCTGTTCACGACCGGTAAGTACGACCGGTGCGCGACGCTGGTGGCCAGGATCAACCGGTCGCTGGCCACCGACTCCTACCAGGGCAGCCCGAGCTGGGACGCCGACACCGAGGACGACGCCCACGATCGCCAGCCGCAGCCGGCCGGCCAGGCCCGCCCCCAGCGGCCCTACTTCGAGGTCCTGGTTGTGGAGGACATGACCGAGGACCAGGAGCGCGCGCTGCGCGAGGAGTTCCGGCGGTGGCGCCGCCCGGACGACCAGTTCGTCTACGAGATCGTCGTGGTGCCGAGTTTCGACG
>Ga0187814_10000993_pt1 | contig 10523 bp, 13 predicted proteins | sample NC_S_4_FD_132450 | JGI IMG/M metagenome (GOLD analysis project Ga0187814, IMG submission 132450) | Wetland sediment microbial communities from Neuse River Estuary, North Carolina, USA - ASW-S_4 | ecosystem: Environmental > Aquatic > Freshwater > Wetlands > Sediment | place: USA: North Carolina...
GCAGGAGAGCTTCTTGAAGCTGGTGTTCGCGATCGCGCAGGGAGGAATGGGGCCGTTCCTTTACCGGATGGCCCCGCCGGATCAGCTGTGAGTCAAGCTATTGCAGCGGCTGTTGCGGCGCTCGCTCAGGCGGTGGGATCCTCTCCTGGCTCCTCCCCGATCGTGGCTCCCTGCGTCGGGTCCTCGTAGGCCTCCGCTCCCGCCTCGGTGCCTTGGCTCGGGTCCTCCCCGACAGTCGCGCCTGTCGTCGGATCCTCCGCCGCCTCCGGGCTCGGTTGCGCCGGTGACTGGGTTGGGTCCTCGCCGATGCTCGCGCCCTGTGTCGGGTCGTCGGTGGCGGACATCGCTCCCTCCTTTCGGCTCCTGGAGCCTGACGTTCGAGCGGCGCGCGCTACCCAACGCGAACCGCCGGTTCGCAGATATATCTATCACCACCGCGCCTCATTGCAAGGATCCATTGGTCGCACTTGGTTTCGGTCCTCGTACCATCGAGGCATGCGGCTATCCGTTCTCGACCAGTCCCCCATCTCCGAAGGATCGACCGGCGCCGACGCTCTCCACAACACGATCGATCTCGCCGTCCTTGCAGACGAGCTCGGCTACCACCGCTACTGGGTCGCCGAGCACCACGGCGGACCGATGCTCGCCAGCGCGAGTCCCGAGGCGCTGATCGGCCCGATCGCCGCCGCGACGACGGCCATCCGAGTGGGCAGCGGCGGCGTGATGCTCCCGCATTACAGCCCGCTGAAGGTCGCGGAGACGTTCACGATCCTCGCGGCGCTCTTCCCGGGGCGGATCGACCTCGGGATCGGGCGGGCGGCGGGCACCGATCCGATGACGACCTTCGCGCTCCAACGCGATCGCCGCCAGGCCGCTCCCGACGACTTCCCCCAGCAGCTTGCCGAGCTCCTGGCCTACTTCGAGGACAACCTGCCTGCGGACCATCCCTTTTACCGGTTGGCGGCGACGCTCCCGGGTCTTCCGGCGCTGCCGGAGACGTGGCTGCTCGGATCCTCCGCGCAGAGCGCCATCTGGGCGGGGCAGCTCGGCCTGCCGTACGCGTTTGCCGATTTCATCAACCCGGGAGGCGCCGAGATCGCGTCGCTCTACCGCGAGCGCTTCACGCCCGAGCGCGGGCTGAGGGCCTCCCGCACCGCAGTGGCCGCCTGGGTGCTGTGCGCCCCCACCGACGAGGAGGCCCAGCACCTGGCGAGCAGCAGCCGGATGACGCTGACGCTTCTGCGCCGCGGCCAGCTGATCCCGGTGCCCTCGCCGGACAAGGCGACCGAGTTCCTGCGGCGAGAGAGAAAGCTCGACGGGCAGGTGGGCGGCGCGTCACGCGGAACGCTGCCGGGCCGACGCGGGATCATCGGATCGCCTGAAAAGGTTCGCGGCGAGCTGGAGGCGCTTGCGGCTGACTACGGCGCCGAGGAGGCGATCGTCGTGACGATCACCCACGAGCACGCCGCGCGCAGGCGCTCCTACGAGCTTCTGGCGGGGGCGTTCGGGCTCGAGCCAGCGAGCGCGCGGCTCGCCGCGTCCACGAACCGCTGAGCGAACGACCCGCCCAGCGCCCCCACGGGCAGAAACCGGGGGACGTCGACCTGCGCTGAGAGCTGGACCTCCAGCAGCGTCTGCGGTCCCGTCGCCACCTTCCAGTGGACCTCGAAGCGCTCCGCATCGGAGGGATGGTCCGGAACGCGAGTCAACGTGACGCGCCGCCCCGGTTCGACCGCGACCGCCAGCATCAACTCGAGGTCGTGGACCACCGGGCCGAGCGCGATACGGACCGTGGCACGGGTGCGCACCGCTGTGCCATCGCCGCTTCGCTCGAGCACCTCAGCCTCGCGGATCAGCTCCGGGTACCAGCGCGGGTAGTGCTCGACCCCCGCCAGTAGCGCCGTGCACGCCTCGGCTGCAGCCGAGACGGTCGCGGACGCGCTCGCCTGCAGATCCTTCCTCGAGCGGCAACCTCCTCAAACATGGCTTTGACGGTCTCGGTCCGGGTCGCGATCGATCGGCTGCCTCCGTACCAGCCTCGTCGCGATCACCAGGATCGCAGACGCTGACGCCCGGCAGGGACCCGGCGCACTCAGTCGAGCGCGGCGTGAACGCGCACGGTCGTCCCGTCCCGGGCGGTGCGGACCTCCACAAGGTCACACAGCTGGTTGACCGTCCAGAGGCCGACTCCGCCTGCCACGTCGGGCCTGGGGACACGCCGCCCTCCGAGCGGATCGGTGATGTGTCCGCGGTCCTCGATCTGGCAGACCACCGCGCGCGGCCGAGCCCACACGTGGAGGGTCCTGGCGCCACGCCCGTGCGTGACTGCGTTGATCGCCAGCTCGTTCACCGCCATCATGAGATCGGCGACCCGATCCTTGCTCAGCGCCGCGGCGGCCGCCTGCTCGGAGACCAGGGCACGCGCTGAACAGATTCTCCAGCCCGAACCTCATCCGGGCGGCGCCGGCAGGCGGCTGGGCAGCGGGTCATCGCACCCGATCGGGATCGAGGCCCTACCGTAGGCGGCGCTGGGCAGCTCCGCCCCGCGGCGAATCACGCTGGGGTGGGTGCGTTCGGCGTCCGCCAGAACCTGGCCGTCGAGGGCGACCGCATCGTAGGGAGCGTCAGGAGCCGCCTGATTGGCGGACCGACGTTGGCCAGCACGACCCGCTTGCCGCCCCGGTCGGCGCGCTGTTGCGAGTTCAGCAGCACCCGCAGCGCGCTGACGTCCATGAACTGCAGATCGCGCAGATCGAGGACCAGCAGCTCGGCGGCAGACCGCTGCGCCCGTTCGATCGCCTGCTCTGAGCTCCGGGGAGGACGCCATGTCCAGCTCGCCGCTGACGACGAGCACCGTCGTACGCCCACGTTCGCGAACCCCAACGCTCAGATGGCTTTTGGCACCGATGGCCCCACGGTTCGACTAACTGTTACCCCTGCTCGTGGCCGTCGCGCAGCGACCGCCACCCGCAGCTGAGCAACCTACCGGCCTAACCCGCCGCGATCACCTCGGCGAGCAGCGCCGAGGCGTGCGCAGCTGGCAACCTACCAGCCTTAACCCGCCGCGATCACCTCGGCGAGCAGCGCCGAGGCGTGCGTCTCACCACCCTCGCCGGTGATCCAGCGCCTGGCCCCGTCGCGCAGGACGATCTTCTCCCCGGGTTGGCAGGGCGTCCGGAACTCGAGCTCGACGTCGATCCGCTCGGGCTCCGGACCGCCGAGCAGCTCCTCCTCGAGCGGCTGCCAGTAGGCGGCGTTGTTGATGTGGCCGGCGATGTCCAGCTCGGTCGACCGGAACGTCCAGGCCGAATCCTCGACGTCGGGCCCGGGGGCCGGGTGGCGGAGCCGCGCGGTCACTCGCCGTCCTCCTGCGGAGGTCCCGTACAGCGCCCGCTCCTGCTCGCTGAGCGGAACCGGGCGCCCGTCGGTCGGATCGAGGTGGACCCACAGCGACACCGCCTCGACATCGCTGTCGCCCGCGCCGAGCCGTGCGATCGACGTGCGCCGCTCGGCCCACATCCGCCCGAGTCCGCTGCAGAACGTCGCTACGCCGTGGGTCTCCCCAAAGCGGGGAAAACGCTCGACGCGGATCCGGGTGCGCCGTACAACCCAGACGGCCGCGCCAGCCATGTCGGCCTCGACCACATCGGCGTAGGCCACGTCCTGGAGCCACCGCGCCAGCCCATCGAGGCGGATCCGCCCCGAGGGGGCACAGTCGGCAAAGCCGGGGCGGAAGACCTGCTCGAACACCCGACCCTCATGCGGCCTGGGCACCAGCTCGCTCACCGCGTCGACACGCACCGCGGTGGAGCGTAGATGGCCCAGACCGAATCGACGCGTCTGCCGCTAGCGGAGCTGGGCATGCAGGGAGTCAGGCGAACAGACGCGGATCGGCGGTCGCGATGCCGTGCACCCCGAGCTCTCGCAGGCGGTCGATCGCAATCCGCTCGTTGACCGTCCACGCGTACAGGCGGCCGCGGCGCGAGGCGACCTCGTCGATCAGGGTGGAGTCGACCAGCCGGTGCTGCGCCATCAGCGCGTCCCACCGGGCGCCGGCAAGGCCATCCAGCACCTGTGCGCGCCAGTCGCGCCAGCGCCGACTCATCCGTGCGAGCCGACCGCCGACCGAGATTCCTACCCGAGCGCGCGGCTCGAGCGCCCGCACGCGATCGAGGACCTCCGGCACCTGCGAGGAGATCAGCGTCCGCTCGAGCAGCTCCCTGCGCCGGAGATCGTCCAGGAGCGCGGTCTCGCAGCCGGGATGCTTCAGGTCGACGTTCAGCTCGATCTCAGCGAAGCGCCGGGTCGACAGGTAGTCGAGCGCCTCATCGAGCCGAACGTTGCGCGGCAGGCGCGTGTGCAGGACGGTGTGCGCCAGCACCAGCTCGCCACGCCAGGCCCGGACGTCGAACTCGACCATGTCGACCCCCACGTCCAGGGCCGCGTCGAACGAAGCGAGCGTGTTCGCTGGGGCCAGGGCACTTGCCCCGCCATGACCGATTCGCTGACACCCGTACGAGAACACAGAGCACCACCTGGTTAGCGTACCGGCAGCTGAAACCGCCAACGCCGCCGACTGGGCGGCCCTGAGAATGACAGGAGACGAGGACGTGTCAGTCGACCCACCATCCCGCGGCGGCGCGCTGGTCACCGGCGCCGGCCGGGGGCTCGGGCTCGAGATCGCGCGCCGGCTCGTGGCGCGCGGTCACCTTGTGCACGTGACCGACGTCGACGGGGAGCTGGCGGCCCGGGCGGCCGCCCAGCTCGGCCCGAGGGCTTTCGGCTCGGCGCTCGACGTCCGCAGTTACCTCGCCTGCCGGGCCGCAGCCTCGCGGACGCAGCGGCGCGCGGGCTCGCTCGAGGTTTGGGTCAACAACGCCGGCGTGCTCGCCACCGGGCCCGCCTGGGAGCAGGACGACCGCACCCGCAGGCTGATGCTCGAGGTCAACGCGATCGGGACGATCAACGGCACGATCGCGGCGCTCGAGCCGATGCGCGCAGCGGGTCGCGGGCAGATCATCAACGTGATCTCGCTGACGGGGCTCGTGCCCGCGCCCGGGGAGGCGGTCTACTCGGCCTCCAAGCATGCGGCGATGGGCTTCAGCATGGCGACCCTGGCGGACCTGCGGCTGGCTGGGATCAACGGGATCGAGATCTCGTGCGTATGCCCGGACAGGATCTGGACGCCGATGCTCTACCACAAGCTCGAGGATCCGGGGGCCGCGGCCTCGTTCTCGGGGGTGCTGCTGGCGCCGGAGCAGGTCGCCGAACAGGTCGAGGGACTGCTTGACCATCCACAGCCCATGCTCGCGATCCCCCACTGGCGGGGCGTAGCGGTGCGGCTCTTCAATCTGTGGCCGGGCTTTGGGCTGCGCGCCGCCGACCGGATCCTCGCCCGCGGCCGCCGGCGGCAGCGCCGCTACCTCCGGAGGGCGAAGGCGGGGAAGCTGCCGTGAGGGGGTCTCGGGCGCTACGGCGCTCCCGCGCGCGTGAGGCAGCGCGCCCCGCACTGGGCGCCGATCCAGGCCGCCTCGGCAACCGACTTGTGCGCGGCCAGCCCGAACGTGAACCCCGCAGCGAATGAGTCACCGCAGCCGTAGGCGTCCCTGACCGGTCCCTCGGGCGCGACCGACCTCCAGCTGCCCTCCGACTCGCCGGACCACACGCCCCCCTGGGCACCCCGGGTCTCCACCAGCAGCCGGGCCCGGCCCGTCAACCGGCGCGCCCACTCGGACTCGTCGCGGTCGTGATCGCTGAACACCAGCGCGTCGATCCGCGGTCCGGCCTCGAGGGCGTGCCTGCCCCTCGGCGAGGCGACGACGGTTCGCGCCGCGCGCGTTCGCTCCAGCGCGGCCACGTCGCCGGCCGTGAAGTAGGCCCCCTCCGCGCGGCTGAGCAGGTCCCAATCGAGGTCGTCCTGGCCCAGCGGCTCGAGCCGCTCGCCGACTGTCACGATCGTTCGCTCGCCTTCGCGCTCCAGCAGCGTGAGCGCCCGGCGGGTCGGCTGCCCGCTGCGCCACGCCGCATGCACGGTGACACCGCGCTCTGTCAGCTGCTCGGCGGCGGCGTGGCCAAGCGCGTCATCACCAAGCGCGCAGATGAAGTCGACGTGCGCGCCCAGCTCCGCGAGCACAACCGCGACCACGCCGCCGCCCCCGGCAGCTCGCGCAAACGCGCCCTCGGCATGGATCACCTCGCCCCGGTGTGGCATCCGCGCGATCGGGATGAAATCGACCCACTCGACGTGACCGACTACCGCGAGGCGCAACATGGGCGGGAGCGTAGAGATCCGCCCCGCACCGCCGGAGGGCCGTCGCCGCCGAAGCGCCCCGCCTCCCAGAAGCCCCCGCCTCCCAGAAGCCCCCGCCTCCCAGAAGCGCCCCGCCTCGCAGACAAGAGCCTGGCTGAAAAAGCGACGGTATGCGTCGCTTTTTCGGCCACCCTCCCCGCGCCGATGCCAGAATGTCGCGGAAACCCGCCGCGACTGTCACGGGATCGCTAACAACAGGAGGGCGCGATGGCGATGGTGACCGGAAGCTCAACGGCAGAGATCGACGCTCCGCTGGACGAGGTGTGGGCGCTGGTCGAGGACGTTGAGAAGGCGCCCGACTGGCAGGGCGGCCTCAAGGGGATGCACGCGATCGAGCGCGACGGTGAGGGCCGCGCGACCCTGTGTGAGTCCGAGTCCGACGCCAAGGTCCGGACGATCAAGTCGACCGTCCGCTTTGAGTACGACGGCCCAACCGTGCTGCGCTGGACCCAGGAGAAGGGGGAGCTCAAGTCAGTCGACGGTCGTTGGGAGCTCGAGGACCTCGGCGGCGACCGCACCCGCGCGACCTATTCGCTCGAGGTCGAGCTCGGGCGGATGCTCAGCCTGGTGATCCGGGGACCGCTCATCGATCTGCTGCGCGGTCAGCTCGTCAGCGCCCGCGCCGGCGAGCTCAGGAAGACGATCGAGTCCGGCTGACGGCGGCCTCAGCCCCAGGTCCGGAGGCTGTCCCCGCGGACGATGGTCAACCAGAGCGCCCTGGGGTCCGAGCAGCCGCCGCCGCTGGCGTTCTTCGGCCGCGGGACTTTCGAGCAGGTCCTCGAACTGGGATCCTGATGCGATGCTGGCCGTCTACGCCTCCGGTGTCGATCCCGACGATCCACTCAGCGCACTGAGCATCGGGGAGCGGCCCGAGCCCAACCCGCCCGACGGGTGGACGGTCATCACCGTCAAGGCCGCCTCGCTCAACCACCACGACGTCTGGTCGCTGCGCGGAGTCGGCCTCACCAAGGACCGGCTGCCGATGATCCTCGGCTGCGACGCTTCAGGACTGGACCAGGACGGCAACGAGGTTGTCGTCCACGCTGTGATCAGCGACCCGGATTGGCGCGCCGACGAGACGCTGGACCCCAAGCGGTCGCTGCTGTCTGAGCGCTACCAGGGAGCGCTCGCGGAGCTGGTCGCGGTTCCCCGCCGCAACGTTTTGCCGAAGCCACCCGAGCTGAGCTTCGAGGAGGCGGCGTGCCTGCCGACGGCCTGGCTGACCGCCTACCGGATGCTGTTCACGCGCGGGCGCCTCACCCCCGGCGCGACCGTCCTGATCCAGGGCGGTGGCGGCGGCGTAGCGACCGCAGCGACGGTGCTCGCGAGCGCGGCCGGCGCCCGCGTGTGGGTCACGGCGCGCTCGCTGCAGAAGCGCGACCAGGCGCTCGCGCTCGGTGCCGATGGAGCGTTCGAGCTCGGGACGCGGCTGCCCGAGCGCGTCGACGTGGTGATCGAGACGGTCGGAGAGGCGACCTGGGGCCATTCGATCCGATCGCTTAAGCCCGGCGGGACCCTCGTGGTGTCCGGCGCCACGACTGGAGACGCGCCGCCGGCGGAGCTCTCACGGGTCTTCTTCCTGCAGCTCTCGATCATCGGCTCGACGATGGGTACCCGCGAGGAGCTCGAGCGGCTGAGCCGCTTCTGCGTCGAAAAGGAGATCCGCCCCGTGATCGACCGAACGCTCCCGCTGTCCGAGGCCCGGCAGGGCTTCGAGGCGATGCTCGACGGGAGCTTTGTCGGGAAGATCGTGTTCACCGTCTGAGCCGCCGCGGCGCCGCGGCACGGGCGTTTCCCGCGGACGCCGCGAGCCCTTACACGCCCAGCCAGCGCGGCGGGTTCTCGACCAGCATCGTCTCGAGCTGGGCATCGCTCATCCCGCCCTCCTTGAGCGTCGGGATCACTCCCTCGAACAGGAACGTCATGCTCCAGTCGGTGGCGGCTCCGGCGGCCTGGAGCTGCTCGATCATCTCGGGCGGGTACCAGTCGAGGCCGTTGGCGATCGGGATGTCGAAGTCCTGCGAGAGGAACATGCGCTCGGCGTGGCCGCGGGCCAGCAGCTCGAGCACGGTGGCGTTGCGCCGGTCGGTCGGCAGGAACAGGTCGATCCCGTAGCGGTCCATCCCGATGTAAACACCGCGGTTCAGCAGCCGCTCGATGTAGTCGAGGTCATCGGTGTCGCCGGTGTGGGCGATCTGGATCTTCTCGGGGGCGACTCCCTCCTCGAGGAAGACCTCGACCTGCCGCGGCCCGGTGTTGGACGCAGGCCGGGAGTGGGCCATGATTGGCGCCCCGGTGCGGAGCGAAGCTCGCGCAGCGGCGCGGTGGACCTTCTCGATCCGGTCGTTGACACCCGCCTCGTCGGCGGCGCACTTGATGAACGCCGCCTTGACATCGGTGCCCTGGATCCCCTGCTCGATGTCGTGGACGAACAGGTCGGCGATGAAGTCCTCGCTGCGGTTGGCGAGGAATTGGGGCAGGTGGTCGTAGGTGTAGATCCCGGTACAGGCGACGATCTGCAGACGGGTCTCGGACGCGAGCCGCTGGAGCGCCGCAATGTCCCTGCCGAGCAGCATCGCGGTCGGCTCGACCACGGTCCTGACCCCGTGGCCCTTGACGGCCTCGGCTGACTCGAGCGCCAGGCTGTACTCCCGATCGTGGTCGCGGACGTGCGGCCACTGCACGGTCACCGCCTCGTCGCCGGAGAAGAAGTGCTCGTGGATCAGCGTCAGGCCCATCTGCTCGGCGTCGATCCGTCCTCCTACCGTCTCCACGCTTGCCATCTGCAACCCCTCTTTCGTGGTTAGGCCCCGTCGAGGTGGGAAGCCTCCTCGCAAAAAGAGGAGGATCATATGTTGCGAAGCGTCACCACCAGAGTTGCGGGCCTGCTGATCCTGATCGCAGGCATCTGGGGCGGGCTGATTCCGTTCGTCGGCCCGTACTTCCATTCCACGCTCGGACCGACCACTCCTGGCAGTGGTCGAACGCGCGTCTGTACCTGGACGTGCTTCCGGCGATCGCGTCGGTCCTGGGCGGGCTGCTGTTGTTGGGCGCCGGACCGTGGGCGGCCGGCCGCGTCGGCGCGCTGTTGGCGCTGGCGGGAGGCATCTGGTTCGCCATCGGACCCGATGTCGGCCGCCTGTGGCATTCCGGCGGCACGCAGGGCATCGCCCACGGCCGCGGCGGCACGAGGATGCTCGAGTATCTGACGTTCCACTCAGGGCTTGGAGTCCTGATCACTGCGCTGGCGGCGTATTCGCTGCCGAGCCGGTCGCAGCCCGCGAGGGCGAGCCGGTCGACAAGCGCGGGAACGTCACCAGTCGGTGGTAGCAGGGGCGGGGCCGCCTTTACGGGAGGAGCTGGGGGCGCCACCAAGTCGCCGGTGGCGCCCTCTCCTCCTCAGGTCACCTGCTGGCGGGCCAGTAGCGCTAACACCACCGCCGACAGCACGGCGACCGCGGCGGCGAACACGAGGCCGGCGATCCTCAGCCCCGCAACCTGCGCGAGCAGCACCTCGCCGATCACCGGCAGCGAGATCGCCACGTACGCCACGACGAAGAAGCTCGAGGCGACCTCCGCGCGCTGCTCGGGCGGAGCGGCTCCGTTCACCCCGGTCAGTCCGGCCCGGAAGCTGAGGCCCTGACCCACGCCGGCGATCAGCGCCCCGAGCTCGAGCAGCGCCAGCGACGACGCTCCCAGCCCCAGCGCCATCACCGCCATCCCCAGGATCAGCCCGGCGCACCCCGCCGGCAGTGCCACCGCTCGCGGCACAACCTCCAACAGCAGTTGGCCGCCCAGCGACGCGGCGAACACCGCGAACACGACCAGCCCGACGACCGCATCGTTCTTGACGTCCAACACCTGGCCGAGAAAAGCCGGGGCCACCGCAGTACAGAGCCCCAGTACGGCAAAACCGGCAAAGGCGGCGAGCGATGCCCGCACGAAGATCGCCCGCACCCGAGCCCGCCCATGTTCGCCATCGTCGCCACCAGCGTCGCGCGTCCGCGCTGCCCCGGCGGCGCCAGGTCCACGAGCGTCGCGGCCGCGGTGCCCGTGAAGATTCCGGCCGAAAGCCCCGATAGCACCCGGCCGAGCAGCAGGAACCCGAGTGCGTTGGCCAGCAGGAATGCGACTGCGCTGAGCGCCGAGAAGCCGAGTCCCATCAACAGCACCGGCCGGCGCCCCACCTGATCGGACAGGCTCCCAAACAGCA
>Ga0187814_10000994_pt1 | contig 10520 bp, 7 predicted proteins | sample NC_S_4_FD_132450 | JGI IMG/M metagenome (GOLD analysis project Ga0187814, IMG submission 132450) | Wetland sediment microbial communities from Neuse River Estuary, North Carolina, USA - ASW-S_4 | ecosystem: Environmental > Aquatic > Freshwater > Wetlands > Sediment | place: USA: North Carolina...
CCGTCGTTCTTGGCGTAGAACGCGAACAGCAGCTGGTCCAGCGTCTTGGTCATGTGGTACACCGACCCCGGGTTGGCCGGGTGCAGGATCTCCCGCTCCAGGTCGCCGTCCGGGGTCGGCACCTTGACAGTGAGGTAGCCCTCGGGGATCGGCGCCGAACCAGACCAGCCGTACCCGTACACGCCCATCGTGCCCAGGTGCACCACCGCGGCCTCGACGCCGGTGTGCACCAGAGCGGTCAGCAGGTTGTGGGTGGCGCGGACGTTGTTGTCGACGGTGTACCGCTTGGTCTTCTCCGACCGCATCGAATACGGCGCGGCGCGCTGCTCGGCGAAGTGCACGATCGCGTCCGGCCGCAGCTCGCGCAGCAGGTCGGCCAGCCGGTCGTACTCGGTGGCCAGGTCGACGTTGACGAACCCGATCTCGCGCCCGGAAACCTCGCGCCACGCCTGGATACGGTCGCCTATCGGCACGATCGGAGTGAGCGAGTCAACCTCGAGGTCGACGTCGATCTTCCGGCGGCTGAGGTTGTCCAGGATGGTGATGTCATGACCACGGTCCGACAGATACAGCGACGTCGGCCAGCCACAGAAACCATCACCGCCGAGTACGAGGACGCGCATTCCGACTCCCATCGCATTGAGCAGCAAAACCTGCGCCGTGACTTTACCTCGCCTTGAGGATCTCCGCCATGACGCGGGTTGTTGGCCTGCACGACGCTTACTTCTGCCTGGGAGTTTATCCGGGCGTAGCCTGCGCGACGGGTGGGTCGCTGCGGTACATCCCTTTTACACCTCAGGCGGCTGATCATGGTACAGGCCGTTACGGCTGCTCGCCGCCGCACTAGTGCGCACCGTGACAATGATCACGACATTTCTTATTCCGAACGGACGGTCGCGGCTGCCCGCCGAACGCGGCTGTCACCGGTGGCGAGCCGCGGACGAGGTCCGGCGCCGCGGGCGCCGGGGCCGCCCCGCGCCTGCCAGAGCGCTAACCGCTCGCTGCGGACGGCCGGGGTGAGCAGTTCACCGACCGCCTCGACGAGCAGCGTCATCTCGTAGGAGACCTGGCGCGTGTCGCACTCGGGCGCCGTCAGGACGGCGAGGCTCGAGCCGTCGCTCACCGCCTTGACGAACATCAGCCCGCCGTCCATCTCCACCAGCGCCTGGGTCGGGGCACCGCCTTCGAAAACCCGCGCCGCGCCAACCATCAGGCTGGTCAGCCCGGAGGTGATGGCCGCGAGCTGTTCGACGGCGTCGGCCGGTATGCCGGTCGACAGCGCGAGCGGCACGCCGTCCGCGGATACCACGATCGCGTGCGCGACGTCCGCCACCCGTGAGGTGAATTCGGTGACCAGCCAGTTCAGGTCCTGGCGGTGCGGCTTGCTGCTCAACGACTAGTCCTCTCCTGCGTGCGGCGTCCGGCCCTGGGCGTCGCGGTAGCCCAGCTGGAACCCGCTGAGGCGGTTGCGCGCCATTTCGGCTGACCGCCGTGGCGCCGTCGGCTGCGGGAACGTCGGCGGTTCCGTCTCGTAACCCGCCGCCTGCGAGTCATAGCTGACCGCCTGCGAGTCATAGCTGACCGGCGGCGACTGGTAACTGGCCGAAGGCGACTGGTAACTGGCCGGCGGCTGGGCGAAGACAGGCATCGGGCCCGTCGACGGCCCGTTCGACGACCTGCCGCGCATCGAACCCGGGAACAGGTTCGCCTTCGGGATGCGGGTTGGCAGGCCCGCCGCCGTCTGGTCGCCGTGCACCGGGGGGCCGGCCGTCTCGGCGGTCCGCCAGCCGCCGTTGGACCAGGTGTCCGTGCCGTATCCCCGGCCGAGGGGCTGCTGCGGAACGGTGCTGACGGTGCCGACGACCGTCTCCTGAGCGCCCGCGATCGACGGCCGCTTGGGGCGGAACCAGTTGGATACTGCCGCAGCCGGCGCCTCGGGCCTGGCCGGGGCGCCCGGGCCGAGACTCGCGTAGCCGTTCTCGTCAGCGGAGCGCAGCCCGTAGCGGTGCCGGCCGCTGATCCGCCGTCCGCCCATCCGCAGCGCCGCCGGGGACGAGCCGGCCAGGTAGGTCGGCTCGGTGTACTTGACGGCTTCCCGGCCGGTCAGGTTGCCGGGCAGCCAGATGAGGGCGGACAGTCCCTGCGGGGAGACCGGGCGCAGCCGGACCCGCACCCCGTGCCGCGCGGCCAGCCGCGACACGGCGAACAGTCCCATGTGCCTGGATACGGACACGTCGATGAGCGGCGGGTTGTCGAGCCGCCAGTTCATCTCCGCCAGCCTGGGCGGCGAGACGCCGACCCCGCTGTCGCGCACCTCGAGCAGCACGCCGCCGCTGCTCAGTTCCTGGCCGGACACCTGCACCGGAGTGTCCCGCGGCGAGAACATGGTGGCGTTCTCGATGATCTCGGCGAGCAGGTGCACGACGTCGGCGGCGGCCTGCCCGGAGACCGCGATCCCCGGCTGGATGTTGAGCACGACCCGGCTGTACTGCTCGATCTCCGATGCCGCCGCGCGTGCCACGTCGGCGAGCGGGACCGGCTCGCTCCACTTGCGGACCGGCTCCTCACCGGCCAGGACGAGCAGGTTTTCCGAGTTGCGCCGCATGCGGGTGACCAGGTGGTCCATGGAGAACAGGTTGGACAGCCGGTCCGGGTCGTCCTCGTTCTGCTCCAGCGAGTCGATCATGCGGGCGAGCCGCTCGATCAGCGGCACGCTGCGGCGGGAGAGGCTGATGAACATCGTGTTGAGGTTGCCGCGCAGCAGCGCCTCGTTGCCTGCCAGCCGCACGGCCTCGCGGTGCACCTGGTCGAATGCGCGGGCGACCTTGCCTATCTCGTCGGTGGAGTTCACGCTGATCGGCTCGATCTGCAGGGCGGCCTGCGGGTCCGCGGCCTCGCTGAGCTCGGCGACTCGTTCCGGCAGCCGCACCGTGGCGACCTCGAGCGCGTCGGCCTGCAGCCTGCGCAGCGGCTCGACCAGGGACCGGGCGACGATGATCGTCGCGATCAGCACCAGCAGCAGGACCCCTCCGGTGACCGCGGCGGTGAACTCGGCCGACTGCCGCGCGCCCTGCTGCAGCGCCTGGCTGCGCGCGACGATCTGGCTGGCCAGCTGTTGCTCGACGGACCGCATCTTGTCGATCGTGACGGACATGTTGGAATACCACGCCTGCGGCACCGCGCCGCAGAAATCCTTGGCCTTGGTGGGCGAAAGTTCGCAGGTGTACTGGGCGAGCCCCATAGGACTAGGCGTGGCGGGGGTCTTGCCTTTAACTGTCTTGACTGGATTGAAGCTCTGCGGTGCGCTGCCCGACGTCAGGAGGTAGTTGGTCAGCAGCTGGGCCGTGTTGACCGGCAGCCCGGCCACGGTGTTCTGGAATGACTCCAGCTCGGCACTTGTCGCCGACGACTCGAACAACAGCAGGTCGGAGTTCTCCAGTTGCCCGGAGGTCAGCAGTGCCTGCTGGGCGGCGCCGGGAAAGAAGCTGTTGACCAGCGCGGCGTACAGGATCGCGCGCTGCTGTGAGGCCTGATCCTTCGCCCTGGAGATCGCGTCGAGCGTGCGCACCTCGTCGGCGAGGCCGGGGTCTCCGCTGCCGCTGGTTATCTCGTCGTTCAGGTCGAACAGGTCGGCGATGCTCTCTGAGTAACTTTCGACCGCCGACAGGGACGGCTCGCTCAGTGACTGCGAGCGCAGCCCGGACAGGTTGCCGATAATGCCGATGACATTCTGCGCTTTGGTCTGGGTGATCGCCGGGAAAGAGCTGCCGATTTGCCCGGCTAGCACCTGCACGCGGGCGGCCACGGTATTGGTAACCGCCTGCGCCTGCATCATCGCGTTCTTGTACGACTCTTGAGCCTTGGCGGACAGCGGCGGGCCCGGGACAACGTGCTGCGTGTTGTCGACGCCCGTGGACGCGACATAAGCGGCGGTCAGGTCGCGCTCGTTCTCCATCGCCTGGGCCAGCGCGGTGACCTGCTCGCCGAGGACGGCCAGTTGGCTGGTGCGGGCGAACCCGGCCGCGGTGTTGGCGGCCGCGGCCACCCGCAGGCCGCCGAAGACAAGGCCCATGACGACGGCCATCACGATGACCGCGAAAAGTCTTCGCGACACCGGCCAGTTACGCAGGGAAAGCATCTGAAGTCTTGATGCGCGGTTCGACGCGCGCGGCGTAGCAGCGTGGCCGGCCGGCTTTCTGCCAGCAGGTACGTCAGGGCTTTTCATTGGCGGGGCCCTCGCCTGTCCATGTCTATTTTCGAAATATATAAATATCGACATGAGACGAACGAGGCACTTGGACCGCCTCGTCCGGCACGCGACTGTGACTAGCTGGACAGTCTAAACCTTAGCTTTCGGATGATGCGGCCAAAATTACGATTTCTGCACCTTTGGCCATTGTGCCGCTTTCACAAGGCCGGCGGCCTCGGGTTGTTCCCTATAGCAGAACGATGTGCGGGGATCTTCCCAGTGCAGGAATGCGCATTTACGGTGTGGCTATGGTCTCGGGCGCAGCCGGTTCGAAAGATTTCGAATCGCTCTATAGCGATCTGCGAGCTGCGCATCTGTACCCGCTGTGGCAGATCGAGCGCGATCTGCTCACCGACCACCCGATGCCCCGTGCGATTCCCTGGGTGTGGCGGGCGGCCGAGATGTATGCGCTCGGCGAGCGCGCGATCCGCGCGGTGCCGGTCGACCGCGGCGGCGAGCGCCGGGTTCTCAGCCTGGGCAACCCCGGGCTGGGCGGCAAGCCGTACGCGGCAGGGACGCTGTGGGGCGGGCTGCAGTGCCTCGGCCCAGGGGAGACCGCGCCCGCGCACCGGCACACCCCGGGCGCCATCCGGTTCGTGCTGGCCGGTACCGGCGTCTGGACGACGGTGAACGGTGACAGGTGCGACATGAACCCCGGTGACCTGGTGCTGACGCCGTCGTGGTGCTGGCACGATCACACCAACAGCGGGGACCGGAACATGTTCTGGTTCGACGGGCTTGACTTGCCCATGGTCGCGGCGCTCGACGCCATCTTCTACGAGCAGTACCCGGAGTACGCGCAGGCCGTGGGCGAGCACAACAAGTCGGAGCGGGACTTCGCCGGCAGCCCGGCCAGGTACCGGGCGGGTGCGCCCGCGTCAGTGTCCGCCCCGCGCCCGCAGCCGTCGCCGCTGCTGGTGTACCGCCGGGCGGACACGGACGCGGAGCTGGGCCGGCTGGCGCGCGAGCGGCCGGAAGCCGCGATGGTCAGCGTGGAGTTCGCCAACCCGGCGACCGGCGCGAGCGTGCTGCCCACGCTGTCGTGCGCCATGCACCGGCTGGCGCCGCGGCAGCGGACTGGCGCGCTGCGCCGCAGCGGCAACTCGATCTTCGTGGCCTTCCGCGGCGCGGGCCGCAGCACGGTCGGCGACAGCAAGCTGGACTGGGCCGAGGGCGACATGTTCGTCGTCCCGTCGTGGGCGCCGGCCGCGCACACGTCCGAGGTCGGCGCGGACCTGTTCGAACTGTCCGACGCGCCCGTGCTGCGCGCGCTGGGCCTGTACCGCGAAGAGACGGTCCCGTGAGGCTCGCCATCCTCGACGGGCTGCGCCTCGGCGTGGTAGCCGGCGACGAGGTCGCCGACGTGACCGGCGCGCTGCCGTGGCCGCATGACGCTGATCCGCTGACCGCCGGCTGGTGGCGCCTGCTCTGCCGCGACCTCGACCTCGTCCGGCCGGCGCTCGCGCGGGCGGCCGAAGACCCGTCGTCGCCGCGCATCGCGCTCGCCGACGCCAGGCTGCGGGCCCCCGCGGTCAGCCCGTCCAAGATCGTCGCGGCGGCCTCCAACTACGCCGGGCACGTCGCGGAGATGCACGGCGTGCAGCGGCGAACGCTCGGCCGGGTCGAACCGTGGATGATGGAGTTCGACGTCTTCCTCAAGGCCCCGTCGAGCATCTGCGGGCCGCGCGATGAGATCGCGCTCCCGCCGGAGCAGGCGGGCGCGGAGATCCACCACGAGGCGGAGCTTGTCGCGATCGTCGGAAGGGGCGGGCGGCACATTCCGGCGGCGGAGGCGCTGAGCAGGATCGCCGGCTACACGATCGGCCTTGACGTCACCGTGCGGGGCGAGGGCGACCGGTCCCGCCGCAAGAGCTACGACACGTTCAGCCCGCTCGGCCCGTGGCTGGTGACAGCCGACGAGGCGGGCGACCCGGCGGACATGGACATCGACCTGGAGTGCAACGGTGTGCGCAGGCAGCATGTCAGCACGCGCGACATGATCGTCCCGGTCAGGGACATCGTCGCCTACGCGTCCACGATCATGACCCTGCTGCCCGGCGACGTCGTCTTCACCGGCGCGCCGCCGGGCGTCGGCGCCATCCGGCCCGGCGACAAGCTCCGGGTGCGGATCAGCCGTCTGGGCGAGATGGAGGTAGGGGTTCGTTGATCACCGACCACAAGTCCACGACGCCGGCGGGTCCGGCGTACCGGCTCAGCTCGGTCGACCACGCGCTCGAACTGCTGCTCTTGTTCAGGTCCCGGCCGTCGCTGCGAGTGTCCGAGGTCGCGGACCAGCTGGACGTAGCCAGGTCGACAGCGCACCGGCTGCTGAACATGCTCGTGCACCGGCAGTTCGCGGTGCAGGACCCGGCCACCCGCGCGTACCGGCCAGGGCCGCGGCTGGTGGAGATCGGCCTGGCCGCGGTCGGTGCGCTGGACGTCCGGACGCGGATGCGCCCGTACCTGACCGAGGTGGCGGCCCGCACCGGCGAGACCTGCAGCCTGCTGGTGCTCGAGGGCGACATGGTGCACTTCATTGACAGCATCGAGTCTGCGCAGACCGTCCGGGTCGGCTCGCGGTTCGACTCGCGGATGCCGGCCCACGCCACCTCGGCGGGCAAGGCGATGCTCGCCGTGCTGCCCGTCGACGAGGTGCTCGCCAACTACCAGAACGAGAAGCTTGCCACGGTCACCGACCGCACCGTCGCGACCCGCACCCAGCTGCTCGCCGAGCTCGCACGCGTACGCGCCGCCGGGTACGCGGTCAACTTCGAGGAAAGCGAGATCGGCCTGGGCGCGGTCGGCATGGCGGTGCTCGACGCCGACGGCCGCCCGGCGGCGGGCGTCACCGTGGCCGGGCCGATGCAGCGGATGGCGCCGGGCTACGTGCAGGCGCTCGTCCGGGAATTGCGCGGCACCGTGGCGGCGGCCTCCGCGGAACTCCTGCAGGTCCGTCCGGGCTGAGTTTATAAAGAGTGAGTTCAGAAGCTTCTAAAGAACTAATTCAGGCTGATTCCGTATATCAGAATTACACGGTCAGCTATTCCCGAAGAGGCACCACGAAGTTAGCCTACGTTTCAATAACCCCTCACAGGTGAGGTTGTCGATGAAGAAATCGATTCACCTCGCGCTCGCCGTGTCCGGGGTGCTGACGCTCGCTGCCTGCGCGTCAAGCGGCAGCGGAAGTGGCAGCTCGTCGGGGCCGGTCGGGCTGGTCCAGGTCGCCGCCTATACCGGGGACCAGGCATTCGAGGCGCAATTCGCCGACTCGATCGATTTTCCAGCGCTCTACGCGGTGAATAAGGCGGGGGGAATTCTCGGCCGGCAGGTTTCGCTGATCCAGATGGACACCAGAAGCGACCCGGCCGACGCGCTCCTCGCCATGGACAAAACCCTCGCGACCAATAGCGATGTATCCGGCATACTCGGCCCGGATTCGACAAGCGCGGCGACCCTCGTCCCGCTGCTCAACAGCAAGAAGCTGCCGATGATGATCGCCGCGGGCGAGGCTGCCTACGATAGGTCGGCCTACTCATACCTGTGGCGTGACGTGCCGCCTGACCCGGCCAACGGCGAGGCGATCGCGCTGTGGGCCAAGCGCCAGGGGTACACCCGCGTCGCCACGGTGTTCGGCACCGACCCGGGATCGCAGGGCGACCTGCCTGGCGTGGTCACCGGTGTCAAGGCCGTGGGCATCTCGCTGGTCGACCAGGAGAACCTGACCCCGGATCAGCCCTCCTACCGGTCCGCCGCGCAGCGGCTGCTCGCCGCGAAGCCGCAGGCGATCATCACCGAGTCGGACGGGCCGACCGCCGCGACGTTCTTCGGCGAGCTGACGCAGCTAGGCTCGATCGTGCCGATCATCGGGACCAGCGGCACGCCGTCGACCTCGTATTTCACCCCGCTGCGCGGCGCCATCGGCGACGCGAACTTCAACAAGTACTTCCGCGCCGTGGTGGTGGGGAACCCGGTGGCGAACCCGGCGGTGCCAGCGTTCAACGCCGCGGTGCTCGCCGTCCAGGGCAAGCTCGCCAAGCCGGTGTCGCAGTGGGAGAACAACTCGTTCTCTGAGTCCGGGTACGACGCGGTGATCGTCCTCGCGCTGGCGATGGACGCGGCCAAGTCGACCGACGGCTCGGTCTACAACACGTACATCATGCAGGTCACCGCCCCTGGCCCGGGCAAGCAGGTGGTGTACACCTACGCCGCGGGCATGGCCGCGCTCGCGGCCGGGCACCAGATCCAGTACATCGGGGCCTCCGGGCCGATCCTGTTCAACGCGTTCCACAATTCGTTCGGCGCGCAGGCGGTGGAGGAGTTCCCGGCCAACGCGCCCGCGGTAGTGGTGGGAACGATCAGCCAGGCCGCGGTGCAGGCGCTCAATGGCTAGCGCGGCCTATGGGTGAGCTCGCCGTCCAGGCCATCGGCTTCGGCATCGTCACCGCGGCGCTGATCGCGATCGGCGCCATGGGGTTCACGCTGCAGTTCGGCCTGACCAACGTGCTCAACATTTCCTACGGCGGGGTCATGACGGCGGGCGCGTTCGCCGCCCTGATCGCCGAGGAGTGGCACCTTCCGGTGGCGATCGCGGTGGTGTTCGCGATCGCCACCGGGGCGCTGCTCACCTGGCTGCTTGGCCGGACGCTGTTCGCCTTCTACGCGCGGCGCGGCGCCGGCCTGTTCGAGATGGTGATGGTGACCCTGGCGGTGAGCCTGATCCTGCAGTACGGCATCGACGCGGCGGCACGGGAGCAGATCTACCGGTTCTCCTTCCCGCAGGGCACGTCGCTGCACTGGGGCTGGTTCACGGTCACGGTGACCCAGCTTGCCCTCGTCGCCGTCGCGGCCGCGGTGTTCGCCGGAATCGAGATGCTGCTGCGCCGGACCCGGCTGGGCAAGGCGCTGCGCGCGATGGCGGACCAGCCTCGGCTCGCCAGGACGTGCGGCATACCGACCGGGAAGATAGTCAACGTGGTATGGCTGATCAGCGGGGCGCTCGCGGGCCTCACAGGGCTGGCGTACGTGATCAACTCGCTGACGATCGACGCTTCGGTCGGCACCGAGTTCCTGCCGCTGGTACTGGCCGCCGCGATCCTCGGCCGGGCAGGCTCGACCCGCGGCGCGGTGCTCGCGGCCCTGCTGCTCGGCCTGGTCACCGAGGAGGTAAGCGCGCTCGGCGGCGCCGCGTACGCCACGGTAGCCGGGTTCGGCATCCTCGCGATCGTGCTCGCCACCCGCCCCGCCGCCCTGGCCGGCCAGGCCGCCGCGAAGCCGGAGATCACGGTATGAGCGAGCCACTCTGATGTCCTTCTACCTGTCCACGCTCGCCGTCTACTTCTTCATCGACGTGCTGCTCGCGTACGCGCTGAACATGCAGTTTGGCTGGGGCGGTGTGCCGAACTTCGCGCTGATCATGTTCCAGGCGGCCGGCGCCTACGCGGCCGCGGTGGTGTCGCTAGGGCCGGACACCGGGATCAACTCCTTCCAGAGCTACGTGTTCGGCGCGTCGTGGCCGTTCCCGTTGCCGCTGCTCGTCGCGGTCGCGGCCGGCGGCGTGCTCGCCGTGGTCGTCGGGGCGTTCTCGCTGCGCCGGATCCGGCGTGACTACCAGGCCGCCATCTTGCTGATCGTGTCGCTGGTCGTGACCGGGCTGGTCGTCAACATGGTGGGGCTCGTCAACGGCTCGAACGGGCTTACCGGGGTGCCGAGGCCGCTGTCGGGTGTGCTGTCCGGGCTCACCTACGACGGGTACCAGTGGGTGTATGCCGCCTGGTGCGCGGTGGTCGCCGCTGGCGTGTACCTGGTGGTCGCCCGGCTCGGCCGGTCCGCGTGGGGGCGCGCGCTTCGCGCGGTGCGCGACCACGAGGACGCCGCGGCCACCATCGGCCTGAACCCGGCCGGGCTGCGGATGCAGGCGTTCGTGCTCGGCGGCATGATCGCCGGCCTGTCCGGCGGCCTGCTCGTTGAGTTCCTCGCCGCGTGGTCGCCCGCCGCCTGGGGCTACGCGGAGACGTTCGCGGTGTTCACCGCGGTCATCCTTGGCGGCGTCGGCAACAACTGGGGCGTGGCGCTCGGCACGCTCCTGGTTCAGGTGATCTTCCTGCAGGTGCCGACGTTCCTGCCGCAGGTCGGCTACACCGGCCTGATCGACGCGCTCCAGTGGGTGCTGATCGGCGTGCTGTGGCTGGCCTGCCTCGCGATCCGCCCGCGCGGCCTGATCCCGGAGCGCCGCTACCGCGCCGCCACCGCCGCGGCCAGGGCCGCGCCCGCC
>Ga0187814_10000998_pt1 | contig 10507 bp, 12 predicted proteins | sample NC_S_4_FD_132450 | JGI IMG/M metagenome (GOLD analysis project Ga0187814, IMG submission 132450) | Wetland sediment microbial communities from Neuse River Estuary, North Carolina, USA - ASW-S_4 | ecosystem: Environmental > Aquatic > Freshwater > Wetlands > Sediment | place: USA: North Carolina...
AATGTCGAAGAGGCTCTGATGGTTCGAGACGAGGATGTATCGCTCGGGAATTTCGGTCTCCAACCGGCTTTCGAGCTTCGGCTTCCAGCCGCGCCAATAGCCGAAGGTCGCGAATATCCTGCTTACCGCCTTTCTCTGCAGCTCCTCGGTGTACGGGACGAGGTTCTTAGGGTTGAAGATCGCCACGAATTGGAGCAAGATCTCATACACGATGAAGACGCCTACGAGAGCCACGATGACGAGGAGATTGACCATGAGCTCCGACTCCTTGCCGTTCCTGACGTCGACGCGGCGCAAGCCGCTCGGCCCTCCCCTTCGGTCAGGCGGTAATTCCTTATACTACGCGCAACAAGTCATTGTGAAGTCGAGCGATCGACTTGACAGCATGAAGAAGATTCTGCTAGCTTTACAGAACGGTCAATGATCCGGTCCCGTCCGGTTTATCGTATCGTACTTGCACAAACGGAGGGTAGTTCCTTTGGCCACCAAAAGCACTTCGGCCGAGAAGCGTCAACGCCAGAACGAAAGGCGACGCGTCCAAAACAAAATGGTGAAATCGTCGATCCGAACGGCAGCCAAGAAAGTTGTCGTCGCCTCCCAGGGCAAAGACAAGGTTGCGGCCGAAGCGGCGCTTCTCGACATGGTCAAGAAGATCGATACCGCGTCCCGCAAGGGGATCGTCAAGAAAAATGCCGCTGCCCGGAAGAAATCCCGGATGCAGCTCCTGGTCAATAGGCTCGGAACATGATCGAAGTCCCCTGGCCCGAACGATAAGCGGACCAAGGGACGCGGCCGCCGGAGCAGAAGCGCGAGCGCGAGTTTCGCTCGCGGTTTCGATGGTGGTCTATCCAACAAACGCGAAGCAACGGGGGACGGAGAGGACCATGGCAGGCAAAGTGACCAAAGCGGAGCTCATCGAAGCGCTGCACGCCGCGTCGGCGCTCAACCGCAAGGACATCCACGGTCTTATCGATTCGTTGTTCGAGGAAATCAAGAGCGCGATCCTGCAGGAGAAAACCGTCGAGCTCCGCGGTTTCGGGACTTTCGAGGTCAAGCTCCGCAAGGGTCGCAAGCGGGCTCGGAACCCCAAGACCGGCGCCATCGTTTCCGTAGAGGACCACGGCGTGGCCTCCTTCAGGCCCGGGCGCGAGCTCAAGAAGGCGGCCTGGGACATCAAGCCGCGATCGGGAGCGCAAGAAGAGGCGGACTGAGCGACTGGACGATTCCGAGACGATCCACGCCCCTTGTTGATGAACGTCTCGCGTTGACAAGTCGCGTACGGCATGAAAGAATCTCCTCACGGCCCAAAGAGGGGCCATTCTTCCGGGAACCATGGATGGGCCGATGGACAATCGCAAACGTATACTTCTCGTCGACGACGAACAGATCAACCGGGAATTCTTCGATGTCATGTTGTCGAAACTCGGTTTCGAGATACGACAGGCGGACAACGGAGTCGACGCGCTCGAACTGGTCAAGCGGTGGAAACCGGATTTGATAATGCTCGACAACGTGATGCCCCGCCTATCCGGTTGGGAAGTCACGAAGATCCTCAAGACGCATGAAGACTATCGCGATTACGCGGAAATCCCCATCGTCATGTTCTCCGCGATGGACGATGTCAAGGACAAGGTCGAAGGACTGGAACTCGGGGCCGACGACTATATCACGAAGCCTTTCAATTTCAGCGAGGTGCTCGCCAGGATCAGGGCGGTGCTTCGCACCCATGAACTCGTCGGACAGATCGAACGGCGCGAGGAGCGGATTCGCGTCACCGAAAATTTGTCGAAGACCCTGTTGGAATTCGTCGAAGGGCTTCGGGATCCGATAGTGAAGCTCGCGGAGGACGCGGAAACAGCCACCGTAGGTGGGGGCGATCCCGCCGGATTCGCCGACCGCATGCTCGAACGGGCACGGACTTCGCTTGCGAGGCTTGACGCACTCGACGCTAAGGTTGCATCTTTGAAACAAGAGGTCGACGCGCTCAAGGAGCAGGAAACCGCGCTTCACGCCATCAAAAAGAACCTGCGGAATTGACCGTGCCGTCCCGGGAGTCCCGATGATCACCGAAGAAAAAAAGCGGGTGCTTTCGCTCTTCGCCGAAGGGCGCAAGCTCTACAAGATGATGGACTTCGCGGGCGCACGCAAATACTTCGGCGAGGCATTGAAGACGGATCCCAACGACGGCCCGTCGAGGATATATTATCTCCGATGCCAACACTACGTTGAAAACCCGCCACCCGAAGATTGGGACGGGGTCTGGGTCATGAAGACCAAGTAATCGGAGTTGGAATGGCACGTCACAGAAACGACGCTCCCGACTACGTCGTCGCGACCACCCTGGGGGTGGAGACATCGTTCAAAGGAACGCTTCGGTTCCGGGACTCGCTCCGAATTCGAGGCACCTTCGAGGGAGACATCGAAGCGACGGGCAGGCTCTATATCGACGGAGACGCGACGGTGAACGCCCGCCGCATCGTCGCCACGAGCGTCGTCATCGGGGGAACGGTCCGGGGGGACATCGACGCTCCGGATAGGGTCGAGATGCTTTCTTCGGCGAAGGTCTACGGCAATGTGCGAACGGCGCGGCTCAGGATCGCAGACGGTGTCGTTTTCGAGGGTGCCTGCGAAATGATCCGTGAGCCCGGATCCTTTTCTCCATTCGCGCAGGTTGCCGAAATCGCGGGAACGGGCGAGGGCCGCGGGACTTAAGCGGCCCCCGATATTGACAACAGGTACGTATGTTCCTATAGTCGGACGAGTTGTCTGGGAGAAGCGGCTATGGAGGTCGGTGAGATCGCCGCCCTTTGCTTCGTCCCTCCACCCGAACTTCCCGGCCGACCATGGACCGCTCGAAGTTTCCCGCCCTTCAATCCCCACACGCAGATGACGAAGATACGCCGGTCCCGGCGGATCTCCATAGCATTCAGGGAGTAATCATGGCGATCATTCGCAAGCGCAAGACTCACGATGTCACGGAGGCGGAATTGCCAGAAGCCGAAGTTCAGCAGGAACTCACTCTCGAGGAAGAGGAAGTTTCCCGGAGCGATGCTCCGACGGGCGATGATTCGTCATTGAGCCCTTCGGGCGAAGAAGCCGTCCAGGAGACCGACGACGAAAGCGCAGGCTCATCGTCCGAAAGCGAGACTCCCGATGCCGACGATGGAGAGGGGCGCAGCCCTGTCCGCATCCGTGTCAAGCGGAGAGCGCCTCGGGCGGACACAGGGCAGCCGGTACCGCAAGCGAACGGATATCAGACGCGGGTCCAGTCCAACGGCCGCGAGGCGGATCGGGAACCCGGGTTCCTCCGCAGACAGGAAAGCTTCGAGCGCAATCCGCCCCCCGAGGCCGCCGCCCACGTGGACATCTACCGCGAGCCCAATGGCGGCAGGAACGATCTTTCCGAGAATCGCGCCCGGCTGTCCATCAACGATCTCACCGAAATGGGCCTGAAAGAACTCCGAGACCTCGGCTCGAAATACGGAATCAACCATGAGGAGATGATCGCCTACAAGAAGCAGGAACTCATCTTTTATATCCTCAAAGCGCATACGGACCGCGGCGGCATCATCTACGCCTATGGCTCCCTCGAGATCCTGCCGGACGGCTACGGATTTCTCCGTTCGCCCCAGAACTCTTATCTCCCCGGCACGGACGACATCTATATCAGCCCCAGTCAAATTCGACTCTTCAACTTGAAGACGGGCGATACGGTATATGGTCAGATCCGCAGTCCGAAGGAGGGCGAGCGATTCTTCGCGATGCTCCGCGTGGAACAGGTCAACTTCGACGAACCGGCGGTCGCGCAGAACCGCATTCCCTTCGAAAATCTGACCCCGCTCTATCCCAACCAACGCCTCAATCTCGAAACTGACACAAAAGAGATCTCGACCCGGATCATCAATCTCTTCTGTCCCATCGGGAAAGGTCAGCGCGCCCTTATTGTATCCCCCCCTCGGACCGGCAAGACGATCCTGATGCAGCGCATCGCGAACGCGATAACGACGAATCACCCGGAAGTCTATCTCATCGTCCTCCTCATCGACGAGCGCCCCGAGGAGGTCACGGATATGGAGCGCACGGTCAAGGCCGAAGTCATCTCCTCGACCTTCGACGAGCAAGCTACCCGCCACGTACAGGTGGCCGAAATGGTGCTCGACAAGGCCAAGCGTCTGGTAGAGCACGGAAAGGACGTCGTAATCCTTCTCGACTCGATCACCCGCCTTGCCAGAGCCTACAACCAGACTGTGCCCACCTCCGGCAAGATTCTCTCGGGAGGTGTCGACTCAAACGCACTCCACAAGCCGAAGAGGTTCTTCGGCGCCGCGCGCAACATCGAGGGTGGCGGCTCGCTCACCATCATCGCGACGGCACTCATCGATACGGGCAGCCGCATGGACGAGGTCATCTTCGAAGAATTCAAGGGCACCGGCAACATGGAGATCAACCTCGACCGCAGACTCTCCGACCGCCGCCTTTTCCCGGCGATCAACATCAAGAAATCCGGCACTCGCAAGGAGGAGCTCCTCCTCTCGGAAGAGGAGCTTCAGAAGATATGGGTTCTCCGCAAGGTCATAAACCCTATGGAAGACACTGAGATCATGGAATTGCTCATCGACAGGATGATGAAGTCCAGAAACAACGAGGCTTTCCTCAAGTCCATGAACACCCCGATGGGAGGGGACTGAGGGACGATGCCCGACGGCCGCTCGGGTTGACCCAAGACGGCTTTCCGCTCTATACTCTTTTTTCGTAACAGTCATTCGTCCGATTTTGGCGAGACCGAAATTGGCACGCGACGGCCCCGGGCCGTTGCGCCGTTGATCCGGCGGTTTCCGCCGGAATGGCCGGTTTTCAGACATCCAGCGAGGGAGATCATGAAGGCGAATATCCATCCGAAGTACGAGATGACGACGATCACCTGCGCCTGCGGCAATGTCATCGAGACCCGTTCGACGGTGAAGAACATCCAGGTGGAAATTTGCTCCGCCTGTCACCCCTTCTTTACCGGCAAGCAAAAGCTCGTCGACACCGCGGGACGCATAGAGCGCTTCAACAAGAAGTACGGCATCAAGGCCCCTGCCGAGAAATAGCCGCTCGTCAGTTCGTGAAAGGGCGCCCGAAGGGGCGCCCTTTCTATTCAGCGGAAATCGGCCTGTACCCATGATCCGCCCATCCCCGTGAATCGATGCCGAGGATGGTTGTCGGGCGAGGCGAACCGGTCAGGGAGTCAAGGCCAGATCGGCCAGGAGGCACGCCAATCTCCGGCCAGCCCTTCCTCTGTGCGAAACGCGATTCTTCTCTTCCTGACCGAGTTCTGCGACACTTTTGCCCATCTCGGGAAGGAAGACGATGGGGTCGTAGCCGAATCCGCCTTTGCCACGAGGTTCGCGCAGCAACTCTCCCGGGCAGCTTTCCTGGACTATGAAGAAGCGCTCGTCATCGATGACAAGGGCGAGGGCGCAAATGAAGGCGCAGCGCCTATCTTCGAAGCCCTCGCATTCGGCCAGAAGCAGAGCATTGCGTTCATCGGACTCGAGTTTGCGCTTCCCGTCCACGGATCCGTAACGGGCCGAACGCAAGCCGGGGGCACCTCCCAAGGCCCGGACCGACAGTCCGGAATCGTCGGCAAGCGAAGGTCGTGATGTCAACGAATGGAGGGCCCGCGCCTTGAGCAACGCATTGTCGATGTAAGTCGCGCCGTTCTCTTCGACGTCGAAGGCCGGATGACCGATGTCGGCGGGACCCAGGAGTCTATGCCCCGGAAAGAGCTGACCGAGCTCGAAAAGTTTGTGGGCATTGCCGGTGGCGACGAGAATTTCCATAGGGCAGACTAGCTCGGCCGTTTCATAAGGGCAAGACGAATCCCATCATGACCGGAGACCGAGCCGCATGCCGTATTCGAAGCGGCAATTCCGAACCCTGCCAGATCCGAAAATCGTCGACTTTCGGATTTGGCCCCGAGCTAAATCTCCGCCGATCACATGCGGGCCGGCCGCCAGGCAAATCAGCCTCACCAGTCGTCTGACTTTTGAAAAAGCCTCACCTGATTTCGGGTTTCGGAGCCGCTTCGGATTTCCTGAGATAATGGATGCCCGAATCGACCGAACCCTTGGGCACCTTGAGGAGGCGGGCAACCACAGAATTGGGCACGAGGGGGCGGAAATTCTTGAGTTCGGCAAGTGCCATGTCGTACTCCCTGCGGGCCCGTTGAAGTGAGCGAAGCAGGTCGTCTCTTTCGTGTCCGATCGTCACCTCGGAAAGACGACTTTCGTATATTCGCATCGCCGACCAGGAGCGATCGCGACGGGCAGTGATCCGCTCGAAGCGGCAGCGCTCGACTTCGAGGAATCGTCTGGCGTGGGCCAGAGTCGTCGATATCCAGACTTCGGACATGCCGGTAATTTCCGCGGCGATCTTAACCTCGCGGTCCCCGGCCTCCCATGCGCATTTCATGAGAAGAAAAAGAATACGAGTGTTGCGTGCGCGACGATGCCGACGCGACGAAGGACCTGTCGGGCGTTCGTTTTCGGGCCCGATCGAGGTGCCAAGCACGCTCGCATCCTCAGATTCCCACTCACCGGGTGGCTGCAGGCCAAAGTCTATGGATCTCTCGCAGGCCATGGAGCGTTCGTAGGCACGCTTTCTTTTTCTTCGGGAGCTCTTCGCGAGAAAGCGCAGGCTCGTCGCGACGTAGCCTTCGAATGTCGAACCTTGCTCCCTGTAGCGATCGAGAAGCGAAATGATGCGGTTGCGGTGGGTGAGGAGAGCATCCGCCGCTTCATCGACCCCCTCGAAGCCGAAGGATTCGGGATTGGCATACAGTGCCTGGGCCACGGCGGCAAAGAAGGCCGTTCGGCCTTCGGAATTTCCTTTCCATTCCTGCAATCGCCCATCGAAATGCAATATGTCCATGAAAACCTCCTGACATCCGAGTAGCAGGAGTCATGCCATCAGCTTTTGGACGAACAGATCCATGTGGCTCCGGCAACGATGAGGTCGGAGCTTAAAGTCGACAAAAAAAAAGCCGATCGCTCGGCAACCGGCTTTCCCCAAGAGGGCTCTTACACTTGCTTACGCAAAGCCCTCATCGGTGAACCAAGGCTCGAAAGCGGCAAGAAGCATATCCCGGACTTCTTCGACCCGACCCCGTATGGAAAGGCCGGCGGCCAGCCGGTGACCGCCGCCGCCGAATCGGGCTGCGATCGAGCCCACGTCGACCCGTTCGCGCGAACGAAGACCCACGGTACAGTCCGTTGCGCTCTCCTGACGGATGATCATGGCCGACTCGCAGCCCGAAACCGTAAGCAGCAGTTGATACAGCATGTCGGAGTCCCGGCTCGCAAGGCCGAAACGCTTCTGATCCTCGAGAGTCATGAAGGATACGAGGAGCTTGCCGTCGAAATGGGGCTCCACTCTCGCTAGAAGTTCCCCCATCAGTTTTCGCGAAAGGAGGGGCTTGCCCCCGTTCATCAGGGCGAAAATCTTCTTGGGCGAAGCTCCGGCCGCGACAAGGCGACTTCCGACCTCCCAGGTTTCGGCCGATCCCTCGTCGAGATGGCGCCAATAGCCGGTATCGGTGGAGAGGCCGAAAAATAGATACTCCGCCTCTTCCTTCGTCGGCCGATCTCCGGCCCTTTCGATAAGGGCGAGTATCAAGCTGGTAACTGCGGGAGCTTTCTCATCGATGTAGAGGATTTCGCCTTGAGCCTCACCCGCGACATGATGGTCGATGAAAGCGAGCGGCACCTTGGGGAGGCTGTCGGCGACCGAACCGATGCGCTTGATGCTCGAACAATCGACGATGATCGCCCCTGCCCGCTCGGTCTCCGAAATCTCGGGAACGAATGGCTGAAAGCGGTGCTCGAAAGGCATGATTTCCGTGCGGGTGAAGGGGCCGGCCGAGCAGAGCGCGATCTTCTTGCCTCTCCTCCTGAGCCAGGACCCGAGGGCGAGCTGCGATCCGACACAATCGCCGTCAGGCTCCTTGTGTCCGATGACGAAAAAGGTCGAGTGGTCGTCGATGAACTGCAGCAGTTCTTCCGGTACCGGCTTCATGGCTCACCGCAAAGGAGAAGGTCGGTTTGGGGTCGATCCCCCGAAACGACGGGCATGCCGTCCCGGATATAGACATCGATTTCCGTCCTCAGTCCGAAATCCTCGAAATAGAGACCTGGTTCGACGGAAAAGCAGGCCCCTTCGATCAGTTCGCGCCTGTCGGGGAATTCGATCGAGTCGAGGTTGGCGCCGGAACCATGGACATCCACATCGATTCCGTGGCCGGTCCGGTGCCGCAGGGCCCTCGAATAACCTGAAGCCGCGAGGCCGATGCGGACGTGGTTGTCCACTTCGGCGCCGGTGACTCGTCGCCCTTCTTCGGCGGCCTTGCGAACGAAGGCAACCGCCGAGTCCCGGGCGGCAACGAGGGCGGCGAAAGGAGCCGCGACCTTATCCGGAACCGCGGTGCCGAAGATCCCGAGCCAGGAAATATCGGCGTAGACCGCCTTCGCTTCGCGAAGTTTGGCCCAGATATCGAGCTGGACCACATCCCCATCCGCGAGGGCCCTATCGTCCGACGAATCCGGTGCGAAGTGCGGATCGTTGCTATGGATTCCTGCCGCGACAATCGGGGGATGGTCGGTTTCCATGTTCATCTCGTCAAAAAGGCCCAGAATCCAGGATTGAACTTCCACCTCGGTGACTCGCTCGCGGCGCCGGTATCGATCGGAAACCCGGGTCCAGATGCGACGAACCACCTCGTAGAGGTTGCGCGCCGCTTTCTCGTGACTCTCGATCGCAGGGCGGTCGAGAAGACCGAGAAAACGTTGGACGAGACTGTCGCCAGGCACGAGGATGAGGCCGGCCGATCGAAGCAGAAGTGCCGTTCCGTGATCGAGCGTTGAGATTGCCGATACCGTCTCGGACCATTGGACTCCCACTTTGGCGCCTTTGAACCGGGCAAGAGCGGTCTCGAGGCCGGTGCGGGAATCGTAATAGACTGATTGTCCGGGGAGGGAGTCGAGCGCGGCCCTTTCCACGCCGTGGACGAGGCGAACCGGTTCGCCGACAGCGGGCACGAAATAGAACCACCATCGACTGTTGGTGCTGTCGAGGGGAAGTTCCAATATCCTGTCGGAAAGTGGATCGCGATGATGAAAATTGCAAAAAAGCCACCAATCCACGCCCGTGTCGCGTAAAGCGGCACGGACTTTCGAAAGATCGAACATGGGAGAAAATTCCTTTCCGGCCTGCGCGATTGACCTGCTCGCTATTCGGTACAACTTGACCGCTGTCAGGCCAATAATACCCCATGGCCCGAACATCGGACAGGGACCGGGAAGAGAGTCCAAGCGATCGGGACAACGAGGTAATCGATGTCCGGAACTTAGAACTTGACCTGCAAATCGGTTATGTTGTCGAACTTACCCTTGCCGGCCTCGGGGTCGAGCATTCCCCACGAAGAATCTTCTCGCTGGTTCGAAGCAAAAATCTTGATGTGGTCGAATTTGCCGGCCTTGTAGTAAACCATGGCATACGGATAGGCCTTGTCGCGACCGAAAATGATTTCGGCCTTTCCTCCCGGCACGAACCACGTGATCGGAACGTAAAGATCGGAAAAACCAAGCGGCCCATAGCGATAGACGAGCCGATAGCCGTCGGCGTGGGAGTATATCTTGACCACGTCGAGACGTACCGGGTACAGGTCCGAGGTATCGGCCGCCAAGCCTATGGCAAAGGCGACGAAAACGAGAAGTACGACGATCCTTCGCTTCATTCGATCCTCCATGCCTTTTCTAGTATAGAACGGCAGGCGTGCTTTGCAAGCGTCGCCAGCCTTCCGCGATAAGCCGGCGCCGGATACAGTATGCTCATGGCGATCGACGAATCGACCCTCGCTCAACGGCTGGGAGAAGTCCTCTCCATCCTCGGCCCCCTCTGGCCCGAGGCCGTCCCACTCCTCCGTCATCGCAATTGCTTCGAGCTGCTCTGCTCGGTCATCCTTTCGGCGCAATGCACGGATGAGCAAGTCAACCGGGTGACTCCCCGTCTATTCGCCCGGTGGCCAGACGCGCCGGCCATGGCCGAAGCGGAACTGCAGGAACTCGAGTCGTTCATCCGCAGCATCGGATTCTGGCGGGTCAAGGCCCGCCATCTCAAGGAATGCGCTGCCCTGCTTCGTGACCGTCACTTCGGTGCGGTGCCCGCCACGATGGAAAGTCTCCTCGAACTTCCCGGAGTCGGCAGGAAGACGGCCAATCTCGTGCTCTCATCCTGCTTCGGCCGACCCGGCATCATCGTTGATACTCACGTGCTTCGCGTCATGACGAGGCTGAGGCTGTCGCCCAAGGCCGATCCCGGCCTCGTCGAGACAGTGATCGCGCGCCATCTTCCGGAATCGGATTGGACCAGATTCTCGCATGCAGTCAACCGGCATGGCAAATTCGTGTGCCGCGCCAGGAAGCCCGACTGCGGCGGATGTCCTGTCTCCGGTATCTGCCCGAGCAAA
>Ga0187814_10000999_pt1 | contig 10506 bp, 11 predicted proteins | sample NC_S_4_FD_132450 | JGI IMG/M metagenome (GOLD analysis project Ga0187814, IMG submission 132450) | Wetland sediment microbial communities from Neuse River Estuary, North Carolina, USA - ASW-S_4 | ecosystem: Environmental > Aquatic > Freshwater > Wetlands > Sediment | place: USA: North Carolina...
ATCTCGAGGTCCTCGGGAGCGATCTCGAGCTCCTCGGCGGCCACGGACAGGAGCTGTTCGCGCGCCTCGATCGCGGCGCGCTCGACGGCGCGGCCGACCGTGTAGGTCACCTTGCTCCCTCCACTGGTCCCCGCGTACGGAGCGGCGGCGGTATCGGCATTGACGACCCGAACCCGGTCCAGATCCACTCCAAAGGCCTCTGCGGCGATGTATGCAAATCCCGTCTCGACGCCGCTGATGTCCGCCGCGCCCGTGACCACCGTGATGTTTCCGTCGGCATCGAGTCGACACGCCGCGGCGGCAGGCTCATAGCCGCCGGGCCACCAACCAATCGCGAGTCCAATGCCCTCATCGTCGGGCAGTTCGCCGCGCTGCGCCCACAGTGGATGCCTCCCAACCCGTTCGAGGCACTCGCGAGCACCGAAGATCGGGAAGGCCTGGCCCGATGGGGCATCGTCGCCTTCAACCGCGACGTTGCGCAGCCGGAGCTCCAACGGGTCGATCTGCAAGCGAGTGGCAAGCTCGTCGATCAGCGACTCGATCGCGAACGCGGCAGGCGCGGCAGTGGGCGCGCGGTAGGCGCCGAACGTGACTCGGTTCGTCGCCACGCCGAGCGCGCTCAGCCGACGCGCCGCCCAACGGTAGGGGCCGGCACTGAGCATTGCCGCGATCGACTCCACGCGGAAGTCCTCCATTGAACCGCGGTCGACGAGGATGCGCGACCGAATGCCGGTGAACGTCCCGTTCGAGTCGGCGCCTACCTCGAGGTACAGGAGCTCGGCGCCCGCGGGGTTCGTGGCCGACATGTCCTCGCTGCGGGTCATCGCGAGACGGACGGGCCGGCGAAGCGCGAGAGCAGCCGAGGCGGCGAGCGGCTCGACGATCAGGATCTTGCCGCCGAAAGCGCCGCCGAGCGGTGCGGTGCGCACCCGGACCCGGTCTCCCGGCAGGCCGAAGAGCCTCGCGAGCGAGTCGCGTGTCTCGAACGGTGACTGCGTCGCGCTGTTGATCCGCAGCTCACCGTCGGGCTCGAGCCACGCCGTCGCCACCTGCGGCTCGAGATAGCCCTGGTACATCCACGGAGTCGTGAATCTGCCGCGCACGACGACCTCACTCGTCTCCAGGGCCCGGTCGACGTCGCCCACCTCCAGCCTCACGGTGTCCAGGACGTTGTCCGAGAGCTCCTCATCCTCGACACTTCCGCCGCCTGACACGGAAGCGTGCGCGTCGCCGAGATCCGATCCGTCGCCCTCCGCGCGTACGTGTACCCGGGCTCGAGGCGCCCCGGGTCGGGTCGCGGCCTCGACGTCGAGCACGGGCTCGAGGGACTCGAGCTCCACCTCGACAAGCTCGCCTCCGTCCTCCGCCAACGCCTCGCTCTCGGCCACGACGATCGCCACCGGCTGGCCCGCATAGACGACCTCCTCACGCGCCAGCGGCTCGTACAGCCGTCCCGGCCCGGAACCGACGATCGGAAGATCGCGAGCGGTCAGGACCGCGACCACGCCCGGAAGCGCGGCGGCGGCGTCGGTCTGGATGGCCTTGATCGTCGCGTGGGCCTCGTGCGCGAGCACCAGCCGCGCGTGCAGAAGCCCGGGGACCGGAATGTCAGCCGCGAACCGGGTCGTGCCGCGGACCTTCGGCTCCGAGTCCCGGCGGGGGGTCGAGACGCCGATCGTGGGCATGGCTGCAACCTAGCATCGCGCGGACGGCATCCCGATGGGGTTCGATCACGCGAGGTGGGTCGTCTGGTGCCCGGTTAACGGGCCGACTCCCTCCCGCAGTTGGCGAGCAGACAACTGACCCCCGGTCTCCTCAGGGGGTCAGTCGTCCCATCGTCGCCACGCGGCGATGAACCACCGCACCCCCCGCTCAGGACGCGGGGTGTGTCGAGTTGATGCCTAACCTCAGGGTGCAGCGTGTCCAGTGAACTCGATCACCTGTTGGAAGGTGGAGCGGTTGGTCCAGCGCATGCTGAAGGGGATCAGTCCGGGCACGAACGTGATCCGTTCTGCGGTTGAGCTCGAGTACCAGTCCGCAGGATTCGGTCCCTCGCTCGCCGCGAGCTTCGTCGCGGCGGCCTGGATCGCCGCCCACAGCGACTTTCGACACGCCTTGAGATTTCCGTTGCCGCAATAACGGCGGCTGAAGGGGCCTCGTACCTTCATTCCCAGCTCGGTGCGCAGGTCCTTGGAGACGTATCCGTACCAACCGGAACCAAATGCGGACCCACCGCTCGAAGGTTGGTTGCTGATCGGGATCAGGCGCGCCAGCGTGTTGGTCAGCGGGCCCAGCACGGGGCTCATGACCGCCCTGGCGATCCCATTCCAGGCCATGTCCATGACCGCCGCACCGGGAGCGTCGATTCGTCCGTCGAGGTTCAGGTCGATGCGACTTGATCCTTGCGCCCGCCAGACGTCGATCAGGTGAGCCGCCTGCGCTGCGAGCGCGCTCGGGGCCGGCCCTCCGTTGAGAACACGCCTGATGATCGGCCAGACCAACACCGTGCGGAGGTCCTCGGTGGCGGCACGGTTCATGATCGAGACGTCGTTGTTCTCGTGCATTCCCGTGGTGAAGCCGCGGTACAGCTGCACACGCTGGACGGAGCCGTAGGCGTAGTTGTCAGATGCTGCGCCCCAACCGGGCGCGGGCTTGTTGTTCCAGTTGATGAGCGTGTCGGACCGCGGGGCGATCATGTGCGGGTGGGCGTTCAGGGGAAGCCAGCCGCGCCAGTCGTACTTGCCGGTGCCGAGCGCCGGGAGACTCGGGTCCGTGCCCGGCGCCATGATCGGCAACCTGCCCGAGGAGAAGTAGGCGATCTGCCGGCTGTCGATGTAGGGCCAGTTGAACGTGGTCCCAAACTGATTTACGGCCCGGAAGAACTCCTGCGGTGAATGCACCCGGTTTGAGTCGAGGTCGCTGAGCGCCAGCTCGCCGGCGGGCTCATCGCCGCGCGTCGAGCGATCAAGGGCGACGGCGTACGGCCGCCCATGCACGGTCACGGTGCCGCTGACCGGTCCGTGCACCGTCTCGTAGAAGGTGAGCTCACGCGCGGGCTGGCCGTCGCCAGGCCCCAGCCGTCCGGCGTCGAAGAACTTCATCGCGCGGCAGCGTCCCTTATAGAGGTAGTACTTCGATGCACGCGTGGGTGCGCCTCCGGAGGGGTTGCAAAGCTGCTCGAGGAACTGCTGCTCGTTCTGGGAGTCGGCGCTGGTCAGGCTCCAGGCGAAGTCGCGACCCCGCCCGATGAACACGTAGGGCGAGATCGGGGCGATGATTCCTTCGGCGTCGATGCCTCCGCCGTGGAGGTCTCCCTGCATCACGATCTCTGGGTAGTAGTAACCGAGCTGGGGACCCATCACGGCCAGCGGGTGCCCGTCGGCAGAGTGCCTGGGCCCGGCGATGATGAAGTTCGACGCCAGACGATGCGAGTCGGCGGTCGCGGCGACGGCGCCGGCCACTGAGCTGCTCTCTGAGCCCGGGTCGATGACCATCGCACCCGGTGTCGGGCCCGTGGGCACACCGTCGTAGGGGAAGGCCTTGTCGATCGTCGTCGGGGCCTCGGGATCGTTGACCTCGCGCAGGTCGCGGAACACCTGCATTCCCGCCTTAGCGCCAAGTCTGCGCTGCAGGCGGGCGAGGAAGTCGGAGTTGGCGACCTCGGTGCCGCCGCCGTTGCCGAAGATCGAGCCGATGAACGCGAACCCCGCGATCGCATCGGTCACCGTCACGTGCTTCAGCTTCGGCCCGGCCTGCTCAGGCGAAGCCTCGTAGGCGTTGACTCCATCCGCCCAGTCCTGAAGGTCGCGCAACACCTGCCGGCCCTTCGCGCCCGCCCGCCGCAACACGTTCTCCTGCGCCGCTACGAAGCGGACCGCCTGCGCGCTCGGCGTGAACGACCGGCCAGAGATGAGCAGGCCGAACGGGTCGATACCGGGGACGTCGAGCGTCGCCAGATAAGCCGGACCGAGGCCCTCGAAGAGGAGCAGCCCGCGGTCCTCCGCTGCCACCCACCCCGACCCGAACATCACGTCGTCGCGGGTGCGCCCATAGATGTGCGGGACGTCATGGCTGTCGCGCAGGATCTGCAGACCCGGTCGCCCCGTCTGCTCGCTGCGGATCACCGGGCCGACCACCCCGAACTTCTCCGACAGGTAGAAGCGGGAAAGGTCCGCGGCGGTGACGTTGCCCTGCAACGGCGTGAGTGCGTCGTAGAGCTGCCCTTGATCGGTCGAGTACTGGTTGGCGGGAACCCCACCGAACTCGCCCGGGGCGAGGATGTCGAACGCGGGGCCCGAGTAATCGACCCGCGCTCCCGCAGGAGCAACCATCAACAAAGCTGCGACAAGAGTCGCTACGACGCCGCCGGCGAATGTCCGCACCACAACTCCTTCTTTAGGTCAACGAACTGCGCGCCGGCCGCGCGCCCCACCGCAGCCTACGATTCGCCGGAAGTAGCCTGGATCGTTAGCCACGCAGCCTTCTTCGATTGACTTTTCCTCCAGCTTCGGTATCTCCTGTGCGGGTATGAAGGAGCTACGCGGAACAGCGACAACGGTCGTGGCGGCGCCGGTTGAGGAGTGCCTTGCCTTGCTGGAGGCCGTTGACCGGTATCCCGATTGGTATCCCCAGGTGGTTCGAGACGTCGAGGTTCTCGAGCGCGACTCGCGCGGTCACCCGAGCAGGGTGCGGACGAAGCTGCACGTTTCGCGGGGGCCGGTGGTCAAGGACTTCGATCTGGTCTTGGCAGTCGTGGTCGAGCGGCCGGAAACCGTGAAGCTGACCAGGGCTGCAGACGATCCGTCGCCGCAGCAATTCGAGGTCGCCTGGCGGCTGCGGGATGAAGGGCAGACCAGGATCGAGCTCGTCCTCCACGCGAAACTTCGCGTGCCTCGCTTCATGCCGCTCGGCGGGATCGGCAACGCGATGGCCCAGGGGTTCGTCGCCGCCGCGGCCAGAGAACTCGATTCCCAGCGGGCGTCTCAGCCAGCTTCATAGGCTGGGTGCTGCTCGCGTACAACGACGGAAACCGCATCCTCGACCGGCTCACTTTCTACCTGCACGAGCGGGCCACCTACGCGGATCGCTGGCACGGCGCGCTGCGCGACCGGCCGGGGCGACTCGAGCTGAGCTGGGCCGACCGCGACCCCGTCTGCACGGACGCGGTTCTCCAGGCTGTGCTGGCGCTCAGACCGAGCGCCCCGCTCACCCGCCTACCCGGGCTGGGTCACTACCCCCAGCTCGAGGATCCAGCCACGGCAAACGCCGTCATCGACAGATTCGCCCGTGACGGAGCGTCAGACGACCATCCGGGCTACGGTCGCGCGGCGAGATCGCGGTAAGCGCGTTCAGCTGGGGCCCATCGAGGTGCCGCTGTGTCCACCAGGGGCGCTCCTGCCGCTGCGCGGAGTCTTCTCGTTCATCGGCGCGCCGACGCAGACCGTGAACTCCGCGATCTCCTGCGGGCAGCAGCTCTCGCCGTGACCGAGGTCGGCGAGCACCGCCTCGTAGTCGTCGGCGGTATCGACATCGCGGGGGATCGGCCCGGGAACGGGGATGTCGGCGACCTCGTCGGCGTGACGATCCATCAGCTTCCACACGGCCTTGTCGCCGTGGAGATCGGCAAGCTCACCGAACACCCGGCGGTCGAAGGCGAGCGGGTGGCCGCGCCCGTCGCAGTACAAGCACGCCGCCAGCGGCGCATCGCCACGACCGGCCACCAAGGCGCCCACGGTCGATGAGCTTACGCCCGGCTGATCGCCGAGCATCAGCACGAGCACATCGCACCGGGGATCGACGGCGGCCAGCGCGGCCGCGATCGACGACGAGCAACCGGTTCCGAACTGAACGTTCTCGACCACCTCGACCCCGCCGAAATCGACAGCGCCGCGGACGTCGTCCGCGCCCCCGCCGATCACGCACACGAGCTGGTCGAATCGGCATCGCCGGGCGGTGTCGAGGACGTGGTCAAGGAGCGTCCCGGATCCGAACGGAAGCAGCTGCTTTGGCTGGCCCAGGCGTGACGAGCCGCCGGCCGCCAGCACCAGACCCGCGACGAACTCCTCAGTGCGCGGCATGCTCCCTGGCGTAAGCGTCGCGGCAGCCGATCCCGCAGAAGAACACCCGCCCGCCCGCGACATCGAGGTACGGCGTGGTCTCGGCGACCGCGACCTCCATGCCGCAGACGGGGTCCACCGCCGACGAGACCGCGGCAGCCGCCGCCCTGCCAGGGTGCGCATGATGCTCGGCGATCAGCTGCGCGAGGATCGAGATCGCGATCTCCTCGGGCGTCCGGGCCCCGATGTCCAACCCAGCGGGAGTATGGAGCTGCGCGCGGAGCTCCTCCGGTACGTCAAGCGCTGCGCGCACGGCCTCTCCGCGAGCGACGCTCGCGACCAGAGCCACATACGGGACGCCGACCCTCAGCGCCTCGGCCAGCACGCCCTCCTCCTCGCCGCCGTGCGAGGCGACCACGACGCCCGCATCGCTCGTGGCGAGAGTGACGTCGTGGACCACGTCATACCCGGTTGCGCAAGCCACGCGCGACAACGCGTTCGCGATTGGCGCGGAGCCGACGACCACGAGCCGCGCCGCCGGCAGCTGGGGCTCGAGGAAGATCTCCAAGGAGCCCCCGCTCAGGCAGGGGTTGCGCTCAACGACAGCGTTGTCGAACAAATCCGTGGAATCGGGCGGGGAGTCGTCATCGCCCGGCATGAGCCGCAGCAGCAGCGGCTCGCCCGTCTCAAGCGCACGGAGCGCGTACAGGCGCACCGACGACTCGGCGCACGCTCCCCCGACGAAACCCTCGATCGTCCCGTCCGGGCGCACCAGCGCCGAGTAACCGGGTCGCACGCTCGTCGGATGCCGTGCGCGGACGACGGTCGCGACGACGAACGGAACACGATCCCGCACCATCTGCTGGACTTGCTCGGCCAGCTCGCCCTTGATCATCGAGGCCTCCTTGCCGGGGTGACCGGCACTTCCGCGGAAACGTTAACGGTCCGGCAGCGGCCGCAGCGGATGCGGACCTTCTTGGTCATGTACTGAGGGGCCATGCCCGTCGCGAGCACGTTGCCGCACGAGACACACACGTAATCATCGGCACCGTTGCCTCGGAACACGGGACGGTCCGGATCCTGCTGGACGGCGGTGCCGCCGTCGAAGGGCATCTCGCCCTCGCGCAGCTCTCGCATCGTCCGCTGGGCCACCGCGATCAGCTCACAACGTCGCCAGCTTGGACGTGAAGTCCTTGATCAGCGCGTCGAGCACGCTGACCACGACCCCCTCGCCCATCGACGCGGCCTTGCCGGTGATCTGCGCCGCGGTATGGATGGTGCCGGCGCCGTCGGAGAGGGAGAAGGTGACGTTGGCGTTGGCGTAGCCCTGACCGCCCACCTCCCTGGACTTCACCTCGATGACGGCGCGGTGATCGGCCTCGTCCTGCTCCGTGACGGTGACCGTCCCGACGAAGTTCATCGACATCGCGCCCATCTTCACCTTGATCTCGGCCTTGACACTGTCCGGTCCCGTCCGTTCCGTCACGCTCCCGCCCTCGACGCACGGGATCAGCCGCTCCAGGTCGAGGATCGCGCGCCAGTTCTCGTCGATCGGTTTCGACATCGCGAACGAGTGGTCAAGCTCAACCATGGTGTCGCTCCTAGGTTAGGGTCTGAACTTGTCTATGCCGATTGCTCCAGGCACATACGAACTGGGACCGCAGAACGCCACGCTCCTGGTCAACACGAAGCGGAGGGGTGCAGCGTCCAAGGCCGGACATGACCTCGAGATCGAAGTGACCTCGTGGAGCGCCACGCTCGAGTTGCGAGACCCCCCGAACCCCCCGTCGGTGGCGCTCAGCGTCGACGCCACGTCGCTGCGGGTGCGGGAGGGGAGAGGGGGAATCCAGGCGCTCGGCGAGGACGACAAGGACAACATCAGGCAGACGATCGACGACGAGGTCTTGAAGGGTGGCGCGATCGAGTTTCGCGCCAGGCAGGTGGAGGTCAGCTCCGACGGCAACCACATGCACGTCGAGGGTGAGCTGGAGCTCGGCGGCACGAAGCGTCCGATCGCGTTCGACCTGACGATCGCGCAGGGTGGCCGGCTCATGGGGGGCGCGACGGTCAAGCAGAGCGAGTGGGGGATCAAGCCGTACTCCGCGCTGTTCGGGGCGCTGAAGGTGGCAGACGAGGTTGAGGTCACGATCGACGCGGACCTCTCGGCAGGATCAGGAGCCGGACCGTAATCGGGCGTTCGGGCCACTAGTCGCCGTACACCGTCTGGGCGTCGAGCCCGCCCTCCACGCCGGGCGGAAGCGCTCCGGTTCCGTGCGCGTACAGCGCGAGGTCCGCGATCGTCTTCATCTGCGAGGGATCGGACTGGGTCATGAACGCCCCGTTGTTCCATCTGAGGCTCTCGAGCGGAGTGTCCATCGCCACGCCCGCGAGAAGCTGGGCTTTGGCCTTGATCTTGCGGGTGGCGCTCTGGATCGCGGCCGACGTCCCCTCCGACGGGGCGGTGTTGAAGCCGTGTCCCTCTCCGAAGCGGTCGAGGTCCCCGGGGACGACCTTGACGTCGAGGGCAGGCACTCCGAGCTCGTCGGCTACCAGATGCGCGTACTGCCCCTCCCTGCCGTCGGACTCGGTTGTGAGGGAGAGGACCATCTTGCCGGTGGGGTGGACACGCAGGAACACTGCTCGGTAAGCCTCATTGGCCACGGTGAACCTCCTGGTTGTCGTGATGCTCGCCCTCGCGCGACAGGCGCTGGCGCTCCCGGTGCGCGGTGAGAGCGTTGTGCTCCTCCAAATCGCAGAAGCTCGAGGGCGGCCCGCCGAGGGGATGCGGCGGCACCACCGGGCGCTCGCAGCCCGGATAGATGCAGGTGTTGGTGGGCGCGTCGCTCATCGATCCCATCCCGGCGTGGTGTGGCCTCGCTTGGGCCCGTAGCCGCTCGGCATCGCGACGGAGCTGCCGGCGACCGGGGTGGCGCTGGCCCAGGGCTCATCGTCCTCGGGCTCAGGCGGAACGGGCGGGGGCGCGGAGGTCTCAGGATCACGCGCCCCGATCGCATCGACCACCTCACCCAACGACGCCAGGCTGTGCCCGCTCACGAGCGCGTCGCAGTAGGGCAGCGCCGCGGCCATGCCGCCGGCTCGCGGTACGAAGCCCTCTGCACCGGCCCGCGGATTGACCCACACGATCCGGTGCGCCAGCCGCCGCAGGCGCTCCATCTCGCGCCCGACCGCGTTCGGGTCGCCGCGCTCCCAGCCGTCGGAAAGGATCACGATCACCGCGCCGCGCGCCATCCCGCGCCGACCGTGACGGTCGTTGAACGCCTTCAGGGCATCGCCGATCCGTGTTCCGCTGGACCAGTCCGGCGCCGCGGCGGCCGCGTTCTGGATCGCGCGCTCGGGATTGCGGGACCGTAGCGCCCGGGTCAAACGCGTGAGCCGGGTTGCGAACACGAACGCCTCCGCCCGGCGCGCCCCGCCGGCTGCGCACGTGAGGAACTGGAGGTACGCACGCGCGTAGGGCTCCATCGAGCCGGAGATGTCGCACAGGAGCACGATCCGCCGGGGTACGACGCGGCGCCGGCGGCGGCGCAACCGGACCGGATCGCCGCCCGTACGGAGGCTGCCCCGGAGAGTCCGTCGCAGGTCGATCCGGTCCCCGTGGCGGTAGCGCTCCGCGCGGCGAGTGCGGCGGCGAGGGGTGGCGATCTCCATCTGGGTCATCAGCTCATAGAGCGCAGCCAGCTCGTGCGGCGAGAGCGCGTCGAAGCGCTTCTGGCGAAGAACCTCCTCGTCGCTGGGTGAGAGGGGGACGAGCTGGTCGCGCAGGTCTTCGTCGCGGGGCAAGTTCGGGTCCCTGGGTGGGGGGGAGGCACTGCTAGCGCCGCCGGAAAGGAGTTCGGGGGCCGAGCGCGCGGAGTCTGCTGCGGGCCGGTCGTCGGCAGGGGCGGGAGCGGTGCGGGCGTCCTCGACCGTGGGTCCAGGCGCGGCTGGCTGCGATCCGAACACGGCCCTGAACACGGCGTCGAACGCCTTCACCTGCGAACGGTCCGAGACGAACACGGCCCGCGCGGTCCAGTACAGCCGTCGGCGGGACACCGGCCGGACGAGCGCCAGAGCATGGGCAAAGCGACTCGCCAGGTCCACGCTCACAGGGAGCCCAGCGGTGCGGAGCCGATCACCAAATGCGCCCGCCAGCGCAGGCAGGTCGAGCTCGATCGTCTCGACCCGGAACACGGACTGCTCAGCGCCGCCCAACGAGCGCCTCCAAACCCTCCGCGCGCACGACGTCCTGATCCTCGCGGTACTTCAGCACGGACCCGAGCGTCCGGTCGACGGCGCCGGCGTCTAGCTCCGAGACGCCCAGCTCATTCAACGCCGCCAACCAATCGATCGCCTCGGCGATCCCGGGGGGCTTCTGTACGTCGCTCTCGCGCATCCGAGCGACTGCGTCGGCCACCTGCACCGCCAGCGTCTCCGACGCGCCCCGCACCCG
>Ga0187814_10001000_pt1 | contig 10503 bp, 8 predicted proteins | sample NC_S_4_FD_132450 | JGI IMG/M metagenome (GOLD analysis project Ga0187814, IMG submission 132450) | Wetland sediment microbial communities from Neuse River Estuary, North Carolina, USA - ASW-S_4 | ecosystem: Environmental > Aquatic > Freshwater > Wetlands > Sediment | place: USA: North Carolina...
GGATGCGGGTTCTCGTACACGAAGCGGTCGAGGATCGGGGTGTCGGCGAACCGTGCGTACCGGCGGACCAGACAGTTGGTCCGGTCCGGGTCGTCGACGTAGTCGCTAACGTTCTCCGCGTAGTAGCCCAGCTGGCGGGCCGCGGTGGCCATGCAGGTGGAGACGTCGCGCGCCTCTTTATCCATGATGATCCCGCGGGACCAGACGGTGAGCTCATGATGCACGGCGGCTCGCCTCCCGGATTGTATACCGTCGGCAGGATACGGTTATCGTACGCCGACGCTTCGGTGCGTCAAGGGTACGGAAATCGCCGACGCGGCCCAAGGGGGGGCTGTCGCAGAGAGTAACTTTTTACTCTCCTTAAGTAAGAAAGCGACGGCGCGACTTGCCGTATAGGAGGGAATGCACCATGAAGACGGCTGCTGAGCAGTAGCGTGAGACATCGTGTCGACGACCTCCGCTGCTGAATTATCCAAGTAGATAGCAGAGTGTCTGGTTTGTCGCGATGATGCTTGTGAGTATTACCCAGCAGCACTGTGAGGGTTAGCCAGAACCGGCTAGCGAGTGGGGCCGAAGGCCCCTGCGAGCGGCCGGTGCCGGAGTTACGGCGAGGGCCCCGTGAGGGTCTGGCTAACGCGAACGTTAGAAGCAGCACTGTGATCATTGACCTGCTGTACGACAGACAGGGGAGTGACCCGGTATATGAGAAGCGGCTCGTCGGCTCATGACGGCGATGGATGGCCATCCGTGCAGCATCCTTATCGGGATGACGCCATGAGCGGCCCAGGCCCGTACGGGCCAGGGCGACGCAGCGAGCCGCACGAGGTCCCGGGCGGACGGCGTGAGGTGCCGTTCGGTCCCGACCTCTCCTGGCCCAACGGTTTCCGGCAGCTGGACCCGGAAGCCCGGCGCCTGCTGGAGTCGGGCTACAGCACCCCGGGCTACGGCCGGGGCCAGTATGACCACGTCGACCCCGGCTACGGCGCGGGTCGCGGGTCCGGCTACCGGCATGCGGACCCATCTCCGTCCTCGGACGACTACGGGGACCCGGGCTACTCCGATCCCTCGTACGACGGGCCGAGAAGCGCGTCAGGCGACGGCGGCTGGCCCGCCGATAGCCGGGGCCCGCGAGCTCCGGGATCCTCGTCGGCCTCTGACGGCCCCGGCTACGGCGCCGTGCCCGGGTATCACGTCCCGGACTACCGTAAGCCGACCCGGCGTGACCTCGGCTACCAGCAGGGCTACGCGGCGCCCGGCAGCTACCCGGTGACCGGCGCTCAGGAGGCCCTCCCAGCCACCGGTCCGCAGCCGGTCGCGGACTCCCGGCCTGGTCGTGACCCCGGTGCCGCACGGTCCGGCCGCCAGGCCTATCCCGAGCAGTGGTATGACCACCCGCGGCTGGACGACCCGCGGGGTGGCGGTGCGCGCCCCGACAGCCCGCCTGCGCCCGATCCGCGCCTGGAGGGCATGCGCTACGACGAGCTGCGCTACGACGAGCCCTTCGGGTCCGGCTACGACGAGCCGCTCGACGATGACTCGTGGGTCGAGGAACTGCGCCGCAGCGCCCCTTCGTACCCCCAGCTTCCCGGCGGCGACCAGCGTCGCGGTGATCCGCGCGGTCCCGGCTCCGGGCCGCAGCCGGGCTGGGGCTCGCAGCCCGGAATCGGCCAGTCGGGCAGCTATCCGCAGGCGTTCGGCTACGGCCAGGCCCGGGAGGACCGGGGCGGCCCGGACCCCATGGGCCCCATGGCTCCCCGCGGCCCCCGGATGAGCGCGGGCCCCGAGACCCAGCCGCGGACTCCCGCGGGTCCGCAGGATCCCCCCTTCCGTGGCGATGCTTACCACGCTGCTCCGACCGCGCCGGTCGGGGTGCTCACCCCGCCCGCGATCAGGCGGCTCGAGGACCCGGCGGACAGCGGATCTCAGCCGGTCACGCTGCCCGCCGCGCCGAGCGCCAGCCAGGTTCTCGCCCCGGCGGTACGCCCGGGTCATGGCCTGGACGGACCGGAGATCACGTCGTCCTGGCCCGCCCAGCCCCAGGCCGATGACGACGTGGACTCCTTCGAGGAGTTCTGGGCCGAGGACGACAACGACGCTGAATACACGGGCCTGTTCCCCGGGGAGGACCCCGATTTCGATGCGCGGCGCAAGGGCGGCGCCCGGACCAAGGGCAGCGGCCGGCGGACCGGCCGCCGCCGGGGGCGCAGCAATGATCACCGCCTCTGGCTGGCCCTGCTCGGCGTGGTGGTAGCGGCTGCGGCGGCGATTTTCGGGATCCTCAAGTTCGAGTTCCCGTCGCACAGCGGTCCCGCGCACGCCATGCAGACCCCGGTCCGGATCGGGAGCTACGTGCGCACCGTGGACATGGAGAAGGAGACCAAGGTCAACGAGCTGCGCGCCGAGGTCATCAAGATGAGTTCCGGCCAGGCCAGCAACGTGCAGTCGGCCGTGTACGAGTCCGGGAACTCCGCCGCCGGAAGCACCGAGCAGATCGTCATGTTCATCGGCGGCCACCTGGCCAACGCCGCGCCCGCCAGCTCGATCGCCAGCTTCACCCAGAAGTTCGTCGGCGCCAAGGTGGTCAGCGCCGGTGCCCTCGGCGGTCAGGCGGCCTGCGTCGAGGAAGCGCCCGGGACGTCGGACTCCGTAGCCATGTGCGTCTGGTTCGACAACGACAGCTTCGGGGAGATCGTCTCGCCCACGATGAACGCCACGGCGCTGGCCAACGTGATGCGCACGATGCGCCCGTCGCTGGAGATTCTCAAGAAGTAACTGCTTGCCCAGCCGGTCAGCTGCGCGGCTTGCCCGGCCGCCGTTTGCGCACGGAAAGGCGCGTCACGGTGAGCATGATGGCCAGTCCCAGCGCGATCAGGCCCGCCACCTGAGCGGTGGCGACCGGTGTGCCGAGGGACACCGGCGACGCGTCGGCGGCCGGCGCGGTCTTCTTCTCGCTGGGCTGTGCCGCGGCAGTCGTAGGCTCGGGGCTCGCTCCCTGCGACGGGCCGATCGTCGGGAACAGGGCGGCCGCGTTGCCGGCCCCGATGAGCATGCTCGCCTCGCCGTTCAGGGCCGGGACAGGGCCGAGCGGCAGCACGGCCATGTGCGTGGCGGTCGGCGAGGCCTTGGCCGACTTCGCGGCCGCGGCCGCGGTGACGGCGGTGGTCTCGGCCGCCGCGGGCAGGGTCCACTTCTGCGTGGTGGCCACGCTGACCGTGGCGGTCAGCTTCAGCGAGCTGACCGAGGTCGCCTTCGCCGCGACCGCGATCTGGGCGTGCAGGCTGGCCGGCTGCTTCGCGGTCACGGAACTGATGCGGCACGTGGCGGTGCCGTCACCCTTGGCGCAGCCGCTGGTGAACGTGGGCTTCTGGCTCGACGGCTGCGTGGTGAGCGCGACCGACACGTTCGAGGCCGTTGCGTTCTGGGTCGAGACCTGCACGATATAGGTGGCCGCCTGGCCGCGCTTGATGCTCGACTGGGAGCGCTGGACGCTCACGCATAGTTCGGGCGGTGCGGTCGTGCCCGTGCTGGTGCTGCCGCTGTTCTGCGGGCTCGGGCTGGAACTCGGGCTGGTGGCGGCGTAGGCATCGAGCGCGGCGGCCGTTCCGGAGGTCCCGGAGGTCCCGGAGGTCCCGGATTGCGAGGGCGACGGCGAGGTGTCCTGGGAGGGAGACGGCGAGGTCGTCAGGCGAGGGGCGCTGCTGGCGCTCGTCGGCGGCAGCACGGTCGGCGGCGCGGTAGTAGCCGGGGCGGAGGTGCTCGCGGGCGGACTGGTCGAGAGCGAGGGGGACGGCGACGGGGAGGGCGAGGGCGAACGTGGCGGCGAAGGCGAAGGTGACGGCGAGGGCGTCGGCGTACTCGACGACGGCAGCGCCTGGCACACCTTATCCGTGTTCGCCGTGGTAGCCGTAGGGGCCGCTTGCGCCGTGCCCAGCACGCCCAGGGTCAGGAGACTCCCGCTCAGCAAGGTAGCTGCCGCTATTCTTACGTGCGCGAAACGCATGAGAATCGCCCGTCTACGCTGCTCGTCAGGGTTACTGTGTGCTCTTCGTGATTCGGAGGCGACTAGGGGACGGATAGGTACGGATACTCATTTTTCCGCTAACAGGCTACGTATGCATCACCCGTCCTCCGGATCACAGCCCAGCCGGCCCGGGCCGCGGCCGGCAGGCCCCGTTTACCCGCGTCAGTCCCGGTATGACGGTCACCGGGCCGGATCGGTTCCGTGACGTACATCACTCGTTCTGGTTGCGGACGGTAGTGCCGGGAACACAACCGGGCATTCCGGTTGATACGAGCCTGGCTGGTGTGCTCAGCTGTCCCATGCCTGCGATCACGTCTCAGCCGGACCCTCCGGTCTGGGACGTCGACGCCGACTGGTGGGGGCCCGCCTGGGACGTGGTGACCTCAGCTGGAACGGCGGAACCCGCCCGCCCGGGTAAGCCGCGCGATGGGCTCGCCGACCAGGACGTTCCGGTCTCGACGACGTCGTATGTGGCCGAGACGGACCCGTCCTGGGTCCAGATCCTGGCCGCCACCGTCAGCTTGTGGGTATTGCGGCGGTGGCCAGGCGCCGGCCTCGCATGGCGACGCGCCGCTGCGGAATTGGCCTGGCTCCGCTGGCCCGCAGCCCAGCCTCGCCGTCCGCCCGCCGACGGCCCGTGCTCCCCCGCCGACGGTCCGTCCTCCCCCGCCGACGGTCCGTCCTCACCCGCCGACGGCCCGTGCTCCCCCGCCGACGGTCCGTCCCCCCTAGCCGACGGTCCGTCCTCGCCCGCCAGCCTGTCCCGTCCGCCGGCCCGCCGTCCCCGGGTGGCTGGCTGGGCGTCGGCCGTGTGGGCGGCGCATGCACGGCTGCTGTCGGCCGCGGTGCTCGGCGCCGGGCTGGTGGCCGCCGGGGTCGGCACGGCCGGCCTGGTCGTGGCCCACGTCTCGGCGGCGCCCGCCGTGCGGCTGGCCGCGAGACCGTCGCCGGCGGCCGTCCCCTCGGGCCGGATCGTTGTGCCGGGCTCGCTGTCGACCGTCCAGACCCCCAAGCCGGTCTGGCTGACCATCCCGGCCATCGGGGTGAAGGCCCCGATCGTGACCCTCGGCCTCAACCGGAACGGCACGCTCCAGGTCCCCAGCAGCACGACGGTGGTCGGCTGGTACACCGGCAGCCCGCGGCCCGGCGCCATCGGGTCGGCCGTCATCGCCGGCCATGTCGACTCCCGCTCCGGGCCGGGGGTGTTCTTCTGGCTGCGCAGCTTGCACCGCGGCGAGCGCATCTACGTCCGGCGCGCCGACGGAACGCTGGTCGTCTTCACCGTCACGGCGGTCCGGATGTACGCCAAAGCCCAGTTCCCCACGGCTACCGTCTACGGTCCCGTGCCGGACGCCGAACTGCGCCTGATCACCTGCGGCGGCACGTTCGACTACGCCCGCGGCAACTACCTCAGCAACGTGGTGGTCTATGCCCGGTTGGGCGGTTGATGCCCGGATCTGCAGGCTCTCTGGCGGCCGGACCATAACACATCCGACTCAACGGCGCGTTCCGGTTGATCCAGGCTTGCCCTGTGTGCTCTGCTGTTCCAGACAACCACGGTGACGGACGGTATGAGCGGGCCACGGCCCCGTGGAGACCGAGGTTCGTTCCTGGGGCGGGCTTCCGGCCGGACTTCTCGCTGAGTTGCGCGCGTGTCCTGCAGGGCGTTGATCGTATGGGAGGAGCTGACCGTGAGGCTACGCAGAATCCTCGCCCTGTTCGCCGTGATCGCGGCGGTACTGGGCTACGCGGCCGCCGCCGCCGCGCCCGTTGCCTCGGCGGCCGTGGCGCCTGCGACCGGCTGGGTGCGCTGCGCGAACCTGTCTCCCGGCAGCCAGTCCGTGGACACCTACCTCCTGGCCTTCAGCAACTCCGGGCATCCGCTGCCGCCGCGGCACGTGAGCTACGGCGATGTTTCCAGTTACAGGGTGGTCAGCGTGGGCGAGTACACCGTGGCGCTGCGCCCGGCCGGCGCCTCGGCGTCGAGCCCCCCTGTGGTCTCCGCCAACTTCATGGTGAGCGCCGGGACGGGCTATACGCTGGTCAGCCTCGGGCCTGCCACGGCCCGGCGGATCGAGGTGCTGCGGGACCAGATGGCCGCGCCGCAGGGATCGGCTCTCGTCCGGGTCGTCCAGGCCTCGCTCAAGCAGAACCGGGTCACCGTCAGCTACGGGACAGATGTCCTGGCCCAGCAGCTGGCCCTCGGCGCCGTGACGTCGTACACGAGCGTCCGGCCGGGTACCCAGACCGTGACGTTCAGCGCGTCGGGCCAGCAGACCGCCATGTCCGTCACCCTGGCGGCCGGCTCGGTCCACACCATCGTCGTGCTGGACACCGCCTCCGGGCTCAGGGTCGACACCCTCACCGACGCGGCCGGCAGCTCGGACGCGCCGGTGGGCGGGGCCGCCACCGGCTTCGGCGGCATGGCCCCGCGTCCCGCGCCCGGGTCAGCCCCGTGGCTGGCCACGCTGACCGCCGGATTGCTGCTCATGACCGTCGGCGTCCTCGGACTGCGCCGGTCACACCGTGAGCGTTATGCAAAACCGATTCGCTAGTGCGGGCCTTTGGGGCCTGCGCGAGCGACCCGGGAGCGTCATCCAGAACCGGCCTAGCGAGCACGGGCCTTCTAGGCCCGTGCGAGTGGCCGGTGCTCGGCTACGGTGAGAACCACAGCGGGGATCTGGATGACGCGAGCATCAAGGCAGCACGGTGCTGGTGAGCGGGTCAGCAACCACAGCGGGTTCTTTGCATAACGCGAACTTCAACATAAGACACCGCACCGCCGCCATCCTGCGCCAGTAGGTCCTTATGGGCCCCGGTGAGTGTGTGCCGTCGGCGCAGGGCTTCCAGGAACAGGGCCTCCAGGAACCCGGTCGGCGCCTGCCGTCGGTCGCGTCGCCGGAACGGCGGGGGTCCTGGGCCGGGCTGAGGCGGCCGGTACCGTCACGGGGTCAGCCGTGTAGTCGGCGCGCCGGGTCTCGTCGTACCCGTCCTGCAGCCCGATCTTGCGGAAGACCACGGTCAGCACGGCGGAGACCGCGACGTTGAGGATCAGGGCGACGATCGCGATATAGGTGACGTGCCCCAACACCGGCGCCGTGGAGGCGCCGAAGTGCGCCTGTCCGCCGCCGGGCGTCCGGTACGCCACGACCGTGCCGTAGGTCATGCCCACGGCCCAGCCGATGATCAGCGCGATGCGGTGGAACCAGCGCGTGAAGAGGCCGATCACGACCGCGGGGAAGGTCTGCAGGATCCAGATCCCGCCGAGCAGCTGCAAGTTGATCGAGAACGTCTTGTTCAGCGCCAGCGCGAAGCCCAGCGCGCCGACTTTCATGAGGAGCGATGCCAGCCGCGCGACCCGCGTCTCCTGGGCCGGAGTGGCATTGGGGCTGAAGAGTTCCTTGTAGATCGTGCGGGTGAACAGGTTCGCCGCGGCGATCGACATGACAGCCGCGGGGACGAGCGCCCCGATGATGATCGCCGAGTAGCCGATCCCCGCGAACCAGCTGGGGAACATGTGCTCGAACAGAAGCGGCACGGAGAGCTGGGGGTTGCCCCCGTTCGCCTTGACCCCGGCGTTCACGGCGGGCGTCGCCCGCGCCATGTACCCGAACAGCGCGATCAGGCCGAGCATCAGCGAGTAGGCCGGCAGCATGGCGGCCTGCCGCCTGATCACGTCGCGCCGCTTTGCGGCGAACACGCCGGTAACCGCGTGCGGGTACACGAACAGGGCCAGCGCTGAGCCGAGCGCCAGGGTGGCGAAGGCCCATTGCCCGGCGGGCATGACCACGATGCTGCCGTACGGCTTGCCGGTCGCCGGGTTGACGGTTTTCAGGTGCGCCTCGGAGGCGCTGAAGATGTGCCCCCAGCCACCGAGCTTGCCGGGGATGTAGATAATCGCGACGATGACCGTCACGTAGATGAGGATGTCCTTGACGAAGGCGATCAGGGCCGGCGCACGCAGTCCGGCTAGGTACGTGTAGACGGCCACCACGGCGAACGCGGTGATCAGCGGCAGGTCCCTGACGAAGGAGTTCCCGGTGGCGCTGCCGATCCCCATGGTCGTCAGCACCGCCTCGATCCCGACGAGCTGCAGGGCGATGTACGGCATGGTGGCCAGGATCCCGGTCGCCGCCACCGCGAGCCCGAGGCCCTGGGACCCGTGCCTGCCCCGGACGAAATCGCCGGGGGAGACGTAGCCACGCGCCCGGGCCACCGACCAGAGCCGCGGCCCGAAGATGAACACGATCGGGAACACCATGATCGTGTACGACAGCGCGTAGAACCCCACCGCGCCGCTCGCGTAGACCAGCGCCGGCACGGCGATGAAGGTGTAGGCGGTGTAAATGTCGCCGCCCAGCAGGAACCAGCTGACGAACGTTCCGAATCCGCGGCCGCCAAGACCCCATTCGTTCAGGTGCATCGGGTCCTCGGCCGGGCGCCACCGGGCCGAGGCGAACCCGATATAGGTAACAATCAGGAACGAGCCGATGACGATAACGAAGGCGACGGCGTCGAAGTGACTCATCTCGGCACGACTCCGCGAGTTCGGGGCTTGCTCCTCAGCAGCAGGTAGCAGATCCAGCACAAGACGGCGGATACCGGCACCCAGATGAGCTGGTACCAGTAAAAGAACGGAAAGGGACCGAGCTTCGGCGCGGAACGAGCGTAGATAGGGACCCACAGCGTGCCCATGATCGCGACGACGAGCAGGACCGTGACCACACCCCACCTGGCCGGGCTCTTGCCCGAACGGGCGTGCTGGGCCATCGCAGCCTCTCAGAGGTTTCTCGGAACGTACTGCGCGCGGCAGGCTGCCTTGCGCCGGCATCGCGGAGAATCGCGCTCGCGGATGTGGTCCTATGGTGCCCCATAACGGCCGATCCGATAGGGCTTTCTCCCAGATCCATGCCGCAGATCCAGGGTGGGGTTGATCAGCACGAACGGGGCGGGTGTGCCCCAATCCCGACTCTCGTTCCCGCACGCCCCGGAAATGGGCGTGGCACACGCCTCGACGGCGGGCTTAGGCGTTGAACCCGATCCATTCACTGATCTCATCCCGGTTGGCGGTGCAATAGCTAATCGCCGCCTGGGCAAGATCGAGCGGCATTTCTAAGGGGACACCCATCCATCGGCAGTCCTTCCTCGGCATCACGTCGAGCATGCGGGTGATAGATCAGCCGCTATATCAGCGATGCGCGGACCTAAAGAAGCAGGCTTCAGGCGTAAAGTCCCAGGTCAGACACCTTAAGACAAGCCCCGTCAGCTTAGTCGGCAGAGCGTCGCCATGGTAAGAATCCCGCTCGAAACGGTGTGCTGGCCTGCGGGAATGCAGGCAGTCACCGAGCGCTGTGCACGTAATTAGACGCTCTTAGAAAGCCGTCGTCCGACGTGGCTGAAATCACATTCCTGACCCGTGAAATCTTTGCTCACCTGGTCCCCGACGGCGTTTCAAGCCCGGGGAAGGTCCATGAACCGTCAAGGATCTGCGGCTCGGGCTGGTAGAGCCGCACCACGTAGTTCCAGCCGTCCATGATCGGGATGTGGTTGGGCAGGATGGGGTCGCCGCCGAAGTTGATGGTTACCGTGCCGTCGTCGCCCGCCTGGGCGGTGACGCTGTTGACCGAGTAGCGGCCCAGGTCGTTCGGTTCGAAGGACCCACGGCGGTTGTAGACGCTGACCGACCAGAACGCGCGCACCGGCACGTCTGCGACGGTGAGGCGATAGTGCCCGGCGGGCAGCCCGGGTTCGACGCCAAGGTAGCGGGCCTGGTCGGCCGGAAGGCCGCCCCAGCCGGAAGCAGTGCCGAGAAGGTGCTTGATCGGGTCTGTCGCCTGCCGCGAGCCGAAGGCCCCGATCGTGTCCGGAAGGTGGCGCGAGTTCGAGCAGGGGTTCGCGGGTGGCCTTCAGGCTCTCAGGGTCCCCACGCCGGGTGGGTGAACGGCTGCGTGGAGTTCGCCTGGAGCCGAAGCTGGTCCTGCAGCGCTCCCACCGCGGCCACGTCGGAGGGGTCGTTCGGGTCCACGAGGGTCCGCACGACGATAGCCGCGAACGGGGTGGCGAAGGTTCTCGTGTCCAGGTGGTACGTTCCCGGCCGCCCGCCGCTTCCGGATGAAGACGCGAGCGCGGCGGGAGTGCGCTAAGCTTGCCAGCGCCGATGATGCGAGCTGATCTTCTTCATGAGGAGCAGATAGGCTCTGCAACATCGGTTTGTGCGACCCAAGCGATGTGCGGGAAGCGCAGACGCGCGCGTCAGACAAGAAAATCGATTGCCCCGTTAGCTCAGTCGGCAGAGCGTCTCCATGGTAAGGAGAAGGTCTACGGTTCGATTCCGTAACGGGGCTCCAGCTCAGCGAGGTTTTTCGAACTCGCGCATCAAGATCAAGTGACTAACCAAGTGACTACGGCTTGTCGGCCGTGACATTGTCGGCCGTGGCTGCGCCGGGTTGGTCGCCTTCGTCGTCCTGACCTTCGCTGAAGAC
>Ga0187814_10001001_pt1 | contig 10497 bp, 9 predicted proteins | sample NC_S_4_FD_132450 | JGI IMG/M metagenome (GOLD analysis project Ga0187814, IMG submission 132450) | Wetland sediment microbial communities from Neuse River Estuary, North Carolina, USA - ASW-S_4 | ecosystem: Environmental > Aquatic > Freshwater > Wetlands > Sediment | place: USA: North Carolina...
ATCGCCCGGGACATGCCGAGCGCCTCGGCGGCCTCCAGCTCCACCTAAGGCCAGCTGAGAATCACGCGCTTCTGATTCTCGTCGAGACCGAACATCGCGAAGACGAGGGTATCGACCTTTTCGTCCAGTTCATCGATCGCCTGTTGCGCCGCCGCGATCTCGGCCTGCCGCGCCGCGAAGTACGTATGTACCTGCTCTCGGTCCGCGATCGGCACCGATTTGAGCTTGCTTTTCAGCAGGTTCCAGTCATTATCGGTCAGTGCGACAGTGACATCGGCCTCGTCGAGCCCGTAGCTTGCCTCCAGATGGTTAATGGTCTTGAGCAGCGCCTCGGCCCGGGCATTCCCGCAGTCGGTCAGCGCGTCCACGTAACTCGTCAGCTCTTCTTCGTAGTCCTCGATGTTCGCCGGTATCGGGAACTGCTCGAGCTCGGCCAGCTTGAACTGGGGGAACGTATCGCGCTGGAACTTATCGAAGGTGTAGGCAAACCAGTACGATGTCACCCGGGAGTTCAAGACGCCAAGGATCGCCTGAGGCTTTATCTTGAAGTTGAACACGATATTACTGTTGCGGTCGTTCAGCAGCATGTCAGTGTCAGTATAAGCCGCATTAATAGCATAGGGCGGCTTCGAGGGTATCTGCCGCACGAGGATACGTTCAGCCTGGTACAAAGCCTTGTCGCGTGGCGCAGCCAGGTTGTCGCCGTATTTCACGAACTGTCCTGACCAGCCGAGCCCATAGCGCCTGACATCACGGCCGTCCAGGTACGCGTACCACCCCGCACCCTCACGGTTCGTGGAGTGGTACACCCGTGCGTCCTTCATCTCCTCGGTCTGCGCCGGTTTCCCCTTGCCCACCTCGTAGGCCACGAAGCCCGTCCTGGCCGTCGCGTACCGTGTCAGCGGATATGATGCGGCGTTTATCTTGGTGATGATGTCCAGTGCCTCGCGATGCTTGACCAGGGAAATATTAATGATTGCGGTTCCGGCGCTCGTCAGGTCTTCCGGAGCCAGCGGAGCAAATTTCTCGACCCGCAGGTCATGCATTTCGCCGGTGGTCACCTCGGTCGGTGACCCCTTGGTAAAGAGCAGCAGGCAGCAGTCGACGTTTGCTTCGTCAAATACTCGGCCATAGACATTGATGATCTGCAGATCCGCCGTCTTCTCCAGGAGAAACCGCCGCAGCGGTTCAAAGCTGATGATGGTGAGCCACGTGTTCGGGACGATGAAGCCGAGCCTTCCGCCAGTGCGCAGCATCCGGTACGACCGCTCGATAAAGAGCGCATAGGTGTTGAGCTGATAGTTCGCGATGTCGTAGCTTCGGTAGTAGTAATCCTTCTCTTCCTTGCGGAGCCTGCCGCTGCGGGCGAAGACCCAGGGCGGGTTGCCGATGATGACATCAAAACCGCCGGCCGCCATGATGTCGCCGAACTCTTCGTCCCACTTGAAGGCATGGCTGCCCGCCGCCAGCCGATCATCGATCAGACTGTTCCCGACCCGGATATTCGTGTCGAGATTCTGCAGCGGTTCGGTTGCCTTCGCTGTCTTGAGCCACAGGCTCAGCTTCGTGATCTCGACGCTTTCCTCGTTCAGGTCGACTCCGTACAGGTGACGTAGCAAGGCGCTGTCGTTCGCGTAGACCCAGTCGGCAGCGAAGTCACGCCGTAGCCGCAGGCCGTCCTCTGTCGCCTCGTACAGGCCTTCCGCCTGGCCGCGGCGGGCTGTCTTGCCCTGCGCCTTGAACTGAGCTTGCTGGTCAGCCAGTATCTCGGCTTCGATTTCTGCGCGCTTCGTCGCGTACGCGTTCTTCATGAGGGTGTGGGCCTGATTCAGGAACGCGCCGCCTCCGCAGGCCGGGTCGAGAATCCTGACTGACTCGAGCCTCTCCGGATGGTCATTGAGGTAAGCGCCCAATGTCTGTTCCACCAGGTACCTGGTTATGTACTCCGGTGTATAGAAGATACCTTCTTTCTTACGTTTAGCCGTGGTCCTGCCGGCCACGGCACCGTCGACCTCGGCCTTAATGAGCTCGACATCTGCGATACTGCGCTCGAATACATGCCCTAGGACGTTGACGTCGAGGTCGCTTGCGAAATCATACTGGCGCAGGTCAAGAATCGGCTGCAGCACGACATCACGGACAATGAGGCTGTCGAGCACTTCATCGGGCGCGAACAAGCCACCGTTGTGCGCATTAATAGGAAACCCGCGGGAAGGCATCCCCTGATCTATTGCCCGGAACAGCCCGCGGCACTGATGCCAAAGCTTGTCTGCCCTTTCCTCGAAGGACCGCCGCGCGCTCTCGATGAGAGTATCCACCGTCCCGGTGGGCAGCAAGCGGGCTGCGCTGTCCTCGCAGAAACACACGAATATGAAGCGATCGAGAATCTTCTGTGCTTTCTCGAGAAGTATCGTAGGGCCGAAACCAGGATTTACCTCAACGAGGTCGGCGTAGAGCCGCTGCCTGCATTTACTGTATTCAGCGTAGAACCGATTGCTCATCTCCTCGCGGGCCACCCCGGACTGGGCGACCCTGCGGCGCAGCAGCGAACCATTGAACAGCTTCACCAGAACAGCCCTCACAGGGCGGCTGGGCCGCCGACGTCACCAGATGCGCTAGCTGTCCAGGCCGAGTGTGAACGTCGGCCTGGGGGAGGTTTCCGGCAGCTTGTGCTCATCGGCGAGCCGCCGGACCGCCGTGCCCGTAGCCAGGAACTCGGTCGCGTGCTCGCCCCAGACGTGGTTCTTGACCTCCACGGTCACGCCGACGACGCCAGAGGACTGGGCTGCTGCCGCCTCGGCCTGCATGCGCGTCAGCGCCAGCTCGCGGGCCTCGTAGACGCCCTGGGTGAACTGCACCATCTCCTGGTTCTGGCCGGTCTGGCGCAGCGATTGCATGACCCCTTGGTGCGCGATGTGGTACACGCAGGTGCCGAGCACGAAGGCGACCGGCACCGCTCCGGCCGCCAGCAGCCGGAAGAAGTCCTGCGCCGACAGGTCGGAGGTGAATGCACGGCCGTCAGGCGCCCGGTGCGCGCCCTGGCCGGCCAGGTGACGGACCGCGGTACCGGTGGCCACGAACTCCAGGCAATTCTGACCCCAGGCGTACATCTGCATCCGCAGCTGCACGCCGACGATGCCGTCGGCCGCCAGGTGGTCGGCTTCGGCGCGCATCCTGGCCATGGCCAGTTCCCTGGCGTTGTACATGGCCTGCGTGAGGACCTGGAGCTCGGTGTTCTGGCTCCACCGGCCGACCTGCATGCCGACGTGGTAGATCGAGGAGCCGATGACGAAGCCGAGAGGCTCGAATCCGGCTTCGCCGAGCAGCACATACTCCGATACCGACAGGTCAGAGGTGAAGACCCCGACCGGACTGGCTCCGGCCGTCTTCGCGAGCCGGCTGTCGGCTACCTGCGGCTCCCACACCGCCGCATTCTGGTTCTGCTGGTTTGAAAACAGCGGCATCGTTGCCTCCCCGGCGCTGACACATGACCACCGAAGCCTATTACCCGAGTCGGGTCAACTCGGCCCACCTCAGGGCCCAGGCTCAGTGCGCAATTCACTCGCCGCAAGCGGCAAACCGCTAGGTCAGCGCCTCGCGGAGGCACTCAGGGCCGAAGCGTGACCCAAGTCAGGACTGGCGTCAGGCTCGGTGAACAGGTCGCGCAGATATCCGGTCACCGCATCGAGGCGGCCTGGCCTGCCTCGCGCCGCCACGTGGCCGTCCGGCCGGACCAGGACGACCGGCCCGGTCCCGTTGCCATCCGACGCTGGCGTGACGATGCCGAGGTCCCGCCGGTAGGGCCGCAGCCCGGCGTCGTCCATCATGCTGGCCGTGTGAGCGGCGGGAACCACCAGCACGTGCAGGCCACCGCGCAGGACGCGGTACAGCGTGGTGTCCACGCCGCCCGCGCGGACCCCGATGTCGGGCATCCGCTGGCCGGCCCTGGGCCCGCCCCCGCCGCGGTCCGGGCGGGCCAGCGGCCCTGCCGGGTAGGAGACATAGATGTGGCTGAGCCTGCGGGCCGCCCGGCGCTGGATCACCGGGCTGCGGCCGAGGGCCGGGACGACGATGTCGCGGACCCGGCGCTTGACGGGATGGCTCAGGCTGCCGTAATGGACCAGGGTGTGGGTGAGCCTGAGCACCTCCTCGGCCACCGGGCGCCGCTCGGCGCCGTAGCTGTCCAGCAGCGCGTCGGGGGCCCGGCCGGAGGCGACCAGGGCGAGCTTCCAGCCCAGGTTGTGCGCGTCCATGATCCCGGTGTTCATGCCCTGGCCCCCGGCCGGGGTATGGATGTGCACGGCGTCGCCGGCCAGCAGCACGCGGCCACGGCGGTAGGCGCTGGCCGACCGTCGATGGCAACGGAAGTTGGCCAGCCAGGTGGGATCGGACACGGTGACCGGCCGCGGCGCCCGCTGGTCGGTCAGCTGCTGGATCTCCGCCAGGGTCGGGGCCTGCCCGCCCCGGCTCCCGGCGAAGGGCAGGGTCACCCGCCACCGGTGCTCGCGCATCGGGAAGAAGATCGCGGGCAGCCCGTCGGGCCGGAAGAACGCGTGCGCCGCGTCCTCACCCGGGTCCCAGTCCAGCAGGACATCGGCCAGCAGCCAGTCCTGCGGGTAGGGGTGCCCGTGGAAGGTCAGGCCGAGTTCGCTCCGCACCCGGCTGTGCGCGCCGTCACAGCCGGCCACGTACCCGGCGGTAATGGTCTCGGTCCCGCCCCCATGACCGCGGACGACCGCGGCGACGGCATCGCGGCCGGCGGTCAGGCTGACGAGCTCGGCTCCGTCCTCGACCACGCCGCCCAGCTCGGCGATCCGGGCGCGGAGCAGCCGCTCGGTCTGGTCCTGCGGGAGGTCGAGCAGGATGCCGAACCGCGAGCCGCAGCGCCCGAACTCCAGGCTGGCCAGGCACCGGCCCTCAGAGTAGAAGCGGAGCTGACGGACCACCTGGCCGCGTTCGATGAAGCGCTCCGCCAGCCCCATCAGGTCGAGGACCTCCAGCGTGCGGGCGTGGATGCCGATCGCCCGGGTCTGCAGGGCCACCCCGCCGCCCTTGTCGATGATCCGGGTACGGATCCCGCGGGCCAGCAGTTCCGCGGCGAGCACCAGCCCGGTCGGGCCGGCGCCGACCACCAGCACCTGAGAGTCAATACCGTTCATGCGGCCAACTCTGCGCCGGCCGTGGCCCCGGGCCATCTGAAGAATTACGTAGCGGCTACGTATCTTTTCCGGGGGATGCCGATCCCCCGGACCCCCCGGCTTCAAACACCAGGCCGGCCTCGCAGGCCCACGCGGCCAGCTGGGTCCGGGTGTGAAAACCCAGCTTGGTGAGGATGTGGTCGACGTGCACCTCGACGGTCCGGACCGAGAGGAAGAGCTGCGCGGCGATGTCCCGGTTGGTCAGCCCGCGCGCCGCGAGCGCCGCCACCTCGGCCTCCCGGCGGGTCAGCGTCTGCCGAGGACCCGGCGGCAGGGCGTCATCCGGCTCGTTCGCCAGGACGAGGCCGACTGCCTCCTCCGGGCTGAGCCGCCGGCCCTCGGCGATCAACCGCCCGGCCGCCGACCCGACCCTGGCCCGCGCCGGCGTCAGCCAGCGGTCGACAATCTCCCCGATCGGTTCCGGCATAGAGAACTCGTTCGCGTCCCGGTACGCGTCGCCGGCTCCGGCCAGCCGAAGCGCCAGCCGGGGCCGCCCGGTCTTGGCCGCGAGCCCGCTGAAGCCGCCCAGCCCGATTTGGACGACCCAGCGATCGCCGACGTCCATGGATACCGGGAACCCCTCCGCCAGCGCCGCCCTGGCCGCGGCCAGCTCGCCCATGTCCAGCAGGGAGAAGCCGAGCATCTGCCGGGCGCGCGCGCTCAGCGGCGCCAGGCCGAGTCCGGCGGCGATCGCGGCGCACCGGGCGAACAGGTCGCAGGCGGCCTCGAGCTGCCCGGTGAGCAGCGCGGCTATCCCGGAGTAGAACATGGTGAACGCGATCGCCGGGCGATCCCCGGCCTCGTTCATCAGCGCGGCGGCGCGCTCCACGTCCGGTACCGCCGCAGCGACCCGCCGGCTGGACATCTTGCAGCGGCCGAGGTACACGGTCGCGATGCCTTCGCCGACCGTGTCGCCCAGGGTGTGGCTCAGCCTGATGCTTTCTTCGAGCAGGCCGGCGGCCCGGGCGTAGTCGCCCTGGTCGATGGCCAGCCAGGCCGCGCCGTTCAGGGCGCTGACCCGGGTGATGCTCTCTCCGGGGACCAGGCTGAGCAGTTCGGCCAGGCGCTGCCTGCCCTCGGTGTGGTGCCCGCGCAGGGACCAGAACGCGGACATCGCGGCGGCCAGCCGCAGCGCGGCGGCCGGATCATGCTCGCGGTACCAGCCGAGGGCCGCGCGGACGTTGTTGTGCTCGGCGTCGACCTGCTCCAGCCATTCCTTCCTGGCCAGGCCGGCCTGCGGGCGGCCGTCGGCCTCGACCAGGGCCAGGAACGCCGCGGCATGAGCGCCGCGGACCTGCTCCGCCTCCGGCATCGCGTCCAGGCGTTCGGCCGCGTACTCGCGGATCGTCTCCAGCATGGCGAAACGCGCCGGCCGCAGCAGGCTCTGGTCCACCAGAGCCTGCAGGCCATCCAGCACCGGCATGCCGATGTCCACCGCCGTGCCGCAGACCGTCTCGATCACCTCCAGGCTGGCGCCTCCGGCGAACACCGAGCATGCGGCCAGCAGCCGCCTGGCCCCCTCGGTCAGCAGGTCGTAGCTCCAGGCGATCGTGGCGCGCAGCGTCTGCTGCCGGTCCGGCAGGTCGCGGCCGCCGCCGGTCAGCAGGCCCAGCGAGTGATCCAGCCGGGGCGCGATCGCCTGCGGCGGCAGCAGCTTGACCCGCGCCGCCGCCAGCTCGATGGCCAGCGGCAGGCCGTCCAGCCTGCGGGCGATGTCCGCGATAGCCGCCGCGTTCTCGTCGTCCAGCGTGAATCCCGGTACCGCGGCGGCGGCCCGCTCGGCGAACAGGCGTACCGACTCGCAGGCCGCCAGCGAGGCCGCCCTCGGATGAGCCTGCTCCGCCGGGATCGTCAGCGGCGGGACCGGGCACTCCTGCTCGCCGGAAACGCGCAACGACGAGCGGCTGCTGACCAGGATCCGAACCGCCCTCGTCTCCTGCAGCAGCCGCGTCACGACCGGCGCGCCCGCCAGCAGGTGCTCGAAGTTGTCCAGCACGATCAGGATCTGCCGCTCGCGCAACTGGCTCACCAGGTGCTCCATCAGCGGCCGGTCCCGGGCGTCCTGCAGCCCGATGTGCTGGGCGATCGTCGACGGCACCAGCCCCGGATCCCGGACCGGCGCCAGCGGGACGAAGTAGACGCCGTCCGGGTAGTCGTCGGCCACCGCCGCGGCCAGGGCGATGCACAGCCGGGTCTTGCCGCTGCCGCCCGGCCCGGTCAGCGTGACCAGATAGCTCCCCGCCAGCAGCTGTTTCGCCTGCGCCAGCTCGCGCTCCCGGCCGATGAAGCTGGTCAGCGGCCTCGGCAGGCTGATCTGCCCGGCGCGGGGTTCGGCCGCGGCGCGGCCGGGACCACTCGCAGCCGTACCGCTCGAGACATCAGGCATGCCAGGTCAGCCTTTGCCAGCCAGGAGAACGCGACCAGGCCGGCCGTGTCCCACTCTGATCAGAGACTAACCACACGGAGGCGCCGGCGCCCCCTCGCCGTGCACCGACGGCGGCAGGCGCACCACGCAGACGCGGACGCCGCGCCCGGCCAGCGACAGCGCCACCGGTTCCGAGACGCGCGGATACGCCGGGTTGTCGGGCGCGTCGTCCTCTTCGGTCGCGAGGCGGCCCGGCGTGTGAACGAGCCCGGAGGCGACGACGAGGGGCCGGTCGGATCCCGCGAGGGCCTCGCCGATCGTCTCGATGGCACGCCTGTCGATCCGGGCGTAGGCCGCGGCGTCGTTGTTTTCTGGCAGGCCGTGGCCATCATCCCGGCCGGCGTCCGGACCGCCAGCCCCCGTCCCGACCTCACCACCGTCCCCCTGTACGGCGTCGAGCCGAGCCACGTCGTGCTGGCCACCCGCGCCGACGACCGCAGCCGCCTGGTGGCCGCCTTCCGCCGGTCCGCCCAGGCCCTGCTCACCGGTCCCGGCCCGGCTGCCGGACCCTGATTACGCCGCCAGGCTCAGCGGACGACGCCGCGCAGGGCGGTGACCCGCTGCACGGCGGCGTTGAACGTGCCCGAGTCCAGCTGCCCGCTGTCCAGGGCGCTGGCCAGCGCGGAGGTGACCGCCTGGCCCTCGCCGGGATCTTGCGCGGAGCACAGCAGCAGGTCCATCCCGGCCTGGGCGGCCAGCACGGCGCGCTGCCCGTAGCTGCCGAACGCGCCCAGCGCCCCCGCCTCCAGCGCGTCGGTGATCGTCACGCCCTGGTAGCCGAGCCGGCCGCGCAGCTCACCCTGGACCACCGTGGGGGACAGCCCGGCCGGGTAGGTCTTGTCCAGCGCCGGGTAGATCGCCCACGACACCATGATCAGCTCAACCCCGGCGGCGATGGCGGCCGGATAGGGTGCCTCATCCTTGGACCGCAGTTCGGACAGCGACACGTTCAGGGTGACCGGGCCGGTGTCGGTGTTCTGCGATCTGGTGGCCGAGCCCAGGCCCGGGAAGTGCTTGGCCGTGGCCGCCACGCCGGTCTGCTGCTGGGCGGTGATGAACGCCTGTCCGCACTCGGTCACCACCGACGCGTTGTTGCTGTAGGACCGCTGGTACTGATCGATGAAGTTGCCGGACTTGTAGTACACGTCGAGCACCGGCGCCAGATTGACGTTCATGCCCACGCCGGCCAGGTTCTGCCCGGCCCCGGTGCCGGCCTGGCTCGCCGCCAGGGGCGGGTTCGAGGACTCCCCGATCTGCTTCTGCGACAATGTCGGCGCGCCGGGCAGCCGCCGGACCTCCCCGCCCTCCTGGTCGGTCATGAGCAGCAGCGGCGCCGAAACCGGGCTCTGCTGCTGCGCCTGCACCAGCTGCTGGATGGCCGATGCGATCTGGGCGTCGCTGGAGATGTTCCCGCCGAAGAAGATCACCCCGGCGGCCTGGCCCGCGGTGATCGCCTGCAGCAGGGCGGCCGGCACGGTCAGGCCCGAATAGGAGTAGATCACCCGCTGCCCGGCCAGCTGCAGCGACGACAGCGTGGCCCGCGCCTGGCCCCGGGCCGGCTCGGCCCGGGTGCAGGACAAGACGCCGGCCAGCGGCGCCGCCGCGCTCAGCACCAGCAGGTTCCTCAGCACGCTGCGGCGGTCAGCTTCCATGATCCCCTCCACCCCACCCGCGGTCCCGCGCCCCGCCCGCCAGCGCCTGGCCCTTGCGCGGTGTGCGGACCTTGCCTCATCCTGTGGGCAAGTGTCGTCAAGGTCAACCGGAGTGCACCCATGGCCGGCGGCAAATACGAGCCGAACCGGGTCCTGGGCATACCGTGGACGAGAGATCCGCAGGCCAGACAGGACAAAGAGCCGCAGCGCGTGATGGGTTTTCCGGTCGATTGGTTCGCTGACATCAAGCTGAGCACCGGATCCATAGCCGCAGTCTGACTGTCGGCAAGCTGACACAAGTGGTGTCTGCCGGGCGACTGACGGCTGCCTCGCGCCCCGGCATGCTGGCCGTACTGGGTCATTCCAGCCAGGCCAGGGGAGGGCCGGCGGCGCACCGCTGGCCCAGAGAGCGAGGGGATCATGTACACGTACTCGGACCGCATCGGCCAGCTCGTCGATGAGCACCACCGCGAGCTGCTGGCCGACGCCCAGCGGCACCAGCTGCGGCGGCAAGCCCGTCTCACGTCCGGGACGCCGGGCGCCACCTCGACCATCACCCGCCGTCTCGGCGCGGTGCTCGCCAAGGTCGGCATCGCGGCCGCCGCCCGCGTGCCGGCTGCCGTCCGGCCGGCCCGGCCGCAGTCCCTCGGCGAAGCCCCCGTCCCTCGATAGCGATCACAGCGGGCGGAGCTGGCCCAGCTCACCCGGTGGCACCCTGCCTGTTCGTCCCGGCAGGGTGCCACTTCCACGTGGTGACGGCGCGCGGCGCGCGGCATTCCCCCAGCAGGCTGGCGGAATCGCGGGAAGCGGCGGGAGTACGAGGCGGCCGTGGAGGAGATGCTGGACCGCACCGATCATGCCGCCGCGCCCTGGGTGCTGGTTGAGGCCGAGGACAAGCGGTGGGCCCGGGTGAAGGTCGCCGAGTCGGTCGTCAGGGCCATCGAGGCGGGCATGGCCACCCGGAACATCCCGGTTCCGCCCGCCGCTGCGGCCGTCGGCGCTGCGGCCGCCGCCGCCCGGATTGACTAGCCCGGGCGCCAGGCTCGATCACGCCGTCCCGCCTGCGCCGAACCTGCACACCGACATTGATTGACACATTGTAGTCAGATATGTCTCTTGCGTAGTTCCAGCCCGCCAGCCCGCAGGGATGATGCAGCCTGGTGGATTAACAGCACCCAGCGTATGGCGTGTCCCGCGATCTGCCATCGTGAATCCGCGCAGC
>Ga0187814_10001003_pt1 | contig 10490 bp, 10 predicted proteins | sample NC_S_4_FD_132450 | JGI IMG/M metagenome (GOLD analysis project Ga0187814, IMG submission 132450) | Wetland sediment microbial communities from Neuse River Estuary, North Carolina, USA - ASW-S_4 | ecosystem: Environmental > Aquatic > Freshwater > Wetlands > Sediment | place: USA: North Carolina...
CGGCCGCCTCCGCGAGATGCCAGGCGCGGCGTTCGGGCTGATCCGCAAGCTGTCCCGCGAGGGTCCGGTGCGCGGCGCGGCGCTCGTCACTGGCCGACAATTCCATGATCGCCGACCGGGTCAGCGGATGACGGAACGCCAGCCGGTCACTGCCGCTGTCCATGCGCACTAGGCCCGCCCACTCCGCGGCGGCAAGTTCGGTGAACTCGCGCGGCCCGGCCACCGCCGCCCGCAGCAGGCCGAGATCACCCGTACCGTCGAGCACGGCGAGCAGGAGCAGGCGGCGGGCCGGGACTGGCAGGTCGCTGACCCTCGACGCGAACAGGGCCTGCAGGCGCCTGCTGAGAGGCAGGATCGCGGGGAGCGGCTGAGCCGCGGTGCGCTGCGGTCCGCTCAGGGCCGCCGGCAATTCCAGCAGGGCCAGCGGGTTTCCCTGGGCTTCGGCCAGCAGCCGCTGCCGGACCCGGTCCGCAAGCGCCGGGAAGCGGGCCTCGATCAGGGCCGCCGCGGCCGCCTGATCAAGCGGCCGGATCTCGTGCCGCGGCAGGCCGCCGCGCTCGAAGAAGCCCTCCTCACCCGACCGCGATGCGGCCAGGAACCCGACCGGTACGCTGGCCAGCCGCCGGGTCACCCGTCCGAGCACCGCCGCGGTTGACCGGTCTAGCCATTGAAGGTCATCGACCACCAGCAGCAGCGGGCGGGCGGAAGCCGCCTGCCGCAGCAGGGCCAGCACCGCACTGGCCACCGTTAGCCGATCCGCAGGCGGCCCCTCGGCGAAACCCAGGGCGACGCTCAGCGCGTCCCGGAGCGACCCGTCGAGCCTGCTCAGGTCCTCCAGCAGGGGAAGGAGGAGCTGGTTGAGGCCCGAGAAGCTGATGTCGGCCTCGAACTCGGCACCGCCGGCGCGCAGTACCCGCAGGCCGGACGCCGCCGCCTCCGATGCCGCAGCGTCGAGCAGCGCCGTCTTCCCCACGCCGGGCTCGCCGGACAACAGGAGCACGCCACCGCCTACGGCGGCCATGCTGACGAACAAGCGGATCCGATCAAGATCTCCGGCTCGTCCGGTCAGCTGCTCCGCATGGCCCGGCTTCCGAAGGCCAGCGTCGCTCAACGGGCAGTCCCCTCCGGGCAGACACGTCAGTATTGACTATACGCTCGGGCCCCGGCGGCCGCCGGGACGAGCGGCGCGAGGCTACGACGCTACGAGCGCATCGGTCAGCGCGTTGATGCCAGCCAGGTTCCCGGCCAGGTCCGGACCGAGATGATGGCGGGCGGCCAGTGCGGCCGGCGCGTAGTAGGAGACCTTGGTCTGCCCCTCGTCGTCCCACACCAGCACCTTGAGCGGCAGGTCGAGGGCGGCCAGCGGCGCCGCCGCCATCACCGGCGTGCCTGCCGCCGGGCTGCCGAAGAGCACCAGCACGGTCTCCCGCAGCGAAAGCCCCACCTGGCGCGCCTCGGCGCTCTGGTCGATCGCGGCGAACAGCTTCATGCCCTTCGCATTGATCATGCCGGTGAGCTTCGAGACGGTATCGGCTACCGGGCGAGGGCTGAGCTTGGTGACGACATCCATCTCGTTCCCGGTCGTGTCTTCGGTCATCGTCAATCTCCTCCGTCAGGTTCTGTCAGGTTCTGTCAGGTGCGGGAAAGAGCTGACCGCGGACGTGGCGGGTCCTCGCGGCCGGGGCCAGGAATGATCGTGCACCTGCCGCGGCGCGGCACGCATCTGTCATCTGACCATGCCGATGACGGGCCCGGCCACGACGCATCCCCGGGGCGCAGCGCCCCCCGGCGCCAGGGACTGCCGTCGGTAGTCATTTGACGGATGACGCGCCGGAGCCATGGGCCGGAGACTGAGAGACGTTATCTCGCTCCCCAGGGAGAACAGCGTGGGCGTCACCGATTACGTGATCGACGTCCTGCCTACTATGCCTACCATTCCGGCGGCGCCGCAGTGGCCAGGTTCTCGGTCAGTCATTACATCACCGGCGCGAACATCTGGACGACCGCGCTCGTCATCATGGCCTTCGCTCAGGTGCTGGCGCGGCTGGGCGTCTTGCACATCCGCCGGATACGCGCGAGCCGCCAGGCGATGGCGACCGGGGCCGTCCCGGTCGGAACCTACGCCGACCGGCCCTTCCGCTGACCCGAGCGGACCGAAAGGACCCTCTCCGTGAACGCTCGCAGCCGCTTCCTCGAAGGCGCCTTCGCCCCGGTGCCCGAGGAGGTCACCGCGTTCGATCTGCCGGTGACGGGCTGCGTGCCCGCCGAGCTCAGCGGGCGGTACCTGCGCAACGGCCCTAATCCCCTGGGCCTGGATGACCCGGCCTACCACTGGTTCCTCGGCCCGGGCATGGTCCACGGGGTACGGCTGCGCGACGGCCGGGCCGAGTGGTACCGAAGCCGCTGGGTGCGCTCGCGACGGCTGGCCGAATCGATGGGCGAGAAGTGGCCCGCGGGCCCGGTTCATGAAGACACGGACTTCGCGGCCAACACGCACATCATCCGCCATGCCGGACGCACCCTCGCCACCGTGGAAGCCGGCCCGCTGCCCTACGAGCTTTCCGCCGAGCTGGACACGCTCGGGCCGTGCGACTTCGGCGGCACGCTGCCCGGCGGCTTCGCCGCACATACCAAGCCGGACCACAGGACCGGGGAGCTGCACGCGATCGCCTACTTCTGGGCGTGGGATCACGTCCAGCACATCGTCCTCGACAGCACCGGCCGGGTGAGCCACACGACTGACATCCCTGTCGCCGGCGGGCCGATGATGCACGATTTCGCGGTCACCGGGAACTACCTGGTCCTGTTCGACCTGCCGGTCACCTTCAGCCTGGACCTGGTATCCGCCGGGCGGGAAATGCCTTACACCTGGAACCCGGCGCATCAGGCCCGAGTCGGCCTGCTCCGCCGTGGCGGGGACGGCGACGGTCAGGTTCGCTGGATCGAGGTCGATCCCTGCTGGATTTTCCACACGCTCAACGCCTACGACGACGGCGACCGGGTCGTGGTGGACCTCGTGCGCTATGAGGGGTCTTATGACGTCTCTGTCTTCGCCGGGCACGGACCGGTGACCCTCGACCGGTGGGTCATCGACCCAGGCGCGGGCAAGGTGGCTCAGCTCCGGCTGGACGACCATCACCAGGAGTTCCCGCGCGTGGACGACCGGATCACCGGCCGACCGCACCGCTACGGCTACAGCGCGGTGATCGAGGCCGTCAGGCAGGCGACCATCCAGCCCAGCGGCGACTTCGCCGACGAAGCGTTCGCCAACGCCCTGCTCAAGCACGACCTCGCGGCCGGCACCGTGGAGGCACACGAGTTCGGGCGAGATGCCACCGCCGGTGAGGCCGTCTTCGCCCCTGCCTCACCCGAGGCTGCCGAAGACGACGGCTACGTCATGGCCTTCGTGCACGACCCCGGCCGTGGCGCCGCCGACCTGGTAATCCTCGCCGCGCAGGACTTCGCCGCCGAGCCCGTGGCCCGCATCCACCTGCCGGACCGGATCCCGCTCGGCTTTCACGGCAGCTGGATCGCTGATGTCTAGTCACCAGGATCCGGCGTATCCAGGGCCTCGAGTGCATCGCGGAGCGCGGCGCGGGATGTGATGCCGAGCCTGGGAAAGAGCTGGTAGAGGTGTGCCGCTACGGTCCGGTGGGAGATGTGCAGGCGCTCACCGATCTGCTTATTGGTCTGGCCGACCGCGGCGAGCCTGGCGATCTCGCGGTCCAGCGGAGCCAGCGGCTCCGATGACCCTGGTTCGGCGGACCGCGCGGCCAGCCCGGTGGCACGCAGTTCGTTACCGGCCCGGACCTGCCACGGCTGCGCGCCGAGCCGCCGGAAGGTATCCAGCGCGGCGCTGAGGTGCGCGCGCGCTTGGCCGGTGAACCGGGCCCGGCGCAGCCATTCCCCGTACAGGAGCTGAATACGGGCCAGGTCGAAGGGCCACTGGTCGGCATCGGGAACGGCCAGTGCCTCTTCGAATCGGGCGGCGGCCTGATCACGGGACGCGACGATCGCGGCGGCCCCCGCCGTGACCAAGGCCAGCCGCGGCGAGATCTTCCGTATGCCGGCCTCGCCCATCGCCGCCACGTGCGCGGCGGCCTTTGCCTGGCGTCCGGTACGGACAGCGGCCTCGACCAGGTCCAGCAGGACCCACAGGGCGCAGGCGACATGCGAGGCGAGGACGCCCGCCGGGCTGATCGCCGCGGCGTGCTGGTAGGCGTCCTCGAAGTCGCCCCGCCCCAGCGCCGCTACCGACCCCACGTGATGGGCCGCCAGGTCGGCCTGACCGATCCGTCTCGGCGCGGCTACTCGCAGCATCTCGGCCGTCAGGGCGTCCGCCGCGTCGTAAGCGCCACGGCCGGCGGCGATCAGCGCCTGGCGGTAGCGGAAGGTCCAGGTTTGCCGTAGGTAGCCGTGGGCCAGGCAAAGTTCGAGGCCTTCGTCGGCCAACTCCTGCGCCTGGTCCCATCGGCCCGTCATCACGCCGTCGAGACAGAGATGATCCAGTGCCGTGATCAGGGGAGTAACCCCGCTGCCCTGCCGGCCTTCGCGCACCACCCGCCACAACGCCTCCCGGCAGCCCGGCTGCCGGTCGGTGAAGTGGGCGGTTGAGCTGATCATCAGGATGCGCAAGTGGTCGCTCTCGCTCCGCAGGCTGGCGATGGCGGCATCCACCTCGGGAAGCACGGCGGCTGCGGTGCGGACCGGGTCCGCGTAGGTCTGACCGAGCAGATACAGGTCCCTAGGCGCGTCTGGCGTGAACCCGCTGATGGCGGCCTGAAAGGGCACCCACAATTCGGGCCGTCCGCCGAGCCAGCACATCACGAAAAGGGTCGAAACAGCCTCGGAAAACCCGGCGTCGCTGATCCGATAGGGCCTGGTCTGATCCTCGATGGCCTGGGCCAGCAGGCGGTGCGCGGTGATGACATCACCGTCCCCGTTGAGGAGCATGAAGGCGGCCGCGGCCGCGGTGAGCAGCGACGTGCCGAACTCCGGGCCGGCCTGGCGCGCCTCACTGAGCAGCGGTGAGACGGTGCCGACCTCCAAGGTGACGCTCGCGCCGACGAAGGCGGCCTGGGCCAGCCGACGGCTCCGGTCAGAGCGCGCCGGGCTCAGCTCGGCCGCACGGAGCAGCGCAGACACGGCACCGACCGCATCGGCGCGCCGCAGGATCCTTTGCGCTGTCTCTTCGAGCAGGCCCGCGACCTGCTCATCAGGCTCGACGGCCGCTTGGCCGAGGTGCCAGGCGCGGCGTTCGGGCTGATCCGCCAGCTGGTCGGCCAGCACTCGGTGCGCCCCGCGGCGGTCGTCGCCAGGCGTGAGCCCTACCACGGCGGACCGGATAAGCGGGTGGCGGAACACCAGCCTGCCGGTGCTCGGATCGACCCGAACCAACCGTGCCTGCTCCGCCGGAGAAAGGTCGCTGAGGCCGTCTTTACCTGCTGCTTGCAGGACGCGGAGATCGCCGCTGCCATCGAGCGCAGCCAGCAGGAGCAGCCGACGGGCCGACCCGGGCAGATCGCTGACCCGGGAAGCGAACAGCGCCTGTAGACGCTGGTTTACCGGCAGAAGCGCCGGCAGCCCCTGCGTCGCGGAACGCTGCGGACCGCTCAGCGCCGCCGGCAGCTCCAGCAGGGCTAGCGGGTTCCCTTGCGCCTCAGCCAGCACTCGCTGGCGGACCCTGGCGGCCAGCTCAGGGAACCGGGCCTCGATCAACCTCGCCGCGGCTGCCTCGTCGAGCGGCTGGATCTCGTGGCGGGGCAGGCCGCCGCGCTCAATGAATCCCCCCTCCTCGGACCGTGACGCGGCCAGGAATCCGATGCGTGAACCAGCCAGCCGCCGGGTCACCAGCCCGAGCACCACGGCACTTGACCGGTCCAGCCACTGCAGATCATCCACCACGATCAGCACCGGCCGGGCGATGCGAGCCTGCCGCAACAAGGCCAGCACGGCGTTGGACACGACGAGCCGGTCCGCAGGCAACCCGTGATCGAAACGTAGGGCGACGCTCAGAGAGCGCTGGTACAAATCGCTCAATAGCCGAAGTTCGCCCAGGACAGGGGCGAGAAGCTGGCTCAACCCGGAGAATTTCGCCTCGCTCTCGAATTCTTCCCCTGCGGCGCGCAGCACTTGGATCCCGGCGGCCGCAGCCGCCTCCGCAGTCGCAGCCAAGAGGACTGTCTTACCTACGCCCGGCTCCCCAGAGAACAGGAGCGCCGCGCCTTCGGCGGCAGCGTGGTCGAGGAACGAAGCGATGAGCCCGAGTTCGCGCTCACGTCCTACCAGCATCGCGGCGACACCGGAGCGCGACGGACCGGCAGGCCCGGCCTCAGTCATTCCGTCGTGTGCCATGGGTACTTCCCGAAGGTCTCACTGTGCCACTAGGTAGTGTCATCAGGCTGGCATAGCCCGGGCCACGGAAAAAGGAGCAACTCGCTAAGGCACCCTTCGGCGCGGCTGAACAATAGATGGCCGCGGCGGAACACTTTTCCGTAGCTATCGGAGTCTCGCGGTACCGTCAGCGTGTGGAGTTGCGCCAGCTAGAAGCGTTCGTCGCGGTCGCCACCGAACTCCATTTCGGCCGCGCCGCCGAGCGCTTGCACATGGCCGCACCGACGCTGAGCGAGCTGATCCGGCGCCTGGAGCGCGAGCTGGGCACTCCGCTATTCACCCGCACCACTCGCCGGGTCGCGATGACCAGCGCGGGCGTCGAGTTGCTGGCCCGTTCGAAGGTCATCCTCGACGACGTCGCCGCCGCGGACGCCGCGGTGCGCCGTGTCGCCGGCGGCGACGCGGGCACGGTGCGGCTGGGCATCACCCCGCCGGTCGGCCCGGTGCTCGCCCCTCACCTCATCAGCCGGTTCGCGACCGAAGCACCCCAGGTAACCGTGGACCTGCAGCGGATGTGGCTGCCCGGCCTGACGGCGGCCTTGATCTCCGGCGGCATCGATGTGGCCATCACCTGCGGCCTGATTCCCGCCCCCGCGGGGACAGCGAACGAGGTGTTCTGCGCCGAGCCGCTCCTGGTCGGGCTGCGGCCGGATCACCGCCTGGCCGGGCAGGACACGGTCTCGCTGGCGGACCTGGCGCACGACGTTCTGGGCACCACGTCGGCGGACCTGTTCCCCGCCTGGGCACTGAGCCAGCGTCAGGCCCTTCAGACCGCTGGCATCAGCCCGCCCGCCGTCGACCTGACCGAAACCGACCTGGCCGCCACCCGATGGGCCGACCAGCCGGAGGTGGAATGGATCCTGCTCATCCCGTCCCTCGCGGCCGCACATACCGGGACCGCGGTGCGGCCGGTCGAACCCGGGCAACTGGTGCCGTTCACCTTGCAGTGGAATCCCGACCGCGCCCACACCACCGCGGTCGCCCGGTTCGTCCAGGCCGCGCTCACCGCGGAACTACCGCCCGGCTGGCACACCCAGCCCGACCACCTGCGTCACCGGGGCTGACAGTATTCAGCTACGCCGGGTGAGCGCGGATGAAGTCGGCGATCACGGCGCCGAGCCGTTCGCCCGCATCCTCTTGCAGGAAATGGCCGGCTCCTTCGATCACGGGATGCTCGAGGCCCGCCGCCCCGGGCACGGTGTTCTTCAGGACCGGTGCCATCGCGCCGGTGATCGGGTCGCGGTCGCTGAACGCCACCAGGAACGGCTTGTCCCAGGCGGCGAGCTGACGCCAGGCGGCCCGGTTGGCCTCCGTGGCCGGGTCGTCGGGGGACGTCGGGACCAGTCCCGGCATCGCCCGGACCGCGGCGGCATACTCCAGGTCGGGAAACGGCGCTTCGTAAGCAGCCAGGACTTCCGGCGAAAGCGTGGTCTGGCAGCCGGCCTGCACCAGCCGGGACACGCTCAGCGTGGGCGCGGTGCGGACGACCTCGCGGAACCGCAGCCACACGTCGGGCATCGGCTGGTCCCCGGTGGGCAGCCCGGTGTTGGCTGCGACCACCCGGGCGAACCGGTCCGGATGTTCGGCCACCAGCCGCAGCCCGATCAGGCCGCCCCAGTCCTGCCCGACGATGGTCAGCCCGCGCAAGTCAAGGTGATCGAACGCGAGCCCGCGGATCCACTCCACATGCCGCGCGAAGCTGTGATCGGCGATCTCGGTCGGCTTGTCCGAACGGCCGAACCCCATGAGATCCGCCGCGATGACATGCAGCCCGGCGTCCGCGAGCACCGGCATGACCTTCCGGTACAGGAATGACCAGCTTGGCTCCCCGTGCAGCAGCAGGACCGGTTCGCCGCCGGCCGGCCCGGTCTCCACGTAAGCCAGCCGGAGTCCGCCGACCTCGGCATACCGCGGTGGATAACCGAAATCAGGCAGGCCAGCGAAACGGTCCTCAGGAGTACGCAGCACCTTCATGCCGACATGCTGTCACGAACGCGCCCGTACGGGAGCCCCCGGCCGCCTCGCCGCGCGGCGGGGGCGCGCCCAGCATGACGCTGTCCAGCGGTAGACCGTCGGCGGCGATCGACGCGGACCCCTGGAAGTCGAGCCAGTACAGCAGGCCGGTGCCATCCTGCCACCAGCCCGCGAGCTCGATCACGTTCGCCGTGGTTGCGGTCACCACGGTGGGCGGGCCGCCGGTGAGGCCGAGCACGTCGAGGCTGCTGTGCCACTGGCCGCCCGTGAAGGTGGCGGTGCCAACGGCGATGCGCATGCCGTCGGCCGACCAGGCCGGCCCGGTGAGGTAGCCACCGGTGGCGAGGATCCGCCGGCTGCCCGATGGCGTCACCGTCGCGGCCAGGAAGGAGCGGGTCAGCGGCGCCTGCGGCAGGTAGGCGTCGACGGCCAGCTCGGGCGTATTCGGGGGTCTGGAGCAGCCCGGGGATAAGTACGTGCTCGAATATGCGCAGCACTCTTGCCGCCCGCTACATTGTCGCCGGCCAGTGGCAGGCATGGCACAAGGACGTCGGCGACACGGACATGATCGACGGCAGCACCCCCGATGAGCTGAACCGCGCCATCCGGGCCGACTGGTCACGCCGGCAGGCCGGCGGGGGATGATGAGCGGGCAGCCGGCGGCCCCACCCCCCCAGCCGCCGGCTGCCCCCAACGGGCTAGCATGACCACCAGCCCCCCGTGACACGCTCGCGGGGGGTTCGTCGTGTCTCTGGGGGCCTGTTTTCGGGACGTAAGGCCCTGGACACGACCCGTGCACGTGGCAATGTGGCAATACTGCCGTAGGCGCCGGCTAGGGAGCGGCTCTCGGAGTCCCCGCCCGCATCTGGTCGGCCGTTCTAACCAACCCCTAGCCCCAAGACGATCTGCCCGGCCCCGGCCACCCCACCCCTCAACGGGGGTCGGCCACCGCATCAGCGGGGAACAGAAAGGGGGCCACGATGGGTATCTTTTTGCTGGTTGTTGCGGCCGGTTTGGCTGGTTTTGCGTTGTATAAATTTGGCGAGGTGCGGGGGGCGTGGACGCGGTGGAGGACTGCCGTGGGCCTCATGCGAACGAGGCGGAAGGAGGCCTTCGGGCTGTCTGGCTCGGCGCTGCTGGTGGCGGTCTTTGGGTTGCTGGCACTGATCCTGGCCTTTCTCCGGTGAGGGCATAATTGACAACGCCGGTAGCGCGGGTCTGAGAACGCATGACGGCTGGCGGCCACCACGCCCACACCTTGATTGTGCGCTTCGAGCATCGCTTCCGCCACGCCGGATAGGGCCTCGGCATGTACCACGCAAGGTGACCTCAGTCCGTCGCCCGGCCTGGGGTTAGGCCGGTTCCCTGATGAGGCTAGACCCTCAGAGCGAGCCTGCGCTGATGCTCACGTTTGAAGCGCCGGTTTAGGTGTGTCGTTCTGGAAATAATGCGCCGAAGTGCCGGCATGATCACCGGCTTAAGCAGCATCCTGGGTGGAAGGTCGAGCAGGTGACTCCGGCGACGTTCCGGTGGACCACTCCGTCGGGGCGGCAATTCCTCACCGAGCCGACCCGGTACCCGATCTAACCTGGCCAGGTGGTCACAGGTCGCCAGGTGGTCACAGGTCCAAGACTAGGTCGCCGGACGGCTGGGAGCAGCAGATCAGGGTGCTGCCGGCGGCAGGTTCGTCCACGGGGTCGGGAGCGTAACCGACAGCAGGCGGCCAGCCTTCTCAGCCATGCCTGCTCCCTGTGATATCACGCCTCCCACTCAGTCGCATGACGCAAGCCGACGGCGGCCGCGACCGGTTACCTTGACCACACCATCATGGGGTCACCGAGGAAAGGAAGGCGCCATGGATCTGGGTCTGGAAGGAAAGACCGCCGTCGTCACCAGCGGGGTCGATCGTGACCATCTGCTCGGTCAACTCGGTGCTATCCGATCCCGCTGCCGGCATGGTCACGGGCAGGTTCAGCACCCCGGACGAGGTGGCCGCCCTGGTGCTGGTGCTGGCCAGCGACATCACGGCCAACGTCACCGGCGCCGACATCCGCATCGACGGCGGCCTCGTGCCCACGTGGTAGCCCGACCTGCCACCTTGGGCGGTTCGCCCGGATAGGATC
>Ga0187814_10001004_pt1 | contig 10482 bp, 8 predicted proteins | sample NC_S_4_FD_132450 | JGI IMG/M metagenome (GOLD analysis project Ga0187814, IMG submission 132450) | Wetland sediment microbial communities from Neuse River Estuary, North Carolina, USA - ASW-S_4 | ecosystem: Environmental > Aquatic > Freshwater > Wetlands > Sediment | place: USA: North Carolina...
CCGATGTGGCGGCGGCCTAAGGCCGGCCGCCGCCGCGCCCGCCGGGCCTGTCGCCCCCGCCGGCCCCGCGGCTTCTTGCGGACCACCGCGACCTGAGTGACAATGGGGCCTGGCGATGAGGCTCGCCATAACCGCGCGGTCGCCGCGCTGATGGCCTCTACCCCTGGAAGCTGGCCTGCGGGCCGTGTGGGTAGGAGGCGTCACGATGGACGAAGCCCTGGAACCGCCAGGCAATGATAGTGAGGCCGCACGGTGAGTGCGGCCGTCCCGATCCCGGTCATCCAGCTGCTGCAGGTTCTCACCGTCGCGCTCGGCGCGCCCGGGATAATGGGCGTGATCGCGAAGGTTGAAGCGCGGCTGCAGGGCCGCCGGGGCCCGAAGGTGCTGCAGCCGTACTATGACCTGGCCAAGCTGTGCCGCAAGGAGACGCTGGCCCCGGAACAGGCGAGCTGGTTCTTCCTCGCCGCGCCGCTGATCGCGGTGGCGGCGTACTTGACGATCCCGCTGCTGATCCCGGTGCTGACCACGTACCCGCTGCCGCTCGGGTACATGGGCGACATCCTCGGCGGCGGGTTCCTGCTGGCACTGGCCAGCTTCGTCATCGCGACGGCGGCGCTCGAGACCGGCAGCCCGTACGCCCAGCTGGGGTCGAGCCGGGCCAAGACGTTCTCCGCGATCACCGAGCCTGTGGTGCTGTTCGTGGTGTTCACCGTGGCGCTGCTGACCGGCACCGACCTGCCGTACGCGCTGGCCGCCACGGTCCGCTCGAGCGCCGGGCAGGTGGTAAGGCCCGCGCACGTGCTGGCCAGCGCGGCGCTGTTCATGGTGATCCTGCACGAGACCGGCCGGATCCCGGTGGAGACGCACACCGGGACGAACGAGTTCGGGATGATCGAGGAGGCCCGCTCCTTCGAGCACTCCGGACCGTACTTCGCCCTGCTCAAGTGGGGCTCCATGCTCAAGCAGCTCATCCTGTTCACCATCCTCGCCGACGTCTTCGTCGTGCCGTGGGGGCTGGCGTCGAGCCAGCGACTCGGCGCCGTGCTGCTGGCGATCGTGGCGCTGCTGGCCAAGGCCGCCGCGGTCGGCTGCGTGGTGGCGGTGATCGACAACTCGTTCGCCAAGCTGCGCCTGTTCAAGATCACTGAGTACGCCTCCGCGGCCTTCCTGCTCGCTGTCCTCGGCGTGTTCACCCTGTACCTGGGAGGCGGCTGATGAACACGGCGCTGCTTGCCGCAGGAGGGACGACCTCCCTGCAACCCCCCGGCATTTACCAGGGCGCGGCGAACGTGATCGCGGCGCTGATGCTGCTGCTCGAGTTCGGCATGCTGCGCCAGGCCCTCATCAGGGATCAGGTCCGGCTGTACGCGGCGCAGTCGGCGCTGATCTCGGTGCTGGCGATCGTCATCGCCGCCGACCGCGGCCTGCCGGACCTGTACGCGCTCGCCGGCCTGTCCGGCGCGCTCAAGGTCGTCGTCGTGCCGCTGGTGCTGCGCCGCCTGCTTGGCGTGCCGGTGGACGAGGACTCGCCCGGGGTGGCCGGCAGTTACACGCTGAGCCCGGCCAGCGCCGTGCTGGCCAGCATCGGCCTGGCCGCGTTCGGGTTCTTCACCTTCGGCGCCTTCCACATCAGCGGCCCGGCGGCGCCGGCCCTGGCGCTGGCGATCGCCGGGGCGATGGTGTTTGTCGCGTTCGGGCTGATGATCGTCCGCCGTGACGTGGCCTCGCAGGCGGTCGGGTTCTTCTCGCTGGAGAACGCGATCTCGCTCGCGGCGCTGGTGGTGGCCGCCGGGCTGCCGCTCATCCTGGAGACCGCGTTCCTGTTCGACTTGCTGGTGGCGGTCGTGGTGTTCGGGATGCTGATCCGCACCCACCACGGGCGCGCCGAGTCGCTGTCCACCGCCGATCTCACCGGGCTGCGGGGGTGACGTCGATGCTCGCCGTCTTCCTCGTCATCCTGATTCTCCCGCTGGCCACCGGGGTCATCAGTTTCACCGTCCCCGCCCGCGCGGCCGCTCTCGCCACCGTCGTTTCCGGGGTCGCGAGCTTCGCCCTGGTCTTGTCCCTTGTCCCGGAAGCCGCGCACGGCGACCTCAGCTTCCTGTCCGGTTACCTGCGCGCCGACGCGCTGAGCGTGATCTTCCTGCTCGCGACCGGGTTCCTGTACGCGGCCGTCGCCGTGTACGCCGTCGGCTATACCAGGCACCACGACGCCACGTACGCGCGCCGCTTCTACGCCGGGTTCAACGCGTTCGCCTGGGCGATGCTGGCCGCGCCGCTGATGGGCAGCCTGGCGCTGCTGTGGATCGCGGTCGAGGTGACCACGATCATCTCCGCTCTCCTGGTGGCGATCGGGGACACCGACGGGGCCGCCGAAGCAGCCTGGAAGTACGTCCTGATCGCCTCCGCCGGTCTCGGCCTGGCGCTGCTGGCCACCGTCTTCGCCTACTACGCCGGCGCGCAAGTGCTCGGCCAGCACTACAACCTCGCGATCCAGCCGCTGATACAGGCCGGGTCCAGGCTGCCGCAGACCCCCGTCCGGCTGGCGTTCCTGCTGGCGGTGCTCGGTTACGGCACCAAGGTCGGCCTGTTCCCTGTGCACACCTGGCTGCCTGACGCGCACTCCGAGGCGCCGACGCCGGTGTCCGCGCTGCTGTCCGGGTCGCTGCTCGCGGTCAGCTTCTACGCGATCCTGCGCTTTTACCAGGTAGCGGCGGCGAGCCTGGGCAGCGGCTTCCCGCGGGACACCCTGCTGGCGTTCGGGATCGCGTCGCTGCTGCTCGCCTCGCTGTACGTGTTCGGGCAGCGGGACGTCAAACGGCTGCTCGCCTACTCCAGCGTCGAGCACATGGGCATCTGCGCCATCGGCGTCTCGTTCGGCGCCCCGGTCGCGCTCGCCGGGGTGCTGCTGCACGTGATGGCGCACGCGGCGGCCAAGGGCAACGCGTTCATGGGCGCCGGGGTATTCACCGTGAAGTACGGCAGCAAGCAGATGTCCGCCATGCGGGACGGCATGCGCCTGCTGCCGTGGAGCGGCCCGCTGTTCCTGCTCGCGATCTTCGCGCTGTCCGCGCTGCCGCCATCGGGGATCTTCCGCAGCGAGTTCCAGATCGTCGCCGGCGGCCTCGGCAGCGGCAGCTATACGGCCGCCGCTGTCCTGGTAGTGCTGGTCACGGTGGTGTTCTTCGGGCTGACCGCGTCGGCGACCGGCATGCTGCTGTATACCCCCGGGGGGGCGACCCACCGGGATCCGCCCGCGCACCGGGGGGCTCCCCGCGTACCCCCCGGGGTGCGCGGCGAGCCGAGCGCGTGGATGGTCGTTCCGGTGCTCGCCGGCCTGGCGGTCCTGCTGGTGCTCGGCCTGCACCCGCCCGGCGAGCTCACCGACCTGATCAGCCGCGGCGCGACGCAACTGGGGTCACCATGACGATCACGAGCACCGAGCCGACCGTCGCGGCCCTGCGGGACGCGCTCGTCGCGCGGATCGAGCAGGGGGAGCGGTTCGCCGGCCTGTTCACCGCCAGGCGCAGCGCCACCGTCACCCTGGTCGCGCACGTCGCCGTGCCCGGCGGGATCGACACGCTGGAGGCGTCGCTGCCGCCCGGCGCGGACAGCTACCCGTCCCTCACGCCGGAGATCGGCGCCGCGTTCTGGTACGAACGGGTGATCCACGACCAGGCCGGCGTCGTCCCCGTCGGGCATCCCCGGCTCGCCCCGCTCATCAAGCCCGGCGACCCGCAGGAACACGCGCTGCCAAGGAACGTCGCCGGGTACGGGCTGTTCACCATCCCGCACGGCCCGGTCCGCTCCGGCGTTTTCGAGTCGATGGAGTACCTGGTCGAAACCCCGGGCGAGGCGATCCCGCACGTGAACATGCGGATCTTCTACAAGCACCGCGGCATCGTCGCCCGGTTCGCCGGCGCGGCCGTCGACGACGGCGTGCTGCTGGCCGAGCGCGCCGAAGGTATCGCCTCCGTCGCCCACGCCCTCGCCTTCTGCCACGCGGTCGAGGCGATCGCGGGCTGCCAGGTGCCCCGCGAGGCTGCCCTGGTCCGCGTGGTGCACGCCGAGCTCGAGCGGATCGCCAATCACCTCGATGTCGCGGTCAAGCTGGCGGACGCGGCCGGGCTCGCGGTCGCCACCGCCCGCTTCGCGCTGCACAAGGAGCGGGTGCTGCGCCTGACCGGCGGCCTGTGCGGCAGCCGCTTCGGCCGCGGCGTGGTCGTCCCCGGCGGAGTGAGCGCCCCTCCCCGCAAGAGTGCGGTAGAGATCCTGGCCGAGCTCGCTCACCTGGAAAGGCAGGTCACCGCCGACGCGCAGGCACTGATGCGGACCTCCTCATTCCTGGACCGGCTGCGCGGCACCGGCCCGCTGACCCCGGACCGGGCCCGCGAGCACGGCGCCCTCGGCCCCATCGGCAAGGCGTCGGGCTACTGCGACGACGCCCGGCTCAGCCGTCCCTACGACGCGTACGAGTGGCTCGCGCCCGAGCCCGCGCGCTCGCACTCCGCCGGAGACGCGATGGCCAGGCTCCGGGTCAGGTGGGAGGAGGTGGACCAGGCTTTCCGCCTCATCAGGCAAGCTCTCTCAGATTTTCCCGAACGGAGCGTGCCGTCTCTGTGCGCCCCCTGCGTGCCCCCGGACGGCCGGGCCGTCGGCTGGGCCGAAGCCCCGCAGGGAGAGGTGCTCTACGACGTGACGACCGAAGACGGCCGGATCCTCCGCTGTCAGCCGCGCTCTGCCTCGTTCCACAACCTGGTGCTGATGCACGAGGTCTTCGCCGGGGACATCCTCACCGACTTCCCGTTCATCGAGGCCAGCTTCGGCCTGTCGGTCGCCGGAGCGGCGCTGTGATTGCCGGGGAGGCGGAACAGTGAGCATCTGGGTGCTGCGCGGGCTGCGCGACGGGGTCGTGACGACCCGGTGGCCGCGACGCCCCGACGAGTACGCGGACTCCTGGCGTGGACCGGTGACCGTGCTCGCGGACGCGGCCGGCGAACCCGTGCCCGGCGACCTGTGCCCGACAGGGGCCATCCAGGCCTCGGGCGGCCGCGTCCAGGTGGACCAGGGCAAGTGCATCCTGTGCGGCCGGTGCGTGGCGGACCGGCCCGACCTGTTCGCCTGGTCGGCGGGCGCCACCGGGCCGGGGACGGCGGCGCTCGTCCGGCAGGCGCTGGTCGTCCCGCAGGTCCCGGAGACCGACGCGGCGATCGCGGCGGCGCGCGCCAGCCTCGCCGAGCGCACCGTGGCGCTGCGCCGCAGCGTGCACGTCCGGCATGTGGACGCGGGGTCCGACGGCAGCGAGGAGTGGGAGATCCAGGCGCTGCTCGGCCCGGTCTACGACGTCCACCGGCTCGGCGTCTTCTTCACCGCCAGCCCGCGGCACGCCGACGTGCTGCTGGTCACCGGCGCCGGCGCACCAGGCATGGCCGGGCCGCTGCGCACCACCTATGACGGAATGCCCGACCCCAAGGTGGTCATCGCCGTCGGCACCGACGCTGTCAGCGGCGGACTGCTGGCCGATCAGCTCACCGGCGTGGCCGGCGCCGTGCCAGTCGACGTGTGGGTGCCGGGGAGTCCGCCGAGTCCGTTCGGAATACTCAATGCCTTGCTGATCGCGACGGGCAAGCTCTTGCTCGGCGGCACCCGGTGAGCGCGCTGTTCGCGGCCGGCTTGGTCCTGCTCGCGATTGCCGCGGCGGCCGGGCTGGTCGTCACCAGGCCCGGGTGGGCGCGCGGGCTGCCCTATGCGGCCGGCGCGGCGGGGGCGGCCTGCCTGGCGGTCGCCGGCGGGTTCGCGCTCGCCGGCCGGGCGGTCACGCTCAACGTGGCCGGGTGGCTGGGGGATCCGGTTCCCGGCCAGCAGGCGCTGGGGCTGTCCGCCGACAAGCTGTCGGGGATGTTCCTGCTGATGGCCTTCGGCGCGGCGGTCCCCGTCTCGGTCGCGTTCGCGAGCTGGTCGGCCAAGCCCGAAGCCGCGGCCACCCGGATGCTCGCCGCCGGGTACGCGCTCGCGCTCGGCTCGGTGGCGGTGATCATCACGGCGACCGACGCGTTCACCGCGCTGTTCGGCTGGGAGGCGCTGACCGCCGCTTTCTACCTGCTCGCCGGGGCTGCCACACCCGGGGGGGCGACCCCCCGGGATCCCCCCGCGCACGGGGGAGCTTCCCGCCCCCCCGTACCCCCCGGGGGCGCGGCGCGGATCACCGTCGCGTTCGGGAAGGTGAGCGGGGCGGCGCTGCTCGCCGGGCTGCTGCTGCTCGCCGCGAAGTCGCACTCGCTCGCGCTGGCGTCGTTCGCGGGCGTGCCGGGCGGCGCCGCCAGGACGACGGCGCTGGTGCTGCTGCTCGCCGGGTTCGCGGTCAAGGCGGGCCTGGTGCCGTTCCAGGTGTGGATGCCGCGCGGCTACGCGGCCGCCCCCGGTCCGGCCCGCGCGGTGATGGCCGGGGTGTGCGTGAACGTCGCCTTCTACGGGATGTGGCGCACGCTCGCGCTGCTCGGCCGCCCACCGGGCTGGCTCGCCGGGATCCTGCTGCTGCTCGGCGGGTTCACCGCGCTGCTCGGCATCGCGCACGCCGCGGTGCAGAACCGGCTGTCCCGGGTGATCGCCTACTCGAGCGTGGAGAACAGCGGGCTGATCATCACCGGCTTCGGCGTCGCGCTGACCGGCGCGTCCGTGGGCGACCAGCGGCTGGTCGCCGTCGGGCTGCTGGCCGCCACGCTGCAGATGGTGGCGCATACGGCGGCGAAGTCGCTGCTGTTTACCGCCGCGGCGGGGCTGGAGGCCGCCGCGGGCAGCGACGACCTTGAGGCGCTGCGCGGCGTGGGGCGGCGCATGCCGTGGAGCGGGGCCGGCCTGGCGGTGGGGGCGGTGACATTGGCCGGGCTGCCGCCGACGGCGGGGTTCGTGTCCGAGTGGTTCCTGCTCGAGTCGCTCATGCAGCAGTTCCGGGTCACCGCCCTCGGCGGGCGGCTGACCCTGGCGCTGGCCGGCGCCGCGGTGGCGCTGACCGCGGGGTTCGCCGGCGTGACGTTCGTCCGCCTGGTCGGCATGGTGGTGCTCGGGCCCCGGGGGGGCTACGGGGGGGCGGGGAGCCCCCCCGTGCGCGGGGGGATCCCGGGGCCCGGGGGGATGGGGGGCGGGGAGCCCCCCATGCGTGAGGGCTGTCCCCCCGGGGCAACAGGCCGGGCTGGGCGGGCGGCGGTCGCGGTTCTCGCGGTATGCCCGCTGGCGATCGCGGCGGTGACGCCGCTGGAGATCAGGGTGATCGCCGCCGGGCTGTCGCCCGTCGTGCCGGGCCAGGTGACGATGGGCGCGCTGAAGTCCCCGTGGATTCTGCAGCCGGTGTTCGCCGGGTTCTCGATCCTGTCCCCGTCCTGGCTGTGGCTCGAGCTGCCGGTGATGCTGGGCATCGTCGTGCTGCTCACCCGCGCCCTGTCCGGGCCGCGGATGCTGCGGGTGCGGCGGGTGCCGGCCTGGCGCTCGGCGACGATCGGCGTCGAGGGTGCCGACGCGTATACCGCGTTCGGGTACGCCAACCCGACCCGGCGGGTGCTCGCCAGCGTGCTGCACACCCGCGCCGAAGTGGCAGAGGTCGTGCCCGATGACGACGACGGCTCACAGGCCGCCCCAGGGCCGCGCCTGCGATATGCCTCCGACGTCATCGAAGTCGTCGAGACATGGCTGTACCGGCCGGTCACCCGGCTCTTCGGCGCCCTGGTCGCGGCGGCGCGGCGGCTGCAGTCCGGCCGCCTGGACGCCTACCTGCTGTACATGCTGATCGCGCTGGTGGCCGTCATCGCGGTGGTCACCGCGCTGGCCTGAGCCCGTGGCTTAGGTGGCGCACCCGGGCTGCCCGGTGTTTCACGCTACGCCCTGCCCCCAGAGTCGCTTCCCCCGGCCGGGCCTGGCCAGGGCTTTCTCCGCCGCCCGGTCGCGTGCCGCGATCTCTTGGGTGTCATCCAGTGGTTCCAGCTGAACGTCCCCGTAGTGCCGGCCGAGAGCAGCCCGGATCAGGTGATCGGCAAGCCGGGGGTTCTTGGGGAGGGCTGGGCCGTGCAGGTAGGTGCCGATGGCGTTCTTCCAGGCGCAGCCCTCCCAGCCGTCCTCGGAGTTGTTCCCGCCGCCGGCCAGGGTCTTGCCCAGCGGTCGGGCGCCTGCGTGCAGGTACGTCCTGCCGCCGTGGTTCTCGAAGCCAACGAGGATCTGGTCGCCCCATTTCACGACCAGGTTGCCGACCGCCCTGACACTGCCCGCTCTTGCGATCGTGTCCAGCCGGGTCCGGGTCTGGGCGGCGCGGTGGATGGTGTGGGCGTCGAAAACGCCCAGCCCGGCAAGCTCCTCCCCGGTCGCGGTGCGGTAGTAGTGGCCCCACAGCTGGTAGCCGGCGCACACCGCGAAGGCGGCCGCGCCCTGATCGATCGCCTGCCGGATGCCCTCGCCTTTCACCGTGAGCAGGTCCTCGTAAACAAGCCGCTGATGAGTGTCGGCGCCCCCGCCGACAAGGAACAGGTCGATGTGGTGAGGGTCGACGGCCTCACCCACCTCGAGTTCCCTGACCTCGACGTCGATCCCGCGCCACTGGCAGCGCCTGACGATGGTGAGCACGTTCCCCAGGTCGCCGTACTGACTCATCACGCTCGGGTAGAGGTAGCCGATGACGATCCTCATCCCGCCTTGGTCTCCTCGAACCGAGCCTGCTGCCAGAACGGGGCCAGGTAACCCCGCCGGACCAGTTCCCGCCGCAGCGTCCACATGGCTGTGTAGGTCGTGAGCACGTACAAGGTCTCCGCCGAGGGAGTCTGCTCGATCGCGGCGAAGAAGGCCCGCACCATGTCCTCCTCCACAAGCAGCGGCATGGGCGTGGCCGCTGGGCCAGCACCCGCGTCCAGGAGCCCGCCGTACTTGAAGCGCAGCACCAGGTCGCGTGCCCGGAGCCCCGAGGCCGCCATGAAGGCGACCCGCCCCTGGCACATCTCGAAATCGACGTCCCAGATCCAGGACACGTCCCGCCCGTCCGGACCGCCGTCATTGAGAGCCGTGAGCAGCCACCGCGGGCCGTCCTGTGATAGCACCAGGCGGAGCCCCTCGTTGAATCCGCTCGGGTTCTTGACCAGCACCACGCAGGCCTGCTTATCGCCGATGCGGACGCGTTCGAGCCGCCCGAAGGCGCCCACCACACCTTGCGCTGCCGCCTGCACCAGGTCCATGTCCACTCCTAGGCAGGACGCTCCGGCCGAGGCCGCTAGCGCGTTGCAGGCGTTGTACAACCCGGCGAGCGGCAGCTGGAAGGTGCGGTCGCCAGCGGGTGTGGCGACCCGGGACCGGCTGCCCGCCAGCCCATTCAGCTCCACGTTCCAGGCCGCGAATCGCGGGTCTGGCCGCCGCCAGCCGCACTCCTTGCAGGCGTAGTGACCCAGGTGCGCGTAGAAGCTCAGGCCGTAAACGAGGTCACTGGCACACTTCGGACACCGCCGGGAGTCGGCGGAGTGCTCCAGGCTGGGCCGCGCCCACTGACGGTCGTCCAGACCGAAGTACAGCACCTTGGCGGGCAGGTCCTCGCCGAGATAGGCCACCTGAGGGTCATCCGCGTTGAGGACCACGGTGGTCGTGGCAGGCAGCCGCCGGAGAGCCCGCCGCCAGAGCTGGGCGACGAAATCAACCTCGAAGTACCTGTCCAGCTGGTCGCGGAACAGGTTGGTGATCACCACCAGCCGCGGGCTGAGCGCGGCGACCGCGGGCGGGAACGCTCCTTCATCAGCCTCGAACACGCCGATCGCCGAGGGTGCGACGGCCAGCCGCCCCCAGCCATCGGTGCGCAGCAGCAGGGCGGTGGCGATCCCCGAGAGCAGGTTCGACCCTTCCGGGTTGGTGATCACCTCCAGTCCGGCACCGCGGAGGGCGCCCGCCAGGATCCGCGTAGTGGTCGTCTTTCCGTTGGTTCCGGTCACCAGCACGCAGCCATTGGGAATCTCCCGGCCAAGGCCACGGACCAGCCCGGGGTCTATCCGCTCGGCGAGGTCGCCTGGGAGCGTGGTGCCGCCTCCCCTGCCGAGGGCACGGGACAGCACCCGGGCCGTCTTGCCCGTGCAGACGGCCGCCGCCCGGGTTGCCGCTGGCGCCAGGGTTCCCGTCTTTGCGCTAGCCACCGGTCTTCTCCGCGAACAGCGACAGCCAGTAAGGCCGCACGATCATCTCGATCACATGACACTGGCTCTCGAACGGCAGCTTCTCCACCATGGCGGTGAAAGCGGGGCTGCTGGAGTGACAGCCGACCTCGAGCGGGATCTCCTGGTCGTAGTAGTCGGTCATGCGGAGCACGCGCATACCCTGCGCGCCGAGCCACGACACGACGTCCCGCAACTCCAGATGCCTTTCCCACACGTGCAGGAACTCGTCGACCACCCAGTTGTCGTCATCCAGGTCTACCGGCGGGGCAGTGTAGTAGTTCTTGAAGTTGCGGTCCCCGCGCGCCCAGACCCG
>Ga0187814_10001005_pt1 | contig 10475 bp, 10 predicted proteins | sample NC_S_4_FD_132450 | JGI IMG/M metagenome (GOLD analysis project Ga0187814, IMG submission 132450) | Wetland sediment microbial communities from Neuse River Estuary, North Carolina, USA - ASW-S_4 | ecosystem: Environmental > Aquatic > Freshwater > Wetlands > Sediment | place: USA: North Carolina...
CCGAAGTCGCTACGGCCTATCGGCCGGGCCGATAATCCCGGCTTCCGAAAATGATCCCAGCCCCCGGCCGACAGCCACGGAGCCGAATCAACCAGAACCCCGCTGCCGGAGCGAACGCTTCCAATCACCGTCCACGTCTGCGGAATTCTTGCATTTTCTGGGAACGAGGCCGCGAGTGCGTGATCTTCTCCGCCTGCTAGTGCCCAGTCCAGCCAGTCAGCGCCTAGCGCCGCAGCGGCGGCCTTGATCGGGCCGGTGCCGGGTAGGCTCGCCGTCCGCACGTCCACGCATACGCCGCTCGCGGCCGCGACGTGGCCCAGGTCCTGGACCAGTCCGTCACTGACATCGATCATGGCCGTCGCGCCGTCGATCGCGGCCTGTGGTCCCGCCGCGTAGTCAGGCCGCGGGCGCCGGTGCGCGGTCACCAGGCTGTCCACGCCCGGCAGGCTAACCGGGTCGACCGGGGGCCCGCCTGCCAGACCGGCGGTCAGTACCGCGAGCCCGGCTGCTGACAAACCGACCGGGCCGCTGAGCGCAATGCGGTCGCCTGGCTTGGCCCCGGCCCTGGTGACCGGGTCACGACCTGCCAAGTCGCCTAGTGCGGTTATGGCGAGCATGACCGAATCGGCAGCCGTCACATCGCCGCCGACTATCGACGCCCCGGCCCGCTTGCACTCCGCGACCATTCCGCGGGTAACTCCGAGCACCCATGCGACGGCCAGTTCGCCGGGAATGGCGAGGCCGAAGAGCAGCGAGGTCGGCACCGCGCCCATCGCCGCGATGTCGGCCAGATTCTGCGCGGCCGCCTTGACGCCGATGTCCTCAGGCGCCGACCAGTCCCTGCGGAAATGCCGGCCTTCGATCAGCAGATCGGTACTGGCGACAACTCTGCCATCGGGCGCAGGCAGCACCGCGGCGTCGTCACCTACGCCGACTACCGCATCCTCGTCTGGCGGCAGCAGAGCCTGGATTGCCGCTATCAGGCCGAACTCACCGAGATCAGCAACGGTAATGGCAGCCTCCTGGGCTACGGTAGCTTTACCCAGACACCCACGACCGTGGAGGACGACATGGTGCAGGCTTACATTCTCGTCCAGACCGAGGTCGGGAAGGCAGCCGACGTTGCCACGAGCATCGGGCAGATTGCCGGCGTCACCCAGGCCGATGACGTCACCGGACCATACGACGTAATCGTCAGGGCCGAGGCTGACAACGTGGACGACCTTGGTCGCCTCGTGGTGGCGCAGATCCAGGGCGTGCCAGGGATCACCAGGACGCTGACCTGCCCGATCGTGCACATATAGGCTAAGGCGCCGACCGGGGCTGCTTGCACCGCGCCGTTCCGCGGCTGCCCGATGGTCAGGTCCTGGACCGTTCCCGCAGCGGCCAGCACCGCCGTGGAGTACCACTAAAGGTCACCACCAGCTAAGGCAGGATGCCGCCATCGGATGACAGCAGCGCGAGGGTGCGCTGCCCTAGGCCGATAGCGGCTGCCCGGCGCAGGTCCTCGATCGTGTCTACGTCCTGCCGCAGCCCGGCCGGCCGTGACTCGCCTTCCGTCTCAAGATCAATCTGAATGGCGCCTGCCGCCAGGTGCCGACCCCTGGAATCGGCGCCGAACAGCGGGCGGAAGGCGACGCCCGGTACCGCGGCATACAGCGTCGTGCCCGAGCCATCGGCATCAGGCACGAAGACCTCGCCGATCCGGGCGGCCGCGGCCAGGGCTGAGGTAAGCTCCCACGGCCGCAGCGCGGGCAGGTCTCCCGCCAGCCCGGCGCGGCCCCGTTCCGGCCATCGTGATTGTGCATACGCGGCACCGAACGCGAGCGCTTCGTTGAGGCCCGCGCCCGGCTGGTCTGGCAGCACGGCCGCGCCCAGGGCTGCGGCAACCTCGCTAACCTCCGGGTCGTCGGTCACAACCAGCACCGCCGCGACGCTGCTCGCCGCGATTGCCGCCGCCACCGTGTCGGCGGCCATGGCGAGTGCAAGCTCCGAGCGACGCTGACCTGCCAGCCCGGTGAGCCTCGATTTGGCCTGGGCAAGTAGCTTGACGGGGATCACCAGCGACCATTTGAGCGGAACCTCGGGTGCCATGCACTCGATCCTCCCGCGACGCCTCGACACGGCATCACGGGACCGGACAGACTGGTCGACGTAGTTCGGGGCGACGGCGGAGGGAACCGATGGCAGCCAAGAAGGCAAGAAAGCCGGCTGACGGCAGCTACTCCGACGCGTGGCGGAATTTCTCGAAGATCCTCTTGCGCCCTGGCATCAGGATGATGATGCGGCTGGACTGGCGCGGGCAGGAGAACATCCCGGCCGAGGGCGCCACGATCCTGGCCGTTAACCACCTGTCGTACATGGACATCTTCGCGGTCTCGCTATTCGCTGACAGCGCCCGTCGGTACCCGGTCTTCCTGGCCAAGTCGTCGCTGTTTACGATCCCCGTCATCGGGGCGCTCATCGGCAAGCTCGGCCAGTTGCCGGTCTACCGGGGGCAGACCGACATTGCGCTAGTGCTCAGGCAGGCCGAGATGGTCGCCAAGAACGGCGCGTGCGTCGTCTTCTACCCGGAAGCAACGGTCACCAGGGATCCGCAAATGTGGCCGATGGTGGCCAAGACCGGTGTAGCCAGGCTCGCGTTGGAGACTGGCGCGCCGGTCGTCCCGATCGCGCATTGGGGAGCACAGGAGATCCTGCCCTACGGCGACCACGTGCCGCGGATCCTGCCACGGAAGACCGTCAAGATAGTCGCAGGCCCGCCGGTGGACCTGTCCGAGTTCGCTGGCCAGCCGCCGACCAACCAGGTGCTCAGGGCCGCCACCGACAAGATCATGGCGGCGGTGTCCGGCCTGCTGGGCGAGCTGCGCGGCATGACGCCGCCAGCCGAGCCATTTCACCCGGCCGTGGCGCGCCGCAAGCTGCGCGAGGACCTGCGGGCGCTCGCCGAGGATGGCGGCCAGGCCGGCCAGGGGCCGGCGGGAACGCCTGAACCGTGAGAGTTGCCGTGCTGGGCGCCGGGTCCTGGGGCACCACGTTCGCCCAGGTGCTCTGCGACGCAGGGACCCCGGTCCGGCTCTGGTGCCGAAGGCCGGAGCTAGCCGAGATCATCAACGCAGACCATCAGTCGCCCGAGTACTTGCCGGGTATCGTGCTGCCCGCCGCGCTGCTAGCCACGGCCGACCCGGCCGAGGCACTCGCCGATGCACAGGTCGTCGTGCTGGCGGTACCCGCCCAGACGATGCGGGAGAACCTGATCGGCTGGCGCGACCTACTGCCGCCAGGTGCAATCCTCATGAGCCTGATCAAGGGCATAGAACTCGGCACCGGAGATCGGATGAGCCAGGTGATCGCCGAGGTCACCGGCACTGGGTTGGATCGGATCGCGGTCATCTCCGGGCCGAACCTGGCCAGGGAGATCGCGGAGCGCCAGTACTGCGCCACGGTCGTGGCCTGCGCCGACCAGAACGTGGCCGATCAGCTGCAAAAGGCCTGCCACACCGGCTACTTCCGGCCGTACACCAATCCCGACGTAGTTGGCTGCGAGCTCGGCGGATCGGTCAAGAACGTGATCGCGCTCGCGGTGGGCATCGCGGTCGGGATGGGACTCGGGGACAACACCAAGGCAATGCTCATCACCAGAGGCCTGGCCGAGATCGCCAGGCTTGGTGCGGCGCTCGGCGCCGACCAGCACACCTTCGCCGGCCTGGCCGGCATGGGTGACCTGGTGGCCACGTGCAGCTCGCCGCTGTCGCGGAACCGGACGTTTGGCGAGAAGCTAGGCCGCGGCATCCCGCTGGCCGACGTGATCGCGAGCACGAATCAGATCGCCGAGGGAGTGAAGTCGTCAGAGTCGGTGCTCCAGCTTGCCCGTACGCACGGCGTGGAGATGCCGATTACCGAGGTAATGGCCGGGGTCTTGCATGACGAGCTGGACATCGGCCAGGCAGTGCTGATGCTGGCCAGCAGGTCAGCAAAGCCCGAGCGCTATGGCGTGTGAGCAGCGCGGCAAGCCGGACCAGTACCCGGCTGGCAGCAGACCGCGGGAAAGCTAGGACGGGGACTGGAGGATTCGTGAGCGAGCAGCGCAAGATCAAGGTCGCGGTCGTCTTCGGCGGCCGGGGCCCGGAGCACGCGGTGTCGTGCCTTGGCGGCGGCAACATGCTCAGGGCCATTGACAGATCGCGGTACGAGGTCATCCCGATCGGCATAACCAGGGAAGGGAACTGGGTTCAGGTTGCCGATGCGCCCGAGCGGCTCGCGGTGACCGGCGGCGTGCTGCCCACCGTCGAGGCGGTGGCCGAGCCGGGCGGGGAGGTGGTGCCCTGGGCCGGGAGTGCCGTGACCGCCAGCGCCGCCGCACATATCCCGCACCTGTTCGGCGACGTGGACGTCGTGCTGCCCGTGCTGCACGGCCCATACGGCGAGGACGGCACGATCCAGGGCCTGCTGGAGCTGGCGGGCGTGCCCTACGTGGGCGCAGGCGTGCTGGCCAGCGCGATCAGCATGGACAAGGAGTATATGAAGCTGATCTTCAAAGCCAAGGGCCTGCCGGTCGGGCCGTACGTGGTGGTCCGCGAACCGGACTGGCCGGCCTCACTCGCGGCTGAGACTCCGGCAGACTGGAGTCAATCGGTCGAGGCAAAGCGCGTGCTTGATGAGATAGCCGAGCTTGGCTGGCCGCTGTTCGTTAAGCCTGCCCGGGGCGGCTCAAGTATCGGCACGTCCAAGGCGCGCGACATGGGCGAGTTGCACGAGGCCATCTCGGTCGCCCGCCAGCACGACCCAAAGGTTTTGGTCGAGGCCGCTATCGACGGCGTCGAGGTCGAGGTGTCAGTGCTGCAGGGCATCGACGGCGCGCCGCCGGACACCAGCGTCCCCGGCCAGCTGGTCCTGGAAGGTCCTGAGGAGTTCTACGACTTCGAAGCAAAGTACCTGGACTCGGCCAGCCGGATGGAGATCCCGGCCCCGATACCGGACTCTGCCAGCGCCGAGATCAGGCGGCTCGCTGCGGCCGCGTTCGACGCCGTGTCCTGCGAGGGACTGGCCAGGGTCGATTTCTTCTACGCCGCCGACGGCCAGATCCTGGTGAACGAGATCAACACCATACCGGGGTTGTCGCCGACGTCCTATTTCCAGCGGCTGTGGGAGGCGAGCGGCATGCCGTTCCCGCAGCTGATCGATCGGCTGCTGCAAACCGCGCTAGCCAAGCGGCCCGGCTTGCGCTAGCTGCCGCTCGGGAGTGCCGACGGACAGAGCACAGGTAACCGAACGCGGGCGGCGGCCCGTCGTGATCATGAAGTCCGGCGCGCTCCGATCATCGGAGTCGCTCGGACCGCCGCCCGCGTGATGCCAGGCCTGGCTACTTGGCGTTGACCATGGCCTTAAAGTCCGCGCCCGCCCGGAACTTGGGTACTGAGGTCTTGGGCACCTTGATGGCGGCGCCAGTAGCAGGGTTGCGGGCTGTCCGGGCCGGCCGGACTTGCTTTTCGAAAACGCCGAATCCAGTTATCGCGACTTTGTCGCCGCTGGCGACTGTTTCCTGGATTGTGTCGAGGACGGCATTTACTGCCTCGGTCGCCGTCTTCTTATCCCCCATCCGGCCCGAAACAGCATCGATCAGGTCACGCTTGTTCATTTCCTCACTCCTGCGGTTCCCCCAAGCGGGAGGTCGCGCGGACTGGGCACCCGTGCTCGCGACCTCTGATGGCCCTGAAATTAAGGGATCCAGCGTCAGCGCACAAACACCTTTGGAAAAAAGGCATCGTGTCGGCAGCTGGCATTTTGCGGCACCGAGCCGCGGCTGCGCTGGGTAAGTGCTACGAATTGTCCTCCGAGTTTCCATATCCGGGAATCCTGGCGGCGGCTTTTTCTAGGGTTGCGAGGAATGCGGCCAACCGGCGCTCGCCGCTGGCCTCATCGGCTCCGGCCGCCTTGACTGCATCGCAGACCGCGATGAACTGCCGGTGCAACCTTGCCGCCAATGGCCGCGGCAGGTCGAGTGCGGCCATCCGCTTACGCGCCTCGGCCAGCTTTGCCGCCAGGGCGCTGCGTTCCGGTGGCGGCGAAAAGTCAGGCATGATGTCCCCCTGCTCGGTAATACCACAGCGCACCGAACCTTACGCCGGGCAATGTCCATGGGCCCTTGGACCCCCGCCGGCAGGCCTTTAGGCCGCTGCCCGCGGCTGCCGCTTAGCCGGTACGGTCCATACTTGAGACTGCGGCCTGATGGCGGGCCGCCTTTAAGCCCCCTGGCGACCGAGCGAGGTCTGTCCATGAAGGTATCCGTGGTCAAGGAGACCGCGCCCGGCGAGCGGCGAGTCGCGCTCGTGCCGGAAGCCGTGGTCAAGCTGCGCACGGCCGGCCTGGAGGTACTCGTCCAGTCCGGCGCCGGCGACGGCGCCTGGCTCACAGACGACAGCTACGCAGATGCAGGCGCGAGCATAGTCAGCCGCTCCGAGGCACTGTCGGCCGATGTAGTGCTGATGGTCGGCAAGCCGGACGCAGCCGCGGTGGCCGAGTTCCGGCCGGGCCAGGTGATCATTGGGCTGCTCGCGCCGCTAACCGATCGCGAGCTGACCGCCAAGCTTGCGGCGGCCGGCGTGACCGCGCTTAGCATGGACATGATTCCGCGCACAATGCCCCGCGCGCAGCCGATGGACGTGCTGTCTTCCCAGGCCAACATCGCCGGCTACAAGGCAGCGGTGATCGCGGCGGCTGAGTACGGCAGGTTCTTTCCGCTGCTGATCACGGCGGCTGGCACTGCCCGGCCGGCCAAGGTGCTCGTGCTCGGGACCGGCGTGGCCGGCCTGCAGGCAATTGGCACGGCCCGACGGCTCGGCGCGATCGTCAGCGCCTACGACGTGCGCCCGGAGACCAAGACCGAGGTCGAGTCGCTCGGCGCGACCTTCATCGAGCTCACCTCCGTCGGCCCGGCCACCGGTGAGGGCGGTTACGCCAGAGCCCTGACCGACGAGGAACGGCTCGCGCAGCAGCAGGAACTAGCGGATCACATCGCCAGGCACGATGTCGTGATCACCACGGCTCAGGTGCCGGGCAGGCGCCCCCCGCTGCTGGTCACCGAGGACGCGCTCAAGCAGATGGCGGCCGGCTCGGTCATCGTGGACATGGGCGCCAGCGCGCTCGGGGGCAACGTGGCTGGCTCGGTTTCCGGCCAGACCATCGTCACGGAGAATGGCGTCACGATCGTCGGTGCGGATGGCCTGGCGTCGACCATGCCGGCCGCGGCCTCTGCCATGTATGCGCGTAATGTGAGCGCGCTGCTGCTGTACCTGGTCAAGGACGGCGCCCTCGCTCTCGATCACGACGACGAGCTGCAGGCAGGGGTCATCATCACCAGCGATGGGAAGGTCGTCCACCCTTCGCTCGCACAAGAAGGGGCCGCCCGTGTACCCGGCACTGCTGGTTGACGTCACCATCTTCGTCCTCAGCCTGTGGGTGGGCTTCGAGGTCATCAGCAAGGTCCCGGCCACCTTGCATACGCCGCTGATGTCGGCGGCCAACTCGATCCACGGCATCGTGCTGGCCGGGGCGATGCTGATCGCGGTGACCGCGAACAATGCGGTCGGCTACATCATCGCGTTCGTGGCGGCCGCGTTCGCCGCGGCGAACGTCGTCGGCGGTTACGTGGTCACCGGCCGGATGCTGAAGATGTTCAAGAAGCGGCCCACAGTGCCCGCAGGTCCTAGCCCTTCGGCGATAACCGCTGCCGCAAGCGGCCCGGCCGCCGCGCCGAGTAGCGCCCCCGCCTCAGTCAACGGCTCCAGCCGCAAGGGACAGTCAGCGTGAGCACCTTCACCTGGGTCATCCAGCTCATCTACATCCTGGCGGCGTCGTGCTTCGTGCTCGGGCTGCACCTGATGAACAACCCGGCCACCGCAAGGCGCGGCAACCAGGTCTCTACCAGCGGAATGATCACCGCGGTAGCGGCGACGCTGGCGATCATCGTGCACGGCGGGCTGATTAGCCTGACGGGCTGGATCGTCATGATCGCCGGCGCCCTGGTCGGCGGCGCAGCCGGGCTGTACTCGGCCAGGACTGTCCAGATGACCGCGATGCCGCAGCTGGTTAGCATGTTCAACGCGGTCGGCGGTGGTGCCGCCGCCCTGGTTGGCGTGCATGACTACATGCAGGCAGGTGCGTCGGTATCGGCGACGACGTCGGTCACGACGCTGCTCGACGTCATCATCGGCGCTGTGACATTCTCCGGGTCGATCATCGCGGCCGGAAAGCTGCAAGGCGTGATCACCTCCGCCCCGGTCACCTTCCCCGGCGCCCGGGTGCTGAACCTGTCGCTTGCGGTGATCGCGCTGGCGGCCGGCGGCTACCTGATCTCCTCTCCGAGCATGGTCTTGCTGGCCGTGGTGATCGTGGCGGCGCTGATCTTCGGCGTCTCGATGGTGATGCCGATCGGCGGCGCCGACATGCCAGTGGTGATATCGCTGCTGAACGCGTTCACCGGAACCGCGGTCGCGATGGCCGGCTTCGTCATCGGCAACTGGGCCATGATCATCGCCGGAGCGCTGGTCGGTGCTTCCGGTGGCATCCTGACCAAGCTGATGGCGGACGCGATGAACCGGTCGATCCGCAACATCATCGTCGGCGGGTTCGGCACCGGGGACTCGGCGGCTCCGGTGGCGGGGCCAACCGGCAGCGTGCGGTCCATCGCCGCTGACGATGCGGCGATCCAGCTTGCTTACGCCTCGAAGGTCATCATCGTGCCCGGCTACGGACTGGCCGCAGCGCAGGCGCAGCACGAGGTTGCCGCGCTTGCCGACCTGCTTGAGTCCCGCGGCGTCGAGGTCAGCTATGCCATCCACCCGGTGGCCGGCCGGATGCCCGGTCACATGAACGTCCTGCTGGCCGAGGCCAACGTGCCCTATCCGCAGCTCAAGGAGATGGACGAGATCAACCCGGAGTTCGCCAGGGCAGACGTTGCGCTCGTCATCGGTGCGAATGACGTGACCAACCCGGCGGCCAGGCGGGCCGGGACCGCGATCTCCGGCATGCCGATACTGGACGTGGATCAGGCTAAGAGCATCATCGTGATCAAGCGGTCCATGGGTCACGGATACGCCGGAATCGATAACGAGCTCTACGTCGACCCCAAGACCAGCATGTACTTCGCCGACGCCAAGAAGGCGCTGGCCGAGATGACCAGCGCGGTCAAGACACTGGTCGGCTAGCCGCTTCCGGTTCCCGGCACCGCCGGCTTCGCCTGCGGGGCCCTCCGGGCCCGACGGAGCGTTCGCGTTGCGCATCAGCATGTAGCTGGCGGCAGAGGCCTGGCCGCCGTAGCCGCGGCCCGCGCAGCCCGCCGATGGCTGCTAGCCGTCCTGCGGAGGTCTTGCGGGCAGGCGCCGCAAGTCGTCACCGGTGAGCTCGCCGGTCGAGATCAGCAGCGCCGCGAGCTCCTCAAGCGCGCGCGGACCGCGCAGGCCAGGTACGCCGATGCGGACGTAGCGATTGCGGATGTTCTCGCAACGTTTGGCCACGGTGTGCGGCTGCCAGCCAATCCGCTCGGCTGCCTCCCTCGCGCTCCGCGGAGCGGCGGCGCCCGAGTGCCGCCACGTCAGGTATTCCTCGAATCGCGCGGCCAGCACTAGCCGATCGGTTTCGGTGAGCGGAGCACGGAGCTTGGTGCTGGTAACGATCCGCTCAGGCACGATCTCCGCAGGGCCTTCCTGCCGCTCCGGCTCAGCCGGTTCCCCGGGTTCCTCGTCTTCCTCATCGAGGCCCGGCAGCCGTAGGCGGAGCGTGTAACTGGCTAGGATGCCGTCGAGACGGACCTTGGCATGCCACTGCTGCAACGGCAGGGCCATGCCCGGCGGGATGTCAGCCCGGAAACCCCTGTCTCCAGCCAGGTAGAGCATCGACGAAGCGCTGGCATTGGTGAGCCACCATGAGCCCGACCGCCAGTCGAAACTGCCAGCGTTGCGTGAGATGCCGCGGTCGTCGTCGGGTAGGACGGCGGTTGAGGTCTTCGCACGCCCGAAGGTGAACCGTTCCTCCGGCCTAACTCGCCAGGTCTGTGCCTCGAACATCACGATCAGCAGCACGCCGAAACCCGCCTTGTATCTGTTGTCGGGACGATAGGCGAGCTACCCGTGGCGGTCAATCGCGGGTCATCACGGTAGGCATGGGGAGGCCTCCCCACCTGGGGAGACCTCCCCTTGCTGCCATTCCGGTCCGTGACGCAGCATCTGTCGGGGCGCAGCGCACGCGCGCCAGCTAACGACAGGGGCTTCGCGATGAAGATTGCAGTCAACCAGCAGACAGGCGGCGACGGCACCACCGAGACGGGGGCGGGCACGACAACGACCGCTAACGTGCCCGCGAGTCGGTGGTGCCGTCGGCATACCGCGGTGCTTGCCGCCGGAGCGGCGCTGTCAACCGCCGTTGCTTGCGGACTAGGTGCCACGGCGATCGCCAGCGCCGCTCCGACTCATGCTCAG
>Ga0187814_10001006_pt1 | contig 10473 bp, 7 predicted proteins | sample NC_S_4_FD_132450 | JGI IMG/M metagenome (GOLD analysis project Ga0187814, IMG submission 132450) | Wetland sediment microbial communities from Neuse River Estuary, North Carolina, USA - ASW-S_4 | ecosystem: Environmental > Aquatic > Freshwater > Wetlands > Sediment | place: USA: North Carolina...
CACTTGGCCTCACCCCTTGGGCCGGGGAGAGGTGTCCTGATCCGGAGCGTCTCTCGACGGTTGGGATCAGTGGCCTATGTCCGTGAAGACGCCTCACCGAACGAGGTGTCTTGTTTACAACCTCACTCAGGATGCCGTCGAGAACCCGGAGTGTCAAACTGACGCGCCGTTCAGACTGACGGACCGGTCAGGCCCTCAGGGGGTCCACACGTCACGGATTCACCGGAATGCCCAGGCCAGGCAGCACCTGGGCCGAGGGAATCGCGGCCACCAGCCGGCCCGGCAGCCGGAGCTTGGACCCGCGGATGCCGGAGCCGATCACCACCGAGCCCGTCTTCGCCACCGCCTCGTCCACCAGCACCGGCCAGGCCGCGGGCAGCCCGACCGGCGTGATGCCGCCGTACTCCATGCCGGTGGCCGCCGTCACCGCCTCGACCGGCGCGAACGACGCCTTCCTCGCGTCCAGATGCCTGCGGACCAGGCCGTTCACGTCCGCCCGCGTGGTGGCGGCCACCACGCAGGCCGCGTACATCGTGTTCCCGCCGCGCTTGGCCGCGATGACCACGCAGTTCGCGGACTCGGTCGGCGAGACCCCGTACCGTTCGCAGAACGCCGCGGTGTCCGCCAGCGCCGGATCGATCTCAGCCACCAGGACCTCATCTGCGGCCGGCCAGTCGCGCAGCGCCGCCACCACCGGTGCGGCGAGCAGTTGCGGCTGGGACAGCGCCGGGTTAAACGACAGCACCTCACCCATGCCGTCCATCCAACCACCCGGCCCCGACTCTTCGGCCCGACTGGCTGTCAGCGCCAGGGCGATCCGGCAGCTGTTCTCCGCCAAGGTTCAGGGCGCGCCGAGTCGTGCCAACGCCGAGCGCGCCCGGGATCAGCTCGCCGCGATCGACGCTGTCCTCCGCAGGCGCCAGGCCGAGATCAGGGCCGCGCGGAGGCTGATCCGCAGCTGGGCCACTGAGATCGAGGACTGGCTCGCCGAAGGGACACCGGGACCGGTGTCAACGGCAGATTAACCATGTCCCAACCCGGCGACAGATGAGGTCGCAGACCTTTGACCTACACCGGACTCATCGGCATGGCGGAAGGGTACAGGGCGGAAAACTGTTATGCGGTGGGGGCATTCTGACTTATTCTTCCCGCCGGTATGGAGTCGCGATCCGTGATGTCGTCGCCCGCTGAGCTCGCTGCGGCCTCCGAGCCGCGGCCCGCGGCCTCCGAGGCGCGGACTGCGCCGTCCGAGGCGCGATCCGGGCGCTCTCGGCCGGGGCACTCCGGGCGCGGGCGAGCCAGGGCCGCCGGGCCGCGCGCCCAGGCCCGGGCCGCGCGCCGGGCAGCGATGCCGCCGATCACGTATCCGCCCGAGCTGCCGGTCAGCCAGCGCAGGGACGAGATCGCACGCGCGATCAAAGAAAACCAGGTGGTGATCATCGCGGGGGAGACCGGCTCGGGCAAGACGACCCAGATCCCCAAGATCTGCCTCGAGCTGGGCCGCGGTGTCGTCGGCCAGATCGGCCACACCCAGCCGCGTCGGCTGGCGGCCCGGACGGTGGCCGAGCGGATCGCCGAGGAGCTGCGCAGCCCGCTCGGCGAGACCGTCGGCTACCAGGTGCGGTTCACCGACGTGTCCGCCGACGACACGCTGATCAAGCTGATGACCGACGGCATCTTGCTGACCGAGCTGGCCCGGGATCGGAAGCTCAGCCGCTACGACACGCTGATCATCGACGAGGCGCACGAGCGCAGCCTGAACATCGACTTCATCCTCGGCTACCTCCGGCAGCTCCTGCCCCAACGCCCGGACCTCAAGGTGATCATCACCTCGGCCACCATCGACCCGGCGCGCTTCGCCGCGGCTTTCGGCGGCGCACCGGTGCTCGAAGTCTCCGGGCGGACCTACCCGGTCGAGGTCCGCTACCGGCCCGTCGAGGGCGGCGAAGACGCCGACCAGGGCCAGGCCATCAGCGACGCGATCGACGAGCTGTCCGCCGAGGGGCCCGGTGACATCCTGGTGTTCCTGTCCGGCGAGCGCGAGATCCGCGACACCGCTGACCTGCTGAACGGCCGCGAGCGGCTCGAGGTGCTGCCGCTGTACTCGCGGCTGTCGGCCGCCGAGCAGCACAAGGTCTTCCAGAGACCGCTCTCGGCCTACACCCGCCGCGTGGTCCTGGCCACCAACGTGGCCGAGACCTCGCTCACCGTACCGGGCATCCACTACGTCATCGACCCGGGCACCGCACGCATCTCGCGCTACAGCCGCGGGACCAAGGTGCAGCGGCTGCCCATCGAGCCGATCTCGCAGGCGTCGGCCAACCAGCGCAAGGGACGCTGCGGCCGGACCGCCGACGGGATCTGCATCCGGCTGTACTCCGCGGCGGACTTCGAGTCCCGGCCGGAGTTCACCGAGCCTGAGATCCTGCGCACCAACCTGGCCTCGGTGATCCTGCAAATGGCGGCGATCGGCCTGGGCGACGTCCCGAAGTTCCCGTTCATCGACCCGCCCGACGCCCGCAACATCGCCGACGGGCTCACCCTGCTGGCCGAGCTGAACGCGTTCAAGGACGGCCGGATCACCGGGCTGGGCCGCAAGTTGGCCCGGCTGCCGGTGGACCCGCGTATCGGCCGGATGATCCTGGAGGCCGACCGGAACGGCTGCGTCCGCGAGGTGCTGATCATCGCGGCGGCGCTGTCCATCCAGGACCCGCGCGAGCGGCCCGCCGACGCCCAGCAGGCCGCCGACGACAAGCACCGCCGGTTCGCCGACGCCGACTCGGACTCGGATTTCAGCGCCTACCTGAACCTGTGGGACTACCTGGCCGAGCGTCAGCGCGAGCTGTCCTCGTCGGCGTTCCGCCGCCTGTGCCGGGCCGACTACCTGAACTACCTGCGTGTTCGCGAGTGGCAAGACCTCCAGGGGCAGTTGCAAAGGCTGGCTGGCGATCTCGGGGTGGCGGTCGATTCTTCTTCGGCCGAACGAAGCGTGGTGCACCTCTCCCTGCTAACTGGATTGCTGTCCCAGATCGGCATGCGCTACCAGATCGAGAGGGCCGAACCAGCCCGGCCTCCTGCGGCCTCAGGGTCTACTGGTCGGCGCCCGCGGGCCGAGTATCTCGGCGCCCGCAACGCCAGGTTCGCCATCTTCCCCGGCTCCAGCCTGGCCCGCAAAGCACCGGACTGGATCGTGGCCGCCGAGCTCGTGGAGACGTCCCGGCTCTGGGCCCGGACCGTGGCGAGCATCGAGCCGGAGTGGATCGAGCCGCTGGCCCGGCATCTGGTCAGGCGCAGCTACAGCGAGCCGCACTGGGAGAAAAAGCGCGGCGACGCGGTAGCGCTGGAGAAGGTCACCCTGTACGGGGTGCCGATCGTGACCGACCGCAAGGTCAGTTACGGGCGCATCGACCCGGGCGCGGCACGGGAGCTGTTCATCAGGCACGCGCTGGTGGAGGGCGACTGGCAGACCCCGCACCGGTTCTTCGCCGAGAACCGGCGGCTGCTCGCCGAAGCGACCGAACTCGAGCACCGCGTCCGTCGTCGCGGCCTGGTCGTCGGCGAGGACGAGCTGTTCGCCTTCTACGACGCCCGGATCCCGTCCGACGTGGTCTCCGCCCAGCACTTCGACACCTGGTGGAAGCAGGCCCGCCGGGCCGACCCAGATCTGCTCACGTTCAAGTCGGCCGATCTGCTCAGCGAGGACGCCGCGCAGGTCAGTACGGACTCCTATCCGGACATCTGGACCTCCCAGTCCGCAGGGCTCGAGGCGCTGCCCTTGTCCTACGCCTTCGAGCCCGGCAGCGACGTCGACGGCGTTACCGTGGACATCCCGCTGAGCAGGCTCAACCAGGTGAACGCGGCCGAGTTCTCCTGGCAGGTGCCCGGGCTGCGGACCGAGCTCGTGACCGAGATGATCCGGTCGCTGCCCAAGTCGCTGCGCCGTGACCTGGTGCCCGCGCCGGACCTGGCCGGCGAGGTGGCCGCCCGTCTCGGCCCGCCGTCCGGTGACCTGCGCGACGCGGTCGCGCGCGAGCTGCGGTCGCTGCGCGGCGTGATCGTGCCGCACGACGCGTGGGATCTGTCCAAGCTGCCGCCGCACCTGCGTATCACGGCCCGGGTGACCGACGGGGACCGCGTCCTGGCCGAGGGGAAGGACGTCGCCGACCTGCAGCGCGAGCTCCGGCCCCAGCTGCGCGCGGTGCTGTCCCAGGCGGCGGCCGGCCTGACGCGCTCGGGCCTGACCTCGTGGAACTTCGGCGCGCTGCCCACGGTGTTCCGCGAGGGTACGGTCGTGGCCTACCCGGCCCTGGCCGACGTGGGGACCACGGTCGACGTCCGGCTGTTCGAGACCGAGGCGGCGGCGCGGGCGGCCATGTGGGCCGGAACCCGGCGGCTGGTCCTGCTCGGCGCGCCCTCGCCGGTCAAGTCCATCGCGGGCCGCCTGTCCACCCCGGCCAAGCTGGCCCTCAGCCACAACCCGCACGGCAGCGTGGCGGCCATGTTCGCCGACTGCGTGAACTGCGCCGCCGACTACCTGATGGCGCAGGCCGGCGGTCCGGCCCGGGACCGCGAGGGCTTCGAGCAGCTGTCCGCCGCGGTCCGGTCCGGCCTGCACGAGGTGAGCGCCGACGTGGTGACCCACGTGGAGTCGGCGCTCCGGCTGGCCCATGCCATCGAGACCCGCCTTGATGACGCGCGTGCCGATGCAGTCCAGCCCGCCGTGGCCGACATGCGCGCGCAGTTGTCCGGGCTCATCTACCCGGGTTTCGTGACCGCGACCGGCTACCGCCGGCTGCCGCAGCTGACCCGCTACCTGCGCGGGATCGAGCGGCGGCTGGACAAGCTGCCGGAGAACCCGGCCCGCGACGCGGTCAGCATGGCGGTCGCGCAGCGGGTCGAGCAGGCTTACCGGCAGGCCGTTGCCGACCTGCCCCCCGCCCGCCGCGAGGATCCTGACGTCACCGAGATCCGCTGGATGCTCGAGGAACTGCGGGTCAGCCTGTTCGCCCAGACCTTGGGCACCGTCGCCCCCGTGTCCGAGAACCGGATCCTGGCCGCCCTGGGCCGCCTGCCCCGGACAGGCTGATCCTGAAGGACGTGCCCACCAGTGGCCGCCTGGAATCGGCTCAGGGCCCGAAGGATCCGTGCCGGCCCGCGCCGGCCGTGAAGCGGGCGGCGCCCGCGCCAGCCTCCTCGCGCAGCGCGGACTGGCCGTGCGCGAACTCCGCGGCCAAGGCGGCGGTCTCGTCCAGGCCCTCCTGGTCGAGTACCGAGGCCCGGTCGCTGCGCAGGCAGACCTGCGGGAACGAAGCAAGCTGAGCCGCGAGTTCCTGGGCCGCGACCAGGGCCTGACCGGCCGGCACGACGCGATTGGCGAGTCCGATCGCCGCCGCCTCGGCCGCGTCGACGGCACGTCCGGTCAGGATCATGTCCATCGCCCGGCTGGTCCCGATGAGGCGCGGCAGCCGCACGGTGCCGCCGTCAATCAGCGGGACGCCCCAGCGCCGGCAGAAGACGCCGAACACTGCGGTCTCATCCGCGATCCGCAGGTCGCACCACAGGGCCAGCTCCAGGCCGCCGGCCACCGCGTATCCCGCCACCGCCGCGATGACCGGCTTCGACAGCCGCAGCCGGCTGACCCCCATCGGCCCGTCGTCGTCGGGCGCCGCCTGGTTGCCGCGTTCGGTGCCCAGGGCGGTGAGATCGGCGCCGGAGCAGAAGACCCCGCCCTCGCCGTGCAGCACGGCCACGGCGGCGCCGGGATCGGCGTCGAACGCACGGAAGGCGTCGGCGAGCTGCGCGGCCGTGGGACCGTCGACGGCGTTGCGGCGCGTCGGCCGGTGCAGGATGACGGTGCTGACGGGTCCCGACCGTTCCACCCGGACCGCCTGATCGGTCATGCCGTGCTCCTCGATCCTCCGCTGGCGGGGACGCGGCCTTCTCGGCCGCCAGATGGTCCACACGGTACCGCCCGGACCTGGGCCGTACGCTCTCCCGCTGAGGCCGGCCGCCACAGGCACGTCCGGCGTGTCGCCGTGATCCTTGGACTACTTAAAATGCTACGTTTCTTATTAAGTGTGACAAAGCAGGTAGATGCGGCCGGGAGAAACCGCAGGAAGGCAGGAATCGTGACCGGAGATCCCCCCGTGCGGCGCCGTCTGGTCGGAGGTGCGCTGCGCCGGTACCGGGAGAACGTGGGCTACGCGCTCGAAGACGCGGCCCGTGTCCTCGAATGCGACCGCTCCAAAATCAGCCGGATAGAGACCGGCCAGCGCGGCATCCGGCCCAAGGAACTGCGTGAGCTGCTGACCGAATACGGCGTGCCCGCGAGCGAGCAGCTCGCCCTGGTGTCGATCGCCAGCCGCGGCGGTCAGCACAGCTGGTGGCATCCCTACGCGGGCACCTGGTCTGACGCCTACCTGGACTACGTGATCATGGAGTCGGCCGCCGCCGAGATCATGACCTACGAGGCGCAGCTCATACCCGACCTCCTGCAGACGGACCAGTACGCCCGCGCCATCGCCGCCGCCGAGCCCGGCTACGTGACCGACCAGCAGCGGGAGGACGCCGTGGCCGCGAAGGCGGTGCGCAGGCAAGCGGTGCTGAACGGAAGCCGCCGGCTCAGCGTGGTCCTCGGCGAGGGCGCCCTGCACCAGGTGGTCGGCGGCGCGGATGTCCTGGCCGGGCAGATCGGCCACCTGGCCCGGCTGCGCGAGGATGCGCCCGCTGTCACGCTTCAGGTGCTGCCGTTCTCGGCCGGCGCGCACGTCGGCGCGGGCAGCGGATCACTGGCCATCTTGAGGTTCCCCGACGCGCCGAGTCTGGGCGTGGTGTACCTGGAGGCACTGTCCGGCGGCGTCTACCTGGAGAGCCAGGCCGACGTGGCCCGCTACATCCGCGCCTTCGCGCTGCTCCGCGCGGCGGCCCTCAGCCCCGCCGACAGCACGCGGCTACTGCAGGGCCTGGCGGCCTAGCGCGTGGGCCCCGCCACGGTGTCCGAGCTGCGGCTCGGATGGCGTAGCTGCTGGGTCACGGCCGCGAGCTTGTCGATGAGGTCCTGGATGTCCTGAAGAGGCTTCTGCGTTCGCAGCGACCGCGCCTGATGGCTATCGCCGTGACCTATGGCACCCGGCACGGTGCCGTCCTCGGGCCCTGATCGGCTGACGTCCTGCACGCTGTCGCCGATGTTCATGCGCGGTGTCTCCTGGGGATGATTCTGGTTAGCGGGAAAGCGGCCGACGGAGCGGGGTTGAGGCGGGTGGGTGTAATTCCGCCGGCTGCGGCGCCTTAAGCGCAGAGGACCATGCTAAAGCTTTTTCGCCGGTATGTCACGCATCGAAGTATGTGGTGTCGCGTGATCGTTTTTACGCAGCACCCTGTCGTTCCGCAAGGCCCGCCACAAGCTCCGCGCTGTCCTGCCGTGGCACCTCGCGTGGCCTTCTAGCTGCGGTAACCGATCGCCTCCTGTCACTACGCGGTCAATCCGCGTGATGACGTACAGGCACTGCTAACGATTGCATGTTTTGATTCATTAACGCTTTGTACACGCACATGCAAATGCAATTGACGAAGGCGACGGCCGGGCCCGGTTCCCATAAGATGGGAAACGTCAGTGCTGCCGCGGGGCGCTCTGGCGCATGGTCATCTCGAACTCGTCCGGCAGCATCGCGGGGACGGGAAGCGGGGAAACACCCTCTCGTTCTGGTCGCAGGCCGTCCAGAACGAGGGTCAGGTACCGCCGCCAGATCTCCGGGCTGACCTGCCGCGCGAACTGCGCTGCCTCGGTGAGCACGAACAAGAGGAACGGGATGTCGGTCGGCCTGAGGTCGGACCTGAGCTGGCCGGCCGCTTGAGCCCGTTCGACCAGCCGGGTCACCAGGGGCGCGTTCCGCTGCCGGGCGTACCAGACCCTATCCCCGCCGTAGGTGGCGAACATCATCATCTGCCGCAGGCCGAGGTCGCCGGCCAGCTTCGTGGCCGCCTGCTCCATGAAGCACGCCAGGCCGGACCATGGATCGGGCGCCTTGGTGGCTTCCTCGGCGAGGGCGGCTACCTCTTCGATGCGGTCCACGAACAGCGCCTCGACCAGGTCTTCCTTGGTCCGGAACCGACGGTAGACGGTCCCCACCCCGACTCCGGCGTGCCGCGCCACTTCGTCCAGGCTTACGTCCAGGCCGCGTTCGGTGAATACTTCCGAGGCTGCCTTCAGGATGCGCTGCCGGTTCCGTTGGGCGTCGCGCCGCAGCGGCCGCACCGGGTCGGCACACCGCGCGAGGTCCGGCGCGCCGTGGTCTTCCGGGTGCTGCGCCATGTCAACCTCCAGAAAAAGTGGAGACAACTTCTCCGCTTCATGTTACTGTGCCTCTAAACGGAGAAGACACCTCCAGATTGGTGAAGCTAATGTCCGATGTCAACACCATCAGCGGCGCGGCGCCGGAGGACCGGCGGCGCTGGCTCATCCTCGGCGTGATCGGCATCGCGCAGCTCATGGTGGTCCTCGACGCCACGATTATGAACATCGCGCTGCCGTCCGCGCAGCGTGCGCTGCACTTCACCACGGTGGACCGGCAGTGGGTGGTCACGGCGTACACCCTCGCGTTCGGCAGCCTGCTCCTGCTCGGCGGCCGGCTGGCTGACCTGCTCGGCCGGAAGGTCACGTTCCTGATCGGCTTGATCGGCTTCGCGGGCGTGTCGGCCATCGGGGGCGCCTCGGTCAGTTTCGCCATGCTGGTGATCGCGCGCGCCTGCCAGGGCGCGTTCGCCGCGCTCCTGGTGCCGTCGGCGCTGTCCTTGCTGACGACCACGTTCACCGAGCAGAAGGATCGCGGCAAGGCGTTCGGCGTCTACGGCGCGATCGCCGCGGCCGGCGGCGCGGTGGGCCTGCTGCTCGGCGGCGCGCTGACCGAGTACCTGTCCTGGCGGTGGACGCTGTACGTCAACCTGTTCTTCGCGGGCGTGGCCTTCATCGGCGGAGCGCTGCTGCTGCAGCGGCACCCGTCCCGGGTCAAGCCCAGGCTGGACATCCCCGGCGTGGTGCTGGTGTCCGGTGCCGTGTTCTGCCTGGTCTACGGATTCTCGAACGCGGCCACGCACAACTGGCACACGCCGTCCACGTGGGGCTTCCTGGTCGCGGGCGTGGTGCTGCTCGTCGCGTTCGCGGTCTGGCAGAACCGGGCGGCCCACCCGCTGCTGCCGCCTCGCGTGGTGCTCGACCGCAACCGGGGCGGCGCGTACGCGTCCATGCTCATCGCCTCGGCCGGGATGTTCGCGACCTTCCTGTTCCTGACCTACTACCTGCAGCAGACGCTGGGGTACTCACCGGTCGTCACCGGCTTCGCGTTCTTGCCCATCGTGGGCGGCATCGCGGTCGCGGCGAACCTGTCCACGATCGTGCTCATGCCGAGGATCGGGCCTAAGCCCCTGGTGGCGGCCGGGATGCTGATCGGGGCCGGCGCCATGGTCTGGTTCGCTCAGCTGGGCGTGCACACCGCCTACGTGCACGGGGTGCTCGGCCCGCTCATCATGACCGGGGCCGGCCTCGGCCTGGTGATCGCGCCGTCCATCAACACCGGAACGTTCGGGGTGGCGCCGCAGGACGCCGGCGTGGCCTCGGCCACCGTCACGGTCGGCCAGCAACTCGGCGCCTCGATCGGCACCTCGCTGCTCAACACCATCTTCGCCAGCGCCGTCGCGTCCTACATCACCGCAAACATCGCTTCGGCCCGGCTCATCGGCCGTCCGGCCCTGATCGGGCTGGGGCTGGCGCACGGCTACGACACCGCGTTCTGGTGGACGGCGGGCATCTTGGCCGGCGGCTCGATCGTGGCCGGAGTCCTGTTCCGCCCCGGGCCGCTGGTCAGCCGGGGCGGGCCGGCCGTTCAGGCCGCCGAGGCCGTGGAAACGGAAATAGAAACGGGCCCGGCCATCTCGGCCTGATCCCGTTACCCGCGCGCGGGCGAGTCACCGGGATCAGGCCGGGCAGGTCCACTCTTCCGGGCTGCGCAGCGGCCCGGAAGAGGCCACGTCGGGAGGCGGAAAGTGCTCCCTGAGCGTGAAGGAGTACGGCGTGGGGCCGAACTCGCGCAGGTACAGGACCCGTTCTTCGGCCTCCTGCGTAGTCGGGACGTGCCCGCGCGGTATCCACCACAGGGCGGTATGCGGCTCGGCCATCCGGTCGAACCAGCGGCGGCGGCGCCGGAGCACCTGCCGGTGCGCACCGGAGTACACGAACCCGGCCAGTGCCTCGATCGACTCCCACACCGACATGTTGACCAGGACGCCGGCGCTCCCGGCCGCGTCCCACTCGAACGCGCGGACCGAGGTGGCGTTGCCGTCCTCGGTCTGCAGCCGCCAGATGAAGCCGGGCGCCGCGTCCGCCGTCGCGTTCACCGGGTCAAGGTCGGCCACGAAGTCCGCGAGCAGTCGGCTGTCCAGCGGGGCCCGCAGCCGTGCGACGTTCACCTGGGCGAGTAG
>Ga0187814_10001008_pt1 | contig 10468 bp, 7 predicted proteins | sample NC_S_4_FD_132450 | JGI IMG/M metagenome (GOLD analysis project Ga0187814, IMG submission 132450) | Wetland sediment microbial communities from Neuse River Estuary, North Carolina, USA - ASW-S_4 | ecosystem: Environmental > Aquatic > Freshwater > Wetlands > Sediment | place: USA: North Carolina...
GGTGACCTTCGAGTCGGACGCCGATTCCATCATCACGATGGCCAAGGAGATCAACCGCGGCCGCATCATGATGAAGAACGCCAAGGATCGACTGATCAAGGCCAACCTGCGGCTGGTCGTGTCGATCGCGAAGAAGTACACGAACCGCGGGCTACACTTCTTCGATCTCGTGCAGGAGGGAAACATCGGCCTCATCAAGGCCGTCGAGAAATTCGAGTATCGCAAGGGCTACAAGTTTTCCACCTACGCCACCTGGTGGATCAGACAGGCGATCACCCGGTCCATATCGGACCAGGCTCGGACGATCCGCGTGCCCGTGCACATGATCGAGCAGATCAACAAAGTGGTGCGCGAATCGCGCCAACTCATGCAGAAGCTGGGACGCGAGCCGACGGACGAGGAGATCGCGGAGCAGCTCGGCTGGCCCGTCACGAGAGTCAAGAGCGTCAAGAACGTCGCCCGCGAGCCCATCTCCCTCGAAACCCCGATCGGCGAGGACGAGGACTCCCTCCTCGGCGACTTCATCGAGGACAAGGAAGTCGAAAATCCTTCGGTGCAGACCGACTACAAGCTCCTGCAGGAGCAGATCCGGTCCGTCCTTTCGACCCTTCCGCCCCGCGAGCAGGAAGTCCTGCGTATGCGCTTCGGCCTCGACGACGGATATTCCCTCACCCTCGAGGAAGTCGGTCTCTATTTCAACGTCACGCGGGAGCGCATCAGGCAGATCGAAGCCAAAGCGCTCAAGAAACTCAGGCATTTCAAGCGAAGTCAAAAGCTCCGCGACTATATGGATCACTGACAAGATGGTCGAGCGAGGTTGCCCATGCTGATGGAAGAAGTCTTCGAAAGACTCAGGGAATTCCAGGAGATCATGACCAAGCGCGTCGAGATCGAACGCGAGGTCGAGGATATTCCCAAGTCGCTGGCGGCGCAGGGGGAGGTCCTCTCGCGCATCAAAAAGACCTATATCGACCGGAATGCGGAATTCGAGGCCGCCGAAGCCAAGGTAAAGGAGCTTCGCGGCCACCTCGCCGAGACCGAGGCCGCCCGCGAAGGCGCCGAAAAGCAAATGGACCTCATCTCCACGCAGCGCGAGTACGAGGCGCTCAACAAGGAGATCCGAGAGGCGACCGAAAAAGAGCACAATCTCCGGAAGGATCTTCAGAAGGAAGAGCGCGGTCTCGCGGACATCGAGGAATCGCTCCGCAAGGACGAATCGATGATCAAGCTCCAGGAATCGGAGATCGCCGAAAAGGGAACGAAGATCAGCACCGACCGCGATTCGAAGCTCGTGGAGATAGACGACCTCAAAGTGCGCGAGGAAAAGGCGTCGAGCGGGATCGAGAAGGAGATCATCTTCAAGTTCGAGAGGATCATCCGCTCGAAACAGGGTCTCGGCATCGTGCCCGTGAGGGGGGCGGTCTGTACGGGTTGTTACATGATCCTGCCCGCGCAATTCGTGAACGAAGTCCGCTCCGGCAATCGGATCATTTTCTGCCCCTATTGTTCCCGCGTGCTCTACTTCGAGGAATCCGAGAGCGATTCGAGCGATCAGCTCTTCGTCGACATCGAATCCGGCTCCCTTTCCGACCTCGAGGATTACGCCGAGGAAGGCGAGGACGACGGCTACGACGAGGGGGACGAGGGCGACAAGGACGGCATGGACGACTCGGACAACTGAGGCCGTTCCGGAGTAGTATCGCATATTCAGGAGGCGGGTCGCGTCATCGCCGGAGCCGGCTTCCGGGCCTGGTTCCGGAGGAAAGTCCGGGCTCGACAGGGAACGGCGCCGGGTAACTCCCGGGCGGGTGGCGAAAGGCGTCGCCGGGTGCTTGCGCCCGGTGTGCGAACCTCGACTCCCGACAGACAGCGCAACAGAAAGCAAACTGCCATCGCCGGACGCGTGTGTCGGAGGAAGGGCGGGACGCGCGAGCGTTCCGTGCGCCGAAGCCCCGCGATGTCCGGCGAAGGTGAGGGTGAAAGGGTGGGGTAAGAGCCCACCGCGTCGGCGGCAACGACGACGGCACGGCAAGCCTCGCCGCGAGCAAGGCCGAGCAGCACCCGGGTTCCCGCCCATGCCGGGGAACCGAAGTCCGGAGCGTGCGGATTTCCGGAAGGAAAGCCGCGCGTCGAGGGCCGAAGGTCCTCGACGAGGGTGCGGGTTGGCCGCTCGAGCGCAAGGGCGACCTTGCGCCGAGATGGATGATGACGACCTCGCAAGGGCCAGGATGCGCCGATTCCACCGTTCGCGGCGGAAGCGGCCGTCCGCGGAACCGCGAGGCACAGAACCCGGCTTACAGACCCGCCTCCTTTTCATTTCCCCCGGCGTTTTCTTTTCCCCATCGCAGATTGACGCTGCCTGCCGTCGCATGGTACATATCGCGGCGGTGGATGGCAAAAATCCTCCCCTAAGTCATGGAATCGCCCGTCAATCGATGGAAATCGCCCCGGCCGAAGCGTCATCAGGCGCGGGGACGCCAGCAGTTCTGGCGGCGGATCGTCCTGTCCGTGCCGGTCCTCGTTCTGTGCGCGGCGGCCGTCTTTTTCGTCGCGAATCTTCACATCGTTCCCAAGGAAGCGATCGCCTCGAAACAGTCCATCCTCGATTCGTGGAAGAAGTCGGATTGGCCATCGATCCGGGATGCCTGCACCAAGGCGCTCGACAAGAGACCGCTCGATGTCTTCTACCTCGGCATGGATGGAATCGCCAGCTTCTACGACGCGATGAGCCTGCCCGAAGGTGACCAGCGGGACGCTCTCGTCGGCCAGTCCATAGCCTTGATTCGAAAAGCTCTGGCCGTGGGGGACGGCCGAGATCGGACCATCCCGCGAGCCCAGCTGGAATACATTCTCGCCAAGGCCTATTACCACGTCGGCGGCAGCGACATGGACCTCGCCGCCTCGTACATGACGAGCTCGGCCGCCCATGGCTATGCGGCGCCCGACACCCACGAGTATCTGGCGATGATCGACTCCGCTCTCGGAGACACTTCGGATGCCGGGGCGGAATTCGACAAGGCGCTGGCGGCCGATCCGAGCCCCATGCTCAGGATCGCCGCGGCGGGCGTCAGCGTGAAGGCGGGAAATCCCGGCAAGGCGGAAAGCCTTCTCAAAGAGGCGATTTCCACGACACAGGACGCGGTGGCCGTGGAAAAGGCGCGACTGCTCCTCGCCCAGATCTATTTCAGTCAGTCGCGATGGGACGAATGCGAAGCGCAGCTCGACTCGCTGATCGCCGAAAATCCCGAATCGGCGGAAGCGCATTATCAGCTCGGGTTGCTCTACCAGGCCAAAGGCGATTCGATCCACGCCCGGGCCGAATGGCGCAAAGCCGTTTCGATCGACCCAATGAACGCGGGCGCCCGCCAGAAACTGGCGGAGCGCTCCTGAATCCACGGAGGTACTCGATGGGCCTTTCTTCGTTTTTCGATTCCTTTTCCCTCGACATAGGCATAGACCTCGGCACCTGCAACACGCTGATCTATGTGAGGGGAAAGGGCATCGTGGTCAACGAACCCTCCGTCGTCGCGGTCGAACGGGGAACGAACAGGGTCGTCGCGGTCGGGGCCGAAGCCAAACGGATGCTTTCCAGGACTCCGGGCGACATCATCGCCAAGCGCCCCCTGCGCGACGGGGTGATCGCCGATCCCGACATGACCGAAAAAATGATCAAGTACTTCGTTCAGAAGGTCATTCCCCGTCGGTTTTTCGTGAAGCCGAGGATGGTGATCGGCGTCCCTTCGTGCATAACCAAGGTCGAGGAAAACGCCGTGATGGATTCCGGATACAAGGCCGGGGCGCGATTCGTCAAGGTCATCACCGAATCGCTCGCGGCTGCGATCGGGGCCGACATCCCCATTTCCGAACCCGCCGGGCACATGATCTGCGATATCGGCGGCGGCACGTCGGAGATATCCGTCATCTCGCTGAAAGGCATGGTCGTCACCAACGCGATAAGGATCGGCGGAGACGAGTTCGACGAGGCGATAATCAAGCACACCCGCAACGTCCACAACCTTATCATCGGCGAGCAGACCGCGGAGCGACTCAAGATGGAGATCGGCAACGCATCGCCGGACAAAGTCATCGAAAAGGTCGAGATCAAGGGCACCGACGCGATCACGGGACTGCCCCGGCGCCTCGAGATCGACTCGGTGGAAGTTCGCGAGGCGCTCCAGGAGCCGGTCACTCAAATCGTCGAAGAGATCAAGAAGACGCTCGGACAGACGCCCCCCGAACTCGCCGCGGACATTGTCGAAAGGGGAATCGTCATGGCCGGCGGCGGGTCCCTGCTCAAGGGCCTGCCGAAGCTCGTCGCCAAGGAGACCGGAGTGCCGGTGATTCTCGCCGAGCGGCCGCTCGAGTGCGTCGCGATAGGCGCCGGAAAATACTTCGAGACGATGCGGAGCCAGGACGGGTCGCAGAGCGTCTACGACAGCCTGAATTTCTGACCATGACTCCCACTCCGGGGAGGGGACCGGACGCCTTCCAGCGTTTTATTCCCTTGTTCCTCGTCTTCGCAAGTCTGCTTTCGCTGATCATTTCGACGCGGAGCCTCATGGGCCTGCCGGAAAGGGTGGGCTTGACCGTGGTCGGCTTCTTCGAGCGCGGCTTCTCGGCCGTCGGCGGGCTGGTCGGGGACACCGCCCTGTCCATCCGCTCGCTCAGGCAGTTGCGCGGCGACTATGAGGCCCTTCTGGACAAGACGAAGGATATGGAAAAGCTCCAGAGGGATTATGGGGCCCTCGAAGCCGAAAACGAGCGTCTCCGCGACCAGCTCGGCTTTGCCCAACTCGCGACCTTCCCCGAAGTCGCGGCGCGCGTGATCGGAAAGGACCCCGGCAACCTTTATTCCACGATCACGATCGACAAGGGGGTCGAGTCTGGCATCAGGAAGAACATGCCGGTGATCGCCTGGCAGGACGGAACCAAGGGGCTCGTCGGACGTGTCGTCGAGGCCGGTCAGGGAACGAGCGTCATCGTGCCGCTCTACGATTCGAGTTCTTATGTGGCCGCCCGTCTCGCCAAGTCGCGCTTCGAGGGCCTTCTCCAGGGGATGGGTTCGGAAGACGAAGTCCTCGACATGACCTACGTTTCGAAACGGGCCCTCGACGATACCCAGCCGGGCGACCTTGTCGTCAGTTCCGGTCTCGATTCCCTGTATCCGCCGGACTTGGCGCTCGGCAGGATAAAGCGGATCGACGAGCCGGAATACCAGACTTCCCTCGACATCGAGGTGGAACCCATCCTCGATTTTTCGCGGATAGAATACGTGTTCGTCCTCGAAACGAACGCGGCCACGACCCCCGCCCCGCCGCCCCAGTCGCCAGGATCGGCCACCGTCGCTCCGGGGGTCGGACCATGATCGCGCGGCTCGTCGTCTCTGTGCTGATACTCTTCGGTCTCTCCCTCGTCCAGGCTACCTGGCTTCCGGCTATCGCCATCCTGGGCGCCCACCCCGATCTCGGATTGTTGACCGTAGTCTGGCTCGCCTACCGCAACGGACCCGTCGAAGGCTGCTCTTCGGCCTTCATTTCCGGTTTGATCGACGACGCGATGTCAGCCTCTCCGCTGGGCTTCAACGCCTTGGTCAAGACGGCCACGGCCTGGATCGCGTCGCTCCTCCACGGCTCGGTCCATATCGACCGCGTTCTCATGCCCGTCCTGCTCGGCGCGACGGCCACCATCGCCAAGGCGCTCATGACGACAGTCCTGGCCTTTTTGTTCGGAGGGAGACTCGAATCCTACGACTTCGCCGGCCGTGTCCTGTGGGTCGAGGCCGGCTACAACGCCGTCCTCGCCCCGATACTTTTCGCGCTGCTCGGCGGTATCTTTGCCATGGTCGACTCGCGACGGCGCTCCCGGACATGAAAGAGTCACGACCCGGCACGGCGGGAGCCACGGTGGTCGGCAGGCGGATCTCGGCACTGAGGAAACTGGCGCTCGGGCTCTTCGTCATATATGCCGCCTACCTCTTTTCGCTGGACGTGCTGCGTGGAAGCGAGTACCGCAGCAGGGCGACGGACATCGCGCGGCAATCGACGACGATCCCGGCCCAACGAGGCGAGATCTACGCCAGGGACTATTCGCTGCCCCTCGTGCTCAACACCGATTCTTTCGCCGTCTCGATCATCCCCGCCAAACTGCCTTCCGCGCGTCGGAAGGCGGTATTCGAGAGGCTCGCCGCCACCCTCGGCATTTCCGTCGACGAAATCCGCAGGAAGATCATGCCTGCCTATTACCATCTGTATCAGCCTATCGAGGTGTTTTCGCCGGTTCCCTACTCGACCATCACCAAGATCGCCGAGCGCATCGACGACTATCCAGGCGTGACATGGCAGTCCAAGCCGGTGAGGAATTACGTGGCGACCGGATCCATTTCCCACGTGCTCGGCTATGTCGGCGACATAACCCGGGACGAACTCAAGATCCTGTACAACAAGGGCTACAAGGCGGGCGACATAATCGGAAAGGCCGGCATCGAAAAGCAGTACGACCAGAGCCTTCGCGGGGTGGACGGCCGCGAGTATCGGATGGTGGACGTCCTGGGAAAAGGCGTCAAATCGGAGAAAGTGGAAATCACGCCGCCCGTCATGGGGGCGAACGTCGTTCTCACGATCGATTCGCGCATGCAGGACATCGCAGAGAAGGCGCTGGGCAACCGGATGGGCTCGGTGGTCATTCTGAAACCTTCGACGGGAGAGGTGCTCGCCCTTGTGTCCTATCCCTGGTACGACCCGAACCAGATGTCAGGGCCCGAATCGGGAACAGCCTATTCCGGCCTTCTCGACGATCCTCGCACCCCGCTGATCGACCGGGCCATCCAGTCGAGCTATCCTCCGGCCTCGACTTTCAAGACCGTGCTGACCGCGGGTATCATCGAGGAAAAGGCCTTTCCGCAGGACAAGAAAGTCCTTTGTCCGGGCGATATAACCTACGGCGGCCGGGTCTTCAATTGCTGGGTCAAGAAACCCGGCCACGGCTGGCTCGACTTGGAAGGCGCCCTCGAGCAGTCCTGCGACATCTATTTCTGGACAGTCGGACGCGACTACCTGGGCGTGGAGCGCATCGTCGAATACGCCAAGGAATTCGGTTTCGGCAAGGCCACCGGCATCGATCTGCCCGGGGAACTCGACGGGTTCGTCCCGACTCCCCAATGGAAAGACCGACGCTTTCACGAAAAGTGGGTCGGCGGTGACACGATGAACCTGTCGATAGGACAAGGTTACCTGCTGGTCACCCCGCTTCAGCTCGCGGACATGATGGCCATGGTCGTCAACGGCGGCGTCATCTACCAGCCTCATGTTCTCAAGGAGCTCAGGGACCCGGCGTCCGGCGCGATCATCAAGGAAGTCCAACCGGTACCCATCGTCAAATCCCCGATTTCCGAGGACACCTTCGCGACGCTCCGCAACGACCTCAGGCACGTGGTCACCGACGGCACGGTCAAATTTCCCCTCAATACGAAGGCGGTCGAAGTGGCCGGCAAGACCGGAACCGCCGAGGTCGGGCTCGTCGACCACTGGCATTCGTGGTTCGTGTCCTATGGTCCCTACGACAAGCCGGCTTCGGAACAGCTCGTCGTGGCCGTGATGGTCGAGGCCTCCAACACCTGGGAATGGTGGGCGCCCTATGCCTCCGACATCATCTGGCAGGCGATATTCGCGAACCAGGATTATGACAAGGCCGTCGATGCGCTCGGCCTCCGCTATCTGGTGCCGAGGAAAAAGGAAAAACAGGAATGAACCGCTACCGGCAACTCCTTTCCTCGATGGACCTTCCGACCTTCGGCGCCGTCATCGCCCTGACGATCATCGGAATCATGTCGATCTTTTCCTCCAACGTGAACGCCGAGGGGGTCATCGTCTCCTCCGACTATGTCAAGCAGGTCATGTGGGCGGTCGTCGGGCTCGCGATGATGCTCGCGCTTGTCGCCGTCGATTATCGGCAGCTCAAGGATCTCTCGGTTTTTCTCTACGTTTTCTTGATCGTCGTGCTCGTCTACACCCGCTTCTTCGGGAAGGTGGTCAACGGGGCGAGGTCATGGATCGGCATCGGCGACCTCGGCATCCAGCCTTCCGAGTTCATGAAGATAGCCGTGATCCTCTTTCTCGCCCGCTATCTCGAGAATTCCGGACACGAGGACGACGTGAAACGGATCGCCAAGAGTTTCGCGATCGTCCTCCTTCCCGTCGGACTGATCCTCATCTCCCCCGACCTCGGGACCTCGCTGGTATTCTTTCCCATCCTCTTCTTCATGCTCGTCGTAGCGGGCATCGAGAGAAGCCTGCTCGTCTTCCTCGGCCTCGTCGTCGCGGCGATGATCGGGCTGACGATCCTGCCCCTGTGGGAGAAATACATCCTCGCGCATCCGACCCGGTTCGTCTTTCTTTTCTACCAGGAGCCATGGGAGTACGTGGTTCTCGGCGTCCTCGCCCTCGTCTTCGGGCTCGCGCTCTGGGGACGCATTTCCTTCAAGAAGAACTACTATTTCTGGATCGCCTACGCCGTGCTCGCCCTGGGCATCGGACTCGGCCTTTCGATCGTCGCCCACAAAGTTCTCAAAGACTACCAAGTCATGCGGTTGATAGTCTTCCTCGACCCTGCGATCGACCCCCGCGGCTCGGGTTGGAACATCATCCAATCGACGACCGCCATCGGTTCCGGAGGTTTTGCCGGCAGGGGCTTCCTCGAGGGACCTCAGAGTCACAACAACTATATTCCGCAGCAGAGCACCGATTTCATCTTTTCGATCATCGCCGAGGAATGGGGATTCCTGGGCGGCGTTTTCGTGTTCGGCCTGTTCTGGCTCATTCTCCACCGCTGCACCGCGATCATGGAGATGGTCAGGGACCGCTTCGCCACCTACGTCGTCGCCGGCATCATGGGAATGGTGTTCTTCCATTTCCTGATCAATTCCGGGATGGCGATGGGCATCATGCCGATCACCGGGATACCCCTGTTGTTCCTCTCGTACGGCGGCTCCTCGCTGCTCACGGTCATGGCGGCCATGGGCATCGTGCTCGGAATCTCCGCGCGTCGGTACCAGTCGTGAGGGCGCGCCGACGCCTCGATCTGCGGGAGGCCCTCGGCGCCGATCTCTATACCGTCGAAAAACCCGCGCGCTATGTCGGCGGGGAGGCGGGGGCGCTTGAGTCAATAGGGGCTTCCGACGCGGCCGGTGAACCCGACCTTCTCGTGGCCCTGTCCTTTCCCGATCTCTACGAAATCGGGATGTCGAACAACGCGGTCCGGATTCTGTACGACGGACTCAACAGGCTCCCGGGTCTCCGGTGCGAGCGCGTCTTCGCGCCGGCTCCCGATTTCGAGCGGCTGCTCCGCGAACGCGGCCTGCCGTTGACGACCCTCGAATCGGGATTCGCGGTCGGCGACGCCGACATCATCGGCTTTTCGGTCGGCTACGAGCTCGCCGCCACATCCATTCTCACGATACTCGACCGGTCGGCCGTCCCCTTCGTCGCGGCGGAGCGCCGGGACGAAGATCCCATCGTCATCGGGGGCGGGCCGGCTTTGAGCAACCCCCACTTCCTCGCCGGTTTTCTGGACGCGGTATGGATCGGGGAGGCGGAGGATTCTTTTTTCGAGCTCTGCGGGCGGATGGCCGAAGCGAGGCGAAAAGGCGCGGGGCGCTCCGAGCTCCTGGCCCTCTTGTCGGAATCGCCACATGTCTGGCGACCGGGCAAGAAGACCGTTCGGGCCATCTACGGCGGCTTCCCGACGAGCCCCTATCGGATGGTCTTTCCCATTCCCGTTCTCAAAGCGGTGCAGGACCACGGCACCGTCGAGATCATGCGGGGCTGCCCCCACGGATGCCGATTTTGCCACGCGGGCTACTATTATCGACCCCAGCGGATGAAAAGCGCCACGCGCGTCCAGGCCGAAGTCCGCGAACTGGTCGAAAAGGGCGGCTATCGCGAAATCACCCTCGCCTCGCTTTCGTCCGGCGATTATGCCGGCATCGGCGAGCTGATGAGCGCCCTGAACAAGGAATGGTCCGGGCAGGGTGTTTCATTCCAGCTTCCCTCGCTCAAGGTGAACAGCTTCACGCTGCCGCTCATCGAGGCTTTGTCGGAAGTCCGAAAATCGGGGCTGACCTTCGCCGTCGAATCGCCGGAGGACTTCAGACAGCTCGTCATCAACAAGGACGTCTCCTTCGACAAGATCGTGGAAATCATCGGAGAAGCCCGGTCGCGCGGTTTCAAGAGCGCGAAGTTCTATTTCATGCTGGGGCTTCCCGTACCGGGAAAGGGAAGGGGAGAAGCCGAGGCGATCGTCGCCTTCTTCGAGCGACTCGCCGCCATACATCCTATTTCCTACAACGTGAATGTCGGGATTTTCGTCCCCAAGCCCCATACTCCCTTTCAATGGTGCGGACAGTTGGGCGAAGAGGAGGCGATGGCAGCCGTCCAGCTGCTCAGGGCCGGCTTGAGACCTTTCCGATCCGTGA